>ERZ773035.28-NODE-28-length-122685-cov-12.640520_pt1 | contig 122685 bp, 106 predicted proteins | sample MGYA00511487_ERZ773035 | MGnify/ENA primary metagenome ERZ773035 (study PRJEB29015, sample SAMEA2737985) | human oral metagenome | biome: human oral; feature: human-associated habitat; material: dental | place: China | collected 2024 ... | reverse complement strand
TTTCGTATACCGGCACTCACGCCGATTTGTTTGAGTGATATGTATATGTTGAGGCGTGTAAGCGTTTAATCGTGTATTTGTGCTTCGCACAAATTAAAATCGTAATTCGTAATTCGTAATTCGTAATTCGTAATTAATTTGCTACATACTGCCGGTCGTAATCGAAAAATGTAGTGGCAATGAGCAAAAGTTATAAAAATGTTAGTTTCTTAGGATCGCTGCGATTGTCTTTAAAAGCAAAGACAACAATAGTATCACATTCTTCCAATGCTTTGTAATACAATGAATAGCTAAGAAGTGTAACTATTATTCTGTATTTAAGAAGTTTCCTTCGGCTATATCTATCATTCTCTTTTAAAATGCACGGTCGATTTCTTCGTATGAAATATCATCGTACTCGAAACGGACTTTCATTTCTCTAAAAAGTTCTGTAAGTATTTCTGCCTGCTTTCTGTCTTGCGGATACACTAATAAGGTCATAATAGTTTCATTATTATTTTGAGGCAAATGTAGCACTTTTTTTGCATAGCAAAAAACGACCGGCAGTGCGTAACAAATTAAGTAATTGAATAGAATTGTTATCACCCTCCGATATCCAAAAAGAGCGAGGTTGCCCTCACTTACGGACAACCTCGCTTTCAAAAATTAATTTATTATAGCAATCTTATTAACGATTCAAAAACCTATGATTACTGTATCTCTATCTCTATACGTCTGTTTTCGGCTCTTCCCTCTTCGGTATCGTTGGTAGCGACAGGTTGTGTCTCACCGCGTCCTTCTGCCTTGAGGCGTTCGGGAGCTATACCGCGTTCTATCAGAGCATTCATCACTGCGATAGCACGTCCTTCCGACAACTTCATATTGTACGAGTCAGATCCTTTGGAGTCGGTATGACCTGTGATGAGTATATGTATATCGGGATTTTCTTTGAGGAATTCAGCCTGCTTGTCGAGCTCTGCGTTCGACTCGGGTGTAAGAGTCGTCTTGTCGAAATCGAAGTATATATTCTTTATTACGAATGTCGTACCCTTCTTGATAGGCTGTATATAAATCATCAGCGTATCGCCTACGTTAGAGGCAAGTCGACTATATTGGTAGTAGTTTGGCACGGTAACTTCCACCTTGTAGACTCCTGTCCTGCGTAGTTTGGTATTGAACACACCATAATTTTTGAGTGCCTCCGAATAGAGAACTTTACCTGTGGTGTCTTTCATTACCACTCGGGCGTTGTTTATCTCTTTACCTGTTTCGAGGTCGACAATCTTACCCGTAATCAATTGCGGTGGCGGTGGTGGCGGCGGTGGCGGTGGCGGCGGTGGCGGTGCAGGTGCCAACTTAGGTTTGGTAACATCGAAAAATACCGTACCTTTTACACCAACTACGAAGGGCACAACCTTTTTGGCCTTGCCGTCTTCGAAAGCACGATTGGTAGTAAGTAAGTTGTGTTGAGCGAAGATTACTGCCTGTGAACTTTCGTCGAATCCTGTGGGCTCCGAAGGATATTCGCCTCCCGTATTTGCATTGTCGTTGATATTCATCAAACCGTAATCTACAAATAGAGCTGCTCTCATACGCGGAGTTTCTCTTTCGAAAGGTTGATATTGTCGTTTGTTTTTACCCTTGCCCACTGTCTTAGGTTTCATGGTCTTGGTGCTCTTGCTGTCTATGCCCATAGCCTTGTCGAGCCATTGGTTCACTTCGAGCCCTACCTCCAACGATGCCATAAGATTGATATTGCCAAACTTCGATGGATGGGTTTCGCTTTTTACTTTTTGCACCCCGTAGAAGTGGTTTTTCATATTTACGAACGTATCTATATACTCTTCGTGGAAGCCTTCGGTAGTGAATTTGCCGTTTGTGACATTGTATCCCAATACCGGTAGCCCCACCTTGACCCCTGCCAAAAAGTAATAGTCGTAGTTGGCTTTTATCCTCATACCCGCCATCAATGGCACGTTAAGTATTCCTACGTTTTGCCCGTCGGTATGTCTGATAGCTTTATATCTAAATCTGATAGTATCACTACCTACTCCGCCACTCGGCTTTATCGGGTCTTTGTATTTGATCCATTTCTCTGCCGAAAGTCCCTTGACATTATTGGACGAATTGATAAATTCGAATTCGAGACCTGTCTTGAACAAAAAGTCTTCGATACGCAGTTGATAGCCGACACCGATACCTGCTCCGATACCGCCGATGACACTTGTACGGTCGATATCGTGTATCAACCGCGAATATCCGGTATACAACCACCCGCCAAGGTAATGCCTCGTCTTAGTCAGCTGGGTCAAAATCTCTTCGTCAGCAGCCTTATTCTGTGCCCGTAAGCCGAGCACAGATAAGGTAGCTATACTTAACAATAATAACGTTTTCCTCGTCAATTGATTCAACTTTTCCATTATCCTAAAATATTTACGTTTCTCCTTTTGAACATCATTGTCCGACAACAATCTTGAATACTTTCATCAGACCGCTATCGAAGCGTATGTTGACGATATACACTCCCGAAGCCGACGGCATAACGTATTCCGACGACTGCGGCGTTATAGTCTGTGACGATACCAACACACCGGTAATACTATATATATTCACTTGTGCTTTTCCCGACAAGTTGTATACTCTCAAAGGAGACGCAGCCGATACGAATGTAGGTGTGGTGCTGCCCGAGTATGCTTGTGCCTTCACCGGACAAGTGAATATCGGGTAGTTTTCGCCTTTTCGGGTAAGCTGTACCTGATAGTCGGCTCCGACTTCGAGCCCGCCCGGGATATAGAGATAAGACTTGGTCTCACCCTGTATCTCTTGGCCGTTTTTGAACCATTTAAATTCCGAGAACTCATAGCCTTGGTCGTTGCCGTTGTTGTACTTCCGATTGAGTACGGCTATTACGTCGTTCCAGTTTTGTTCGATGATGTTCGATTTGTATTTCACTTCGAACGGAATATTTATATCGCTTCCCGGACATTTGTATATCGTATCTTCGAATAGTATTTTTACCTGATAGTTATCGGGACGTATCTTGGCAGGTATCGGTATCATTATCGCTTGTTGCGGGTCGTTGATATCGAACGTACCGTTGCTTACTCCAAACGGATTGCCATCGCCCTCGAACTTAAGGGTGTATCTATTGGGAGCAGTACTACCCGAGTTGGTATACTTTATAGCAAATTGTGGGTCGTCGGCACATATTGGAGCCTGGAACGGTACCAACGATATATCGATGACCGGATTTACGGTAAGATTCAACGTTACTGTGCTATCGCAACCCACCGAAGTAGAATACGTTTTGGAGTAAGTGCCTGATTTACTATGTACTTCACCCTCAAATGTTACCGTCTGCCCTTGACAGATAGTGCTATCGATGATAGTTTGTATCGTCGACTCTACTTTGAAGTCGATATTAAATATACTATCGCAGCCGTTAGACATATGCACAATATCTTGATATTGTCCGTCGACAGTCAGAGCTCGTCCTCGCCACATATATGGCAGCCGCTGGTCGCAAGTGATTACACGGCTGTTTTTAATGATATTACCTATTCGCGGCACATCTATCGTAAAGGTCGCAGTATCGTTGCAGGCTCTTGTATACAGAGCTACCTGTGTGATATGATAGCTGCTCGCTTCGTTGGGGAATATCATCAACGGATTCGACTCGGTAGTTCTGAATATTATCGGTCCTGAAGGTCCTCCTTTGCGTACTACCCAGCGTACTCCGTTTGTGGGTTCTGTCTGTCCGGAATTTACATCACCTATATATACTACGCTGCTATCGTTCAACTGTACCTTATTCTGACAGTCTTTTTGTACTACACTATAACTATTGCGAGCTTTTGGTACACGAGGAGCCAAACGGGTAGTAAGCCCAAAGTAGCAACTCTGCATTGTACCCGCTTCGGTCTTAAGCATTATCTTACATACGTAGGTGCTTGTGTCGGATGTCGAAGACGGCACAAAACCTCGTTTGTCGCTAAGACAGGTAATGGTATTCAACGAATCGTGTTCGGTATGAGCAATAGTACCGTCGGGGTTGTATTTTTTGAACCAACAATACGAGAAACCTGCCGGAGCGTATATGGTATCGACTTTATCTGTCCTACAGCTGAAGCCCGAGAAAGCCTGAGGCACACAGTTGAGCATAAAGTAAGCATATCCGTAGTGTCCTCCCAACGAGCAGTCCCACGTCGAGAGACGTATCTTTATCTCTTGCCCTGTATATTGCGATAGATTCAGACCTATCGTACTCCAATCTTTCCATTCTATTGTAGTACCTCCACCGGTTATTTTATGCCAATTTTGAGTGTTGGTACCGGGGATAAACTCTATATTACCGCAAGTAGGGCTGATAAGATTATTGGCGTGGTCCAATATCTCGAGTCTAAATCGAGGCTGCTCACTTGGATCATGTATAGGGTTTTCGAGTACCACTGCATATCGCATTACAAGCAGAGCGTGTTCCGGAGATACATTCAATTTATAGACAAGCCCCTCACATTGGGCTCCATTAATTTCATTTCCGAGTTTTACGGTAGCCAACTCGCCGTAAGGTATTGTAAGTAGTCCGGGCAGTATCGTGTCACTCGATTCGTTAGTAACAGTTCTCGGGTCGTATTCCATAGTAGTTATCACTTTATGTCGACCTTCACTCGCTATGGACTCAGGATTCAATTCCTGACTAAAAGCTTGATTTGTTGCAGGAGCACTCCACGTACCGATAGAAGCGGTCGCTACCTGCGGGTTTGTTATATCGCCGTAGTTGATACATCCTTGTCCTGTAAGCACTACCAACTGATGCTTCGTAGCCCATGCACTCGTATCGTTCACCGTAACACCGCATTGTGTATACGAACCCATACATACCTTACGTACGAATACCGAGTAAGAACCCTTACCTAAGTAGTTGATAGTATACGGAGAACGCACATTGTTTACTGTCTGGAATATTCCGTCGAGAGTATCGTATACATTTCTGTATGCTATTTCGTAGGTAGATGTTCCGTCGTCGTCCCACGATACGACGATACCTCCGCCGATAGCTTTAGCCTCGCTGATAATAGGAGTAGCACAAGGAGCAGGCAGTATTTCTTGGTGGATTGACGAATTGTCGAGACCTCTTGTAAGCAAGAAGTTGTCTATCGCTACGGGCGGGTTGTATGTCTTTTTCGAATTATTTACCCAGTAAAATACGAGTCGTACGGGGCGTCCTATCCCTTTTACCTGAAAAGCAGCGTGCGTCCAAGCCGGCATACGGCTTACCTTAGGTTTACCGTCTTTTACCACTATTTTAGCATTGCTGATTATTGTCGGACTTGGGATACTTCCCGAACTTGCCCAGTTATAGAAACTACTATCGGTAGGGCTATCGAGCCAAGCTACATACATATAGTCTTGAGCGTCGCCACCACAGATAAAGTCGAACTCTATATTGAACCACTCTCCGGCAGGTAAGGTAAAATCTTTGACAACCGAGACAATTCCCTCAGCACTACCGTCGTACGAGAATTTAGAGTTGTCTTTCGATATATAGAGCGAGTTTTGATTAGACATCGATACGGAGCTGCCTATCATCCACTTATTGACAACACTTCCAAATTCGGGAGTATTGTGCAGAGTCCAGCCTTGTATCTCTTCGGCAGAGTCGAAGCCTGTGAAGTAGCGTAGAGGCGAATTTTTGTTTAACTGTACGTTATCTACTCCTATTTCGGCAGGGATATTGTTTACACTCGAAGAAGGATTGTTCTTTTTCCAGACGAAAACCAACTTACCCGTAGAGCCACCGCATACCGTAAATGAGCTAACCTTCCAATAGTTTGAGGTGATGTCAGTCGTTTTTGCATACTGCTTCACCCACGAAGGTAATACTCCTGTCGTAGTAGTGGGGATATTGACATTCGGGTCGTCGACCCAACAGATGAATAGAGAGTCGCCCACCTCGGCTTTGTGCTTATAGTCGAGATAGAAAGAGTATGTGCCTCCTGCCGGTATAGTGAAGTCTCTATACGCCATAATTACAGTAGAACCATTACCGTTGAATCCTGCACTTGTACCGTTGTCGTACGAGATGTACAGTAGTTTTGTAGAGTTCGTACTGATACTGCTCATAGCACTACCTACAACCCATTTATTAAGCGGGTTGCTATTGTCCGATACCATTGTCCAGTTTGCGTTTTCGGTAGCATCTTCGAATCCGTTCCAATAGTACGGACGGAATGCTATGGGATCTTGTCCCCACATACCGATAGCAAATACCAACGATATACTCAATACTAATAATCTTGTAACTGTAGATTTCATAAATATTGAAAGTTTTATAAATTGATAATATAATTAATTCGTCTATTATTCACGTTATAAGGCATATATGTATAATTTCCCTATAATATCGGAAGTACAAAAATATAACTTTTTTCATACAAACGCAAGTTTACAATGAAAAAAGGACAAGTTTTTTTATAAAACATTGCCCTTTATATATTTTTAACAAAAAATCAACTATCTACTACAGCAGTCCTCTTGCTTGCAACATCGGTTTTATCGACGGGTCTTGCCCTCTGAACTGTCTGTATAGTTTCATCAGGTCGTCCGACGAACCTTTTTCTAAGATGTTTTCTTTGAACGACTTAGCTGTCGCCTTATCGAATATACCCTTTTGTCGGAATAGCTCGAAAGCATCTTTCTCGAGCATCTCAGACCACAGATATGCGTAATAACCGGCAGAGTAACCGGAGTTGAAAATATGGTTGAAGTATGTAGAGCGGTAACGGGGAATGATTTCGTCTATAAGTCCCATCTCTTTGACAGCCTGGTTTTCGAACGCTATGACATCGATGCCGTCTACCGATTTGAGCGTATGCCACTTCATATCGAGCAGAGCCGCAGCTACCAACTCGGTAGTCATAAACCCTTGGTTGAATGTAGCTGTGGTGTTTATCTTCCGTACCAAAGAGTCGGGTATGACCTCGCCCGTTTTGTAGTGTTTGGCATAGGTCTTGAGTACCTCTGGTTGGAAAGCCCAGTTTTCGTTTATCTGCGAGGGCATCTCCACAAAGTCGCGAGGAGTATTGGTGCCGCTCACCGTACGGTAGTTGCACTTCGACAGCAAGCCGTGCAGAGCGTGTCCGAACTCGTGAAACATAGTCTCTACCTCATCGGTAGTGAGCAACGAGGGCTTCGAGGTAGTCGGTTTGGTAAAGTTGCCCACATTTACTATAATAGGGCGAATATCTTTGCCTGCTATCACCTCTTGGTCACGGAAGTTGTTCATCCACGCACCGCCACGTTTGCTGTCGCGTGGATAATAGTCTGTGTACAAGATACCTACCAAAGACCCATCTGCCTTGTTTGTAATCTTAAATGCCTCTACTTCTGGATAATAGATGGAAGCATCTTTGATTGGTTCGAAGCCGATACCATACAACTTTGATGCACAGTCGAATACTCCTTGGCGAACATTCTCCATTTTGAAGTATTGTTTGACTTCGTCTTCGTTGAGGTCGTACTTTTCTTTTCTTAGTTTTTCGGCATAATATGCCCAATCCCAAGGCTGTAGCTTGAATCCTCCTTTCTGTCGGTCGATTATTTTCTGCATCTCTACCACTTCGCTTTTGGCTTTTTTCAGAGCTGCGGGCATAATAGAGTTCAGTAACTTATAAACATTGTCGGGGGTCTTTGCCAACGAGTTGTCGAGGAAAAAATCGGCAGGCGTATTGTATCCCAGCAGCGAAGCTTTTTCTATACGTAGCTTCATCAGGTCGAGTATCACCTGCTTATTGTCGTTTGCATTGTTGTTGTTGCCTCGCATAGAGTATGCACGGAACATTTTTTCGCGAAGCTCTCTATTGTCTGCATATTGCATAAAAGGCACATAATTCGGATTTTTCAGCGTAAACACCCACTTGCCTTCGTTGCCTGTGGCTTTCGCCTCGTCAGCAGCCGCCTCTATGACGCCTTCGGGCAATCCCGACAGGTCTTCTTTCTTGTCCACTACGAGTGTGAAAGCATTGGTCTCGGCAAGCATATTGTTAGAGAATTTCTGCTGCAAGAGACCGATTTGTTTGTTTAGCTCCCGAAGACGAGCCTGTTTGTCGGCAGGTAGGTTGATACCGTTGCGGGTGAATTGCTTATAAATCTCCTCGAGTACTCTCTGCTGTTCGGTGGTTAGTTGCTCCTTTTCGCGGTTTTTGTAGACTGTCTCCACTCGTTTGAAGAAGTCGGGGTTCATAAATATATTATCGTTATGCTCCGACAGTAGCGGTAGAGCAAACTCCACGATAGCTTTCAGCGAGTCGTTGGAGTTGGTCGAATTGAGGTTGAAAAGCACACCGACGACTTTACCCAAAAGCTGTCCCGAGTGGTCGTACGCCTCTATGGTATTTGCAAACGTCGGAGCATCGGGATTGTCGATAATAGCCTTTATCTCCGCATCGTGCTGTCTGATACCCTCCAATACGGCGGGACGATAGTCCGCATCGGTAATCTCTGCAAACGGCGGTAAGCCGAATTCGCCGCCCCATTCCTCGAAGAACGGGTTCACTCTTTGTTCCTGTTTTCCTCTACACGCAGTCATAATTGTAATAATAGCGATTATTAAATAAAATGCCTTTTTCATAATTTGCTGATTTTATGTTATATTTATAATAGAATTATTTATTCATTATCCGAATAACTACCAAAATGCGAAATTAATATTTTTGCACGATTTTTACCAATAATTTTTTCGAGCTCGTCGAAGTCGGCTTTTTTTATCCTCTCCACACTTTTGAAGTGTTGTAAAAGAGTTTTTTTCGTGGTTTCACCGATGTTTTTTATATCGTCGAGTTCGGAGGCAACCTGTTTTTTGCTGCGTTTATCGCGATGGAACGTTATTGCAAAGCGGTGCACCTCGTCTTGCATCTTTGTAAAGAACTTAAAAACACTATCTTGCGGTTTCAATCCTATCACCTTGTCGTCGAATATCAGTTCGTTTGTGCGGTGTTTGTCGTTTTTGGCAAGTCCCGCCACGGGCACCGCTATCCCAAGTGCCTCCAGCACGCTCCTCACCGCCGACACCTGCCCCTTGCCACCGTCGGCAAGTATGAGGTCGGGCAGCTTAGAACCTTCCGAAATCATACGGCTGTAACGTCTGTTTATCACCTCCTTCATCGAAGCGTAATCGTCGCCGCCACCGTCGGACTTGATGATATATTTGCGATACTGCTCTTTGAGCGGTCGGAGGTTGCGAAAAACCACACACGCCGCCACCGCCTCATCGCCCGCCGTATGCGAATTGTCGAACATCTCTATCGTATGCGGCATATTGTCCAGATGAAGCATTTCGCGTATCTCGTTCATCAGAGCATAGTTGCGTTGGTTGGTGTTGAGCTTTTGGGCTTGTGTATATTTATCTTTTTTGTATTGCAATACATTACGATGCGACAAATCGAGCAACTCCTTCTTGTAGTCGCGTTTGGGAACGATATACTCTACCCCGTCTATCGTAAATTCGGGCACAAAAGGCACTACTATCTGACGCGCCTCCGATGCATATTTTTCGCGTAATTCGGCTATGCCGCTCGAGAAGACTTCGCCGTCTACTTCTTCGATATTCTTTTTATACTCTATCGTATTACTCTGTATTATAGAGCCATTGACCACTCTCAACATATTGATATACACGGTAGTCTGGTCGGTGTCGAACGAGAAGACATCGAGCGTGGCGTCCGACTGTGTGGTAATAACGGTCTTCTGACGATATTCTCTGATTGCATCGTACTTCTCTTTGAGTCGCTGAGCCTCTTCGAATCGGAGTTGCTCCGAGAGTATCTTTATATTATCGAGAAGATATTTTTCGACTATGTGTGAGTGCCCTTTGGCAATGGTGCGTATATCGCTTATCATAGCGTTGTAGTCGGCTTTCGACTGCAATCCGCAGCAAACACCGCGACAGTTTTTGATGTGGTATTCCAGACACAATTTATAACGTTTCTTAGCAATACTCTCCTCAGTAAGAGGCAGTTTACACGAACGCACAGGATATATTGTCTTTATCAATTCCAATAAGGCGTTGAGTGTACCGGCTATGCTGTAAGGACCGAAGAGTTCGCAGTCGGGCAGTGTCTTTCGGGTCTTGAATACGCGAGGAAAATCCTCTTTGGTGATACACAGATACGGGTAAGTAGTGCCATACTTGAGCATCAGGTTATAACGAGGCAAGAAGCGTTTTATCAGATTACTCTCGAGCAGTAGAGCGTCGTTCTCGGTCTTCACCACTATATAGCGAATATCCACTATCTGCCGCACCAATATGGCTGTCTTGGGCGAATCGGGCGTTTTGACGAAATACGAGGAGACCCGTTTTTTCAGATTCTTTGCCTTACCGATATAGATAATCGTACCTTTTGCGTCGAAAAACTGATACACACCCGGCAGGTGCGGCAAAGCATCTATTTTTGTTTGCAGAGATTCTTGCATATCGGTTGTCGGGGAAGCGGTACGGTATTATAACATTTATTTCGGTGCGAAATTAGTTAAAGTTTTTGTAATACGAAAAAAAGTACTACCTTTGCAGTCCCAAAAATATCAGGGCGGGATAGCTCAGATGGTTAGAGCGTCGGATTCATAACCCGGAGGTCACGAGTTCAACTCTCGTTCCCGCTACCAGTTGAGGGCAGGCGTATGTCTGCCTTTCTTCGTGTTTACCCTTAAAATCAACAGACTATAGTACTTTTGAGACCTCCAAAGACCGAATGGACGAAATTTTTAATCTCGGTTACGAGGTGGCAAAAAAGGGCTTTAAGACAGTTCGTGAAAAACTGATAAAAGCAAATAAATCAGCCGACTACAAATAAAACGGTTATTCGCCCCTTTTAACCTTAGCGTTGCGGGGGATTTTTTCAATACAAAACGGCAAAAAGCAACCCTTTTATTAAATCCTCAATTTCAAAAAAAATGTAACTTTGTACACTGAACTAATTAATTTATAATTAATGGGCTTAACAATCAAAGAAAAAGAGGTAAAAAGCGTGCTGACCAAATCGAACCTGCCTGTCAGCGACTACTCGGTAAATCCTTACGTGGGCTGCACTTTTGCCTGCAAATACTGCTATGCCAGCTTTATGAAACGTTTTACCAACCACCCCGAACCGTGGGGCGATTTCTTGGATGTAAAAACGTGGGCGAAAATCAAAAATCCACAAAAGTACGCAGGTAAAGAGATGTTTTTAGGGTCTGTAACAGATCCTTACAACCCACAAGAAAAAAAATACGAGCGAACACGCACATTGCTGCAAGAGATGCAGGGAAGCGGCATAAAGCTTTCTATATCGACCAAGTCAGACCTTGTACTTCGCGACTTGGAACTTATCAAAACATTTCCCGATGCACGTGTGGCGTGGTCTATCAACACCCTCGACGAGGCGTTTCGGCGTGATATGGACAAAGCCGTCAGCATCGAGCGACGTTTGGAGGCGATGAGGCAGTTCCACGATGCGGGTATCCGCACAACCTGTTTTATCTCGCCCATTTTCCCCGAAATTACCGACGTAAAGGCGATCATCGAAAGGGTAAAAGGTCAGTGCAACCTCATCTGGCTCGAAAATCTAAACCTTAGAGGCGACTACAAAGCGGTTATTATAAATTACATCAAAGAAAAACACCCTCATCTGTTAGGAACTTATCAAGAAATTTATCAAAAAGGCAACCCTGTTTATTGGGAGTCGCTCAATCTCGATTTGAAGCATTACACCGAATCCATAGGGTTGGAATATGTCAGAAACGACGACAGTATGCAACGCCCTTTCGAAGCTCCGCCCATTGTGGTCAATTTCTTTTATCACTCGCAGATAACCAAATCGGCAATAAAGGCAAAGCAACGCAGTAAAACCAAAACGGCAAATTCGGATTTTAACGAATAAACTTAAGCCAAAACACACTTTGCATAAACCGAAACTTATACATAACCTTACCCGAAAATCCAATAGCCCACAAACATAGTTAATCTCTAACAAAAACCAAAAGACAGAGACCATACGACTGTATAGCCTCTGTCTCTGCGACAAGTAATCTGTTTTTTCTTAGTAGTATTCGATAAACGCTTTCGAACAATTGACAATCAAAGTATTTTTATACAATAAGCCCCTACATTCGGTCTCCTTTATGATGTCTTATAATTAATGCTGTTTATAAGTATCTCTATTTTTAGGACAGCAATAATATTCCCGAATAATTTATTTTACACTAACAGAAATATTTTGTACATTTGTTTTCTATATAAAAGAAATAATACGAACATTGGAAATGCTAGAAATCAATAAAATACATCTTGGAGATTGTATAGAACTTCTCAGAAAACTCCCTAACAATTCGATAGATTTGATTTTTGCTGACCCCCCCTACAATTTACAGCTTAATGGAGAACTTTATCGCCCCAACCAAACAAAAGTAGACGCAGTAACAGATGCATGGGACAAATTCGATTCTAAGGAGGATTATGACCGTTTTACCACCGCGTGGCTTACTGAGTGCTACCGAGTATTGAAAAACACTGGAAGTATCTGGGTAATCGGGACTTACCACAACATCTACAGAGTGGGGGCAATTATTCAGAATATTGGTTTTTGGATGCTTAATGATATTATTTGGATAAAGACCAACCCAATGCCTAATTTTAAGGGAACACGATTTAACAATGCGCACGAAACACTTATATGGAGCACTAAATCACAAAAATCAAAATATACTTTTCATTATCATTCCATGAAAGTCATGAACGATGACTTACAAATGCGTAGTGATTGGTTAATACCCATTTGTTCAGGAGAGGAACGTATTAAGGTGAATGGACAAAAGGCACATTCTACTCAAAAACCTGCTGAACTTTTGTTACGTATTATTTTATCCACTTCAAACCCTAATGATATTGTACTTGACCCATTTTCGGGAAGTGGAACTACGGCTGCAGTAGCTAAACGTTTAGGACGCAGGTATATTGCTTTTGAAAAAGAGGCTTCTTATATTGAAATAGCTAATGAGCGACTTGCAAAGATTATTCCTATCGATAAGCCTCTTTTGGAATATAAAATTGAAAAGAAAAAACCAAAAGTACCTTTTGGTAGTCTGATTGAAAGAGGGTATATCAAAATAGGAGAGATATTATATTCAAAGAAAGCAGATGTACAGGCACAGGTATTAGCCGACTCTACAATTAATTATAATGGAGAGGTCGGATCTATTCACAAAATAAGTGCTTCTATTTTAGATAAAACAAATAATAATGGTTGGGATTTTTGGTACGTGAATAGGAATAATAAATTGGTATCTATTGACGAACTACGATATGCGTATAACAATAGTTTTTTGAAGAATAGCGTACAAAAATATTCGGAATTAAATTTTACCAATAATATAGTAGTAAGTGAACCAACAGATAGTTTTTTCGATTATGGCAATAATGGATTATAGTAGTTTTAAGGAAATATTTAACGAAACAATTTTTGATAAATCAAAGGCTGATTTGATTAGTAAAATAGCTGAGTATCCGAATCGATATATCGGACTTTTTCGACCTACCAAACCCAAGGCAAAAATACTACAAAATCTTTTGCAATCACACGAAATTCGCTTTGGAGATGCTTTTGAACGCATTATCGAAAGATATTTAAGTTTAAAAAATTGTCATTTGTTAGAAAAACGATACACAAACTCAGAAAATGAGACTTTAAGTATTGATCAATGTTTTGAGAAGAATGGAAAAGTCTATTTCATTGAGCAAAAAGTCAGAGACGACCACGACTCAACTAAGAAGAGAGGGCAAATAAATAACTTTGAGAAGAAACTGTATTTGCTACAAAACGAATATACCGATAGAGATGTGATAGGAATATTTTATTTCATTGACCCCGACTTGATGAAAAACAAGAATTATTACGAAGAACAACTACATAAAATGTCTGGAGATTATGATGTTGATTTGCATCTTTTTTACGGACAGCCTTTGTTCGATTATTTGGGATACCCAGATGTTTGGATAGAAATATTGTCTTATTTAGAGCACTGGAAGGCTGAAATTCCAGACTTTCCCGAAATCAATTTTGATTTAGATGCTACTCACACCTTTGAAGAAATTAAAGACCTTAAACCACCTATTTTCAGAAAACTTTTTGACAATGAACAGGTGTTTGACGAAATTTTACTCACTCTTTTCCCCCACAAACAAACACTAAGGCTTTTATACGGTTATTTTCTTTCTAAGGATAAACCTATATACAAAAATCTGGCAACCAAACTAAGTAGAAAAATTAATCTGTAAAAAGTATCAATAAGGAATATTTTTTTACAGATTATCTTGATTGTTTATACAACAATATGACAATTAGTAATGAAATTCTAATATTAACCGAACTAAGAAATTGGTTACTCCTATTACTTGGAACAATAGGAGCATTCATTACTATTAGAACTTATATAAACTCAAAAAGACAAAGAAAAATTGACAATACATTTAAAACTATAGACTTTTTAAGGCAACATATTAGCGAACAAGGAATAGAAACATTCATTGAATTGTTTCATGCAAATAATGAATTGAGCGGAATAAAACATAATGAGTTTAAACTTTCTGATAGTAGAACGGACACCATAGAAACAATGTTTTCCGAGGGTGGCTGTGGTAATGGCGACATTCACAATATAATTGAGTTATTTAACCTAATTAGTCCAACATTAAAAGACCTTGAAATAAATATTATTTGGTATGAATACGGACAGATTATGAGTAAACTCTATCAGTGGACAAATTATTTATAAGAAACAGAAAAGCAGACAAAGGAAGACAAATTTCCCACATTTTATTCCGATTTCAATATATATATGGAAAAGAATATAACAAGAATGTTATTAAAACCAACAAAGCATTATGCCTATATTGAATAAAAAACACCTTTTGATGTTTTTTTAATTATATTTTCTATGTATCTGCCTCGTTATTGGTAATATTTTCTCTCTTATGTCTCTTAAAGTCTGTTATTTGCTAATCTCGAACAAAAACCAAAAGACAGAGACCATACGACGGTATAGTCTCTGTCTCTGCGACAAGTAATCTGTTTTTATTGCTTTTCATCAGAAGTGAAGCATACAGCCTATCGACGCTGCGTGGACGTCGGCTCCTTTGCCTTGCTGGAATACGCCCACAGGTGAGTATTTGGCGTAGAAGCCTATGCACGAATACCCTACCTGCACCATAATATCGAGTGTCAACGGGTTGGTCTGCAAGCCTCGCGACTCTACCCTATTGACCCTCCCTTCCGAGGGGTCGTCGTACATCACTCTGTATGTATTCATTACGTTCCACCCGCCGACAACGCCCGCAGTCAGGAAAAAGTTATGACGCCGCCACATCGTAGGCTGGAACTCTATCATCAACGGTACCGTCAGGTGCAGGGTACGCATGCGGCTATATCGGTATGTAACGCCTGTGGGAGCATCGTAGACACCCGTTACGGCATCTTTTACAAGCAGGTGTTTGTTCTGCTCTATGTGATAGCTGCGCCAGTTTAGCCCAAAGCCCGAAGTGATGCCGAAGGTAGTACCTCCAATAGGTAGAATGCCTTCCAAAATATTAAGCATCACCTCGTTGGATTTACCTTTATTCAGAGGGATACCTGCTGTGTAGCCGATATTCATATTATTATCTGCCGTAGTGAGCCGTCCTACACCGAAGCCCGCCCAGTGCGGCTCCATGCTGCGTCTGCCCGCTCTACATCCCTCTCTGTGACGGTATTTGTTCTTGAGAATCGGTATGTACATACCGACCTCCTGTGTTACGTTGAAGCGCTCGTACGACTTTTCGTCGGCAAAAATTCCCTCGTACACTTTACGGTAATTGCCGGAGTCGCCGTCCATAACGCTAACTTTCATCCGCCCGATGCTGTCGTGTACATAGATGGTTTTGCCATTGAACTGCACGGTTGTATCCCTTGTGTCTTGTGCCGAGAGAACGGCAGGAGCAAAAACCGTCAAGGCTATCAAAAATAATGCTGATTTCTTCATATAATTATGTTTTTTAGTGTTTAATACTATTTTTCTTTTAGAATAAATTTCAGAATATCGTCGCCATTTTCTTCGGTCTCTATGTAAATGAGGGTAATGGCGTTTTTCGAATGCGAGTCGTCGTTGTAGAGTATCAGCCGCGACATTTTGCCTTGTCTGGGCAGGTCGAGCAATATCGACCTAACTACGCCGTCGACGACTACTTCTTTGACCTTTCGGGCGTTGCGGCGGTCTTTGTCGATACATTGCCTTATGAAATCGGAGATACTGCTATTGTTGCCGACCGAGAGGCTTTTGAACAGCGACAGCTTGTAGCCCCCGAACGACTCGCCCGATATTTCGACCATAGTAACGCCTCGTTGCCTACCGTAACGCTCGAAAACGTCACGTATGGCAAGTCCGTTTTGGGCATTGCAAAGTATTGTTGCAGAACATATAAGAGCAATCGTTAGTATTATCTTTCGTTTCTTTTTCATATAATATAGTGATATGTTGTTTGACAATCAAAATTGTATTTCGGCGAACCGCCCAAGCTGCTCCTCTATCGTGTTGTCGGCGGCAAGCACGTTGTCAAGAGTGTTTTCGGCAAGTGTCTTGACTGTTTTTTTGTCCGTTATCTGCCGACCGTCTACGTAAGCAACTGCTTTATAGTCGGGTTTGGCAAATTTGTACAACGCCGCACCCGCCAAGGCAACGACGGCTACCATAGCCGCTGCACGACAAACAGTTACAAGACGTACTGCCCTACCTTTGCCCGCCGCCTGTTGCTCGAAGTATCCGAAGATGGCTTGTTCGGCTCGGTATTTGGAGGGTAATCCCTCCTGTCGCAGAAATCGCCGCAGACGTTCCTCTTCGGTGTTTGTCGTCGCCCCGTCGTAGTATTTGTTTATCAGAGCATCAGCTTCTTGGGCTGTTATCGTTTTTTTCAGTTTCAATCTCATCGTTCGGATATTTTTAAGTATTCTTCTCTCACTCTACGACGTGCCCGCGACAGATTCACACGCACGGCTTCGGCTGTCGTACCTGTTATGTGTGCTATCTCGTCCACTTCGTAGTTATGTATGTCTTTCATCTTTATAATCATTTGCTGCAACGACGGCAGTTTGTCTATTATATCGGTCAAAATCTCCTCCGTATCCTTGTGTTCGAGAGCGTAATACGGATTGTCGCTATCGGAGGCTATATCCGTATCTTCTGCCATAGCTTGCTCGTGTCGTACTTTTTTCAGCCTATCGAGGCAGTGGTTTTTGAGTGCCGCTACAGCCACTGCCTGTGGGTTGTCGTATTTGCCCAACGAGTCGGATACGAGCCAAATCCTCAGAAGCACCTCTTGTACGGCATCTTCGGCATCCTGCTCCTCGTACAACATACCTCGGGCTATGCCCAAAAGCCTGCTACGGAGCGGGAGAATATTTTTCAGATATATCTCTTTGCTCATTGTTCTACTTTAATGACGAAAAAGTACCCCGATTCATAACATCGAAACATAAATATTTTTTTACAAAACAAGCAATGCGCGGATTAATAACACATTATGATGTTTGATTGGGTGGAGTCTCGGCTTTTTCTTTTACGAAAATATCGATATCGAAGTCGAGCTGTTCGACGAAAGGCTCACGCCTCAGGCGACAGTCTGCTTTACGACAGTGTTTGCAGTAGCTCACGAAACACTCGTCGATATGCAGGTTGCAAACAATATCTTCCGAAAAGTTGGCGGTCATTACCGCTTTGAGTTCCTCGCCCTCACGATGGGCGTCGGCTAACGAGGTATCGAAAGGTAGCACCAAATCGCAATTGATATGGAACACGTCGCCGTATTTTACGAGTTTGAAGTTATGAATATCTATCCACTGCGGTTTCTTGTTTTCGTTGATGAGCCTGCCGAAACGCTCTATGAGCTTCATATCGGCTTTGTCCATAAGGTTAGAGGTGGTCTCGGACAGTATACGAAATCCCGTTACAAGTATGATCAGTCCAAACACGATGGCTATGAGGCTATCGAGCCATTGCCAACCTGTAAAATACAGCAGTACCAACCCGACGACCAGCCCGATAGACGAATATGTATCGGATTGTAGGTGTCTGCCACCGGAGACAAGCGCCACGGAGTTGTGCTGCCTGCCTATTTTTTTACTGTACCAGCCTATGATATAGTTGATAAGTCCCGCTACGGCAACGATGACGATACCGACGTCGAGCTGCTTGATGACGGTAGGCGAAAACAACCGCCTGACAGCCTCGAACATTATGACCGCACCGGCAGCAAGTATCAGAAAACCCTCGATGGAGGCAGACAAAAACTCGGCTTTGCCGTGCCCGAAAGGATGATTGCTATCTTTGGGCTTGAGCGAGATATAGACGGCATACAGAGAGATAAAGCCCGTAGCCACATTGACGGTGCTCTCCAAGGCGTCGGTAAGGATACCTACGGAAGTGGTAAGAAGGTACGCCGTAATTTTTCCGATAAAGATTAATAGCGAGGCGATAGCTATAACTCTCTGTGTCTTAAACTTAAAATAAGATTTTGCAGGATTGTTCGGCATATAACACGTCGATTTTCGGTATTTTTTTGTATGGATCGCAAAATTAATATTCTTGGAGAATTAAATTATCGCCTACGGTGAGAATATTGTGTGTAATAGCATTATCGACAGCAACTAATAAGCTTTTTCGTACAAATAAATACTTCCGCTTTTTTGTGTAATCGAGAAAATAACTTACATTTGTCCGACAAAAAAATTTTAACCCACAGCAATGGAATATTCATATTTTTCGCTATCGGAAATCAACAACAGTCTTCGACAGTTGTTTCAAGAGGTATTTTCTGACCCTATATGGATAAAAGCCGAGATAAGCGAAATACACAAAAACTCCTCGGGACATTGCTATTTGGAACTGATAGAGAAAGACCTGACAAATACTATTATCGCAAGGCAGAAAGCAACTATTTGGGCAAACAACTATAAAACCCTTGAACCCTATTTCGAGAATAAAACACAAACCTCTTTGCAAGCAGGACTGGAGGTGCTTATTCTGTGCCATATCGAAATGCACGAAATTTATGGTATGAGCCTAAATATCGTCGACATAAATGCCGAATACACCATAGGTAGACTTACCATAGAAAAAGAACGGATAATAAAGCAACTTACAGCAGATGGAGTAATCGACCTCAATCGCTCTCTGGTCTTCCCCGACCTACCGCAACGCATTGCCGTAATATCGTCGGAAACCGCAGCAGGATACGAAGATTTCGTACATCAGTTGGAGAGTAACAGCTATGGATACAAATTTTCGATCGACTTATTCGATGCTCGTATGCAAGGGAGCGAGACCGAAAAATCCGTTATAGAAGCCATAGACAATATTTTCGAAAACATAGACAAATACGATGTTGTAGTGATAATACGCGGTGGTGGAGCTACGACCGATATATCGGCATTCGACAACTACAATATTGCCTCTCATATTGCTCAATTTCCTCTGCCCGTAATCTGCGGAATAGGTCATCTACGCGACAAAACGATACTAGATATCGTATCTAATATAAGTGTAAAAACACCTACTGCTGCCGCCGAATTCATCATCGATTGTCTTATACGGCAAGAAACCCGAATCGACAACATAGCCGATTCGGTAAAAAACAGTATAAGTATGATTCTCGAAAAAGAGAAAGGAGCGATTGGAGATATGATACGGAAATTGTCGTATATCAGACAAGAATACACTGTAAATGAGAGAATAAATATAGCAAAGCAACATCAACGGCTTATGGAATCGGTATGGAAAATACTAAATAAGGCCGATATCTCCTTAAGCTATATCGCAGAAAAAATCAATACAGAGGTGCATGGTAAAATTGAAAAGCATCGAAATCAGATATATCTTATAGAAAAAACCGTAGCTCTACTATCTCCCGAATCTATACTGAAAAGAGGATACACCATTGTAAAACAAGACAATAAATTTATAAAATCCGCCACCGCTATCGACAAAAACAAGTCTTTTACAATAGTATTCGGCGACGGAGATATCGAAGTAAATAGCGATTAGATTAAAAAAAACTATCCTCTAATGATAAGCAAAAGAGGATAGTGTTACTTTTTGTGGTAGTCTTTCTTTTAGACGGCTTCTTTCTTTTCGATTGCCAGCTTACCACGATAATAGCCACATTCGGGACATACCGTGTGATACACGTGCATTGCTCCACAATGCGAGCATACCGCCAAAGTAGGAGCTATAGCCTTATCGTGTGTACGGCGTTTTGCTTGTCTGGTCCTCGAATGTCTGTTTCTTGGATTTGCCATTTTCTAATTATTTATTTAAAATTTATCACTAATATTTTTTAGAGCCGACCAACGCGGGTCGACTTCGGTTTTCTTATCGTTTGGTTCTCTATTTTTGGAGTATTTCTCGAACATTTCCGACATCTCTTTATCGCACTTTCCGTCGGGATGTACTTTCCTTATCGGTATCGACAACAAAATTTCTTCGTTGAGCAAGGGCTCTATATCTATTACCCCCTCGTGGTATTCGATATCCAACTCATCGGAGTTAAGCAGGTTGCCATTCGATTCCAATTTCATATTAATAGTCTGCTCCGAAGAGACATCTAAAGACATATTTTTCAGACATCTATCGCATGGCACATAAACCGTTCCTTGTATCGAGACAGATAGCTTTACTACAGAAGTTTGTTTGTCTATCTCTATCTCTACCAAAAGATCTCCCGATACATCGGAATGATAGTCGGATTTTTCAAAATAGTCGTCATTAAGTCGATATTCGAGAGTACTTTTACCGACAGGTAATGTCTTAATATCCAGATGAAAATCTATTTTGTCAATCATTTTACCCACAAAAATAAAAGTCTGCAAAGGTACTACTTTTTTTGAAGTTATAAAAACTAATTATATCGATTGCCTTATAAAACCTCCTTTTTTAACAGAAACACCTCGTTTTGCGATCGATAAACAAACCCAATAACATGACATAATACGCTGATAATAGTGCAGCTACAAAACAGCAATTATCCTGCAAATACAATTCTTTCTCTTTTTTTCTAAAAAAAATTGTTTGTCGAAAAATAAAATGTAACTTTACATTCTGAAAAGTTGAGTGGATTTTATCTGTTCAATATAGTTCATCGATTACAAATTTCAAACAAGAAAAAGACATGGCACTAAACAAAGTATTTTTAATTGGCAATGTGGGTAAAGACCCCGAAGTACACTATTTCGACTCCAATACGCGTAAAGCATCGTTCACTTTGGCCACTACCGACAGAGGATTTACCCGAACCGACGGTACGGCTGTACCCGAACGTACCGAATGGCACAATATAGTCGTTTGGAGAGGATTGGCAGAGGTAGTAGAAAAGTATGTAAGAAAAGGCAGTAAATTGTTTATAGAAGGCAAGATAACGAGCCGTTCGTACGAAGACAAAAGCGGAGTAAAACGCTATGTAACAGAGATTACAGCCGAGAACCTTGAACTTCTAAATCGTACCAATGCTACTTCCGACGACAGTCAGATGCCAAGCCCGTCGGCACAAGGGAATCAATACGATTACACGGATTCGATAAGCAATACGCCCGACGATAGCGATTTACCTTTTTGATACTTTCTCGTGTATCTGCAAAAGAAAGGGGTTGGTTTCCAACCTCTTTCTTTTGTAATGGCATTGTGACGGTAAAAGATTCGACCGTCGGCACAAGACAGTATTTTCTTATAGACTAAGTATCTGGTCGCCGTGCGTAGCGGTTTTTATATCGCGAGGAGTAAATATTTTTTCGATAACTCCCTGCTCGTCGATAATGAATGTAGTGCGTAACATTCCCATATACTTTCTGCCATACATCGACTTTTCGCCCCAAGTGCCAAACTGCTCTGCCAGAGTTTTTTCCGTATCTGCCACGAGGTCAAAAGGAAGTTGGTGGCGTTCGATAAACTTTGTGTGCGACTGCCGGCTGTCGACGCTGACGCCCACTACCTCATAGCCTTTTGCACGCAGTTCGGAGTAGTTGTCTCGCAAACTGCAAGCCTCTGCCGTGCAACCCGATGTATTGTCTTTCGGGTAAAAATAGAGTATCAACTTACGCCCGCTGTAGTCGCTGAGCTTTATCTCTTTGCCATCTTGCGATATGCCCAATATCTCGGGGGCTTTGTCGCCCACTTTTAGTGCCATTGTCGTTTTATTTTTTTAGTGATGATGGTCGTGGTGGTGTCCGTCTTCGTGTCCGTTGCACATTGTCATTGTCGGGTGTAGTCGGAGGCTGCCGTCGGGAGATACTATTATCTTGTTGCGGCTTGTGAGGAACGGTACTACCTCGTCGATACCGAACGGCGTATTGGAACACGAGACAAACCGTACATCATTGCCGAGATTTGCCTTTATGTCGGCTTCCATCTCTTCGATGCTGTTATAGCCGCCGGTACGTTGAAAAAGAAATAGTACCTCGTGTATATGCTTTACGTTATTCATTTTAATGTGTTTTTATTCGATTCATTATTAGATGTTCATTTTGTGATGACAAAGGTAATATTTAATTATGAATTACAAGTTACGGTTTACGACCTTCAGGGCATAGCAAATTACGAGTTGTGTTTTATTGTTTAAGAATTCAATCGTTTAAGTGTTGAAACGAGGAATATGTAAAATGAAGAATTAAGAAAGAAAAAAGAAGACAGACAGTGTACTACCCGATAGTACACTGTCTGCTTATAAAGTATTATGAGAATATTTTACTTTTTGTAATACTCCAAATCCTCTATCTTGAAATTGTCGATATAGGCTTTGATTTTGGCTATCTCAGCCTCGCCGTAGCGAACGTAAACTTCTGCCGAAGTTTTATATTGCTCGTCGATAGTAGCGTCTCTGAGAAGCAGATAACCGAATACGCAGTGCGAAGCAGCCTCTACCAGACGACGTGCCATAAAGTCGAGCAAATCGGTATTCTTAGCCTCAGCTACCTTGCCCGCCAACTCTTCGTAGACATTAGTCATAGCTATCAGACGTTGCTTGAGCGGATTGAGGCATTCGCAGTATATCTCCTGTTCGTATGTACGTATCTGATTGAGGTATGTACCTGTCGTAACGTGGCGAATAGCAGCAATGACCTGCAACTGAGTAGTTCCCTCGTAGATATTGGTGATACGTGCGTCGCGGGTGAGGCGTTCGCAGGTGTAGTCTTTCATATATCCCGAGCCGCCGTGTATCTGAATACAGTCATAAGTATTCTGGTTGGCAAACTCAGAAGCCATACCCTTGCCCATGGGGGTGAAAGCATCGGAGAGCTTAGAATATTTCTTCATCTCTTGACGCTCTTCGGGTGTAAGCTGGCGTTCGCGGGCAATATCTTCGAGAGCCTTGTATATATCGACAAAACGAGCTGTCTCGTATAGCATAGCACGCGACGCATCGGCTTTGGCGCGTATCAGAGAGAGCATCTCGTACACAGGCGGGAACTCTATGATGGCTTTGCCAAACTGTCGGCGTTCGAGAGCATAGGCATACGCCTCGCGGTAAGCAGCTTCCGACAGTCCTGTCGATTGTGCTATGATACCCAGACGAGCACCGTTCATAAGCGACATAACGTATTTGATAAGTCCCAGACGGCGTTCGCCAACGAGTTCGGCTTTTGCGTTTTTATAGACGAGTTCGCAGGTAGGAGCTCCTTTGATACCCTTTTTGTTCTCGATACGACGCACGTCTACGCCTCCGTTGCGTTTGTCGTATACAAACATCGAAAGCCCGCGTCCGTCCTTAGTACCCTCTTCGGAACGTGCAAGTACGAGGTGAATATCGGAGTCGCCGTTGGTGATGAAGCGTTTCACGCCGTTAAGCCGCCAGCAGTTCTCTTTTTCGTCGAAAGAGGCTCTGAGCATAACAGCCTGCAGGTCGGAGCCTGCATCGGGCTCGGTAAGGTCCATCGACATCGTTTCGCCCGCCGATATACGCGGCAGATAACGTTGATGTTGGTCGAGATTGCCCGCCTCGTAAAGCGTCTCGGCACAGTCTTGCAGCCCCCATACGTTCTGGAACGAAGCGTCGGCACGCGAAATCATATCTGCAATCATCACATTGACAGTGATAGGGAAGTTAAGCCCGCCGTAAACACGCGGCAGTGTAACACCCATAAGGTCGGCTCGACGCATTGCATCGAGGTTTTGCGATGTGCCTCGGGCATAGGTAACGCGGTTGTTGTGCAACGTAGGTGCTTCGTGGTCGACGCTCTCCGCATTGGGAGCAATGATGTCGCCGCATATCTCACCGGCTATCTCGAGTACCTTATCGTAACTGTCGATAGCATCGGCAAAGTCTATCGGTGCGTAGTCGTATTTACCGCGGTCTGTATAGTTTCTCTCTTTCAGCTCCACTATGCGTTTCATCAAATCGTTTTTCAGATTGAGCCTCAACGCAGGAGTATCTATATAAAAATTTGCCATATCTTAGTTTTAAAATTTTTATTAAACAAACAACAGACTATTTGCTGTTCTTCTTATAATATTTGATCATTTTGGGTATCACCTCCTCTACCGTGCCGTTGATTACGTAGTCGGCAATGGCGTTGATAGGTGCGTCGGGGTCGTTGTTGACCGATATTATCATAGCCGAATCCTGCATCCCTGCAATGTGCTGTATCTGACCCGATATGCCACAAGCGATATATAGCTTCGGACGAACTGTTACGCCTGTCTGCCCTATCTGACGGTCGTGGTCGACAAAGCCTGCATCGACGGCGGCACGAGTGGCACCCACTTCGGCGTGTAGTTCTTTGGCAAGCGAGAAAAGCATATCGAAGTTTTCTTTCGAGCCCATACCGTATCCGCCGGCAACCACTATGGGCGAACCCTTGAGGTTGTGCTTTGCCTTCTCTACGTGGCGTTCGATGATATTTACCACAAAGTCGGCATCGGATACATATTTGGCGACATCGTGTTTTACAACTTCGGTCTTGTAGGCGGCGTCGAAAATCTCTTTTTTCATCACACCCTCGCGGACAGTGGCCATCTGCGGGCGATTGTCGGGGTTGATGATAGTTGCCACGATATTGCCCCCAAAAGCGGGACGAATCTGGTAAAGGAGTTTCTCGTAGGTCTTACCTACCTTTCGATCTTCGTGCGAACCTATCTCGAGAGCCGTACAGTCGGCAGTGAGCCCCGAAAAGAGCGACGACGATACACGCGGTCCGAGGTCGCGACCGATGACGGTAGCTCCCATAAGACACACCTGTGGCTGCTCTTGTTTGAATAGATTGATAATGATAGAAGTATGCGGCAGCGACGTGTACGGATACAGTCTCTTGTCGTCGAAGAGATGCAATATGTCTACTCCGTAAGGAGCCACTTGGCGTTCGATACCGTCGAGGTTGTGCCCTATTGCTACGGCTTCGAGTTTGCAGCCGAGCTGAGCGGCAAGCGATTTACCTTTTGTCAGAAGTTCGAGGCTGACGTCGAGCACAGCACCGTCTTCTATTTCGCAGTATACAAATAGATTGTTCATTATATTCTTTTCTGTTTTTTTCTGAATAAATTAAATAATGCCGTAAAAATCAACCGATAGTGTGGTTTTCTATCAGTTCCTTCATCAAATCGTCTATCTCGCCATCGGCAGACGAAATCACTTTGCTCTCTTTGGCTTGGAAAACAATATTCTGTATAGTCTTGACCTTTGTCGGCGAGCCCGAAAGCCCACATTGCACCACATCGGCGTCTACATCTGCCACACTCCATTCCTCGATATTAAGGTATGGGTATTGCTTGTAATCGTCCTCGTAAGGCAGGGGCTGACCCGCCTTGGTTATTTCGGCTTTTTCCTGAACGCCCAGAGCACGTTTGTACTTCTGCACAAGTTTTGCATTACGCGGGCGGCACTCGGCAGCCGAGCCATTGACGGTAATCAGTAGAGGCATAGGAGCTTCGACCGTCTCTACTCCGCCTGCTATGCCGCGGCGAATGGTAATCTTGGAGTTCTCTATCTTCATTATCTCCTCGGCGTATGTTACCTGCGGCAGACCGAGCTTCTCGGCTACCTGAGGTCCTACCTGAGCCGTGTCGCCGTCGATAGCCTGGCGTCCGCCTATGATGAGGTCGAAGTCGCCTATCTTGCGGATAGCCATACTCAGAGCGTAAGAGGTAGCCAAGGTATCGGCACCGGCAAAAGCTCTGTCGGTAAGCAGGTATCCGTTGTCGGCTCCTCGGAACATTCCCTCACGGATGATTTCGGCGGCACGTCCGGGACCCATCGTGAGCATTGTTATGGTAGTGCCGGGAAACTTGTCTTTTATGCGAAGGGCTTGTTCCAATGCGTTCAAGTCTTCGGGATTGAAGATAGCCGGCAGCGCACCGCGGTTGATAGTGCCGTCTTCTTTCATAGCATCTTTGCCCACATTTCGAGTGTCGGGCACTTGTTTTGCTAAAACGATAATTTTCATATTATTAGAATACTTATTACTTTAAATATTAAAATCTATATTGGCGGAAACTAAATGCAAAGGTAATATTTTTTTGTTTAATCGTGTAAACGTGTAAGCGTTGAAGCGTGTAAGCGTTTGATCGTTTTATTGTTGAAGCGAGGGGTTGGGGGATGGTGTGCGGAGCACAAAAATGTAGGGGCGAGGAGAATTAAAAATTAAGAGTTAAAAATGAAGAAATGGAGGAATATTGAAGCGTGTAAGCGTTGAATTGTTGAGGCGAAAATCGAATTATTCGGACAAAAAGATGTACTTTTGTGCCGATTTTTTTGATATGATGGTAGAGGTAAAAAACAAACGAACGGTATACGCTTACATAGCGTTAGTATTGGCTCAAATCTTCTGGGGTATCAGCTTCGTGTGGACGAAAGAGCTGCTCAACAACAACTTCAACGTGATATTCGTCGTTGTCGTAAGGTTGCTTATCTCTTTCGCCCTGCTGTGGAGTATCTCGCGCCTTACGGGGCAGGTCGAACGCATCGCCCGAAAAGACTACGGGCGTTTTTTCCTGCTCGCCTTTTTCGAGCCGTTTCTCTATTTCATCGGCGAAAACTACGGTCTGATGTTCGTCGACGCCAGCTATGCGTCGATATTCATAGCCATAATCCCCGTCGTAGTGCCATTTGGGCTCTACATATTCTACAAGCAAAAAATAAGCTGGACGGTATTGCTCGGCGTCGCTATCTCGATAGTGGGAATATCGATTATGTCGCTCGGCAATAGTGCCGGCGGTACGTTTCGCATAGAGGGGGTGTTGCTGCTGCTGCTTGCCGTGGTGTCGGCGGTGGGCTACAACCTGATGCTCTTCGGCCTGCTGAGCTACAAGCCGATAACAATCATCATACATCAGAACATCATCGCTGCCGTGCTCTACCTACCGATGTTTGCCTTCGTAGACCGAGGCGAACTGGCAGCAATGCATTGGAATATGCATACAATAGTTGCTCTGGTAATGCTTGCCGTCTTCTGCTCGTCGATAGCATTTATGGGCTATTCGTATGCGGCGAAAAACATCAATATCTCGCGTGCCAATGTCTTTACGAACGCCATACCAGTGGTTACGATAATATTTGCAGTAGCAATCGGGCAAGAGACCCTTACGCTTCACAAGGCAGTGGGTATGGCTGTAGTGATAGGCGGAGTGCTGGTAAGCCAGTTTGTATCGTCGTCGGACAAATCTACAGGTAAAAATCGGCAGTGAGTTCCTTGTACTCGGGTGTATAGCAATGCCTCGACGTCTCTATTACGAGGTCGTTTTCTTCGAGTTCTCGCTCCGTTTTCGAAAACTCGAGCAGGTGTCGCTTCACCTTAGAGTGTGGAGTGGGATATACGTTGGTCTTGCGTATGAGAAAGAGTTTTCGGTCGCGTGCTGCAGCGGTAACCGTCTCTAAATGTCGGGCGGGTACAATCAACGACAGTCGCCCTTTCGGTGTGAGCAGAGCGGAGGCACACTCGAATAGTTCGTCGTAGCTTAACGATACGTTGTGCCGAGCCTCTGCACGCCGCGGGTCGGGGGGAGGCAGACTATCTTCGAAGTACGGCGGATTGCAGACGATAAGGTCGTACATTGCTCTTAGTCGGTAAACGATATTACATCTTATTCGGCAGTTCTATACCGAGTAGCGACATAGCATTGACGAGTACCTTAGAGATTGTACGACAGAGCACAAGGCGAAGGTTACGCACGTCGGCGTTCTCTTCGCGAAGGATAGGGTAGTCGTGATAAAACCGACTGAACTCCTTTGCCAAATCGTAGCAGTAGTTGGCAATCAGTGCAGGCGAGAATGTCCGAGAGGCTTCGCCGAGTACCTCGGCAAACGACGACAGATACTGTATTATATACTTCTCGCTGTCTGATATGGCGACGGTATCGCATACCGTTTCGAGTACTATGCCATCGTCGGCTGCCTTACGCAATATGGAGTTTATGCGGGCGTTGGTATACTGTATGAAGGGAGCCGAGTTGCCGTTGAAGTCTATCGACTCTCTTGGGTCGAAGACCATATTTTTTACAGGAGCGACTTTTAGTATAAAGTACTTTAACGCTCCCAACCCGATGATGCGTGCCGTCTGCCGTGCCTCGTCGGGTGTCATCTCGGCAATCTTACCAAGCTCTTTCGTAATATTGTATGCTTCCTCGGTCATCTCGTCTATCAGGTCGTCTGCATCTACGACAGTGCCTTCGCGGCTCTTCATCTTGCCTTCGGGGAGCTCTACCATACCGTACGAGAAGTGAACCAGCTCTTGCCCCCAGCGGAAGCCGAGACGGTGGAGCAGGATAGCGAGAACCTGAAAGTGATAGTTCTGCTCATTACCTACGACATAGACCATCTTATCTATATCGTAGTCCTCGTAGCGGAGCTTGGCTGTGCCTATATCTTGCGTCATATACACCGATGTGCCGTCGGCACGCAGGAGCAGCTTCTCGTCGAGCCCATCGGCAGTGAGGTCTGCCCATACAGACCCGTCTTCTTTTTGGAAAAACACACCTTCGTCCAATCCCCGCAAGACCTCCTTCTTGCCGACGATATAGGTCTGCGACTCGTAATATATCTTATCGAACGAGATACCGAGACTGCGGTAAGTGGCATCGAACCCTTCGTACACCCAGTTGTTCATCATATACCAGAGGTCTATTACTTCGCCGTCGCCCTCTTCCCAACGTTTGAGCATCGCCTGAGCTTCACGCATTATCGGAGCGGTACGTTCGGCTTCCTCTTTGGCTACACCCTGTGCGGTGAGTTCCTCTACCTGCTTGCGATACTCCTCGTTGAAACGCACGTAATACTTACCTACCAAGTGGTCGCCCTTGATGCCGCTGCTCTGCGGCGTCTCGCCATTGCCGAACATCTTCCACGCCAGCATAGATTTGCAAATGTGTATGCCTCTGTCGTTTACGATATTGGTCTTGACTACCCGCCAACCGCTTGCCTCCTGTATGCGGCTGATACTGTCGCCGAGCAGATTGTTGCGGATATGTCCGAGGTGCAGCGGTTTGTTTGTGTTTGGCGACGAAAACTCTATCATCATCAGCGGCGACTTTTCGTTTGCCTTGACGAAGCCGTATTGCCTGTGGCTGTCTATCTCGTTGAGCAGCCGCACAAAGTAGCCTCTGTCTACAACCAGATTCAGAAATCCCTTTACAACATTGTACCGCACCACCAAGCCCTCGGCGACGAGCTCGTCGCCTATCTCCGCAGCTATTGCGTCGGGGGCTTTGCCCGCCACCTTGGCGAGCGGAAACACGACGATAGTGTAGTCGCCCTCGAACTCCTTTTTCGTCGGTTGGAATACTATTTTATCCTCCGACACCTCTTTGCCGTATTTATCTCTGCAAAAGCTTATTACCTTTTCGGTTATTTGTTTTTTCATTATGCAATAATAATATTATGCGTTTCGTCTAAAAATCTTTGGTGAATAATTTTCCTCGTTTTTTCCATATCAGCAGCAATATCAACCCGAACAGCAATCCGCCGAGATGGGCGAAATGTGCCACGTTGTCCCACGAGAAGTTGGCAACACCTGCAAAAAGCTCTATCAGACCGTATACGATGACAAATACTCGTGCCGGTATCGGTATAGGCAGGAAGAACATATACAGCTTCTCTTTGGGGAACATATAACCGAAAGCGAGAAGTATGCCGAACACAGCCCCCGACGCCCCTACGGTAGGGATATTCATCAATATATTGAGCCTGCCCATATACTCGTCGGAGTAGTTTAAGCTTTCGGCAAGAGCCTTGGCTCCCTCAGTCGATATATGGCTCATTACGGCAGGCATATCGGCGATATGGCTTGCAATGGAGCAGTAGTCGATGTACCAGACCGTCTGCTGTACGATAGCTGCTCCCAGCCCCGCGACGAGGTAATAAAACAAAAATTTCTTGCCTCCCCAAAACATCTCGAACAGCCGCCCAAACATATACACGGCAAACATATTGAATAATATATGTTCTACGCCCGCGTGCATAAACATATAGGTGAAGAACTGGTATACCCTGAACTTCTCCGATAGGACAAAATGCAGCCCCAGCGTGTCGTTAAGCTCTATTCCCGACTTCGACCGCAGAACCGTCGTTGCAATAAGACAGAGTACGTTTATTATAATTATGTTCCAAACAACAGATGCCGTCGAGAAAAAATCCCTTCTATTTTCCATAACACTTTCTCAAATTTTGTGCAAAATTACATTAATGACGAAGAAAAAACTTGTTTTCGAGTAACTTTTTTCAAATCAATCGCTGAATATCAAAAAAAATATATTATTTTTGCCGTCAAGTAAAATTATATTATCATCCATTCTTAATTAAAAGTTTAATTTTTTATGAACAAACAAGATTTAGTAAAAGCGATTGCTACTGAGGCAGGTTTGAGCCAGGCCGATTCGAAGAAAGCTCTCGATGCTTTTGAAAATGCAGTGAAAGGCTCATTGTTAAAAGGTGAAACAGTTACAATGATCGGTTTCGGTACTTTCTCCGTTATCGAACGTTCGGCTCGTAAAGGGGTGAATCCCGCTACAGGTAAGCCGCTCCAAATCAAAGCTAAAAAGGTTGTAAAGTTCAAAGTAGGTTCGAAACTTGCCGAAGCTGTTGCAAAGTAATCTTTTTGGATTGATTTTCTAAAAAAGAGGTTTCCAATATATGAGAGACCTCTTTTTCATTCATAATATATATATACTATACAGTCTCTTTCAACGCTTCGGAGCCGCCGACTATGTCGAGCAGTTCTGAGGTTATAGCCTGCTGACGTTGCTTGTTGAACTGTATCGAAAGCTCTTTGAGCAGGTCTTCGGCGTTGTCGGTAGCTATCTGCATAGCGACCATACGTGCAGCCTGTTCGGCGGCAGCCGAATCGAGCAGTATGGAGTAGAACTTAGTCCTCAGCGACTTAGGCAACAGTACGTCGAGTAATTCGTTTCGCGAAGGCTCTACGATATAGTCGGCATTGAGGCTGTTTTCTGTTCCCATACCGTCGAGCGATACGGGCAAGAACGTTTCGTCGGTAGGCACTTGCACCGACGTGGTTTTGAAGTGGTTGTACAAGAAATGTACCTTGTCGGTTCGTTTTGCCAAGAAGTCGGATATGATAGTGTCTACAATAGCTTTGGCAGCCGAAAACTCGGGCTTTTCTATCAGTGCGTTGAAGCCGTTGCGAAGCTCTACTCCCTGATAGTTTTTCCTGATATTATCGTCTATCTTTTTGCCGATGGCGTAAATCTCTACCTCTACGTTCTGCGACAGGTACTCTTTGTACGTTTTTGCAAACATACCGATAATGTTGGAATTGAATGCACCACACAGGCTCGAGTTGGATGTTACCGCCACCAACGTTACGCGGCGTATCTCTTCGCGACGTTCTGCCAGAGGGGTAGTATACGTCTCTTCGGCGGCAAGATAGTTGCCGAGTATCCGAGTCAGTTGTCGTTCGTACGGCAAAAAGTTCTCTACCATATTCTGTGCCTTGTGTAGCTTTGCCGAAGAAATCATCTTCATAGCCGAAGTGATTTTCTGAGTCGATTTTACCGACTTTATCCTCCCTTTTATCTCTTTTAACGAAGCCATATATCAACCTTACCTCTTCGGGCGTATACGACAGGTAAAGCCGTATCGTCCGAAGAGGTATAACAATTTTATTTAACCATGCTTTGTACTATGTTGTTGGCTACTTCGACAAGGACACGCTCGGTCTCTTCGTTCAGTACGCCTTGCCGCAGAGTATCGAGTGTGTCGCGATGCTTCGACTCCAATACGTTGTTGTATTCTGCAATGAAATCGTTTATCTTATCCAGCGGCAGGTCGAAGAGCAAACCCTTAGTTCCTGCATATACGATGGCTATCTGTTTTTCGACAGGATAGGGTTTGTACTGCGGCTGCACGAGCAGGGTGGCGTTTTTGCGTCCTTTGTCGAGAGTACGCTTCGTAACGGGGTCCATATCGCCTCCGAACTTGGAGAACGCCTCCAATTCGCGATACTGAGCCTGGTCGGTTTTCAGAGTACCTGCAATCTTTTTCATCGCCTTTATCTGAGCGTTACCGCCCACACGCGATACCGATATACCCACGTTGATGGCAGGGCGGATACCTGCATTGAAAAGACCTGTCTCGAGGAATATCTGTCCGTCGGTAATGGAGATAACGTTAGTGGGGATATATGCCGATACGTCGCCCGCTTGTGTTTCGATTATCGGCAGAGCTGTCAGCGAGCCGCCGCCCTTGATTTTGTCTTTGAGCACCTCGGGCAAGTCGTTCATTTGGCGTGCCACATCGTCGTTGGCGATTATCTTGGCAGCTCTTTCGAGCAGACGTGAGTGAAGATAGAATATATCGCCCGGATATGCTTCGCGTCCCGACGGGCGACGCAATATCAACGATACTTCGCGGTATGCCACAGCCTGCTTCGACAAGTCGTCGTATATCACAAGTGCGTGTCTACCCGTATCTCTGAAATATTCGCCGATGGCGGCTCCCGCAAACGGAGCATAGAACCGCAGTGCGGCAGGGTCTGATGCCGAAGCGGAGATGACGATGGTGTAGTCCATTGCTCCTTTCTCTTCGAGGATATTCACTATGTTTGCCACCGTAGAGCCTTTTTGCCCGATAGCTACATAGATACAATATACGGGTTTGCCCGCCAGATAGTTGTCTCTCTGGTTGATGATGGTATCGATACCGATGGCGGTCTTTCCCGTCTGGCGGTCGCCTATGATGAGCTCACGTTGTCCGCGACCGATAGGTATCATAGCATCGATGGCTATAAGCCCTGTTTGTAGAGGTTCGTTTACCGGTTGTCGGAATATTACGCCCGGAGCTTTGCGTTCCAGGGGCATCTCGAGCAGTTCGCCGTCGATAGAGCCTCGTCCGTCGATGGGCTGCCCCAGCGGGTTGATGACTCGCCCTACAAGCCCCTCGCCTGTGGGAATAGAGGCGATTTTACGAGTGCGTTTCACTACGTCGCCCTCCTTGATATTGGCGGTTGTACCGAGCAGCACTGCACCTACATTGTCTTCTTCGAGGTTCATCACTACGGCTCTCTCGCCGTTTTCGAACTCGAGCAGTTCGCCGCTCTCGGCGTTGCTCAGACCGAATATGCGTACCACACCGTCGGATACTTGCAGAACACGCCCTACCTCCTCGAATTTTACCTTTGTATCGATGCCTTCGAGTTGCATTTTCAATACATCAGATACTTCACTTACTTTTATATTAGGCATAATGTCTTGTTTAATCTTTTAATTCTTTCCGAACAACCCGTAGCGCATTGCCTATTGTCCGTATTTTTCTTTTTTTTGTTATTAAAATAAATCAATTCTATGCACGTCTATTAACTCTATCTACGCAATAATCCGAGCTTTATGTCGTTCAACTGACTACTTACCGAGGCATCGAGCCGCAGGTCTTCTATTTCGAGTACAAAACCGCCTATCATACGCTCGTCCGTACGGTTTTCGAAGTCTACCTCTTGGTTGTTTTGTGCCACGAGCCTCTCCAATGCCTTGCGTGCCTCGTCGCTTATCGGCGAAGCACTATGTAGCCTTACCGACACTATATTCTTGGCTTTTTTGTATATATCTTCGTACATCAAAGCTATCGGGTAGGCATAGTCTACACGGTCGTTGTCTACTATCAGTTGCAGTACTCTCAGACACTCGGGCGATATGTTTTCGCCTGCGGCAGCCTGCAGCACAGCGAGTTTCTTCGGTTTCTCCAACGTGGGGTTGTTCAACAAATCTCTCATCTGCGGCAACGACAGAAAACTCGCCGCCAGAGTCTGAAACTCTCGGTACAGCGTGGTCTCCGCCTTGTTTTCGGCAGCATATTCGTATATCGCCTTTGCGTAACGAGTAGAAATCTTACTGAATTGTATCATCTCTTTTATGCGGCAGATTGAGCTTCTGCTATCAACTTATCGACAAAAGCACGCTGCTCTTCGCTGCGGTCGAGTTGTTTTCTCATTATCTTCTCGGCAATAGCTATCGACATCTCGGCAATGGCGTTGTTTATGTCGTTCATTGCCTTCTCTTTCTCTTTCTCGATAGCGAGCTTGCTGTCGGCAATCATACGGGCAACCTCTTCCTGTGCCTGTTGCTTTGCTTCGGCTATTATCTTTGCCTTTATCTCAGTTGCTTCTTTGAGTATGCGTACCTCTTCTTCTCTACTGTGTCTTATAATGTCTTCGCTCTCTTTTACTATCCCTGAAAGTCGCTCATTGGCAGCTTTTGCCGAGTTGAGCGAGTCGTCGATGAACTTCTTGCGCTCGTCGACCTTATTGACTATGATAGGAAAACCGAACTTGGCAAGTAGGAAAAACACTATGCCGAAGCAGACAAGCATCCAGAATAATAGCCCAATATCGGGTGTCAATAAACTCATATCTTTTAATTTTTAATGAATAAAAACCAAAAACTCAATAGCTTTGGGACAAGACTTTGCTATGCGCTCCGCTCACTATGGGCAAAGACACGCCTTGTCCGCAACTATCTGTCTGTCGGTACTATACGATTAAAGTATAAATCCGCAAACTGCAATGGCAAAAAGAGCAGCACCTTCGATAAGAGCGGCACTAATAATCATATTGGTGCTGATATTGCCTGCTGCTTCGGGCTGACGTGCAATACCTTCCATTGCACTCTGACCGATTTTGCCGATGCCGAGTCCTGCTCCTATAACAGCCAGGCTTGCTCCCAATGCGGCTCCAAACTTCATAACTCCGGTAGCCATTGTGGCTTGTAATAAAATAGATAATAACATGATACTTTTTATTTTTTAATTATTAAATTTTTGATTTATTTTTCGATTGATTTTCTTTTTCAATGACTTTTCTGATGATGAGGTTCTGCTTGCGACAACCCGATGAATACTGCCGAAAGTATTGTAAATACGTATGCCTGAATGTAGGCTACCAATACTTCGAGGAGATTTACGAAAGTGGTCATTATCACTGACAATACCGTCATTCCCGCATTCATAGCCGTCCCCAACTCTACAGTAACGAACACTATGCAAACGAGCCCTATTATTACCGAGTGCCCTGCCAATATATTGGCAAACAGACGAATCATAAGAGCGAACGGTTTGGTGAACATACCAATCACCTCTATAACAGGTATGAGCGGTAAGGGCACTTTGAGCCACCAAGGTACGTTAGGCCAGAATATCTCTTTCCAATACTCTCGGGTGCCGAAGATATTGACTATGACGAATGTAAACATAGCCAACGTAAAGGTGATGGCTATATTGCCCGTTATGTTGGCTCCTCCTGGGAATATGGGTACCAGTCCCATAAGGTTATTGATGAAGATGAAGAAAAATGCCGTAAGCAGATATGGCGTATAACGCTTGTAATTTTTGCCTACGCACGGTTTGATGACACCGTCTACTATGCTCATTATAAACATCTCTATGGCAGCTACAAATCCCTTCGGGTTTGCCTCTGTAGTGCCTTTGTTTCGGTACCAGCGGGCACAGAGCAGTAATATGATTACAAGTATAGAACTGTTTATCATCAAGGCAAATACGTTTTTGGTGATGGAGAAGTCCAGCGGGCGAATCTCCTCGCCCTGTGCGGAGGTCTCTACTATTTTGCCTCTATATTTTTCGGAGTGTGATATTTTGAATCCCTTGTACGAAGAGTGTCCGTGTTCGAACCTCGAAGACGAAAACAGATGCCACTCACCGTCGGCACTACGCACTATCACAGGCAGCGGAATGGATATCTCGTGCCCTTTGTATGTAGCTATGTGCCAATAATAGCTGTCGCCGATGTGTTCCAAGATAAACTCGGGAATATTCATCTTACCTTCGGAAGCTGTGGCTACGGCTACGGAGTCGCTCTCCGAACGGTTGTCGGCAAACGATACAAGACTGAATAACAGTATTATTGCTATGGCTATGGACTTTTTCGACATATTCATCTCTCTGCATTATCAAATTTGTTTCTCTCCAAGCCACGCATATATATGATATTGACAGCCATATATATAAGGTAAATTGCGATGAAGCAAATCAAGAATGCTTTCGTATCTGTTTTTATTAATAATAAATATATAAATATCAGCCCGAGAGAAAGCAGAAGTTTGCCCGTCTTTAAGACCATAAAGATATTGATATTGCGGTTGGTGTTGTCTTTGCCACTTTTACGCGACATCAGCAATACTGTACATACCTCCACGATACCGAACAATAGCGTCGTAGCAAGTAGAAATATCACAGGCAGACGGCTCGAAAATATCGATTGCCCCGTCAGAGCCAATACCACGGCGATTGCCGAAGTCAGTATCGAAACTGTCATTATCTGTCTTTTGTTCATACGCTTGTCAAAAAATCTTTTTTGTATTGAGCTTCACTTGCTTACTGCTCTACACAGATGGAGATAATATTGTTTTTGCCTTCGACGAAACCGCTTTCGACAGGTATTGTCGACTTACTGCCCGCTACCGAGCCGTACTCTATCGTACCCTTTGTAAGTATCGATATGATAGGAGCATGGTTGTGCATTATGGTGAAACTCCCCATAACCCCGGGCAGCGTTACCGCTTCGGCTTCTCCGCTAAACAGAACCTTCTCTGGCGATATTATCTCTATCTTCATATTAAACAATTATAATATATGATATTCGTCGTATGGGTACGACTATTTTATTCGTGTTTCAGTTTTTCTGCTTTTGCCTTGGCATCTTCGATAGTACCTACGTTGAGGAATGCCTGTTCGGGTATATCGTCTACCTCACCGTCCATAATCATATTGAAACCCTTGATGGTGTCTTCGATAGACACCATAACGCCGGGTACTCCCGAGAAGGCTTCTGCCATGTGGAACGGCTGCGACAAGAAACGCTGTACGCGGCGAGCACGGTTTACGACAAGCTTGTCGTCGTCCGAGAGCTCTTCCATACCGAGTATGGCGATGATGTCCTGCAACTCTTTGTAACGCTGCAGTAGCTGTTTTACTCGCTGAGCCGTATTGTAATGATCTTCGCCCACGATATTGGGGTCGAGGATACGTGAGGTCGATTCGAGCGGGTCTACGGCAGGGTATATGCCGAGTTCCGATATTTTTCTGTCCAATACCGTTGTGGCGTCGAGGAACGAGAATGTGGTTGCGGGAGCGGGGTCTGTAAGGTCGTCGGCAGGCACGTATACAGCCTGTACCGATGTGATAGAGCCGTTTTTGGTCGATGTGATACGTTCCTGCATTCTACCCATCTCCGATGCCAGAGTCGGCTGATAGCCTACTGCCGACGGCATACGTCCCAGCAGAGCCGATACTTCGGAGCCTGCCTGAGTGAAACGAAATATATTGTCTATGAAAAACAGTATGTCGTTACCGTCGGAGTCTCCACTGTCTCTGAAACTTTCGGCAATAGTCAGCCCCGACAAAGCCACCGAGCTTCTCGCTCCGGGAGGCTCGTTCATCTGCCCGAATACGAGGGTAGCCTGCGATTTTGCCAATTCGTCGTAATCGACTTTCGACAAATCCCAGTCGCCCTTCTCCATCGATTTTTTGAACTCTTCGCCATAACGTATTACGCCCGATTCTATCATTTCCCGCAGCAGGTCGTTGCCTTCACGAGTACGTTCGCCTACGCCGGCAAATACCGAGAATCCGTTGTGTTTCTTGGCAATATTGTTGATAAGCTCCATTATAAGTACCGTCTTACCTACACCTGCACCGCCGAAAAGACCGATTTTACCGCCTTTCAGATACGGAGCAAGCAGATCGATTACCTTGATACCCGTGAAAAGTATCTCTTTCGATGTAGAGAGGTCTTCGAATTTTGGCGGGTCGCGGTGGATACTCTGTATCTCATTGTAATCAAGGGGCTTCATACCGTCGATAGTTTCGCCGATTACATTGAGCAGACGCCCTTTGACCTGACTGCCCACGGGCATAGATATAGGTCGTCCGAGGCTTTCGACCTCCATACCGCGGCTGATACCGTCTGTCGAGTCCATAGCGACACAGCGAACCGTATCTTCGCCTATATGCTGTTGCACTTCGATTATCAATTTTTTGCCGTCCTGACGGTCTATCTCCAAGGCATCGTGTATCTTGGGCATAGTGCTGCCCGACTTATCGTATTCTACGTCTATTACCGGTCCGATGACCTGAGAAATACTTCCTTTGTGTGAAGACATACTTATTGCTTTATACTGAAAATTTATTCAATTAATAATTTTGCAAAGGTAGTAATAATTTTGGTATTGGGTGTAGGACGAGAAAAATGAAATATAAAAAATGAAGAACGCCAGTGCGAAGCAAATTACGTGTAAGCGTTTAAATATTGAATGGTTTAAGCATCCAATCGTAAGAAGAATAAATAAAGGCGAAACATACGTTTCGCCTTTATCGCAATTAGTAATTTGTAATTCTTAATTGAAGCGTTAGCGTTTTACCATCTTGGCAACCGTACCATCGGCTTTCACCGTATAGACACCTGCAGGCAGGTTGGCTACATCGATGCGGTCGGTATCGGTGGCGTGGGCTACTTCCGTACCATATACATTATATATATGTATGGTGTGAGCTGTTGCCGAGAGGTAAAGCACGTCTACCACAGGGTTCGGGTAGAATGTAAGAGCCTGCTCGGTTATAGCTTCGGCTATGCCGGTGCTGTTACAGTTGTAGTTGCCTGTAGTAGTGATGTCTGCCACATTATTGTCGTTTTTATACATTACTACTCGCCAATTCTTATCGGTGGCGTTCTTAGCATTGGTGGCGTTGACATTATTCTGCTCCGTAGCCGGCGAAGTTTCGTGTAAGGGCAATATAAATCCTTTTCGTGTTTGACCTGTCCTATCGGGTATATGGCAATAGATAGCATCCAAAGTAGCGGTAGAGAACTTATTGCCCCATATGCCCAAAATCATCAATTTCGTATTTTTCGATATGTCGAGGTTCGTGAGCTTATTGCCGGTACACCATAATTGAATCAATGATGTATTCTTCGATACGTCGAGACTCGTGAGTTCGTTGTCGGAACAATCTAAGGCAGCCAATGCCGTAGTATTCGACAAATCGAGACTTGTGAGTTTATTGTCGTAACAATATACTTCCGCCAATTTTTCACATCCGTTTATGTTGAGGCTTGTAAGCTCATTGTTGTAACAACGCAATTCTTCCAACTTCTTGCAACTGCTTACGTCGAGGTTGCTTAGCTTACCGTTGAAACACCACAACAACATCAGCTTCGTATTATTCGATACGTCGAGAGTGGTAAGACGTTGGTTGCCGCTACAACCCAACAGAGTCAATGCCGTATCTTTCGACAAGTCGAGGGTGCTGAGCTGATTGTACTGGCAATCCAACAGAGTCAGTTTCGTATTCTTCGATATGTCGAGAGTACGTATGGAGTCATTAAAAGTACTTAGCGAAGTAATCTCCGTATTGTGGCTTGGGTCGAGGGCAGTAACGTTTGCTCCGTTTTTGCCGCACTCGAAAGACGTTATTTTTCCGTATACGGTCATTACGCTATCGCCGGCGATGAATCCGGTAGCAATGCCCAATCCTTTGGGTCCGACGGGAAGGTTCTTCGTAATACTACCGCTTATTACCTTTACTCCCGTGCCGAGAGTATCTGCTGCGAAGTTGAGTTTTATAACCGAGTCTTTCACTACGATAAGCTTGATATAGCGAGTCATATCCGTAGGATAACATTCGTGTGTACCCGTAGTAGCAGGTATATCGGTCTTACCGTCGAAGTACTGCACTTTCCAGTTCTTGTCGGTAGCGTTCTTCTTGGTAGTAGCAAGGACTGTAGCGCCGTTCGGGTCGGAAGCGTCTTTTAAAGTAAATATTAACGCACTATCCGTTACCAGCCTATCGGGCAGCTTGCAGTAGATATTTTCGATAGTCGGAGTAGTGAACGGATTGCCGTGACAATCGAGCCACTTCAAGTTCGTACAGCTGCTTATATCGATATCGGTAAGATTACTTGAGTTGCAATCCAGATTGGTCAACTCTTCGCAGCCGCTTACATCGAGTTTGGTGAGCTGATTCTCCGAGCAAATTAAATGCGTCAGGTTAGCATTGTGGCTTGCATCGACGGCAGTAATCTTCGCTCCGTTTTTGCCGCAAGCTAATCTCGCTACATTGCCGTAGACTTTCATAATAGTATCACCCGCTTTGTAGGTAGTAGCACCGTGCCAAGCCGTATCGATAAAGATAGTAGTGTCAAGGCTACCACTCTTTATTTTTACGGACGTGCCGGCTACAGATGCCCAGAAGTCGAGTTTTATAGCCGAGTCTTTCACTACGTTGAGCTTTACGTAGCGGTTCATATTCGTCTGTGGCGTAACACCTCCCGTACCGGCAGCGTCGTATATCGTTACGTCGTCGATATTTACACGGAAGAAGTTGGTACAGTTGTAATGGCGGAAAGCCACATACTTCGTACCTGCAGGCAGGTTTACAACGTATTTCCTCCACGTGCCCGGAGCTCTCTGTATCTGCATCAAAGAAGGAGGAGTGGCTGCGGGAGTGTCTTCGAAGATTACAGTGAAATCGCTCGCAGCCGTACCTGTGCTCGAAGCACATACTGCAAAGTGGTCGCCCAGAGCGTTGTCAGAGGTTGCGTCCTGAACGTTGGCATAGAACTCCACACACCGAGCACCTTCTACCTTCGGGGTGATAAGGTAATTGTCGGGTGTAAGAGCTCTACCTGCCGACCACGAGGCAGATGTGGCACAATTGCCCCCGCCAAATCCGGAATTTTTTCCGAAGATAAACCAGTTGTTGCCGTCGTTGTCGGCGTCGATTTTAGTCCAACCCGTAGGCAGGTTGAAGGAGAGAGTTCCTCCTTGGTCGAGCACTACGGTGTCGAAAGTCTCGTGTAGTAACACATTCTGTGCCATCGTGGTGGCACTCGCGAGAAGCCCTACTGCGAGGGCGAAAAATAAAACTACTTTTTTCATAAAACTTAAAATATTAAATGATGAATAAATGATTGTATTTTGATATTGAAAATATCCTTCTTGTAAATATTTGTACCGAAACCGCCGAGCGACTGCTTGTATAAGCCTCTCCTCGAGTATTTATAGAATGTTTCATCGTTTGAGCCATCGTGTCGGTTTATAATAAATGTTCGGCTACAAAGATAGTACTTTTTTTATAAAAAACAAAAAAATGAATTTTAGATATTGGGGGCCGGGTGGGCAAGTCAATTACAAGAGATTATTCCTACATTCTTTCATTTTTAATTCTTAACCTTATTCGTCCCAGCCCCACAATAAATGTTTACTTGTTCAAGAAAGGGTAACGATAGTCGACGGGTGGCGTAAGTGTCTCTTTGATAGTACGAGGCGATACCCAACGGACAAGGTTGAGGTATGAGCCTGCCTTGTCGTTGGTACCCGAAGCCCTCGCTCCGCCAAACGGCTGCTGACCGACAACGGCTCCCGTAGGTTTGTCGTTGATATAGAAGTTGCCGGCGGAGAACCTCAATGCCCTCTCGGCAGCGAGAGTGGCGTAGCGGTCGCGTGAGAATATCGAGCCTGTAAGTGCGTATGGTGAAGTGCGGTCGCACAGGTTGAGAGTCTTCTCGAAGTCTTTGTCGTCGTAGACGTAGAGGGTGATGACAGGTCCGAATATCTCCTCTCTCATAGTCTCGTAGTCGGGCTTTTTTGCCTCTATTACGGTAGGTTCTACGAAGTATCCCACACTCTTGTCGCACTTGCCTCCAAAGATGATTTCGGCGTCTTTCGACTTCCGTGCACGTTCGATATATCCTGCTATGTTATCGAAAGCCACTTCGTCGATAACGGCATTAACGAAGTTCGAAAAGTCGCGGACATCGCCCATCTTGATAGTTTTTAGCATAGCGCCGATGTTGTCTTTGACCTTGCCCCACAGCGATTGGGGGATATAAACACGCGAAGCTGCCGAACACTTCTGCCCCTGATACTCGAACGCCCCCCTTACGATAGCCACAGCCAGCTCTTGCGGGTCGGCACTCTTGTGGGCGAAAATGAAGTCTTTACCGCCCGTTTCGCCGACGAGTTTGGGATATGTACGGTATTTGCCGATGTTTTCGCCGACGGTCTTCCAGAATGATTGGAAAACGGCGGTAGACCCTGTGAAGTGTATACCTGCCAAGTCGGGGTGAGCCATCACTACATCGCTGATAATGCTGCCCTTGCCCGGCAGGAAGTTGATGACGCCGTCGGGGACGCCAGCTTCTTGAAGTATCTTCATGGCGTAGTAGTTCGATAGCAACGCCGTGGTAGCGGGTTTCCATACTGTTACATTGCCCATAAGTACAGGGCTGATATTGAGGTTGACGGCAATAGCCGTGAAGTTGAACGGAGTGATAGAGTATACGAAGCCTTCGAGCGGGCGGTATTCTACTCTGTTGATACAGTCGGTCGGCGGCGAGAAAGGTTGGTCGGCGTATATCTGTGCGGCATAGAAGGGGTTGAACCTCATAAAGTCTATCGCCTCGCAAGCCGAGTCTATCTCTGCCTGAAAAGCATTCTTGCCCTGTCCGAGCATACAGGCGGCATTCATCACGTAACGATACTTATGAGCAAAAAGTTCTGCCGCACGCAAAATGATACTTGCGCGATCTTCCCAAGGGGTGGCTGCCCACTCCTTACGGGCACTGAGAGCAGCGTCGACGGCGGCTTTGACCTCTTTTGCCGTACACTGGTGGTAGGTAGCAAGCACGTGTCCGTGTTCGGTGGGCATTACTACCTTTCCGAGTTTACCTGTCTTCACCTCTTTACCTCCTATTACGAGAGGTATCTCTATCGTGGTATTGTACTGTCGTTTCAACTCTTTTTCGAGTTCTCTACGTTCGTTGCTACCCGGGGCATAACCCAATACGGGTTCGTTCTTGGGTTGCTGAAATCTAAAAATAGCGTTGTTCATATTGATTATATTATTAATTATTAGAATAATAGTTTGTAAATATAGGTTTTGTTGGTACAAAGTTAATATAAACTTTTCGAACCGACAATAACCCTATTTATCTTGTATTACTAAAAAATGTATTACATTTGCCATTCAAAAATCAAAAAAATCGATAGACAATATGTTTAAAGAAGTATTAGCAATAGGCGGCAAGCCGGGACTTTTCAAATTGGTATCATACGCCAAAAACTATGTAATAGTAGAATCGCTCATCGACGGCAAACGACAGCCGGCTTATCAGAGCGAGAAAATATCTCTACTGCGAGATATAGTGATGTTTGGCAACGGCGGCGAGAAGAAACTGAACCAACTCTTCAAGGCGACATTCGACCTCGAGGGTGGAAGTAAAGTCGATATCGATACTAAAAACAGCAATGCCCTGCAGGATTTCTTCGCTAAGATATTCCCCGACTTCGACCGAGAACGCATCTATCCGAACGATATAAAGAAGTTCGTAAGTTGGTATAATATACTTATAGACTCGAAGATAACCGATTTCGACGAAGTCGAAGAAGAACAAGACAATAACGAAACGGGCAAAGAGAAGAAGCCTCAGGCAGAAAGAGCCGACAAACCCAAGACGGCTGCCCCAAAGAACACAGCTAAAAAGGTATCGACCAAATCGGCTGCACCCAAGCAAGCTACTCGCGTATCGATGAAAAAGGGTTCGTAACCTCCCCGACGATTCGCTGCGGCAGCAGCAAGCTATGCTGCTCAATCGTTGCCAAAAATAGCTTTTAGTTAGAGAAACAATAGAGCGACAGGACCCGACCGCTTCGTAGCAGTCGAGTCCTATCCGTTTTTTTGATGCTCACACCTTTCTCGATATTCGAAGTGAAGTAAGCTATCTGTCGTCGAAGAGGTATAAAAATTGCTCGGCACACCATAATTGCCACTTCTGATTGCCTGTAAGCGACTGCATATTGATATCTCTCCTAAACTCTGCTCTTGTTGGTCCTTTCCAATCTCCAAAAATGACATCAACAGGGCGTGGCATCGGTATCTTTTCGGGTACTTCGAAATCCGGATACTTCTGAGAATATAGTTCTCTAATAAGATATTTGGACTCTCCCCCCCTAATTCTATGCAAATCAATTTTATCTGCCATTTCGAATACGGCATATAGGTCGGAATATGGCATACCTGCAGCGACAAAAGCATTATGGTAAGAGCTTAAACTTTCGTAAAGGCATTCGTGTGTAATTATCCCCCAGAAATCTATCATATCATCTGCAAGCCTATATTTCTCGAAAAAGTCCGAGATATCCACAGGATTGTTTAAGACAAAAGTCGGATTTAGATATGTATAACGTTCTACAAAATCGCCATACCGCCAATCTTTCGATAATAACTTATCTACTCCTCCAAATATATAATCTGCCCCGTCGCCTTCGATTATCAGTTCGTCGCCCTGTTTCCTTGCCTCTATAGCTGCTTTATATAGTTGGGGTTCTATCGAATGCACAGGGGCAGATTTTGATTTCATCACTATGGGAGTATATTTTTTATAGTCGTCAAAATCAATATCGATATAGATATGATTCAATCCAAGCATTCGACAGTATTTTTCGGAGCGTTCGATATCGGCATCAAAAGTATTCGACAGATTAGTTCTAAATGTATATGCATTACTGCCCTGCTTAAGATATGTGGCAAGAACCGCACTGTCCATTCCTCCCGAAAGCAGTATGCCTATTTTCGTGTGTTTCCGATACAAATCATCTATTTGCTTCTTTATGAAAAAATCTATTTCATTGGCAGTACGTACTTTTACACGTTCTTCTTTAGGAACTCCCTTAAAAGTTTGGTGTTGCATTCTACCAAAAAAGTCATAATTGTCCTTATAAATGTATCTGAAAGCCATATAAGAACTTAGGCAGAAATCTTTGTCTATTATTCTATTCATTTTATTTTAAATCCATTAAATCTGCTCCACGTACCTTTCTCAGTGCCTCTCTTATTTTTGTCGACGAAACACTCTTAGTATAAGGGAAATATACTATTTTTATACCTTCCTTGGCGAATTCTTCTTCGTACTTATTCCACTTTTCAGTACCATACCAATCGTCGCCAACAAAAAGAATGGAGGCTCCAAGTTTTTTGCACATTGCCAATTTATCCATATCGTACTGTGGTATTGCTGAGTCTACATATCTGCAAGCCCTAACAATTTCTACTCGTTCGTCGAAAGGAATCATCGCTTGCTTACCTTTGTAGGCAACCAACTCATCGACGGTAACTCCTACAATAAGTTTATCGCACATTCCCTTCGCGTTTTTCAATAAATTCAAATGTCCCATGTGGAAGAGGTCATATACCCCTGTAGTGTAGCCAATAGTCATATTTGACGGTCTCCTGTTATTTCGTTGATTTTATTTTTATAATCGAATAAAAAATACTTCTTTCCCTCTATCTTTATTTATCTTCACCAATAACTTGTATTATTTTGTCTGCCACGAGTTTACCTGCACGCCCAGTCTCTTTTAGTCCTACTCTCTTCTCGAATGCGGCATATCGGTCGCGAAACCTACCGTAGCTATTATCTGCAATGATACGGATAATATCACTGTGGCTATATGCGATATCGAAAGGCAACTCATCGAAACCGAAATAATAATCTCTCTCCTCGGCATAGTCCTTATAATCGGCAATATACAAAACGACAGGTTTCCCTACTATCATAGCGTCGAACATTACCGACGAGTAGTCGGTAATCAATAAGTCGCATGACATTATTAGCTCCTGCATATCGGGGTAGTTGTTGGCATTCTCCGTGGAGTCGAGGTTTTTTATTAGCTCTTCGGGGTTCTTTATGTTTGGGTGTAGCCGCACCAAGACCTTCCACTTCTGTCCGGTCGAAGCCTCGAGCTGCTCTTTTATCTCTCTCGGATTCAGGTCGTAGGGATTGTTCCTATAGCTCTTTCGGAATGTCGGCGCATAGAGACATATTTTCTCTTCGCTGCTTATATTACCGAAATAATCGAGCACCTTTTGTCGTATCTTCGGGTCGGGGCAGAAAAGGATATCGTTTCGAGGCGAGCCGACCTCCATAACCTCTCCGTCGAACCGAAACGCCCTGCGACAAATCGTCGTAAAGTGCTCGCTGTTAGAAATCATCAAATCGGTCATACGAGTATCGTTTTTCATACATTTCTTGTAATATTCCACCATCTTATCGATAGCGTCGTACTCGATTTTCTTCAGTTGCAGGTCGCCGTGCCAAGTCTGAATATAATACTGTCTCTTGCTTTTCTTTACATACTGGTCGAACCTCATATTGTTGACCCAAATTTTTGCGGTCGCAAGGTGATAAAAGTATGCTATACTACCGATTTTCACCTGTCTTATTTCGTGTGGGATATTGGCATATCTCTTCGTAACCAACCAACAAACATCCACTTTGGCGGCGGGTAGGTGTTGGTATATATATTTTGCATTATCGCCGAATCCCTGCCCCGAATAGTTCGAAAAAACGATTTTGTTTCGCTTTATACCGCAAAGTCTGAATATCAATAGCGGGAGGCTCAATAGATTGACGAGATTCAGTCTTATGATGATTTTTTTTATTGGAGCAACGACGTGTAGACGCATAATTTTTATCTTGATTTTATTAAGAGTGCCGAAAACAACCGTTTTTCGAAAACACAGCTATTTTTCCGACTGCAAAGATACAAATTTTTGAAAACAAGGCTATCGAGTAGCATTGAGGCCGGATATAAACGATTACTTCGATGGCAATCTTTAGTTCTTTTCTTATCAAGTACTTTATCCCGACAACAACCGATTTCTGATATGGAATTAGTATAAGATGAGTATATGACGAAACGAAACCAAAAGATATTATTATCGTAGATATGATATTTCTTATTCACAAAATTTGTAATTGAATATTACCTTTGCATTCCGAAAACCCGAAGCCGCATAATATTTGTGAATGAACCACGTAGGATAGAACTGCTTGCTCCCGCCAAAAACGCCGACTACGGCATAGAGGCGATACTGCACGGAGCCGACGCCGTATACATCGGTGCACCGATGTTCGGAGCCAGAGCCTCGGCAGGCAATACCGTAAGCGATATCGAGAGACTCTCGGAGTTTGCCCACCGATACCACGTACGTGTATATACGGCAATGAACACCATACTCGAAGACAAAGACTTAGCCGATGCCGAACGCCTATTGCACGAACTATACAACGCAGGTACCGACGCCGTCATCATTCAGGATATGGGCATATTGCAGCTGCGGCTACCACCTATCGCTCTACACGCAAGTACACAGATGGACAACCGCACGGTAGCAAAAGCCGTCTTTCTGGAGCAGGCGGGGTTCTCGCAGATAGTATTGGCGCGTGAGTTGTCGCTCGACGAAATAGCTGCCATAGCTCGTTCCGTTACGGTGCCGATAGAGGTATTCGTACACGGGGCATTGTGCGTGTCGTATAGCGGACAGTGCTATCTGAGCAATGCTCTGACGGGGCGTAGTGCCAACCGTGGCACCTGCTCTCAGCCGTGCCGCTTGCCGTATGATATTACAGATAGCCGAGGACAAGTGATAGCCACAAAATGCCACGCCCTCTCGATGAAAGACCTCAACCGTACAAACGACCTCGAAGCCCTACTCGATGCAGGTGTAAGCTCGTTGAAGATAGAAGGACGGCTAAAAGACTTGACCTACATCAAAAATACCGTATCGCTATACCGCCGTCGGCTCGACGAGATACTCGCCCGTCGTCACGAGTTCGAGCGTGCCTCCGACGGCGAGAGCCGTATCACATTCGAGCCGAATATGAATAAGACGTTCAATCGCGGCTTTACCGACTATTTCCTGTATGGACGTAAAGAAACCGTATGGTCTGCCGATACTCCCAAGTCCATCGGCGAGGAGGTGGGCTCGGTCGTAGACGTCGCTCAGCGATATATTACGCTCGACCTCAAAACAAAGCTAAGCAACGGCGACGGACTGTGTTTCTTCAACCACCGTCGAGAACTCGAAGGCATTCAGGTAAATCGTGTAGAAGACAATAGAGTCTTTCCGCTCTCTATGCCTGTAATAAAAAAAGGTACAAAGGTGTTTCGCAACAACGACCGCGAGTTCGATAAGTTGCTTTCGGGCAAAACGGCAGAACGTAAAATAGCTGCCACCATAGACCTATACGAACTCACCGACGGTTTTCGGCTTGTAATGACCGACGAAAAAGGATATAGCTACCAAATGTTTCGCCCTGCCACGAAAGAACCCGCACAAAAAGACCAAAGCGAAAACATACGTACCAACCTCAGCAAGACGGGGCAAACCATATTCACCGTTACCGACGTGCGCCTGCATCTGACAAGCAATGTCTTTATCCCTGCCTCCGTACTATCGCAATGGCGGCGAGAACTGACCGACGGACTGCTCTGCGTAAGGCTTGAAAATCACCCTCGCCGCACGGTAGACCACAAGCCGACACATCACGCCTTCCCCGAGCCGACAATAACGTACCTCGGGAATGTTGCCAACGGCAAAGCACGTTCGTTTTACGAACAGCACGGCTCCGAAGTGCTACAACCGGCATTCGAGATAAAACAGCAAAAAGACGTACCGCTGATGTTTACCCGCCACTGCATAAAATATTCTCTCGGGTGGTGTCCCAAACACAACAAAACCGTATCGCCCTACACCGAACCGTTTTATCTGACACACTCCTCTAACCGCCTCCGCCTTGAGTTCGACTGCCAAGCCTGCGAGATGAGAGTGTACAAGGTCTGATGGTAGTATGATATTGGAAAGTGTAGTTTCTGTACAATTGCAGAAATCAAAATTTATATCTAATTTTGCTTCTGATTTTTTAGAAATACAATCTTAACTCAGTCTATAACAAAAATCGATGAATAAGAATTATACCATTCCTACCTTGCCCTTGCCATACGATTTGGAAACAAAACCGATTTTACGGCAGGTGAATCTTGCCAATAAAAAATTAGCGGAACTCAAAGGAGTGGCACTCACCATTCCTAATGAAGATATTTTGCTGAATACCTTGATTTTACAGGAGGCAAAAGATAGTTCGGAAGTTGAGAATATCGTTACTACACACGACGATTTGTATCGTGCCGATTTAGATTTAAAACAAGCTCTCATCAACGCTTCGACCAAAGAAGTATTGAATTACCGTTGGGCGATGACAAGGGGATTTACTTTGATTCGAAACTCAAAGCTATTGACAAACAATATCATAAAACAAATACAGTCGGAGTTGGAAATGAATAGTGCTGGCTTTCGCACTGTTCCTGGTACTACGCTGAAAAACAATAGAGGAGAGGTTGTGTATACTCCTCCTCAGGATGGTAATGAGATAATAAGGCTTATGGACAATTTGGAGCGTTTTATCAACGATAAGAATATGTCGGATATAGACCCTCTTATCAAAACAGCCATTATCCATCATCAATTCGAAAGCATACACCCTTTTTATGACGGCAACGGACGTACTGGAAGAATTATTACTGTTTTATGTTTGGTTATCAATGATTTGATTGATTTGCCTATTTTGTATTTGAGCCGATACATAACACATAACAAAGCCGAGTATTATAGGCTGTTGCAAGAAGTCAGGAACAATGATGGGAACAACAAAAAAGAGTGGGAAGATTGGATTCTTTTTATGCTGAAAGGCATAGAGGAAACATCCGCTGAAACGATACGATTGGTAAAGGGGATTTCGGCATTGATGATGGAATACAAACAGAAATTGCGTCCGCTTTTCCTAAAACAGTATAAACACGAGTTGCTCAACAATCTGTTTTATCATCCTTATACCAAAATTGAGTTTATCGAACGCGATATGATGGTGCAACGACAAACCGCATCTAAATATCTGGATATGATTGTTGATGCAGGTCTTTTGTCTAAAATCAAGCCTGGCAGATCGAATTATTACATGAACAAAAAACTAATTGACCTATTCATCAACCACGCAAAAGTACCATCCCAAGAAACAGACACAGTTGAATCCGTGCATAATACGGTTTCACACGGATAGTATTATGTTTACAAAAATCCGAAATTGCATACACGACATGAATGACATGTACACGAAAACGCAAAATCGTGTACATATCAGAAGCAATATGTACACAAAAACGCAAAATCGGATACATAATAACTGTAATTAATTGTATACTAATACCGTATCTCGAAGAGTAGGTGCACTGCCTTGCTTGCTGCCATAGCATTGGGATTGATACCCAACTCTCCTTCGGGGATAGTGCTCCCGTGTCGGTCGAAATACTCTACCCAAGTGGGGTCAAACGCTCCCGTCGAAGCGTTTTTGAATGTCATTACATTCGGCGAAAAAGCGTCACGCTGACCTGCTGCCACAAACATCTTGTAAACCAACTCGGAGCAATACATCGCCGAGTCGTTCCAATCGAAGGCATAGTCGTAAGGCTTGTTTAGCTGCTGTCGTCCGTACGCTTTCAGACGTTTCAAGTCGAACTTATACCTCTTGTCGAGCCGCCCGAGCACCACTCTTACCGTTTCCCCTTTGGCCGGTAGTCCAAACAACTCTATGGGCGTCAGGCACACACCCTTTCCGTGCGTTGCCTCTACGACCATCCACCGCTTGCCCTCTTTTATCAACACTCCTACGTGCGAAAAACGGAGATTACCCGTCGAGTCCGTTACGTCGCTGATAGCATCGGACAAAGCGTTGTTGCGTGTTTCACGAAACAGTATGTCGCCCTCACGAAGCTTACGGGCATTATTGGCGTTACAGGTATTGAGCAGTATTACGATAATAACGGCAAGGTATTTCATCTTACATTCTGAGGTATTTGGAATATTCTAAAAAATCGTATCTATTTACACAACCGATACACGCAGAGACCGATAGCAGACGCAAGCGTGTTCTTAAAACTCACTCGAGAAGTGGAACTTGATGTTTTTGAACTCCTCCTGTGCCATTTGCAGTATATATCCGCTCTCGGCGAGGAATACGTCGCGGTCGTGGATGTCTTTTGCCATATACTGAAACTTACGACGGCGGAATTGTTCAAGCTCCTTCGGGTCGTCGCACTCTATCCAGCAAGCTTTGTATAGCGACAGCGGCTCCCAACGACACTGTGCTCCGTATTCGTGCAGCAGGCGGTACTCGATGACCTCAAACTGTAGCTGTCCGACGGTGCCGATGATCTTACGACCGTTGTTTTGATGAACGAAGAGCTGTGCCACGCCTTCGCCCATCAGTTGCTCTATTCCTTTGTTAAGCTGCTTGCTCTTCATCGGGTCTGAGTTTTCGATATACTTGAACATCTCGGGCGAGAACGACGGCAACCCCTTGAAGTGCAGGTTTTCGCCCTCGGTGAGCGTATCGCCTATCTTGAAATTGCCCGAATCGGGCAGACCCACTATGTCACCTGCGAAGGCTTCGTCGACGGTCTCTTTTTTCTGTGCCATAAAAGCCGTGGGCGACGAGAATTTTAGCTGTTTGCCGAGCCTTACGTGGAGGTACGGAGCGTTGCGTTCGAACCGCCCCGAACATATCTTGACGAAAGCTATACTCGACCTGTGATTCGGGTCCATATTGGCGTGTATCTTGAAGACAAAGCCGCTAAAACCCTCATCTGTCGGTACTACCGTGCGTTCGACGGCAACCGTGGGCAACGGACTGGGGGCTATCTGCACGAAACAGTCGAGCAGTTCGCGGATACCGAAGTTGTTCAGTGCCGAGCCGAAAAAGACGGGGGCAACCTTGGCGTCGAGATACCGGCGGCGGTCGAAGTCGTCGTACACTCCGCCGATGAGTTCCAAGTCTTGCCTGAGCTGTGCCGCCTGCCCGCCGATGTGCTCTTCGAGGTCGGGCGAAGCGATGTCGGTGAACTTTATCGACTCTCCGACGGTCTGCTTGGCAGGCTTGTATAGGTTGAGATTTTTTTCGTAAATATTATAAACGCCTTTGAACGTCTGCCCGATACCGATGGGGAAGCTCAGCGGACAAACGCCTATCTGCAGCTCGCGTTCGAGTTCGTCGAGCAGGTCGAAAGGGTTTTTGCCCTCACGGTCCATCTTATTGACGAAAATCATTATCGGCGTCTTACGCATACGGCACACCTGCATCAGTCGGCGGGTCTGCATCTCCACACCCTTGGCGCAATCGACCACTATTATGACGCTATCGACAGCCGTCAGCGTACGAAACGTATCTTCGGCAAAGTCTTGGTGTCCGGGGGTGTCGAGGATATTTATCTTGTAACCGGCGTAGTCGAAGCCCATCACCGAGGTAGCCACCGATATGCCGCGTTGCTTCTCTATCTCCATCCAGTCGGAGGTGGCGGTCTTTTTTATCTTGTTAGACTTGACGGCTCCCGCCACGTGTATGGCTCCGCCGAACAGCAACATCTTTTCGGTGAGCGTAGTTTTCCCCGCATCGGGGTGCGATATTATGGCAAAAGTCCGCCTTTTGTGTATCTCTTCTTCGTACATTCTCTGTTTTTTATATTTATAAAAGATAAATTCTCAAACGGGAGGGCAAAGGTAATAATTAATTACTGTCCGATAAAAGTTTATGCTTAGCTACCAAAAGAGAAAAAAACAACACTCCACAAGAAATACTTACCCCCGACAATCAGCGTGATAATCAAGAAGTAAGCCAAACAAATAGTACCCTCGCAGGGAATCGAACCCTGATTTGAAGTTTAGGAAACTTCCGTTCTATCCATTGAACTACAAGGGCAAATGCCGTTTCCTTTTTTATCGGAATGCAAAAGTAATCATTTTAGTCCGATTATTCGCACTCAAACGGATAATGTACCTGAGCATAAGGCATAGCACCGCTATCGAACCATACGTCTATGAGGTCGGCTTCTCGCTTCATCGGCTTGCCCGAAGGCGATACCAGAATTATATTGTCTACATACGGACGATGCAGATCGATATTCTTTTCGCTGTAATTATCGGCAGTATAGACTCCTACCTCGAAGTTCTTATACGGGTTTTCGGTCATTATGCCTGCCTCGATAGACTTGTCTATCTCCTCGATGAGCTCTGCCACAGAGCCGATACATATCTCTTCCTGTCCGTCGTCGGTACGCCATATCGGCAGCGGAGTACCCCAATAGCGGCTACGCGATAGGTTCCAGTCTTGTAGGTTTTCGAGCCATTTGCCGAAACGCCCCGACCCTGTCGATTGAGGCTTCCAGTTGATAGTATCGTTGAGGGCTATCATCTCGTCTTTTACCGCAGTAGTACGGATAAACCACGAGTCGAGCGGATAGTATAATACGGGTTTGTCCGTACGCCAACAGTGCGGGTAGTTGTGGGTGTGTTTCTCTATCTTGAATACCTGTCCACGCTGCTTGAGCTCCATACAGATGTCTACATCGAGAGTAACGTCGGTATCGCTCAGATGTTGGTCGTAAGCATTTTTCACAAAACGCCCCGCCCACTGTCGATATGACGGCAGATTGACATTAGTTTTTACAAAATTATCGTCCAAATCGCTTATGTCGAAATATTTTCCCGTCAGGTCTACCATCGGACGAGTGTCGCCTTTCTTATCTACCACAAACAGCGGAGCGATGCCGTTCTGTTTTGCGACCTTGTCGTCGTCGGCACCAAAGGTAGGAGCGATGTGTACGATACCGGTACCGTCTTCAGTAGTTACGAAGTCGCCGCAGATAACCCTGAAAGCCGATAGCTTGCTGCCTGCAAGTATGGGATTTACCCAGTCGAAGAGCTGCTCGTACTCGATACCTTCCATATCTTTACCGCTAAACTTAGCCAAAAGTTCATATTCGTTTTTGCCGACTACACTTGCCAAAAGCGATTCGGCAAGTACCACCGTTACACTCTGTTTGGTGTACTGGTTTTGCGTTTTTATCAATACGTAATCGATATTTGCTCCTACTGCCAGAGCAGTGTTCGAGGGCAACGTCCAAGGTGTCGTAGTCCAAGCTACGAAAAACACGGGCTCACTGCCTGCTTTTTGTATAAGAGCCTGTGCCTGCGGAGTATTGTTTTTTACTTTGAACTGAGCAATGCAGGTAGTGTCTTTCACATCGCGATATGCTCCGGGCTGATTGAGTTCGTGCGTACTCAACCCCGTACCGGCAGCAGGCGAATAGGGCTGTATGGTATATCCCTTGTACAACAACCCCTTATCGTACAACTGTTTGAGCAAATACCAGAGCGTCTCTATATAACGGTTATCGTAGGTTATATACGGGTCTGTCATATCCACCCAATAGCCCATCTTCTTCGTGAGGTCTTCCCACTCGCGTGTATATTTCATCACCTCACGCCTACAAGCATCGTTGTACTGCTCCACAGAGATGTTTTTGCCGATATCTTCTTTGGTGATTCCCAGCATTTTCTCCACACCGAGCTCCACGGGCAACCCGTGTGTATCCCAGCCGGCTTTGCGTTTTACCTGATAGCCCTGCATAGTCTTGAAGCGGCAAAAGACATCTTTTATGGTACGAGCCATCACGTGATGTATGCCCGGCATACCGTTTGCCGACGGCGGTCCCTCGTAGAATACGAACGAGCGATGTCCTTGGCGTTCTTCCACAGAGCGATGAAAGACATTGTTTTCTTCCCAATACTGCAATATATCTTTATTTATATCGGAGAGGTTAAGTCCTTTGTGTTCACGAAAATACTTCATTTTATCGATTCCTTTTTACGAAGTCGCAAAGTTACAACTTTTTTGGAGAATTACTTGCAGAAAAACCTTCTCTGTTTGTCGCTCTACATTGATATATAAAAAACTACCTCTCGTAAAACGGGCGGTAGTTTGTGTTATTGGCTAAAACAAATCCGTATGTTTTTTTATCTCTTAAGCCTTGAGTTCAGATATTCGAGTACTTCGTTGGTAACTATCAAAGCGTCATCGGCATACAATACATTACCATTCTGGGAGTTCGTCGATATTATCATTGCAAAACGTTTCGGGTTATTTATAGCTTTGATAGCCATCGAGAGGCTGTCTTCGATTTGTTTGGAGAGTTTCTGTTGGTTTTCTATGAGCTTATTTTCGAGCGACTCTTTGTATTTGGCAAGTTCTTCGCCTTTGCGTTGCAGACGGGCTTCCTCTTCTTCTTTTCTTTTGACGCTCATAAAGCCATTGTTGGCTTGTTTTGTCTGGAAGTCTACCACTTCACGTTGGAACGCCTCTGTCCGTGTGCGGAGTATACGTTGACTCTCTTCCATCTTCTTTATCATCGACTCTCGGGCTTCAACAGCAAAAGTATATTTTGCCAAAACCGAATCCGTATTTACCACTCCCAATACGAAAGCGGCAGTGTCGTTTTTTATTGTCGGAAGAGCCTCGTTTGTGTTTATCTCTTTCGACGATTTGCCTTTACAGGCTACCAATAGCGATAATGCTACGAAAAACAATAGTGATTTTCTCATTGTCTAATGATTTATACGTTCGTGCAAAGGTAATATATTATTTCTATCTCACACATACAATAATAGTTAAATCATACTATTTGTGTATACCGTACATCTGTTTTTTGATAAATATTCCTCTTTTATGGCGATATTGTTTGTTAAAATAGGAGCATTCACTCCCGTGCCGACTCTCTGTGGCGACTCTTCTACGATAGCCTCGTCCCACGCCCCCATATCTATGAACGACTGTAAGAGCTGCCTCCCTCCCTCCACTATTACCGATACTACTCCTTGTCGGTACAAGAAGTCGAGCATTTGGGGGATGATATTTTGCTCGAAATCGAGCCTTACGAAAACGATATTTAGGTGTGTTTCGTCTTGTATACCGTTAAAAACTATAGTCCGTGCCGTGCCGTCGAACACACGATAATTACGGGGCGTTCGCAGATTTTTATCTATAATGATTCTTATCGGATTTCTTCCTGTCCACTTGCTTACGGTCAGATGAGGATTGTCGAGAAATACAGTGCGTGTGCCTACCATTATCGCGGCTTCGTGGGTACGGATTTGGTGGTTGAGGGTTTTGGTGATGGTGTTAGAGATTTTGAGCGGAGGTAGCTCGGGGCTGTCTCTGATGATATCGATAAAACCGTCGGCAGTCTGTGCCCATTTCAGTATAATATATGGGCGATGCCGCCTGACAAATGTGATAAATCGCCTATTGAGCAGGTGGCATTCTTCCGCCAATACTCCCTCCGTAATATCGATACCTGCCTGCCGAAGCTGACCGATGCCTTTTCCGTTTGTCTTGATATCGACATTGCGCATACCTACGACGACACGAGGAATGCCACTTTTTACAATCGACTGTGAGTCGGAGGGTTCGAAGTTCATGTATAGAGTAGAGTGTCGGAGCAGCGACTTGTCCATTACCGCAGCAATAGCATTATCCTCTGCGTGAGGTTCACCGCAACGACCATAACCCTCTCCGACGATTTTACCGTTGTGTACGACGACCGCACCTACCAAAGGACTTGGCATAGTCTGTCTTTCGGCGTAGTGGGCAAGTGTAAGGCATCTATTGATATGAATTTCGTCGTTGTTCATAGGCAATGGTCTTCTTATTACGTCACAAAATTATAAGTTCACCCAAAACTCTCTATGCCCTTGATGTGATTATGTCTATTAGTAAACCCATTGCAAAAAAAAAACGCCTATAAGACATATTCCTTATAGACGTTTTTTTATTATTGCTGTGTTTTAGGGGGTAAAAATTTATTTACAGCAAAAGTTCCAACAAAGGCCATGGCAATTACTATAAGAAAATTGCCAAAAACCCTGTATGTCGGAAAGAAAGCCCTTATTGTAAAACCTATCAATACGCATAGTGCCGATAGCCCCGATAAAACTTTTAGTCTCAATGATACATTCGGTATAGCACCACTTACAAATGCGGACAATCCTAAACCGATTGAGAACCATAGAAAAATGTTGCCTAAAGCGGTCGCTATGTGAAAAAGTTTTAGAGTCACCCCTGCCAATAGGAATACAACCGTAAAAATCAATAAAATCTTCGATGGTTTGCTTGTGTTGTTTTTCATTTTCTTAAACTTTAAACTCTCTCCACCTTTATATTGACCATATAATCATCAAAATCGAGGGCTTCAAAATTGTCCAATTTCTCTACTCTCTCTAGAGAATTTGCTAAAACTTGGCTCGAAATATATGAACCAAACTCGGTAATAGTGTCGTCGATATGTTCGTTTGCCTCTATCTTGATAGCTATTTTGTCGGTTATCTCGTAATTGTTAGCCTTCCTGATATTCTGTATACGGTTTACCAACTCGCGAGCAATACCTTCGCGCTCCAGCTCGGGCGTAACGGTAATATCGAGTGCCACGGTGAGTTTGCCCTCGCTTGCCATAAGCCAGCCGGGCATATCTTCGGTGGTGATTTCTACGTCAGCCTCACAGAGGTCTACCTCCTCTCCGCTCGGCAACGAGAAGGTGTATCGTCCGCTCTTCTCTATCTCGTTTATCTCTCTATTGCCGAAGGCAGCGAAAGCAGCGGCTATCTCTTTCATCAGCTTGCCGTAACGCTTGCCGAGTGTCTTGAAGTTGGGTTTTATCTTCTTGACGATATTGTCCATCTCCGTATCGGGCGATAGCACTTCGAGGTTTTTGATGTTTACCTCCGTCTTTATGAGCTCTGCCACGTACTTTATCTGCTCGAAGGTCTCCGCATCGTTCGTAGGCACAACGGCTTTGAGCAGCGGCTGCCTTACCTTTTTGTCTGCCTTGCGACGCAGTGCAAGTATCATCGACGATATCTGCTGAGCGTACTGCATACAGGCTTCGAGGTTTCGGTCTATCAGACCTTCGTCGGCTTTGGGGAAGTCTTGTAGATGCACAGACTCGCCTTTTTTCGGCGAACCGTTGAGGTCGAGCCAGAGACGCTCGGCATAGAACGGAGCTATCGGAGCCATAAGTTTAGCTACTGTCAGCAGACAGGTATACAGTGTCTGATAAGCGGCTATCTTGTCGCTGTTGTACTCACCGCCCCAGAACCGCTTGCGGTTGAGACGCACATACCAGTTCGACAGATTGTCGTTGACGAAGTCCTGAATGGCACGCCCCGCACGAGTCGGCTCGTAGTGTTCGTAGTGCTCGGCGACCTCTTTTACCAAAGAGTTGAGCAACGACACTATCCAACGGTCTATCTCGGGACGCTCCGAGAGCGGTATCTCCTTTTCGGCGGGCGTGAATCCGTCTACATTTGCATAGAGAGCAAAAAACGAATAGGTGTTGTACAGCGTACCGAAAAACTTACGGCGAACCTCTTCGACACCTTCGACATCGAATTTCAGGTTGTCCCAAGGCGACGAATTGGTCATCATATACCAGCGCAGCGGGTCGGAGCCGAAGGTCTCTATCGTAGAGAAAGGGTCGACGGCATTGCCGAGACGTTTCGACATCTTATTGCCGTTTTTATCGAGCACCAGACCGTTGGAAATAACATTCTTGAACGCCACGCTACCTTTTATCATCGTGCTTATGGCGTGGAGCGTAAAAAACCAACCGCGTGTCTGGTCTACACCCTCCGATATGAAGTCGGCGGGGAATACTTCTTTGAAATCGGGTTTATTGTTCATTTTACAATGAAATATATTCTAAATGAATTGTTTATTTATAGTACAATATTATTTTCTTTCGGCTGAAAAAAGGCTATAAATCAATAAGAATCACTTACCTTCGACCAACTCTTCGGTATCGATAGCGATTGCCAGCTCTTCGTTAGTAGGAATGACTGCAACGCGTACTTTGGAGTTCGGGAAAGTCAGCTCCGTCTCACGCCCTTTTATACGGTCGTTAAGCTCATTGTTGAAATCCACGCCCAAGAACGCAAGGCTGTCGCAGACGTATTGACGCATAATAGGCTGATTTTCGCCCACACCGCCGGTAAATATTATGGCGTCTACACCGCCGAGTACGGCAATATAACCGCTAACATATTTCAGTATGTAGTAGAAATACATATCCATAGCGAGTCGGGCACGTTCGTTGCCCTGCTCTATGGCGTTCTCTATGTCGCGCATATCGGACGATACGCCCGAGACGCCCACAAGTCCGCTCTTTTTGTTGATAATATCGTTTATCTGCCGTGTGCTGAGGTTCTCTTTCTCCATCAGATAGGTGAGCACACCCGGGTCGACACTACCGCTTCGGGAGCCCATCATAAGCCCTTCGACAGGCGTCATACCCATCGACGTATCGATAGACTTACCGTTTTTGATAGCGGTGATGGAGCCACCGTTGCCGATGTGTGCGGTGATAATACGCGAGTTTTCGAGGTCGATACCCAGAAATTCGCAGCCGCGTTTTGCCACATAGCGATGCGACGTACCGTGGAAGCCATAGCGACGGACACCGTATTTTTCGTAGTAGTCGTACGGAAGTGCATATATATATGCATACGACGGCATCGTCTGGTGGAACGACGTATCGAATACAGCTACCTGAGGCACTTTGGGCAATATCTTTTGTATGGCATATATACCTTTCAGGTTTGCAGGATTGTGCAGCGGAGCGAGGTCGACGCACTCCTCTATCTTGTCTATCACCTCTTGGTTGATGACAACCGACGAACAGAATTTGTCGCCTCCGTGAACCACCCTGTGTCCGACGGCATCTATCTGGTCGAGCGATTTTATGGCTCCATATTTGGCATCGGTCAATGTTTTGAGTATTAGCTCTATACCTGCGGTATGTTCTTTTATCTCTTGTGTGATGACCTGCTTGCTGCCATCGCTAAGGGTAAATTTGAGGAACGAGTCGGGCAAACCGATTTTTTCTATTCCGCCCGAGGCGAGCTCTTTTTGTCCGTTCATATCATATAGTTTGTACTTGATAGACGAACTTCCACAGTTCAAAACTAAAACTTTCATTGCTTTTACTTTTTTTATTTATTTAAACTTCAATATATTACATCAATAGAAATAACTTTGCAAAAGTACAAATATTTTGGCGAATACAAATAGGTATTGTGTTTGAGACGACTACGATACGTTATATCCGTATAGTTATCAATCAGAAAAGGCTGCCCCAATATAGACAGCCCCTTCTTCCAAAACAAATTAATTTAGTATTATATTTATGAAAAAGTTTTATTTTTATTTCTTTTTTTAATTGAGGTCTACTACGTAGTGTTTTATTATGCCGGCTCTATTGATACCTGTTACAAGTAGTACTTTATCGGTATCTTCGCTGTTTAGAGCCTCTGTGTATATATCTTTTACCTCTTTTACCGACGATACGGTTTTGTTGTTTATCTTCAATATGATAAATCCTTTGTAGATACCCGCTTTTGCGAATAGTCCGCCACGTTGTACTTCGTCGACAAGTAAACCGCCGTTGTAGTTGAGGCGCTGTTTTGTCTGTATCGATAGCGGTTCGAGCGTAGCTCCGAGTCTATCCATATCCACAGCTTTCACTATGTTGGTGTTTTTACTGCTGTTTTTCAGTGTAACGCGTAGAGTTATCTCTTTATTGCTGCGATTTACGGTTACATTTATATTATCGCCCGGACGATATGCCGCTACCTGCTCTTGAAGTTCGGCTACAGACTTTATCCGTACGTCGTTGATAGCCACTATTATATCGCCTTGCTTTATTCCTGCGTCTTTTGCCGACGAATTGCTGACAACATCGTCTACATAAGCACCGTCCATAGTCTTCAGGTTTTTGTCTTTTGCCAGTTTATCGTTGATATTGGCTATCTTCACTCCGAGTACGGCGCGTTGCACTATGCCATAATCTTTGAGGTCTCTGACCACTTTACTTACTATAGTGGTAGGTATTGCAAATCCGTATCCTATGTAAGAGCCTGTTTGCGAAGCAATAGCGGTGTTTATTCCAACGAGTTCTCCGGCAGTATTGACAAGTGCTCCGCCGCTATTTCCCGGATTTATAGCGGCATCGGTCTGTATAAAACTTTCTATCTTGCGTTCGGAAGGAACTATGTCCATTTCTCTTGCTTTTGCCGATATTATACCTGCCGTTACCGTCGAGGTAAGATTGAACGGATTGCCGATAGCAAGTACCCATTCGCCTACTTTGAGGTTGTCGGAGTTGCCTATGGTTATGGGTTGCAGGTCGGTAGCATCTATCTTTATCAGAGCCACGTCAGTCGAAGGGTCGGTACCTATTACTTTGGCTTTGAAAGTACGTTTGTCGTTGAGAGTTACCTCTATCTCTGCCGCATTGTCTATGACGTGGTTGTTTGTGACGATATATCCGTCGGTCGAAATTATTACGCCCGATCCTGCTCCGGTAGTAGCTTCGGGCTGCTGAAAACTACGAGGCTGTCCGAAGAAAAAATCGAAAAACGGGTCGCCAAATTCTTGAATCGAATTTTTCACCTCTTGCTTCACTTTTACATGTACTACCGAGTGTACGGTTCGTTCGGCAGCATACGTAAGGTCGGTAGAACCTATTTTCGTATCCGACATCGAGGCGAATTTCACAGGAACTTTGTCTTTTGCCGTCGGTGAAAAATAGTCGGCGTTATACTGTCGCTTTTCGTAGACTTTTATAGTAGCAATAGAGGTCGTAGCCGATAGCAATATTGCTACTAATACTAACATTAAATTCTTTCTATTCATAGTTGTTTCTAAGTGGTTTAAGTGTAATTGAAAATATTGTTTACATCACTAATAACGATATTTCGTTCCGTTTATTGTGTTAAACCGACGGCAAAAGTAATACTTTTTCTTGTTAATACGATATTTTGCGACGAAAAAATGCGATAAATTAACCTATTTAACATTTTTGCTGCCCGTATGAAAAACATCATTAACAATTAAGAGATATAGACATCGTTGCTGTTTTTTACCTTATCCGCTATGCTATTAGAGGCAAAAAGATTAAATTTGCGACATTATTTTATTATATTCGAAGCTATGTTATTCATAAACGGTACGATAAATTCGGGCTCTGGTTTCCGCAGAGCCGACCTCCGCATAAAAGATGGTAAAATACAACAGATAGGCATATTACATCCCGATGATAGCGAAGAGGTGATAGATATCGCGGGTAAGATATTACTCCCCGGCTTCGTCGATGTGCACGTGCATTTCAGAGAACCGGGCTTCGGCTATAAAGAGACTATCGAGAGTGGTAGTAAGGCGGCAGCAGCAGGCGGATACACTGCCGTATGCACTATGCCCAATCTTGCACCGCCCCCCGACAGTGTCGCTAATATAAATGTCCAAAAGGAGATAATCGCAAAGAGTGCTGTGGTGAAGGTATATCCGCTTGCTACTATCACCGTAGGGCAGAAAGGCGGCGGTAGTCTCATAGACTTCGATAGTATGAAGCACGAAGTAGCGTTCTCCGACGACGGAAGAGGCGTACAGAGTCGCGAGATGATGGCAGAGGCGATGAAAGAGGTAGCCAAGTTCGATGGTATGATAGTAGCTCACTGCGAAGTAGACGAACTCGTGAAAGGAGGCTATATCCACGACGGAGAGTATTGCAGTCGGCACGGTCACAAAGGAATATGTTCTCGTAGCGAATGGGAACAGGTAGCTCGCGACGTAGAGCTCGCAAAGGCTACCGGCTGCCGATATCACGTATGCCATGTATCTACGAAAGAGAGTGTCGACATCATACGCAAGGCTAAAGCCGAAGGCGTACGGGTAACCTGCGAGACGGCACCGCATTATCTTATCTTGTCGGACTTAGACCTCGAGGAAGATGGGCGTTTCAAGATGAATCCTCCTATACGAAGCGTAGAAGATAGAGAGGCTCTAAGAGCAGGGCTCATAGATGGCACTATCGACGTCATAGCCACAGACCACGCCCCACACTCTGCCGAAGAGAAGTCGCGGGGACTGGCTCGAAGTGCTTTTGGCATCGTAGGGCTCGAGACTGCCTTTTCGCTTATTTACACCCATTTGGTCGAGAAGGGAATCATCTCTTGGGAGCTACTTATAAAGACTATGTCTATCAACCCGAGGCAGATATTCCGACTTGGCGGGGGGCTCGTAGAAGGTGCTCCTGCCGATATTACCGTCATAGACCCTGCCGCAAAATGGACTATATGCCCCGACAAATTCGTTTCGAAAGGCAAAGCCACTCCCTTTGCCGACTGGGAGGTCGACGGCAAGGTAGAGATGACTTTTGTCGACGGCAAAAGGGTATTTTGAGGTATTGGAGAAATTTTAGCAATTAACTTAATCGTAAGTATCAAGACAGCTATTTTCCCTTCCCCAAAAACACATTCTACAAAACAAATAAAAAAAGCGTCAGACAAGGGTACCATTTAGTCTTGTAAATTTATTAATTTTGCAGCCTAAAAAATAAAACGAAATATAGAGATGAAAAGAGTATTGGTTTTGGGAGCCGGCGGGCAAATCGGCTCCGAGCTTACGATGAGACTTAGAGAGGTATATGGCAATAGCAACGTTGTAGCTACCGACCTGCAGCCCGACCGTCTGACACAAGCTATAAAAGAGAGCGGAGTATGCCTCCCTTGCGACGCTACCGACGGAAAACAGATAGCCGACATTGTCGACAAATATAAGATAGACGGTATTTTCAACCTCGTTGCGATACTATCGGCTACCGCCGAGAAGAACCCGATGATGGGCTGGAATGTTGGCATGGGAGCGTTGCTCAACTGCCTCGAGGTGGCTCGCCAATACAAAGCGGCTCTATTTACGCCGTCGTCTATCGGAGCTTTCGGACCTAACACGCCTCTCGACAACACGCCGCAAGACACGATTCAACGTCCTCGTACCATCTACGGCGTTACTAAGGTCTCGGGAGAACTGCTATCGGACTACTACTTCGAACGTTTCGGCGTCGATACCCGCTCGGTTCGCTTTCCGGGACTTATATCGAATGTCTGCCCTCCGGGCGGAGGCACTACCGACTATGCCGTCGATATCTATTACGCTGCCGTCAGGGGCGAACGTTTCGAGTGTCCGCTACGGAAAGGTACTCTACTCGATATGATGTATATGCCCGATGCTATCGATGCGGCTATTCATCTTATGGAGGCAGACCCCACGAAGCTCATTCACCGCAATTCGTTCAACGTAACGGCTATGCACTTCGACCCCGAGGCAATATACGCCGAGATTCGCCGACACAAGCCCGACTTCGTAATGGAGTACCGACACGACCCGCTTAAGCAGAAGATTGCCGACTCATGGCCTAACTATATGGACGACTCTTGTGCAAGAGCCGAATGGGGATTCTCGCCCAAGTTTGACCTACCGAAGATGACCGTCGATATGCTCGATAAGCTATCGAAACGCCTATTGAAATAGAAAGTAAATGAATATAACAGTAGGGGGCAACGCGTAACGGTTGCCCTTTTTTGTTTAAACTCCCCGCCCTTCGTAATTCCTGATTCGTAATTTGTAATTTGTAATTCGTAATTGATTAGTATCTTTGCATTTTGTTTTAAATAGCACAGCGATTATATATGTTTGAAAATCTAAGCGAAAGACTCGAAAGGTCGTTCAAAATACTCAAAGGACAGGGCAAGATAACGGAAATCAACGTAGCCGAAACCCTAAAAGACGTACGCAAAGCACTACTCGACGCCGACGTAAACTACAAGACTGCCAAGACATTCACCGACGAGGTAAAAAACAAAGCCTTGGGAATGAACGTACTTACGGCTATCAAGCCCAACGAACTGATGGTAAAGATAGTCCACGACGAGCTGGCGGCTCTGATGGGCAACGAGCACACGGAGCTGAATCTGAAAGGTTCGCCAGCCGTAGTATTGATGTCGGGGCTGCAAGGTAGCGGTAAGACGACGTTTTCGGGCAAATTGGCAAATATGCTCAAGTCGAAGCGTGGCAGACATCCGCTATTGGTTGCCTGCGACGTATATCGCCCTGCCGCAATAGAGCAACTCAAGACACTCGGCAGCCAGATAAATGTCCCTGTATACACAGAAGAGGGCAACAACAACCCCGTCGGCATAGCCGAGAACGCCATAAAGCACGCAAAGAAAAACGGTAACGATATAGTGATAATCGACACCGCAGGACGCTTGGCAGTAGACGAGCAGATGATGACCGAGATAGCAAACATCAAAGCAGCGGTAAGCCCGCAGGAGATACTCTTCGTAGTAGACGCTATGACGGGGCAAGACGCAGTAAACACCGCCAAGGCATTCAACGACCGCCTGAATTTCGACGGCGTAGTGCTCACCAAACTCGACGGCGACACCCGTGGCGGTGCAGCTATATCGATACGCAGCGTAGTAGACAAGCCTATCAAATTCGTAGGGATAGGTGAAAAGCTCGATGCCATCGACGTATTCTACCCCAAACGTATGGCAGACCGCATACTCGGTATGGGCGATATAGTATCGCTCGTAGAGAAAGCACAGGAGCAGTACGACGAAGAAGAAGCCCGCAAGTTGTCGAAGAAGATAGCCAAAAACCAATTCGGTTTCGACGACTTCTACAAGCAGATACAACAGATAAAAAAGATGGGTAACCTCAAAGACCTCGCCTCTATGATACCGGGTGTAGGCAAGGCTATCAAAGACGTAGACATCGACGACAAGGCATTCGTCGGTATCGAGGCTATCATACAGTCGATGACACCGTACGAACGAGCCAATCCACAGGTACTCAACGGCAGCCGCAAGGCTCGAATCGTCAAAGGCTCGGGACGCGACATTCAGGAAATCAACCGCCTTGTAAAGCAGTTCGAAAGTATGCAGAAGATGATGAGAACGGTTCAGAGTCAGGGCTTACGTAAAGCGATGAAGTCGAAACGACGCTAAGGAGCAATCGGTCTTTTACAGATGATGAAATACAGGCTTTATTTATCGGTACTTTTAGCAGTCTTTGCGGCAGCGTTCTCCGACATATCGGCACAATACCGTATGATAGGCTTCGAGGGAACGGATACCGTAGACCTCGGTATTGCCGAGCAACGAGGAGGTAAATTCGTTTTACCTAAAAACATAGCTAAGTACACCAAGATAGAACTTGTCGCCGTCTCGCAGACATACGCCGACACCGAACGCCACTTGCGGCAGCTGCAAAAGGCTTACCTCGACAAGTCGCGAGAGCTGATATCCACAGAGATAACCTATATCACAGACCACCTCGACTTCGCTACACTCTACTACTCGCCTATCTATGCAGACTATCTGGTGAGTTGGCTGAGCAGCTACAACTTCGTGGCTACCTCCGTGGCCGACTTCGAGCAGCGTCTGTCGGCAGATGCCGTCGGCACAATATCGAGGCTTATGATGAACGACCAAACTAAGATAGCCGAGAATGTAGCAAAAGACCTCGCTATTTTCGCCTACCGATATGGTTTCGCAGCCACCACACGCCATATAGTCGAGTATATGAGGCGTATCGACAAGAAGTTTGTAAGCCGACACACCGACCTTAAATACATCGTCGACAAAGACCTTGCCAATACCCCAAAACAAGCAGCACACAAGATAGTGGGGCTCGATTCGAAACTACTCGCCAACTGCCTGATAATCTTTTTCGACTCGGGTAGCCGACGCAGCACCGATGAGGTAGACAAGATTATCGATAAATACGGCTCTCTGCTACAGAAAGGCTTACGTGTTATATCCATCGCCTCCGATACCGACTTGGAGCAATACAATGAGTTTGCCAAACGGTTGCCGTGGGCAGACAGACTATGCGACCAATATGGCATCAAAGGCGAAAACTTCGAAAACTACGGTGTATTCGATACTCCGGCAATCTTTCTGACCGATGAGGAGGGCAATATCATCCGAGCCGGCTCGGATTTGGATAAAGTCATTCAATAAACAAAATACAAACAGGTATTTATGCGTGCCGTTCAACTCATACTGATATTGATAGTCTTTTTCGGAGCCAATGTCTATGTATTCTATCGGCTCTTTATGATGACGCCGACCATTCTGCCGCTGCAAATATTGCTAATACTTGCAGCAGTGATATTGCAGTTGCCGTTTTTCGTATCGCTGCTTTTGGGCAATAGCCTGCCGACAAAGCTTGTATCGGTGCTTTACCAGATAGGTACATCGTGGATAATTATTTTCCTTTATCTGTTCATTATCTTTGCTTTATTGGATATAATCAGTTTTACACACCTCGTAAACATACGACCGTTGATCACTCACTCGTGGCTCGCTTGGGGCGTACTTATAGGCTTCGTCGGCATATTGCTAATTGTGGGTAATATCGTGTATTACAACAAAAAACGTGTAGAAATAGACATCAAAATAGATAAACCTCTTGCTCGTCCGCTCCGAATAGTGGCTATCAGCGACCTACATCTGGGATATGGGATAAAAAAAGACGAGCTCGAAGGCTGGATAGGACTCATCAACGCCGAAAATCCCGATATTGTACTAATTGCAGGCGATGTGGTCGATAATTTTGCCAAACCACTATTCGAGGACAAAGTTTACAAGACATTACGTCGGATAAAGGCTCGCTATGGCGTCTATATGGCTCTGGGCAATCACGAGTATATCGGCGGAGAGATAGACCGTAACCTCAACTTTCTGAGCCAAGCAAATGTACAGGTGCTACGCGATAGTGCTACATTGATAGACAACACATTCTACATCATCGGACGCGACGACGCTTCGAGGAAATACCGCAATTCGCTCGCCAATATCACCGACCGCCTCGACCACACCAAACCTATGATAGTACTCGACCACCAACCGAGCGGTTTCGAAGAAGCTCAGAAATGCGGTATCGACCTCCTGCTGAGCGGACATACTCACAGCGGACAGGTATTCCCTATAAGTCTGGTAGTGAAGGCTATTTTTAAGCACTCGTACGGCTATCACACAGCAAACGGCACACACTTCTACATCACGTCCGGACTTGGCATCTGGGGCGGCAAGTTCCGTATCGGCTCTCGCAGCGAATATGTGGTAATCGACCTACAAGGACGGTAAAGATATTATTCTTTCAGAAAAAACATTATGACATTTCACGGCAAAATGCAAATAAGTGAGTGTTTTTATTACTATTGAAAAAAAATAACTATCTTTGCACCCACAAGACAAATAAGAAATAGTGTTTCATTAGGTAGGGAGTGTCTTGCTCTGCTTATTATATTAATTTTTTAAACCAAATTTATTTATGAAGAAATTTTTATGTTGTCTATTAGCTCTGTTTGTGGGGCTTGTAGCCGGTGCCGACATTATGGCACAAGACATGTCGAAGTCTATAAAACTCGGCGTCGTTTCGGGACAGGCGATAAGTCTCAATATGAAAGCCTCTGCCCCAAATACGACAGTGAAAATCAAAAGCGGTACGTTGGATACCAACATTACGGTAGGTAACACTTGGGCCGGATTCTCCGACTATCAGGCAGGAGCCGATACTATGGTGGTATACGGCGACCTTACGGGATTCAGTTGCGAGAGCAACAATACTAACGTTACATCTCTGGATGTAAGCAAAAACAGCGGACTCTTAGAGCTGATATGCAACCAAAATAGCATCATAAGTCTCGACCTGAGCCAAAACACAGCTCTGGTGAAGCTCGATTGCGGCGAAAACAATCTAACAAGTCTCGACGTTACGCACAACACAGCCCTCGAAGAGCTACACTGCAGGAAGAATCACATCACCACACTCAACGTATCTGCCTGTACTTCTCTGAAAATGCTCGTGTGCAACGACACTCGGATAGAAGGTCTCGACCTAAGCTCGCACCCGTTGCTCATGAAGCTATTTTGCTTCAACACCAAATTAAAGAGTCTCAATATCGCAGGAGCAAACAGTATCAAAGAAATTCGTATGTGGAATACCAATCTTACCGACTGTCAACTCGATACTCTGTTCGGTACATTGCCTATGCGTACGAGTACCGACCCCGATACTATCTATCTGAAAAACGGTGGAGCCCCCGACTTCAACGCCGACGGCTGCCGCGACACTATCGCTACTAATCGTAATTGGAAGGTACTCAATATGGCAGGAGGAGGAACCACTCCTATTGTCAATACCATCTACACATGTGGAGTAGACCATAATAGTATTATCACTATCGGTGCAAAAAGAGGAAAGAATATATGGTTCGACCTCGTAGCTACCGCTCCAAACACTAAGATACGAGTAAAAAGTGGAATGCGAGATACGATTATGACAGTAGGTACGGCGGCTATGGGTAGAAAAGAATTTTTCGCCAATGCAAAACTTATATCAATATACGGCAAAGTATCGAAGTTCGACTGCCACGGCAATGCCGACAACATCTATGCTATCTCTACAATAGCCCATCAGAATATTACCGAAATCAACTGTTCGGGCAATAGCAACCTTAGCATTATAAGAGTAGAGGGCAATCCGCAACTTGTAAGGCTCGATGCCTACGGCAATGCTCTATCTGCTTGCGGACTCGACTCCGTATTCAGCGCTCTACCGACCCGTCTGGTATCGGACGACGCTAAGATATTCATCAAAAACGATAACGCTACCAACCCCGGTGTCGACGGTTGCCGTGATACCATAGCCACACACAAACAATGGAAAGTATTGGACGCTAACGGTAATACTGCAATACAGAACGACCAGAATGCTTATAGCTGTCCTACCAGTTCGGGATATGGGCTCAATACCGACCTGTATATGAAATTTACAGTAGCAAAGGGTTCAACTATCAATCTTAAAGTTAAGGGAGATACTGTTCCGTCGCTTAGTAAGATTGTTTACGGCAGCAAAATACCACAATATGTTATAATCGATACTGTTCAGAAAGCTATCTCCGTACAAGTACCGACCGACGCTACAGAGATTACAATGTACGGCAACATTACTGCCCTCGACTGCTCCGGTAACGGGAATAACCTCACAAATGTATCGATAAGCAACAACCCCGGACTACTTACTCTCGACTGTTCGGCAAATGCTATCGGCAATCTCTATTTGGAAAAAAATAGAGATTTGGTATCACTAATATGCGGAAGCACCAAAATCGGATACCTCGACGTAAGCCTGAATACGAAACTTTTCGCACTCTCGTGCGATAGCACCGAGATAAGCAGCCTCGACCTAAGGTACAACAATGACATCGAGATGTTGAATCTCTCGGTAAATCCTAAACTGACTCGTCTCAATATCGGAGATGCCGACTTTCTGCGAATGATATCTATCGACGGCTGCCGATTCTCAGACTGCGGACTCGACTCCATATTCAAAGCTCTACCCGCTCGTACGGCGATGGATATGGCTATGATATTTATAAAGAACTCCTCTGCGTCGAACAACCCCGGTGTCGACGGATGCCGCGATACTATCGCCACGAATAAGCATTGGATTGTTTTCAACAAAAACGGCAGTAGAATACATAATACTACCTATACTTGCGGCACCGGCACAGATATACCTACCGTATTTGCCGAAGGCTTCACTATATCGCCCAATCCGTCGAAAGACTTCGTTACCATCGAGTCGTCTGCTACCGACGAAGAAATCGCAGTAACCGACCTCTCGGGACGTAAACTGCTGACGGCACGCATTGCCAACGGAAAAGCAGTACTCGACATTAGCAGTCTAGCCGAAGGAATATACCTCGTACGTATAGGCAATAGAGTAGAGCGATTGATAAAAGAATAAGTGTTCTTCTTAAATATTTGTTGATTGAGGAGTTTCTCGCAGTAGGCGAGGAACTCCCTTTTTTGCCATATTCCCGAAAACTATTTAGCAATTTTGCAAAAGGTACTTATCAATCTTCCGAAACCTATATATCAATCTTCGGATTACTACTTAGCGATTTTAGAATAGCTCTTTACATAAATAAAAAAGGGCTGCAACGTGAGTTACGCCACAGCCCCTCTCTGGCAATATTTTATAATAATGTTTATAGCTTTTCGAAACGTGCTTGGAAGAAGCGGAGAGCTTTCGGTTCGTAAACCATCTTCAAACCGCGTGCCTTGCTGCGTTCTTTGTAAAGTTCGACAACACCGTCTGCTACGATATCGAAGTGCGACTGAGTGTACACACGACGCGGGATAGTAAGACGTATGGTTTCGAGCTTCGGTTCGTGTTCGTGTCCGGTTACTTTGTCGCGACCGGCAGAGACGATACCGCGTTCCATCGAACGAACACCACTCTGAACATAGAGGTCGGCAGCCAAGGCCTGTGCTACGTAATGTTTTTGCGGAACATTCGGATAGAAAGCCTTAGCATCGATAAATACACCGTGTCCGCCGATAGGATGGATTACAGGTATACCTGCTTCGATTAGTTTATTACCCAGATATTCGCTCTGTGCGATACGATGACGCATTGTGTCGTCGTCGCAGGCTTCGAGCATACCGCGAGCCATTGCTTCCATATCGCGTCCTGCCATACCGCCGTAGGTCTGCAAGCCTTCGTATACCACTACGTAAGCACGCATCTGTGTGGCAGCGTCGTCGTCGTTGCAAGCGGCGAAACCGCCGATATTGGTGTGGAAGTCTTTTTTACCCGAGCAGGTAGCGGCGTCGGTATACGAACACATTTCGCGGAGGATTTCCTTTACCGATTTGTCGGCGTAGCCCTTTTCACGTATTTTGATGAAATAGGCGTTTTCCATAGCACGAGTGGCGTCGAGCACCACTTTGATACCGTTCTCGTGAGCCATCTTGCCTACTGCACGCAAGTTTTCCATAGAGACGGGTTGTCCGCCTGCAAGGTTTACGGTAACACCTACCGTGATGTAAGCGATGTTTTTGGCACCCTTATCTTTGATGAGTTTTTCGAACTTGTTGAGGTCTACGTTACCTTTGAAGGGCGATTTGTCGTTCGGGTCGTGAGCTTCGTCGCAGATAACGTCTACGAAGATACCTCCTGCGAGCTCTTGGTGCTCTCTGGTGGTAGTGAAGTACATATTACCCGGTACGTACTGCCCCGGCTTGATGAATGTTTTCGAGACGAGTTGTTCGGCACCGCGTCCCTGGTGAGCGGGAATAAGGTGTTTGTAGCCGAAACATTCGTGCATAGCGTCTTCTAGGTGATAGTAGTTTTTAGAGCCTGCGTATGCTTCGTCGCCGAGCATCAGCCCTGCCCACTGGTTTTCGCTCATAGCGTTGGTGCCCGAGTCGGTCAGTAGGTCGATATAAACGTCTTCACTTCTGAGCAGGAATGTATTGTAACCTGCTTCTTTCATTGCTTTTTCGCGATATTCGCGAGTTGTTACTTTCAGAGGCTCTACCATCTTTATCTTGTATGGTTCTGCCATTGGATACTTTGTGAAATCCATAATTTCGATATTTTTTATGTTTGTTTAATATATGTTGTTCGGTTCACTATCGACTTCTCACACGAAACGGAAAGAAGTAGAATCGTGGGGCAAAGATACTATTTTTTACCGAATAAAAATTATCTCCTATTTTAATTACTTATAAATGTTTTCTCCTAAGATTCGAAAAGTTGATGTACTTTTGCATTGTGTTTCATAACGTCTACCGATGAATACCGAGCAATTTATACATACAGTATCGGAATATGCCTCCTCGGGCGAGCAATTTCTATTCGTAATCGACTTCGAAAAGCAGAAGCCTTTCGTGTGCCGACTATCGGAGGCTGCCGACCACAATATTTTTTACAATATCAAAGGCAATACCAATGCCCGACCATATCGTTACGTTCGTAAAGAGGTGGTTCTCAAAGCTCATCCGATAAGCCGAGAGGCGTTTGCCAAGCGGTTCGAATATGTGGTGCATCAGCAGAATATAGGTAATTCGTACCTGCTTAACCTCACTTCGCGTACTCCTATAGAGATAAACATGAGCCTCGAAGAGATATTCCACGCCTCCCGGGCTATGTACAAACTGCTATTCGGCAATGAATTTGTGGTATTCTCCCCCGAATGTTTCGTAAAGACCGATGGCAATACCATCTGTACTTTCCCCATGAAAGGCACTATAAACGCAGATATTGAAGATGCTGCCGCCACACTTATCGGCAGCCTCAAAGAGGAGAGCGAACACAATACGATAGTAGACCTTATGCGTAACGACATATCGATGGTAGCCTCATCTACCGAGGTGAAACGATACCGCTACATCGAACGTATCGACACACACAAAAGCCGTATCTTGCAGACAAGTTCCGAGATAACTGCATCGTTACCTGCCGATTGGCGACGACACTTAGGCGCGATTCTTTGGCGGCTGCTACCGGCGGGGTCTGTGAGCGGTGCCCCAAAAGAAAAGACATTGGAGATAATCCGCAAGGCAGAGGGTGAACCTCGCGGTTACTACACGGGAGTATTCGGCATATTCGACGGAGCAAACCTCGACTCTGCCGTAATGATACGCTTCGTCGGACAACGCAACGGCAAGCTGTTTTTCCAAAGCGGTGGGGGCATTACCGCTCAAAGCAGCTTAGACGATGAGTACAACGAACTTATAGAGAAAATATATGTACCCGTTGTTTGAGACATTGTGCATAGACAATGGGCATATACGCAACGCCGAATGGCACTGTTGGCGGTTCGAAACGTCGTATAGCTCTCTCTATCGCCACTGCCCCACTTACAGCCTACTCGACAATACCCATATCCCGTCCGAGTACTGCACGGGCAGATTCCGCCTACGAATAAGCTACAACGAGTCGTCTACAAAGACAGAGATAGAGCCGTATACTACAAAAGACATTACAAGGCTCAAGGTGAGGGAGGTAGCTTCGTCGTTCGACTACTCGCTTAAATATACCGATAGAAGCGTTCTAAACTATCTATTCTCACAGATAGGCGACTGCGACGATGTTTTGATAATAAAAAAGGGTATGGTAACCGACACCTCGGTATGCAACATTGTCTTTTTCGACGGACAAAAATGGATTACCCCCTCTACCCCTTTGCTCTGCGGCACAGCTCGGGCACGACTTCTGGCAGACGGCACTATCGAAGAGCGGCCGGTTGCAGAAAGCGACATACACAAATTCGAGGCATTTCGCCTTATCAACGCACTCCGACACTTCGACACCGTAGCGACTACAACGACAGATAATATTATTAATTTTTAAAAATCGATATTCCGACAAAAAACATTACCTTTGCTCACAGATAAATTTTTCGATAGCGTACGAAACGCTAAGTTCTTTTTAAGTAAAAAATATGTCATTGAGAAGGGTTGTTATCGTCGTTCTTATATTGTCGGCATTGGCTATATTGATTTTCAGTATACGGTTCAATGGCAAGCTACGCGATGCCCTCTGCTCGGAGATAGTAATCGAGATACGAAACGAGAAACCCTATTCGTTCGTCTCGAAGCGGGCTGTGATGGAGGCAATCGAAAAAGCGGGACTGCAAGTGGTAGGGCAACGAATCGAAGATATACAGCTCGATAAGATACGATCGGTAATAGAGAAAAACCCATATATACTCTCGGCGCGGTGTTACGTCTCGAAGGCAAATAAATTGTATGTCGATATCGAAGAGCGGCAGCCGATGTTTCGGGTAGTAAACTTCGACAACTACTTTGTCGACAACCGACGAGTAATGCTCGAGAATCCTATCGCGATACCGACCTATCTGCCTGTCGTAAGCGGTGCTGTTACAAAGACTTTCGCACAGAACGAGCTATTCGATTTCGTGGCATACATACAAGCCGACGAGTTTCTGTCGAAACTCATACAACAGATATATGTCGGGCAGAATCTGAATATCGAGCTTATTACTGCTCTCGGAAACCAGGTGATAAAGGTAGGGCGTATCGGCAAAGACAGTGGTTTCGAAGCTCGCTTGAGGCGGCTGAAAAGCTTCTATCTATCGAAAACACTCAACCACATCGGTTGGGACAAATACACTGCTATCGACCTGCGATTCGACAAGCAGATAGTATGCAAGAGATAAAAAAAAACTAAATATTACGTTGTTCAATAATATATATAATGGATAAGAAACTAATAGTAGCAGTAGATGTAAGCAATAATACTTTATCTGTGGCGGCAGCGTATAAGTATCCCGACCGTCGTATCGACATAGTCGATTATCGGCGACAACCCATAGATATAGACACCTCCAACGGTATCATACACAACCCGAATAATATTTTGAGTCGGCTCAACGATTGTATGCAAGACATCGAACGCCATCTCAACGTAAAGATAGGGCGGTATTATCTCGGCATAGAACCGCATACGCTCCGCAGCGAGACGAAACAACTTTCGACTACTTCTGCAGGAAACGATATATCGAAGACCGTCGGCAGCCTTGCCGAAGAAGCGAAAAACACATACTCACACGACGACCGTTCGTTTCTTTGCTCGTATCCTTTGGAGACCTATTTGGGTGCCACGGTAAAAGGCGACTTCCTGATACTCTCGCTCGCCGATGAGGTAAAGACACAAATCGACAAAATATTTGCCAATCTATCTACCGAACGCAAAGCAATAATGCGTGTAGCTCCTACTGTAGAGGCCGATACCTTTGTTGCAGACAGTCGTAAGAGCGAAGGGGTACTGTTTGTAGACTTTGGCGGCGAGGTAACGTCGTTTGCTCTGTACAAAGACCAGTTTCCGCGTCTGGTAGGGGTACTTCCTCTCGGTGGCCGACATATAACGAACGATATTTCGGCTCGATTCGACTTCAACTTCGATATCGCCGAAAAAGCCAAGATTCAATTAGGCGTTTCGTCGACTGCTTTCGTCAAAGAGGAACAAAAGTTTAAATTAAACCCCAAATCGGCAGTAAGTACAGAGTATTCGAAGACCGAACTTGCCGAAACCATCGAAGCAAGGCAATGCGAGATTATAGACTTTATTCTCAAAGAGATAGACTTCAGAGACTTGAAGTCGTCTTATGAGTCGATAGTTGCAGTCGGCAATGCCACGAAACTCCGTAACTTCAAAGAACTGCTCGAAAATCAGACAGGCAAGCCGGTAGATGTCATCGATAGCACCTTCATTTTTAACGATAAAGAGATAAACAATCCTTTGCTTACTGCTATGCTCGAACGTGCCGAAGACGATTGTACGGCAGCCGAGAAACCTGCAATGCCTACAGCCTCCGTAGCAAATAAGAAAAACGAAGCAAAGCCGCCAAAAGAGAAGAAAAACAAGAAAGAATCTCGGTTTGGATGGATGAGGAGTATGTTCGACGACGACAACGAAAGTAAAATATAACGAATCGTTTATACTGCAACTTTATCAATATGATATTTTAGATAAAAAGTAATGACTGCCCAAGACTTATTGAATGACATAAATTTCGAAAATCTAAATTACACTATGACTGCCAAACACAATATAATAAAGGTAATAGGCGTAGGTGGCGGCGGATGTAATGCCGTAGCCAATATGTACAACGACAATGTCGAAGGGGTGACTTTCGTAGTATGTAATACCGACGACCAAGCCCTGCAAAACTCGCCCATACCGAACCAGATACTACTCGGCGACGCCGGACTCGGTGCCGGCAACGACCCCGAGAAAGCTCGCGAAGCTGCCCAAGCATCGCTGGCAGAAATAAGAGATATGCTCATAGACAATGCCGAAGGCGTTACGGGCAAAGACGGAAGCCTCAAGATAAATACCAAAATGGCATTCATCACCGCAGGAATGGGGGGCGGTACAGGTACGGGAGCGGCTCCGGTCATCGCCGAAGTATGCCACCAACTCGGTATACTTACCGTGGGAATAGTAACTATACCGTTCGACTTCGAGCCGCCTAAAAAGATGCGTCAGGCTCTCGACGGCATAGCACGAATGAGCCCTTTCCTCGACTCACTGCTTGTAATACGCAACGACCAGATACCGAAGATATTCCCCGAACGTAAATTTTCGTCGTTTATGCGGCTCGCCGACGGCATACTCGCAAGTGCAGCCAAAAGCATTGTGGAGATAATCACCAAAAACGGATACATCAACGTCGACTTTGCCGATGTGTGTACCACGCTCAAAAACGGCGGACGCACCATAATCAACTTCGGGCAAGCATCGGGCGAACATCGCGTTACGAATGCCATAAAAGAGGCAATGAATACTCCATTGCTATTCGAGTATGAAGTAGAGAAGACTAAAAAAATGCTCATAGCCGTTTATACATCGTCGAGTAATGAGATAACGGCTATCGAAATGTCTGAAATAAAGTCGCTTATGGAAACTCTCGACAAAGATATCGACTTTATCTGGGGAGCCTTCTTCGACGACTCGCTCGGCGATGAGGTGAAAATCACATTGATAGCCACCTGCTCCGACGACAATGTCGTACCAAAGCCTATCGACGTAATGATAAAAAACAACGAATATACCAAGATAAAAGACCGCTCGACCTTATATATCGAAGACCTCGACTCTCAAGAACTACTGAAGCAGATTCAAGAGATACCCGCATACAAGCGTGTAGAAGGTTTATAGAGTGGTAGACAACTACATATCGCAGAGAAAAAACATCTATTAGAAACACATATATTTAATATTAATTGTTATACAAAAAAAGTAATCAAAAAAATGAAAGTAAAAATCAGTTTAATTGCTATCGTTATAGCAGGTCTTATCGTCGCAGGAGCTTGCGGCAGTTCTACAGGTAGTATCGGTGGTTCGTCTTCTCCGGCATATAGTGCGGGTCAGTCGTTCGGAGGCTCTATACTCAACCTGTATTCTATTTACAAACAAAACGGACGTATCGATCTTTCGAATGCCAATACATTGCTGCAGATATCTCAGTTGGCAATGACTACCAATACGGTAAAAGACAATCTTAAGAACAAAGATTTCTATCCGAGCTTCGTGCAAGGAGCGGTATTCGGCTCGCAGCAGAAGGTCAATGAGGGCAATATCGGTACTATTATCGATACCCTTACCGGACTCAACCTCGGAGGTATAGTAGAATCGGCTACAAGCGGCACTATCGATTCGTCTACGGCATCGAGCGTTACGTCTGCTCTGTCGTCGATATTTAACGTTATAGGTAAGTAATTAGCTTATCGTCAATCGTAACGTATTATCCTTCAAGCAAGAAAAGCTCTCGATTTCTTTTGCAAAGAATATCTTGAGCTTTTTTTGAAGGAATGTTATCTTTGGAGTATCTCTCCTGCAAAAGAGATAAATATTACAACAAAAAAATAGTTCACAAACAGTTTCAGCTGTAAAATATAATATTATGATAGAATACAATTATCCCCTATTGCGACACAATAGTTTCGGTCTCGACGTCGTAGCCGAACGTTTTTTCGGTTACTCCACCGACAGCGAGCTCAAAGACTTTCTCCGCTACGAATACGATCCTTCTACTCGTATGCTACACATAGGCGGCGGCAATAATCTTCTCTTTACGGGCGATTTCCATGGCACCGTCCTTCACTCTTCGATAAAATATATCTCTATCGAGAGCGAGACCGACGACAACGTATTTGTTCGGGTAGGGGCAGGTGTTGTCTTCGACAACTTTTGTCGACAGGCAGTCGAATGCAACTGGGGAGGAGTCGAAAACCTATCGCTTATTCCGAGCCAAGTAGGTGCCGCAGCGATACAGAATATAGGAGCATACGGGGCTGAGGCAAAAGATACTATCGTAGAGGTAGACGCTATAGAGATTGCCACTGGCAAGAGACGTACATTCGGCGTAGAAGAGTGCAAGTATAGCTATCGAAGCAGTATATTCAAGACCGCTCTCGAGGGGCAGTTTATAGTAGTATCGGTACTCTTCCGCCTCGATAAACACCCGAAACCGAATATCGAATATGCAGCACTCAGAGATTTCTTCGACCACGACTATACTCCGAACATAGAGGAGGTACGAGATGCTGTCATATCTATACGCCAATCGAAGTTGCCCGACCTTAAGCGGCTTGGCAATGCTGGCAGTTTCTTCAAAAACCCTTATTGTAACAGAGCCGATTTCGAACTCCTGCGCCGGCAGTACGACGATATGCCGCACTACGACGTTTCCGACGACTTAGTGAAAATCCCCGCCGCATACCTTATCGAAAAGTGCGGACTCAAAGGCAAACACATCGGCAACGTCGGTATATACGATCGGCAGCCGTTGGTAATAGTAAACTACGGAGGAGCCACACCAAGAGAGATAATAACTCTTGCCGACGAGATTCGACAGAGTGTTCGCCGAAAATTCGATATCGACCTTATGCCCGAGGTTATTTATGTTTAGGTCTATAATGCTTATATATTGTTTTTTGCTAACTGAAACTTCCATAATTGGAATAAAAATAGTACCTTTGCAAAAAAGTAAATTTTTCGAACAATGAGCAACGACCCTCAGCAGATACTCGAGTTGGCAATGCGGAAAATTGAGTCGCTTAAGGCAGACAATGAGCTGCTCAGAAGAGATATTGCCCGCTTATCGGAGGTCGAGGCTCAATACAAAGATTTGCTTGGTAATTATGAACGGTTGAAGTTGGCACGAGCTTTCGGACAGTCGGAAGACGACAAGAAGAGGGCATATCGCCGACTGACCAATATGATTACGGAGATTGATAAGTGTTTGGAAATGCTCAACGATTAAAATCACTATTCCGATGGACGAGTCAGAACGTCAGAATATAACGGTAAAAGTAGCAGGTAATATCTTTCCGCTCGAGATAATAAGCGAGCAAGAAGAGTTTTACCGCAAAGCGGAAAGTATTTTCAAGCATAAAATGGAATATTACGAAAAGAAATATACGGAAAGCCCCCGAAATGCTATCGTTGCAATGGCTGGTTACGATATTACGGTATGTTTTCTAAGGTATATAGACTCTATCGACAATACGCAAGCTCTCAGAGAACTCGAAAAGCTCATTGTCGGCAAGGACGACGGATAAGGAGACTCCCGTACCCGTTTTTAATCGGCTCTGCAGAGCGACGAAGCAAGCAGTAATATCTTAAACGACATTCGATCTCCGACAAAACAGACGGTAGCAATACGGTTTGTTTTTGAAGCGTGCTGTATATCTTCGAGGTATGCAGTAGATAAAGTATTGTATAATAGGATGTAAAAGTAACAAAGAATCTAATAGAAAGATGAGTATATTATTTATTACGATTGCGCTCATTGGAGGCATAGGCATAGGTGTTTTGGTAAACTACCTTATCGCCCGAAGCAAAGGCAATACCATACTGAGAAAAGCAAAAGACGAGGCAGAAAGTCTCAAAAAAGCCAAGATGCTCGAGGCTAAAGAAAAATTTATAAACCTCAAAGCCGAGTATGAAAAAGAGGTTGCCGAACGAGAACAGAAGTTGAGGCAGATAGAAAACCAGCACAACCAGAAAGAGCAAGCCATAAAGCAGAGATACCAAGAGATAAACCACAGAAATCAGGAACTGCAAAACGAGAATAAGAAACTCGATGCCGTACGCGAAAACCTCAACAACCAAATCGTATTGGTCGACAACAAACGCAAGGAACTCGACAAGCTCAAAGCCCAAGAGATAGAGAAACTATCGCACATATCGGGTCTGTCGGCAGAGCAGGCAAAGGCACAACTCGTAGAATCTATCAGAGACGAGGCTAAGACAGAGGCTATGGCTTATGTATCCGAGATGATGGAGGAGGCTAAGATGACGGCAAACAAAGAAGCGAAGCGTATTGTCATACAGACTATACAGCGTGTTGCCACCGAGACGGCGATAGAAAACTCCATCACCGTCTTCCACATCGACTCCGACGAGTTGAAGGGACGCATCATCGGACGAGAAGGCAGGAATATACGTGCTTTGGAAGCAGCCACAGGCGTAGAGTTCATCGTAGACGATACACCTGAGGCAATTGTACTTTCGGGATTCGACCCCGTAAGGCGCGAAGTAGCACGCCTGTCGCTTCATCAGCTCGTTACCGACGGTAGGATACACCCCGCACGTATCGAAGAGGTAGTAGCCAAGACACGCAAGCAGATAGAGGAAGAGATAGCCGAAGTAGGCAAACGTACCACTATCGACCTCGGCATACACGGACTGCACCCCGACCTTATCCGCCTGGTAGGTAAGATGAAATATCGTTCGTCGTACGGACAGAACCTGCTACAACACTCTCGTGAGGTAGCAAACCTTTGCGCAATAATGGCTGCCGAGCTCGGTCTGAACCCGCAGAAAGCAAAGCGTGCCGGCTTGCTGCACGATATAGGCAAAGTACCCGACGACCAGCCCGAACTGCCGCACGCAGTATTCGGTATGAACCTCGCCGAGAAGTACAAAGAGAAACCCGATGTATGCAATGCTATCGGTGCTCACCACGACGAAGTGGAGATGACCTCATTGCTTGCCCCGATAGTACAGGTTTGCGATGCTATCTCGGGGGCTCGCCCGGGGGCTCGTCGCGAAATCATAGAGGCTTACGTAAAACGTCTCAACGACTTGGAAAATCTGGCTATGAGCTACGAAGGCGTGGTGAAGACCTACGCCATACAGGCAGGTCGAGAGCTACGGGTGATAGTAGGTGCCGACAAGATAGACGATACGGCTATCGAAAAACTCTCGTACGATATTGCAAAGAAGATACAGGATACGATGACCTATCCGGGACAGGTGAAAATCACCGTTATCCGCGAGACACGCTCGGTGAGCTACGCCAAGTAGGACAGAATGACAAACGTTTTTCGATATGACGAAGTTTAGTGTCAGGCTCGGGATAGTCCCTAAAATAATCACAGTCGCCTGCTTTATCATTATGTCTTTTGCTTTGATAAAATTGACGCAGGTATTGCTCGAAGACGGTTTTAACATCGTCTACTTATCTTTGATTATCTTATTACTTATCTCTATCGTAAGTCCTGTATTCACAATGCCTGTATCGATATATGCGTTGGACGACAGGCTTCTGCTTAAGAAATTATTGGGCAGCAAGACCATCTTTTACAGCGATATAATCGTTGCAGAGCGGTTCTATACGAAAAGCGACATCAGAATCTTCGGCAGCGGAGGATACTGGGATTTTTTCGGGATATTCTCCAACCCGAGTATAGGACGCTACACTGCATTCGTAGGCGATTACAAAGAAGCAGTCCTGATACAGGTAGCAATCGCAGGCGGTTATAAAAGTTATGTGGTAAGTTGTCGCAATTACGACGAGTTTATAATGCTGGCAAACAACAATCGTGATATACGAACGATACTTTCGGCAACCTACCCACAGGAGTTTACACAGTCAAAGCCGACCTTACGGTAGCCAAGATAGTGAAATTGCTGACTCTTCAATTAGAAATTACGATAAAGGCGAAACGTACGTTTCGCCTTTATTTATTCTTCTTACGATTTGATGCTTAAACCATTCAATATTTAAACGCTTAAACATAATTTGCTTTGCACAGCTAGTCGTAATTCATAATTGATTTTTTGTGTTCGTCACTCGTTTGTCTGTATCTCTCTCACTTAAACGATTAAAACTCTTAATTTTTATCGTCCCCAAAACAGCTCCCTAATACTCCAAAAGAGTAACTATCTCTACCGTCTGCATCTGTATATGCAATGAGCTAATACTATGCCGACAGCCAGACCGACGATTAGAAATACAGCTAATATCTTTATTCTAGAGAAAGAATAGACCATCATATCGGGCGACATAAAGTTGATTACGTGGTCTTTGTTTGATGCGTAATTCGACAGAAAATCTCTCTCTTTTATAAGTTTCTTAAGGTCTTCATAATAAAGCCTTTTAGACGACGAACCTATAGTAATACCCTGTTTTTTAGTGTAGTCTAGGCTCAATCCACCCTTATCGGCTTGGAAGTAATCGTATTCCGACAAACGCTCCAAGCGGTCTATCTCTTTATTGTAGAAATTTATCTTAGCTATAGTCGTCGCCTTAGCTATCGAATCTGTTTTACGAAGGCTCTCTACATTGTCGAGATAAGATACTAGTCCCTCCATATATGGCTTATAATCCATATTCCCTCTGAATATGAAGCAGACAGAAAACATATAAGGTACTACCCTATTGACCGTATCCGACATTATGTAAGCGTTGTTTTCCATCGCTATAACGTCGGGTACAGAGTCGTTCAAGAAGTCGATAACAGGCAGTAACATTATCTCTTTGAGGTAATTATTTTGTTGTTGAGTGATATTGAATTTTTTATTGAAAAGGTCGCTATTGGTCTCTTTCAGCGAATTGAGCACCCTTATTTCGTTTTCTAGCGCCAGTCTGTTTTCGGTAAAGAAAGTAGCCACACCTTCGACTCTATATTTAGTAAGTATAGGCAGAGTAGCAACATATCCCAGAGCAAAAAACACCACCATAGATGCCATCAGCACCCAGAAGTATTTTACAGATAGGCATACTGTTAGCTTTATAAAGCGAAAAATCTCGCAAAGGCATTTTTTCAATTTTCGCCATATTATTATCAGCAATTCCAATAGGGTTATTTCTCGTATATCAGTCATAAAGAGTTTGTTTATAAATACATAAAATTCTATTCGGTGCAAAAGTACAATTTTTTTATCTGATAATAGCAAAAGCAGTAACTTTGTAGAAAAATAATTTTATGAACAGACTAATATTTGCCACCAACAATAGCCATAAGTTACAAGAAGTTAGCAGTATGCTTTCGGGTCTTTTCGATATCACGGGTCTGAGCCAGACCGATTTCTCGGGCGATATACCCGAGACAGCCGAGACTCTGCAAGGCAATGCTTTGATGAAAGCCAAATATATATATAATATCTTGGGAGAGAATTGTTTCGCAGACGATACAGGGCTCGAGGTAGGGGCTCTCGGCGGAGAACCCGGAGTATATTCGGCTCGATATGCCGGTACTCCCGTCAACTCACAGAAAAATATCGATAAACTACTGAAAAAGCTAAAAAACATCGATAATCGCAATGCATCATTTAGGACGGTAATAGCGCTTATCCTCGATGGGCAAACTCATTTTTTCGATGGGACGGTAAAAGGAACTATCACCACCGAACAGCATGGCGACAAAGGATTCGGATACGACTCGGTATTCGTCCCCGAAGGATACGACCGCACTTTCGCTCAAATGACAGACGACGAGAAAAACAGTATAAGCCACCGAAGCCGTGCGGTAGCGAAGTTGGTCGATTTCTTGAAATCAAAGACTCAGCAGCAACCGACGCACATATAATACTGTCTGTTAAAGATGTGGAGAAACGATAGTTAAACCTTTTTAGACCGATGTATTCTAAGAAGATAAACACTAATAACAATTAATTTTTTTATACTATGAAACCTCGTATTTTATTATTTGCATTGGCTTCTGTGCTTTCACTATCGATATTTGCACAGCAGACCGTTACCGTAGAGGCTACTACCGACGATATCAGCGACAATCTCGACCTCAAAGCGGTAGGGATAATATTTGGTAAGGCAAAAAACCTCGAAGAGTTCGAACAGATGATAAACGATTGGAGAAATCCAATCTCTAACCTCGACCTCAACTACGACGGCGAAGTAGACTATCTCCGTGTATTGGAGTCGAGAGATCGTAAAAATCACATTATAGTCATTCAGGCTGTTTTAGCGGAAGATATATACCAAGATGTAGCTACTATCATCGTGTCGAAAAGACGCAATAAGCCTGTAATACAGATAGTAGGCGACCCATATATTTACGGAAGAAGCTATATCGTGGAGCCTGTATATATCTACACTCCGGTCATTTACAATTGGTTTTGGAGTCCGTCGTACGTAAGGTGGTATTCTCCATACTATTGGGGATATTATCCTGTGTATTACAGACATTACTACTGTGTGCCCTACTACGACTATTTCTACTATATGAGAGACTATTACTCCCAATATCATTACGTAAGCTACCGATACGTAGACCGTCCACGTTACGATTATGTCGAATCGCAAGTGTATAGAGATATGTCGCGTAGAGACTACGATACACGGTATCCGAATAGGAGTTTTTCGAGTCGTAACGCCTCTTATTCAAACGTATACAGCCGCCGAGATATAGAGAGGAGTCGTGGAGTGAATTATGCTCCGTCCAATACCGAAGGGCGTAGCGGTACTACTCTTCGCGACCGCTCAAACGATGTTCGTACTCCCGACATAAATCGTTCGAGAACAACCACTCCCGATAGCCACACAATCGACCGCAGCCGTAGTGAGGTTCGCTTTCCGTCAGATAACAGTAGAAGTCGTTCAAACACACCGAATACTATCGACAGAGACGATGTGCGTGTGCCCGACCGCAGTATCCGTACGGATGCCGATTCGCGTGAAAGACGTGTGGTGATAGAAGACAACGACAATAACACCCGCTCAGCCGATCGTTCACGACGCTCGACGGACGAATCGTCGGACAGACGGCGAGTTGTAATAGAAAATAGAGACAACAACACCAATACTCGCTCAAACGATAATTCGTCGGAAAGACGACGTGTGGTGATAGAAGACAACGACAATAGCACCCGTTCGACAGACCGTTCTCGACGCACGACGGACGAATCGTCGGACAGACGACGTGTAGTAATAGAAGACCGTAACAATAACGAACGGAGCAGACGGCTCGACGGAGGCACGACAGACAGACGCTCGACAGTCGAAAGCAATAGTAATAGTCGTGGAAGCGATAGAGGACGTACCGTCGACAACGATACTCGTCGCAGTTCGTCGTATTCATCTTCACGTGAGTCTACAAACAGTACGCAGAGTACTTCCGCACCAATATCACGCTCGAGAAGTATTGGCAGTTCAGGCTCGGAAAGTATCAGAAGCAGTACTCCATCGTCGGGCAGTTCGAGTAGTTCGTCGTCGAGCGGCGGTAGCTCGAGAGGAGGAAGCGACAGAAGTAGGAGATAAATAGATTTTTATAAAACAATTTACCCGTGATATTAATTAAGCAAAGATAATCTTTGCTTAATTAATTATCGGACAATGCGTAACAAATATTCTTTCATAGTAAAATTTTGGAGTTACAATCTATAAGCAAAATCATTTTTTTATTTATTACTGCTCGGTATATGTCAAAAAACGAAAATAAATTCCACACAAAATGCGAATAGAACAACTGACTTTTACGAGATTTCTGGCTGCAATACCGATAGTATTGTTTCATTATAGCAGAGAAATTTTTCCGTTCAACACTCCGGCACTTAACTTCTTGGTAGTAAATGCCAATATGGGTGTCAGTTATTTTTTCATTCTTTCGGGGTTTGTTATGGCTATTGCCTACGGCAACCGACAGAGTATCGACTTTGGCGACTTTGTAAAACGGCGTTTTGCAAGGATTTATCCCGTACATTTTCTGGCAATAATATTGCTGTTGGTATGCTTTGTTGCAAGAAATTCGCCTTGCTCCGACTATCGGGGATTACTGCTAAATCTTACCCTGCTGCAAAGTTGGGTGCCGGGGTTCGCTCTGTCGTTTAATGTACCTGCTTGGTCGCTATCGACAGAGATGTTTTTCTATCTGTCGTTCCCATTTATTTTCAACCGCCTGTATCGTATCGAAGGTAACCGTAAATATCTGATATACATTACAATATTTTTCTTCATCATTGCTCAGATATTACTGCATATTGCCATCAAGCCAACACCTCTTGGCGAGGCTTCGACGCAATTCTTAGGTTTCGCTATGTATTCGCCAATAACGCATATAAACGAATTTCTCATAGGCAATATAGCAGGTTTCTTTTTCATCGAAAAAAAGATAAAAACACGCAACTACGATTTACCGATAATAGGGCTTCTCGTTTTGTTGATATTGACATTTAAATACAACACCTTCTTTATACTTCACAATGGTCTGTTGGCTTTTATATTCGTTCCATTCATACTATTATTATCTGCAAACAACGGATTTATCACCAAGTTTGCCAATATGAAAATCCCCGTGTTTCTTGGCGAAATAAGTTACAGCATCTATATCTTACAGTTTGCTATCGTTACACTGTGGGGCGAAAATTCGGTCAGAACCAATGCTACGTTTTTTTATCCGTACCTAATATCGCTAATCATTGTGGCAGCTCTTAGTTTCAAATACATAGAGACACCGCTGAGAACCATCATTACCAAGACGGATATAAAGCAACTATTTTTTCGAAAAAAGATAAAGTAAATTTCGGATATGCAAAGTTCCGATAATGTACGTCATAGTTATGACAATCGGTATAATGCCTGCATCGTGGGAAATTGATACGCTTTCATCAGTTTTTCGCGAACTGTCTCAAAGCCCTTTTTTGCCGCCTCGTAACCGAGATGAAATATTTCGTCCATTCGGTCTTTGGAAGTCTCGAAAGTACTATAATCTGTTGATTTTAAGGGTAATATACACCAATCACACAAGTTGTCTTGTGTTGCCACATTTTGCTTCATCATAATTTCAATAGCTCTGAGAACCACCGATTTGATAGAGCCAAACTCTTTACTCTCTTTGGCTGTCGTCTCTTGCGTATCCAAATTTACACCAATGAGAAAATCGCATCGCCCCTGTATGATGTTTGCAGGGAAGTTAGCTAAAATACCGCCATCACAGTATAGCCTGCCCTCAATCTGCACGGGCGAAAATACGCCGGGGAAGGCACTGGAAGCGGCAATGGCTTCCTTGGCTTTGGTGTATCGGTTGAATGTCTTGAGCCGTCCGGAGTTGATATCCGTTGCCGATATGTAAATCTCTTTGGGAAAATCAACGAGTTTGGTTTCCCCGAAAACGTCATCCAAATATTCGATAAATTTTTCCGCATCCAACAGACCTGCTTTGCTGAACGAAAGATGATTCCACGAAAACAATTTGACCGATTTGAAAAAATCTAAAATCTCGGTAGGCTTTTTTCCGATAGCGTACAGTCCTCCGACGATAGCCCCCGCACTCGTACCCGAAATAACGTCTATCCGTATATTCTTCTCTTCCAAAAACTGCAATACCCCTGCGTGTGCCAACCCCTTGTGTCCGCCACCCGAAAGAGCCAAACCTATTGATGCATTATTATTCATTGTTTTTTCGTGTTTTTTACACAAATCTTACCCTGACCTCGACGGAATAGAGTTGTCTGCGGGCAGCAGGCGACAGAGTCGACGCAGCGACGAGTTTAGAAGCGTCTTTCTCGGTAACGATAATAGTAGTGCCGCGGTCGGCTAAACGGTTGATAAACTCAATATCGCCCGCCGAAAAGCGATGATGGTCTGCGAACGCCGTCCGCTCCATTGTGGCAGCAAAGGGACGGAGATAATCGTAAAGACTATCGGCACGGACAACGCCTGTAATAACGTGCAAATCGTGTTTGCCGTCCATATCCAAAGGCTCGCCCGAGAAGATGTTGCGGGGCGGGAAAAAATCGAGTGTCGAAAAACGCAGTTCGATACGCTCGGGCAACCCAAGCCTCTGAGCCCACTGCTGCTTGGCAGATTCGCTAATATCCGACGGACACTTGGACACAATCACCTCATTTGCACGACGGATACCGCAACGACACTCTCTGAGCCTACCGTAGGGCAATATTCGGTCTTCGAAGATGGGACGCCCGTAATCGACCAACACCACCTGACGACCGGCGGCAAGACGTCGATACTGAAAACCGTCGTCGAGCAGTATGATATCGGGTTTCGCCTCTTGTGCCATAAGATATTTTACGGCACGGACACGGTCGCTGTCTACCACGAGCATAATGTGGGGAAATTTCCTAAAAATCTGATACGGCTCGTCTCCGATACTATCGGCTGTCGAACGACTGTCGGCGACGACCATTCCTTTTGTCTTGCGTCGGTATCCACGACTGACGACAGCCACACGCTTGCCTTCGGCTGAATATCGGCGAACGAAATACTCTATATGCGGAGTCTTGCCCGTACCGCCAACAGTGATATTGCCGACGGTGATAATAGGAAAATCGAAGCGGTACGACCGAAGAATCCCCAAGTCGTAGAGCAAATTCCTAAAAAACGTAATAAGTAGATACATCGTCGCGACAGATGAGGCAAAACGTTTATCTGATTCTGGCTCCGAGTTCGGAGGAGAACGCCTTTTGCAACTTACTCATAATTGTCTCTATCTGGCGGTCTGTAAGGGTTTTGTCGCTGTCTTGCAGGATAAAGTTGACGGCATACGACTTTTTGCCTTCTTCGAGATTTTTCCCTTCGTAGACATCGAAAAGAGTAACTCTCCTGAGCAATTTTCGTTCCACATTGTAAGCAATATTCTCTACCTGAGAGAATGTGATATTTTTGTCCAAAAGCAAAGCCAAGTCTCTCGATACTTCGGGGAATTTGGGTATTTCGGTCAAATGCACTGTGTGTCGGACACTCTCAGCCAAAACCTCGTCCCAAAAGATATCCGCAAAGAAGACATCTTCTTTTATATCGAAAGTTTTCAGAATGCCTTTCGACACCACCCCGAGCACGGCAAGCGGTTTGCCCGAAGATGTCGCCAATTCGAGTGCCTGACTATAAATATCGCTGTCGAACTCTCGGACAGACAGTTTGCCTATACCAAGACGAATGAGTATGTTCTGCACATACGCTTTCAGGTCGTACACCGAGGTGGCTTCGTCTTTCCTGAGCCAACTCTGTGGCAGGCGTCTGCCGGTAATCCACAAGCCGAGGTGTTCGCTCTGTGAATATGCAGCCAACGGATCACTGTCTTTCGGGGCTTCGGCAACGTAACGATAGCAGTTGCCGAACTCGTAAAATTTTAGGTCGGCATTCTGTCTGTTTATGTTGTAGACAACACTTTCGAGTCCGCCGAAAAGCAGTGTCTGCCGCATAACATTGAGGTCGCTGCTAAGAGCATTCATCACCGAGACACTGTTGTCCGAAGGATAAGTCGTCAGGCAGTCGTAATATTGACTCTTCGAGAACGAGTTGTTCATTATCTCGTAAAACCCGTTAGCCGTGAGTTGCTCGCTAATGATATTCTGCAAATAATGTCTATCCGGCTTCGTACGGTACGATACGGGAATCTTCGCACTTTGCGAAAACTCTATATTATTGTATCCGTAAATACGCATAATATCTTCTATTACATCTACATCTCTACGTACATCGGTACGATATGCCGGCACGCGGAGTCGATAAACAGTATCGTCGGAAGCAGTATCTTTGGAGACAATCGCCACTTCGAGCCCTTCGAGTATGGCCTCGATAGTCTGTGTATCAATATCTTTACCCACAAGAGAGCGTATTTTTGCCAACGACACACAGACCTCGAAGTCATTTATCGTTTTAGGATAAATGTCGACTATATCGCTCGCTACGGTTGCTCCCGTAATACGAGCAATCATCGAGGCGGCAATACCGAGTACATAGATAGTGTCGTGTGGATTCACTCCACGCTCGAAGCGGAAACTGGAGTCGGTATTCAGCCCGTGATAACGTGCCGATTTTCGCGTACCGACGGGGTCGAAGTAAGCACTCTCGATGAATACCGATTTGGTATCTTGGCTCACTCCCGAGTGCAATCCTCCGAAGATACCTGCCAGACACATCGGTTTATCGGCATCGCATATCATCAGGTCTGCCTTTGTAAGAGTACGTTCTACGCCGTCGAGAGTAACAAACTTCTCGCCCTCCACGGCGTTGCGAACTATTATCTTATGCCCTGCTATACGGTCTGCATCGAAGGCGTGAAGCGGCTGCCCAAAAGAGTGCAGCATATAGTTGGTAATATCGACCACATTATTTATAGGGCTTAGTCCTATTGCCAGCAAACGATTTTGCAGCCATTGCGGCGATTGGTCTACTCCGACACCTGTAAGACTTATCCCTGCATAGCGAGGACAAGCATCGCTATTGTCTACTCTGACCTCTATTTTCGGGTTATTGTTACCTTTAAGAGCAACAATACTTTCATCTAACTGCGGACGACGAAGTTCGGCTGCGATGCCGTGAGCAAAGCAGTATGCGTACAAATCTCGTGCTACGCCGTAGTGAGAGATGGCATCGGAGCGGTTGGGGGTAATATCCACCTCGATAACGGTGTCGGTCTCGACCCGATAATAATCCTTAGCCAAAGTACCTACCGCCGTCTCCGAAGGCAGAACTATGATGCCGTCGTGTGACTTGCCTACGCCTATTTCGTCTTCGGCACAAATCATACCGAAACTCTCTACTCCACGTATTTTCGAGCGTTTTATCGTAAAAGACTCATCGCCACCGTAGAGCTTGGTGCCGACCGTTGCCACCACCACTTTTTGCCCTTGGGCAATATTGGCTGCACCGCATACAATCTGCAACGGCTCGCCCGCACCGACATCTACCTTAGTAACGTGCAGATGGTCGGAATTTTCGTGCTTCACGCAGGTTTTTACCTCACCTACGACAAGTCCTTCGAGCCCGCCTTTGATGCTCTCGAATTCACTTATATGCCCCACTTCCAAACCTATAGAGGTGAGTATTTTGGCTATTTCGTCTGCCGTCAGGTCGGTTTCGATATAATCTCTTAACCACGATAACGATATGTTCATTTTGCTGAGTTTATTGGTCTGATAAATATGGTTTTTAATTATAGCACACAAAGGTAATATTTTTTGTAATGCAATATTTAATACCTTACGGATAAGACACAAAAAAGGACTATTTCCGAATAGAATAGTCCTCTTTAGCGATACGAATCCGATAGGAGATTCTTTTGTGTGGTCCCACTTGGGCTTGAACCAAGGACCCCCTGATTATGAGTCAGGTGCTACTAACCAACTGAGCTATGGGACCCAAAAACAATTATATGTTATATGTATAAAACGAGTGCAAAGGTAATACTTTTTTTTATTATACAAAATATGTATGACTTTTATTTTACTCCGTAGGCTTAAATTAATCTTCCAAACAACCGTTTTTCGCAGACCAACCATACATTCAAAAAGCATACAGACAAAAAAACTTCCCGCTCCTTGCGGAAACGGGAAGTAGAATTTTTATTATGAAAATAAGTTTAGTCTATTTGTTCTCGACAAACCATTATATTTCGCCTCCTTGGAATATCTTGGAGATAGGCACGCGGTTGACTTTACCGTACTTCTTCTCGATATCCTTGATGTCGATATACTTCGGGTTTCCGTGTATCACGATGATTACGGGAGCGTTCTTTATCTTTTCGTCGTAGAACTTAGCGATGTTGTCGAACGTCAAATTTTCGGCTTGCTTGTACCAAGTCTTATTCGGATCCTCGGTGAAGCCCATCTTCTTAACGGTATTTTCGTAATAACTGCTCTTGCCTCTGAAAGTAACGTAATCTTCAGCCAACTCCGTCATTACGGTAGTTCTGATATTGTCGCCATAAGACTTGAATTTTGGCATATTCTTGATCAAATCCATATAAATGTCTACTACAGTATTTACCTTGTCGTTTTGCGTTCCTGTGGAACCTATGAACCAGCTCGTTTTGTTCATAGGATTCATTGATACAGCACCGTAAGTACTGTAAGCCAACGAACGTTTTTCACGTATTTCGGAGAAACAGATATTGTTGAGTCCACCTGCACCGAAATAACGCGAGAAAGCAGTGTAGTCGACGTATTGCGAATTGTCGTAGTTGCCTATCGGGAAATACATAGTAACTTCTGCTTGCTGAATATCGGTATTGGGCAAGAAATATATTTCGGGCTCGGTGTACGAAACGCGGTCGCGGTAGAATTCCTTCTGAGGTTCTAATATGGTCTTCTGCGTCGGCACGGTACCTTTCAGTATCTCTGCCACTTCTTCCATAGGCTTAGCTCCTACGTAGTGTATATTTACAGGATAAGAGGTAACTTTCTGTATGGTTGCCGTAAGGTCAGAATTGGTGATAAGGAAGTTGTAGCCCGATTCGCCCACGAAGATAAGTTTCTTCGACGGTATACGGTCGATATAACGCGATTGGTCGCCAAACTGGATATACTCCATCAGAGCCGAGGAAATAATTCCGGGTATCCTTTTTTCAAACATACGGCTTTGTACAGCACTACCCATAACGGCCTCTATCTGTTTGTTGTCGAGTTTCGGCATCAGACAAAGACGGAATATTATAGGCATTATTTTATCGAGGTCTCTTTCATTTCCCACTATTTGGATTACAAACTTATTGTCGCTGACGCCCACACCATACGAAGCACCGTGTTTCGAAAGTTCTCTGCGGAGGTCGTTGTTCGACTGATTTGGCATAGTACCGGCATAGTTCATCAGACTAGCTGCGTACTGGAGTTTCTTGTCGGTATGCGTACCTACCTGATACTCGAGAGTAAGGGAGAAGATATCGTTCTTCGGGTTTTTCACGTAGAACATTTTACCGCCATTGAATAGGTCTTTGCTTTGGATATCGGAGAAATCGGTGAATTTAGGCGTAGGAGCCTGTACGGGTCTCTTCACGAAGTCTTTGTAATACTGCGAATACTCTTCGTCGGGCATCTGCAGAGGATCGATTTGTGCCTTATCGAAAAGCTGTATTTTGGGGTCTCCTTCGGAGAAAGAGATAGTCATATAGTTGCCCGAAAAATATTTATTGGCTATCGCTTTTATATCTTCTACTGTGATAGCTTTAACCTTTTCTTCCATATTGAAATACTCACTCATCGGGATACCATAGAGGTACGACTCTGTGGCAAAATGTATTTTAGTTCCCGGATTTTCGGATATGGTTTTAAGGCTCTGCAAGTAACTTTCTTTTACCGACTGCATAAGCCAAGTAGGTATCTGTCCGCGTTTTAGTTTGTTTATCTCTGCCATAACGAGTTTTTCGGTAGCAGCGTCGGACTCATAAGTGTATTGGCTTACGTCGAAATATGGCGAAGCCTCGACAATGATACGACCACAGTCGCGCATTGCCATAGACGAGGCATTTACCCCTCCGATAGCTCCTTCCATATTCAGTTTGTCGAAGAGCCCCGTGTTGTAGCTGTTGTTCAGAATGGATAGCATAAAGTCTATCTTAAACTCATCGGGGTGTCCCTTCTTTACTCCATTGTAACCCCATACGATAGAAGGAGAGTAGCCGAGTTTCACCTTTATTTTTTCGTTCTTTGTAAGTGGAGTAGGTACGGTAGGTTTGCGTTCGGGCAGCTTTTTTGACTGCATTTTGCCGAAAGTCTTTTCGATGAGAGGTTTTGCCTGTTCGGGGTCGAAATTACCGTAAAGCAATAGACCCATATTGTTTGGTACATACCAATCTTCGAAGAACTTAATCATCGGTGTCATACTCGGGTTTTTCAGATGTTCGGGTGTGCCGATGACTCCGCGAGCATAGTACGAACCTTTGAATAACTTTTCAAATAAAGTAATATACTGTTGGTATCCAATGCTTGGAGTTCTGAGGTTCAACTCTTCGAATACGTTTTCCATTTCTGCTTGGAATTCGCGGAAAACGGGGCGTTGGAAGTGGTCGTAATACAACTTTAACCAGTTTTCCATCTGATATGCGGGGAAAGAGTTGTGATAAACCGTTTGGTCGAAATTGGTATAAGCATTCAGTCCCGTACCTCCAGCTGCTTGAATAAGCGTAGGAAATTCGGAGCCTTTACTGATTTTCGACGAAGCCACCGATAATTCGTTTATCTTTTTTGTAAGCTCGTCTCTTTTGGCTTTGTCTTTTTTCGGGTCTTTTAGTTTAGCCTTTTCGTCGTAAAGTTTGATAATCTGCTCGTACATAGGCTTTTCTTTTGCCCAGTCGAGAGCGCCGATTTCTTGTGTGCCCTTGAACAGCATGTGTTCGAGGTAGTGAGCAAGTCCCGTAAAATCTGCCGGTTCGTCGATAGAACCTGCTCTTACAGCTACTTGTCCGTAAACATTTGGTATATCTTTATCTACCCACAGATATACCTTCATACCATTTCTTAGAGTGTACTCCTCGAAGCCATCTCTAAGATTCGCCTGAGCAAACACCCCTAAACTAACGGCTAAAAAAGCCATTAACATCAAAAATGTTCTTTTCATCATAACTTATTTACTTTATGTTTTTAATTGAATATTATTGTTCTACACAGAGAATTGTAATTTAGAGTACAAAGGTAATGATTTTATTATTTTCTCAGCTATCGAATAGAAAAATATTGCATGTAATAGCACAAATTTCAGTTTTATACAGTGCGAAGTCTTAGTCGCTGCAATATGTCTTTCTGCAGACAGCAATAAAAATAACAGTGAACCATATCAGCGGTACGAGAAAATTCACTAACTTTGTCTTTCGATATGAAGAACTTCACAAAGAAAATCGTTTTAGAAAACGGCACCGAATTTTACGGTTATGGCTTCGGTTCCAACAAGGAATCTATTAATGAAATAGTGTTCAATACGTCGATGGTCGGCTACCAAGAGCTTATCTCCGACTCGTCGTATGCAGGGCAGATGGTAGTAATGACCTATCCTTTAATCGGCAATTACGGTATTACCGACGAAGACTACGAAACCAAGTTCCCTACCATCGGCGGACTGATAGTAAAAGATTACAACGACGTTCCCTCAAACTTTCGCTACACCAAAACTCTGTCGGAAGTACTCGAAGAGCACGACATACCGTCTATCTACGGAGTCGATACACGTTATCTTACGCGTATGGTGCGTTCCGAAGGCTCGCAAAAAGTACTCATTACCTCTGCCGATACCTCCAAAAGCGAAGCTATGGCTAAAATAGAGCAGTATCAATATCCTACCGATATGGTACAGCATGTGAGTTGTAAAAAGCGTTGGTTTGCCCGTACCCCTAACCATAAATACGATATAGTAGCTATCGACTGCGGTATCAAATACAATATCATACGCATTATGAATCGCAAGGGATGCAATGTTACCATTGTGCCGTACAATACCTCTATAGAAGAGATATTGGCATTCAATCCTCAAGGGATATTCCTATCTAACGGACCCGGCGACCCTCAGGACGTTACCTCGGTGATAGAACTTATAAAACAACTTAGAGGCAAAGTACCTATCTTCGGTATTTGTCTGGGTATGCAGATGATAAGTCTTGCTTACGGAGCCAAAAGCTACAAAATGAGGTTCGGACACAGAGGCGGCAATCATCCCGTAAAAGACCTGAAAACGGGTAAGATACATATTACAAGCCAGAATCATAGCTATGCTATCGATGCCGAATCGCTCAAAAATACAGGTCTGGAAATAACGCACGTCAATCTCCTCGACAATACTACCGAAGGTATAGAGAGCAAAGCCGATAAAATATTTGCCGTGCAGTATCATCCTGAGTCTGCCCCGGGACCCCAAGATAGCGTATATCTTTTCGATCGCTTTATAGAGATGATAAACAACAATACATAAATATCGAAATATGATATTTTTTATGGAATATGAGGCAAGTTAGCGTATATTTACCCGGATTAAACGGATTAAGAGCAATTGCAGCCTTATCTGTACTGATAGCACACGTCTCGCAAGAAGGTATAGCCGATTTCGGGTTACCTAAATTTGTGAATTTACCTATGGCCGGATATGGAGTTACGCTTTTCTTTGTTATCAGTGGATTTCTCATTACTTTTTTATTGATAAAAGAGATGAGAAAGACACAAACTGTCAGTATTGGTAAATTTTATCTTCGACGTATACTAAGAATCTGGCCGATATACTATCTTTTCATTATAGTAAGTTTATCGGTTTTTTTATGCTTCGGTCTGTCGAATCAAATATTGGTAAAAGAATTGTGGTTTTATCTTTTTTTTGCAGCAAATATTCCATTTATCACATATCAAGGGATAATGATACTCGTACATTATTGGAGTATCGGGGTCGAAGAGCAGTTTTATCTTTTTTGGCCACTATTGGTGAGAATTTCGAAGTCGAAACTACTGAAAGTAGCCTTGATTATTTTTATTCTCTTTTTTAGTGCCAAAATTTTATTTTGGGTATTGTACGGACCATCTTCCATAATATACAGGTTTTTTATGGTTACTCGTTTTCATTGTATGATGATTGGAGCAATTGCTGCAATCTTATATTCGTCCCAAAATGAGATGTTTGTGAGATTTTCGACAAACAAATTTACGCAGGGATTTGCGTGGTTAATGTTTATACTTATGAGGTTTGGAGTGATAAACGTTCCTGCCGTAATAGGTCAGGAAGTAATGGCTTTTGCTTCTGTAAGTATGATTATGGGACAAATTGTTAGCGGTAAAAAAATATTTAATCTCGAAACAAGATTATTTGATTTTACGGGTAAAATATCATATGGAATATATATAGTTCATCCATTGGTAATATTTTTGTTGTCTTATTGTTTTAAGTATATTGATGTGAATATGATAGCAAAATATTTCTTGGTATACTCTTCTGCGGTAATATTTACCATATTAATTGCTTGGCTATCGTACAGATATTATGAAACTCCATTTTTGAAGCTTAAGAGACGGTTTATGATAGTAAAAAGTTCAAATTCCATGTATTCTGAATCTCGTTAGTATTTTTAATATAAATCACATGAAAATAGCTTATATGCTCGGTTCGCTTAATAGAGGTGGTATGGAGACACTTTTACTCGATGTATTTAAGAATGCCCGTATAGCAGAATATAGCTTTATCGGGATACATCGCAAAGGAGGCAATTACCAATCCGAATTTTATGCCACACAACTGATGGAACAATGCTCACCGAGACGAGGTAACTATATCGGATATTTGTTACGGCTTCATAAATTACTTATAACTAACAGAATAACTATAGTTCACGCGCAACAATATATCGACGGGCTGTATGCTAAACTTGCCTGTATCGGTACGGGAATAAAGGTTATAGAGACATTCCACGGCTACGACTTTGGTGTAGGCAAATGGAACAGACTACTTATAAAACTCAGTATAAAAATGGCAGATGCCGTGTTTTTCGTCAGCAACTCGCAAAAAGAGTATTACCGAAAGGCATATAACCTAAAATGCGACAACAAAATATCCGTTGTATATAACGGTGTAAACTTCGATAAACTGCAAAAGCGGAGCCCATTGTCGCCTTCGACAACTTCAAAATTAAAGTTCGGTACGGTAGGGAATTTTGTCTCCGTCCGAGAACAAAACTCCCTGTGTCGTTTTCTGAAACTACTAAAAGACAGAGGAGTCGATTTCGACTTTTTCTTCGTCGGTGCGCGGTCTGAAAAAGAGCCTTGGCAGTACGACGATTGTGTGCAATATTGCCAAAACAACGGTCTGGCGGATTGTGTCCATTTCCTCGGCTCACGCAACGACGTACCGCAGCTATTGGAAAGCTGGGACGCATTCGTATATTCCACCGACCACGACACCTTCGGCATAGCCGTCATCGAAGCCATAGCATCGGGATTACCTACATTCGTAAACGATTGGGAAGTGATGCGGGAAATAACCCAAAACGGTACGCTGGCAACACTCTACAAGACCAAAGATGAAGCTGATTTGCTCGAAAAATTTATGCTATTTTTACAAAACAGGGATAGCGAGTGGCAGAAAGCCTGCTACAAAGCCGATATAGCACGTGAGATATACAGTATAAAGCGACACCTGCAAAACTTAAATACTATATATCAACGAATAAACACACTTAAATAACTATAACATAAAAATCTGTGCTCCACTACTTTCCAAAATATTTCACTACTAAGGCTATCGCACTGTACATTATCGTGCTGATGGTAATACCTGTGGCTTTTTCGGGTTATGGTATGAGTTGGCTTTGGATACTGTTTGGGGTAGTGGAGGTAACGAGCTTTTTCTACTTTACCAACATTCTAACCAAACGCTGGGCAGAGTATTCGGAGCGGACATTCCTTCGGCAGCTTTTTATCACAGCTTTCGTCATACGTGTCGTTTGGGTTGTCTTTAGTTACTTCTTTTATATATCTATGACTGGTAAAATGTTCGAGTTCGAAGCTGCCGACTCTATATTTTACCATGAATCTGGGCTACTGGGAGCATCCTCAATGCGTAATGGGACATTCAATATAGTGGAGTTTATGTCGGGAGTCGAACTCTCCGATAGAGGATATCCTTTTTATTTATCATTAATATATTATATTACAGGCGATAGTATTATTGTTACAAGACTGATAAAAGCCCTTATCGGAGCCTTCACTTGTATTCTCATATATAGATTAACAAAACGTACATTCGACAACCCTGCCATAGCAAGAATTGCGGGTATTTTGTGTATGCTGATGCCCAATCTTATTTATTATTGTGGATTGCACTTGAAAGAGATAGAGATGACATTTCTGATAATACTTTTTCTTGAACGTACAGACTCTGTTATACGCTCGCAGAGGTATAATTTTATCAATATATCGCTACCAATATTAGCGGCAAGTTTATTGTTCTTCTTTCGTACCGTTATTGGTGTTACTGCTATCTTTTCTTTTTTTACAGCCTTGGCGTTTTCGTCTTCGCGCATATTAGGGTGGGGTAAACGAATATTACTTATTGTCTGGAGTGTAGCAACATTAAGCTACTTCATAGGAGGCAAAATAATGACAGAAATAGAGACCGTATGGGAAAACAGGGTTACTAATCAGTCCAATTCTATGCAATATAGGTCTAATATTGAAGGAGGTAACAAATTTGTAAAAAACCTATCGGGTTCGGTATTTGCTCCAATGATATTCGTAATTCCATTTCCAACTATGGTTAATACCGAAGGACAAGAAAATCAGATGCTCATTGGTGGAGGTAACTACGTAAAAAATATAATGGCTTTTTTTGTCATGTTTTCTCTATTTATAATTATAAAAACACATAAATGGCGAGATTATCTACTGGCGGGAAGCTTTATGATTAGTTATTTAATAGTAATTGCTTTAAGTAAATTTGCCGCATCGGAAAGATTTCACTTTCCTGTATTACCTATTCTATTAATGTTCTCAGCTTACGGAATCAGCCAAGTCGACCGTAAGACAAAGAAGTATTATTCGTACTATATTGTTTTTATTTTCATTGCATTAATTGTCTGGAGTTGGTTTAAGCTTGCCGGACGTGGTTTTGTGTAATCGTATGAAGAAGATTTTATTGATTGGCAATTATAAAGCAGGAGTTGGCGGAATATCGGGGCAAATGGAAATCTTGCATAAACACCTGACAGAGTATGGTATCGAATGCCGTATTTTCAATACTTCGTGCAACGTCATAAGACGGATATTTCTTTTTCCAAAGTTGATATTTACGGGGCGGCATTACGACATATTTCACGTACATGGTTGCTCTTATTGGGGATTCTTCCCTATCGTATTAGCATCGATAATTTCGAAAATACTGAGAAAAAGGTTAATTATAACATATCATGGTGGAGATGCTCAACGGTTTTTCGGTCGTTTTAAGTTTCTAATACGCTATTTTAATTCTCATTGCGAACAAGTTACTGTGCCGTCAGGATTTCTGAAAGATGTGTTCGCATCGTTCGGAATATCTTGTAAAATCTTACCTAATATCATAGAAAATTCTTTGCCTTTTAAAGAACGCAATATTATTTACCCTAACTATATAAGTATGCGTTCTTTATACCCTCTGTATAATATCTCGTGTATTATCCGAGCGTTCGGTATAGTGCAAAAAAGTCTCCCCGAAGCCAAATTGACTATACTTGGCGACGGACCTGAACGCGAAAATCTCGAACGACTTGTATCCTCGCAAAATATTCCGAATATAATGTTTGTAGGAAGGGTAAACAATAAAGATATTTACCCTTATTTAGAGAGTAACGATATTTTTCTCTCTTCTCCGATAATAGACAACATGCCTGTTTCTATTATTGAGGCTTTCAGTGCGGGCTTGCTCGTCATATCAAGTAATGTCGGCGGTATTCCTTATGTAGTAGAGAATAGAAAAACAGGCTATCTGTTTGACAGCAACGACTATATGTCTCTTGCTAAACTTATGATAGAGGCTGTAGAAAATCAAGAGCTTACTCGAAATATGATAAGGGCGGCGTTGGTAGAAGCTCATCGATACAGATGGGAATATATAAAAAACGATTTATTAAAAATATATGATGGCAAATATTAAAGAGTTTTTTTTAATAAATATAGTAATTCCCGTTGTAGATACAATAATGGGAATGAAGATAAAGCATTGGTATAAAGAAATAAACAGATTGAATTCGCTTAGCCGAGATGAAATTACCGAATGGCAGAATCGGAAGTTTCGCGACCTTATTCGATTTGCTTACGAACACACCGTCTATTACAAAGAGGTCATCGATAAATCCGGTTATAGTATCGATGATTTCAATTCTACGAAAGATATTTGTCGCTTACCTATCCTGACTAAAGAAATTATAAGACAACGTTATTCGGATATTATTCCCGACAATATTGATAAAATCTCGCATCGTAAACGTTCTACGGGTGGTTCTACGGGTGAACCTCTTCATTTTATTATAGACGAAAACACGTGGGGTTATGTAACGGCAGCTAAAATATATGCTTGGCAGACTACGGGATTTCACTATGGTGAACCGTTTTTATCTTTTGGAAGTTCGTCGCTTTTCCGTGTAAATAAAAAAAATTGGTTACACGATATTTATTATAAACTCCGAAATGCCATTGCCTTAAATGGTATGAATATGGAGGATAGTATATGCCGTAAATATCTTGAAATAGCCCGTAAGAAAAGAGTAAAATATATCTATGGATATGCTTCGTCGATATATATATTAGCTTCTTATGTGAAAAAGCACAATGTAAAATATAAACTTAATGCCGTTTTTACTACTTCCGAAGTACTTACTCCAGAGTATCGCCAAGTGATAGAAGAGGCTTTCGACACCAAAGTGATGGACTGCTACGGGGCACACGACGGAGGAATTACGGCATTCGAAATCGAGAGAGGCAGTTATTTCGTAGGTTACAATACGTTTTGTGAAGTAGAAAATCCATCGGAAATTTCGACTTTATACTGCTCGAATCTCATCGATTTTGCGTTCCCTATGTTGCGATACGAAGTAGGAGATGCCGTAGTGATGGACAATACCGCAAATACGCATTACAATGGACAAATAATAAAGAAAATAGAGGGGCGTAGTGCAGATATTATCCGACTGAAAAACGGACATGTCGTTACTAATCCGGGATTTGCAACACTGCTTAGACAATTCAATATCGAAGCTTATCAGGTATTACAATCGGGTGATAATAATGTATGTATAAAGTTAAAAACAACTCCCGACTTTAAACCGGAAGAAGAAGCAAAAATCATAGATACTACCAAAAAATATGCCGGGGATGATTGTGAAATTACTATTGAATATATAGATAGATTCGAACCATTAGAAAACGGGAAACGTAGATTTATTATGTCGAAATGATTAAATAAAAGTCGATGAATACAATAGTTACCAATAACGATATAGATAGACGGCAATGGAAGACTTTATTAGAAAGTTCTCAGACCGCCTCTCCTTTCCAAACCCCTGAATATTATGATTTTTGTAAACAGTTGTCGTTTATAGAACCATTTGTGTTTGGGGTTACCGTCGATAATCAGCTACAAGGGATAATATTAGGATATTCGATTGCAGAAGGTAATGGTGTAAAACGTTGGTTGTCGCGACGAGCTATTATACACGGAGGTGTATTGTTCTCGGAAAATATTCTGCCATCGGCATTGGAGACCTTATTAAAATACACTATCAAATCACTGTCGTCCAGAGCCATATATATAGAGATACGTAATTATTTCGATTATTCTAAATATCGCAGTATATTCGAGCAAATAGGATTTAAGTATGAGTCTCATCTCAATTTTCATGTTAATACTCCTGATACAGATACTGCTTTTGCCAATCTAAGTACGACTAAACGTCGGGATATCCGTATAGGAATCAAAAATGGAGCAGAGGTCATTACTAATCCTACCCAAAATGAAATAAGCGAATATTACAATATACTTTCCGATATATACAAACATAAAATCAAACTTCCATTATTTCCAAAAGAATTCTTCAAAAAACTCGTAGAAAGTCCGTTTGGTAAATTTTTCTTGATAAGATACAATGGAGCAATATCGGGAGGTAGCGTATGTTTGGAACTTAAAAACAGGCGACTTTACGAGTTTTTTGTTTGTGGAACAGATCGTAAACTGCGAAATGTTTTCCCTTCTACGTTAGCTACTTGGGCTGCTATCGAGTATGCTGCCAAAAACGGATTTTCGCATTTCGATATGATGGGAGCAGGCAAACCTAACGACGAATATGGAGTGCGCGAATTTAAGGCTAAGTTCGGTGGCGATTTAGTCGATTATGGTAGATTTTCTTATATTTGTAATCCTATCTTATTTGCAATGGGTAAATTAGGATTAAGTTTGATAAGGCAAATAAATTTCTTGAAAATATAAGTTTCTGTTTTTCGTGTAGGTTATGAATATATTAATACAAATAGGACATCCGGCACAGTTTCATTTCTATAAAAATGCCGTAAAAATCTGGCAAGAAAATGGACATAAGGTAAGATTGCTTATAAAAACCAAAGATGTACTCGAAAAACTTGTAGTAGACTCGGGATTTGATTATATAAATTTCGAACACAAAATTTACGATAAATCTTCGAAGATACAGCTTTTGAAAATGGCTTCGACCCGTTTTTACAATTATGTTAGACAGATGATAATATTTCGTCCGGATATAATTATAGGTCCCGATCCTATTTTAGCAAAAATCAGTCGTTTATGCAAATCAAAATTTATTGCTGTTGCCGAAGACGACTATCAAATTATAAAGGTACTTGCATACCTTTTGTTCCCGTCTGCCGATACAATATTCGCTCCTAGGGTATGCGACTATTCGCCTTGGCAGAGTAAAAAAGTGGAGTACGAAGGCTATATGAAATTGGCTTATTTGCACCCGAAACGTTTCGTTGCCAACAAAGAATTGATAACGCCATATTTGCGAGACAATAATCCGTATATACTTATAAGACTTGTGTCGCTTACCGCATATCACGACGAAAATATAAAAGGGATAAACAACTCTCTTCTCAACCGCATAATAAAAAGGTTCGAATCAATGGGATATAGTGTTTATATCTCGTCTGAAAAAGAACTAAGCGAGCCTTACTGCTCTTATCAGTTAGCTTCTCCGGTAGACTTGATACATCATATAATGGCTTTTGCTTCGTTCTTAGTATGCGATAGCCAAAGTATGGCGGTAGAGGCGGCAATGCTTGGAGTACCGTCGATTCGTTTCAACGACTTTGCAGGTAAGATAAGTGTACTCGAAGAGCTCGAACACAAATACGGACTTACATACGGTATCAAAACCGACCTATCCGAACGACTTTTCGAAAAAATCAATGAACTGCTGGCTATGCCAAACCTTAGAGAAGAGTTCCAACTCCGTCGACAAAAAATGCTTACCGACAAGATAGACGTTACTGCTTTCTTAGTCTGGTTTATTGAGAATTATCCTAAGAGTAAAGAAATAATGAAAACCAACCCCGATTATCAATACCGATTTAAATAACATTCAATGGATTTTACCTTAAAAACATATACAAAACTCGTAGACGCTCTTATAAATGCAGGCTATGAATTTATTACATTCGAACAATATTGCAACGGTATACGGCCTCATAAATTCATTATAATGAGGCACGATGTTGATGAACTTGCCAAAAATGCCGTGAAATTAGCGACTATCGAAAACAGCAGAGGTATCAGGGCTACCTATTTTTTCAGAATCGTACCGCAAAGTGATGTTAAAGAGGTGATAAACAGGATAGTCTCACTAAATCACGAAATAGGTTATCATTACGAAGACTTATCTATTCACAACGGTAATTATGAAAAAGCTATTGAGTCTTTCAAGGAAAATCTGACCTATTTCCGTACATATTACCCTGTAAAAACCGTATGTATGCACGGCAGCTCGTACTCAGAATACGATAATCGTCTACTATGGCAAAAATATAGCCTAAAAGATTTCGGGATCATAGGAGAACCTTACATAACGGTAGACTTCGATAAGGTATATTATCTTACAGATACCGGTTATGCTTGGGACGGCAGTAATAAATACGCCACTCGCGATATCGTAAAGAGCAGTCATAATATATCTTTTCATCGCACCAATGAGATAATCTATGCTATAAACACAGGAAAATTCCCTCTGCAGTGTATGATTTTGATACATACTGTTTGGAGCGACAATCCTTTGCACATATTTCTGAATATAAGAGAGTTCATCAGAAATAGGGTAAAATATATTTCAAGATACAATAAGTTTATAGCTTTCCTATACAATACTGCAGTAAAAGCTTATTGGAGGATATAATTAGTATCACTATACGTACTGCTAAAGTTTGTCAAACTAAAATAGATTTTGTAATTTTGCAAACAAAAAAGGAGCAGATATGAAGTGTATCAAATGTAAATCGGACAAGTCGGTAAAAAACGGCATAGTATCTTCTCGACAGAGATATAAATGCAACGACTGCGGATACAACTATACAGTAGACCACAAGTCGGACGTCAAGTCCAACGAAACCAAACGTCTGGCTCTGGCTATGTATATAGAAGGTCTGAGTTATCGCTCCATAGGTAAAATATTGGACATAAGCTACGGCACTGTATACCATTGGGTAAAAGACCTCAAAGATCAGACAAAAATGCTTCACTCCGACCGTACAGTACAGGTAACCGATATCGACCAACTCGACGATTATATCCACGAAGTAAAACACAACAAACAATATGGTCTGCTGCTTATCGACCTACAAAAGGGATTGTCTATACTGTCAGTCAAAAAACAATAGGAGACAATTTGTTGTATGTCAGTATCGAAAGCTGTATGTATCAAAAATAACGTCAAAAATCTATATCAATTTGACAGAGTAGAGTTTTTTTTACTACCTTTGCCGCGAAAATTTTACTTAGTAGTAAATAGATGTTTCGGTATAACAAGATAATATTTGTTCTCTTTGCAATTGCCGCTTGCTGTGTTGACATACAGGCATTTGGCAGAAGTTTCGTTACTGCCGAAGGGCAACTGCCCACCGATACGGCTCGTCTGTCGGATACGATAGCCGCCTCCAAGACTGCAGATAAACTATCGGAGGTTATAGTCGAAGCAAAAGCACAACTATCTCATAATAATATTATTATGCCGGTAACGGTGGAGACTATCGGCAAGAATTTCTTTATACGCAATAATTCGGGTAATTTTGCCAAGACTCTTACGGCAATCCCCGGTATGTCGTCGATGGATATCGGTACGGGTTTTTCGAAACCTGTCATCAGAGGGTTGGGATTCAACCGCGTAGCTGTCGTAGACAAGGGTATAGTCCAGCAGAGTCAGCAATGGGGAGCCGACCACGGCTTGGAGATAGACCAGTACGACGTCGATAACGTCAGCATACACAAAGGACCTATGTCGCTGCTATATGGCTCCGACGCTATCGGAGGTGTGGTAGAGATACTGCCTTCGGCTCCGCCCAAAGATAACGGTTTCTGGGGCGACGTATCGCTAATCGGCAAATCCAACAACGACCTGTTGGGGACATCGGTATCTGCCAATATCAAACAAAACAAGTGGCTGCTAAAAGCAAGATTTACAACACAATACTATGGCGACTATCGTATACCTGCCGACACCATCGTATACCTTACCTGGCAGATGCCCGTAGAGAAACGACGAATGAAAAATACTGCAGGACGTGAACACAACGCCTCTTTCTCTGCCACATACAACAGCGATAAATTGGTTTGGACATTATACGTGTCGGACGTATATGCCAAGAACGGATTTTTCCCGGGCTCGCACGGCATACCCGACCTCAGCAGACTCAGAGACGATGGCTCGTATCGCAATATAGAGATGCCATATTCGTCTGTAAATCACTTCAAAGCAATAAGCAATACCGCTCTGTCGTTCGATAAGGGCAAGCTGATGCTCGACGTCGGGTTTCAGCAAAACGACCGACGGGAATTATCAAAATTCCACACGCATTACAGCGACCAACCGCTACCGGAGACAAACCCCGATTTGGAACTCTCGTTTCTGCTCAATACGCTGACCATCAACACACATCTATTGATGAACGAGAACGACAAATGGACATATTCTGTCGGTATCTCTTCGGAAATTCAGCAAAACAGCGTCGGAGGATATTCGTTCTTGCTACCCGAATTCAAACGTTATGCCGCAGGCGCCTATTGGGTAAACAAACTTAACGTTTGCTCGCACCTAAGTTTGTTGGCAGGCATACGATACGACGTCGCACGGCTAACTACAAAAGGATTCTACGACGATATTTTCGCACAATATCTCGCAAAACAGGGCTACAACGCCGATTTCGTAGCAAAATACGCTCAGCGGGCAACAGATATCGCCAAAACATTCAGCGACATATCGGGTTCGGTCGGTCTCGTATACAGACGGGCATACCAAACGTGGCGGGTGAATATAGGCAAAAGTTTCCGCTACCCTCTGGCAAATGAGCTGGCTTCTAACGGCATACATCACGGAGCATTCCGACACGAACAAGGAAACTCCAATCTATTGCCCGAACAGAGCTATCAACTCGATGCCGGCTACGAATACTCTACAAGTAAATGGAACATATCGGCAACGCCCTTTGTATCGTATTTCTCCAACTATATATTCCTCGACCCTACGGGCGAATGGTCTATCTTGCCGCACAGCGGACAGATATACCGTTACCGTCAGGCAAAGGTGTGGCTTGGGGGTGGCGAGCTGTCGGCTCGATACTCTTTCAACGCCTATTGGAGTGCTTCGGCAAACATAGATTATATTTATAATCTGAATATTACCGACGGATATCCGTTGCCGTTCTCGGTTCCCGCAAAGACGGCACTCGACATCGGATACTCGTCGCCCGCAAGCGGAATATGCCGTAACTATTCGGTTTCTGTACGAGCCGACTATATCTTTGCTCAAAACCGAATAGCCCGCAACGAAGAGCCGACACCCGATGCCCTGCTCTTCAACTTATCGGCAAATGCTTTCTTCAGCGTCGGAAAATTCGTATTCATCACCGACCTACAGATACAAAACATAATGAACACGGCATATCTGAACCATCTGAGTTTTTACCGAAAACTGAACGCCCCCGAACCGGGACGTAACATTCAGTTAATCTTCAGAATACCATTCAATAGTAAATAAATAATTCAATAAAATATCAATAAAAAACATTCTGTAAAAATGAAAAAATTATTTTTAGTAAGTATCGTGCTACTGAGCACATTTGTGATGATTTCTTGTGAAAAAAACAAGAAAGACACCGAAAAACCAACTATCAAACTCATCGAACCAGAGAACGGTGATTCTATTAAGCCAAGCGACAAGGGTATACACTTCGAGGTAGAATTTGCTGACAACGAGGCTCTAGGCTCTTACAAGGTAAATATCCACCCCGCTTTCGACGGACACACACATGAGCAAGCTGCTCCTCAATTTGCTGTCGGCGATTCGATTGCATTCGAGAAGACGTGGCTCGAAAGCGAATTTATCGCTGCCGGAGAGCAGAGTATCGAGGGTAAACGCAATGTTACTATCCATCACCACAAGATTGTGATACCCACCACAGTCAACGGTAAGCCGCTCAAAGAGGGCAATTATCACTTTATGGTAACTTGTTCGGACAAAGCGCGTAACGAAACATTCGTTGCTCGTAATATAAAAATATCGTACTCGGCAAAGGAACACGACCACGAGCATGAGCATTGAATAGTTGTAAATTATTACTACGATGAGAGGAGAAATGTCGAGGCAGACATTCTCCTCTTTTTTGTTCGATAATAACAGAAAAAATTATTCAAAAAAGCATCATAACCAACAACAGTAAAAGCAAATCATCAGTAAAAACTATACGATAAATATGTACCTTTGCCGTTGGAACAAAATAGTAATAGTTATGAATATCATTATTAGAACATCGCTGGTAGCCATAATTTTACTCTTCGCATACAATATCTATAGCTATGGACATAAGCAAATACTTTCGACAGCCAACAAAAAAGCAAAGACCATCTACACAAAAGCTATAGAAGACAAGTATAGGATGTCGGTAGACGAATTTTGCAGTAAGATGAAAAAAGCTATCGATGCCGATAAGATGTTTGTAGAGCCTTATTGGGCGATAGCCGACGCTAACAACAGCGATAAGGAGAAGTCTATCGAAATACTCAAGCTCGCCATTAAGAATAACGCTCACCGCAAGGATGAAACTCTTAAGAAACTCGCCAATATACTCAAGAATATGGGGCAATACGGCGAGGCTCAGACGTATCTGAGGCAGTTGAGCGATACTTGCAAAGGCAGGCAGACGATTCTCGACGAGTACAACCAGATAATGTATATGATAGAGCACCCCGTACCTTTCTCGCCCCAAAACCTCGTCTATGCAAATACGACGAAAGACGAATATTTCCCGTCGGTAACGGCAGACGACAAGATACTGTCGGTAACGATGTCGTCGATGGGTAACTATGCATCGAACGAAGACCTATACTGGAGTAAAAAAGACGGCGGTAGGTGGACTGCGTTCGTACCGATAAAGGAACTGAATAGCCCGACATTCAACGAGGGTTCTCAAACGATATCTGCCGACGGTCGTTATATGTTTTTCGTGGCATGCAATATGCCCGAAGGTTTCGGCAGCTGCGACATATATTACTCTATCTGTACCGACGGCGTATGGAGCAAGCCCATCAATGCGGGTAAGTCGCTCAACACCTCATACTGGGAAAGTAATCCCTCTCTTTCGTCGTCGGGAGACGAATTGTTTTTCACATCGAATCGCCCGCCAACGTATGGCGGTCGTGATCTGTGGCATTGTCGTGTCGAACAGCTATCGGACGGTAAGCTACGTTTCTCGAACCCTGAGAATCTCGGACAAGCCGTCAATTCACCTCAAGACGACTACGCTCCTTATATACACGCCGATAATCATACTCTATACTTCTTGTCGAAAGGTCATTTGAATTTCGGCGGTTCTGATATATTCGTCAGCCGACGCGGCAAAGACGGTAAATGGTCGAAGGCAAAAAATATCGGATATCCCATAAATAAAAATACCGACTGCTATGGATTCACTCTTAATGGGGCAGGAGATAAGGGATATATTTCGCTACTCAATACAGACGAAAAAGAGCGTGGTATAGATGTATATGAGTTTCGTCTATATGAAGAGGCTCGTCCTTCAAGTGTAGTATGTATCAAGGGACGTGTAGAAATAGAATCTACACGTGTAGGAAGTGAAAAACAACGTGTAGGAAACAAATCTACATCTGTAGGAGATAAATCTACACTTGTAGGAAGCGAAAAGCAATATGTAGGGAATAAATCTACACGTGTAGGGACGTTCGCTACGGTAGAAATATTCGATTATCTGCGTAAAAAACCGTTCTTTTTATCTCACTCAGACAGTAAGACAGGTGAATTTACTCTTATCTTACCCGATTCGGGAGAATATGGACTTAATGTCCGTAAACCGGGTTATGTATTTTACTCATCGAAGATAGATAAGACCAAAGACACTCTATACGTCTTGCTTTCCAAGATAGAGAGAGGTAAAAGCGTGGTGCTCGAGAATATTTTCTTTGCGTTCGACTCGTTCGAGCTCGACCCCAAGTCCGACAACGAGATAGACCGTCTCGTATCGTTCCTCAAAGACAACCCCAGCGTAGCGATAGAAATAGTCGGGCATACCGACAACATCGGTAGCGAGAAGCGAAATCGAGTTCTCAGCGAAAACCGTGCCCTGTCGGTGATGAAGGCACTCGTAGCGAAGGGTATCGACCCTTCGCGTCTCGTAGCTAAGGGGCTCGGGATGTCTGCCCCCGTCGCCTCAAACGCTACCGAAGAGGGTAGGCAACTCAATCGGCGTGTCGAGTGCGTCGTGCGGTGAATAGTGTCAGTTGCGATTGCGGTTGCGGGGGTGATATTTCATTATCTCTTCGCGTAGGAAAGCTATACCTGTATGGGTATAAATCTCGGTGGTAGTGATACTTGAGTGTCCGAGCAATTGCTGTATAGCTCGAAGGTTGGCACCGTTTTCGAGCATATGTGTAGCGAAAGAATGACGAAAGGTGTGTGGGCTAATATCCTTTACGATACCCGCTTTTTCGGCTAACTTCTTTATAATGATAAAAACCATCTCGCGACTCATACGCGAACCTCTTCGATTGAGGAAAAGAAAGTCTTCTTGTTTGTGTTTGATATCGATGACGTTGCGTGCAATCATCCAGTTTTTTATAGCACCGATTGCAGCTTCCGACAGAGGGACGAGTCGTTCTTTACTTCCCTTGCCCATTATCTTGACGAAACGCTCTGTGAGGTTAATATCCGATATTCGCATACCGACGAGCTCCGAAACCCTGACACCTGAGCCGTAAAGTATCTCCAGCATAGCTCTGTTGCGGTCGCCGAGATTGAGTTTGCTATATTTGTCGACCTCTGTAAGATCGATAGCGTCTATCATCTTCTCTATCTCTTGTATCGACAATATCGAGGGAAGGTATTGCGGTATCTTTGGTAGCTCGAGTAGCTCTGTGGGGTCGGTCTTCAGTATGCGGTCGATGACGCAGTACTTGTAGAATGCTTTTATCCCCGATATTATCCGTGCTCTCGACCGTGCCGATATGCCTATCTTCGACAGTGCCTCCACGAACGACTTGAAGTCTTCGAGTGTCGCCTCTTTGTAATCTATAGACGATGTCTCGAGATATCCGAGCAATGTATTGAGGTCGTGCATATACGCCTCTACCGTGTTTGGCGACATCGAGCGCTCGAGTTGCAGGTATACTCTATATCCTTCTATTACCGATTTCGATATTTGTGGCATAAGCAGAGAGTATTTGTCTTGGACAATAGGGTATATTTTATTATGAAAAAGAAAAAAGATTTCGGCTGCCGTACATATTAATACGTGCCGAAACCTTCCGTTAATCAACTTATTCTAAGTTAGTATGAAGCCAGAAATATTAATTCACCCTGAACTTATCTACACCGTCTTTGAGGAATCCGATAGACTGACGTATTGCAGCGAGTCCGGCGTTGATATTTGCCTCAGAAGTCTCGGCACCCATCTTTTTGGGAGTAGCGAATACGCGGTTGCCAAATTTCTCTTTGAGTACAGCCAAGTTTTCGGGAGCTATATCGGTGGCATACTTGAAGTCTTCGCGTTCGGTCATCAGGCGTACCAGGTCTTCTTCATTTACTACTTCCTTACGAGCCGTATTGATAAGGAAAGCTCCTTGCGGCATAAGGCTCAGCAGCGAGTAGTTGATAGATTTCTTTGTATTTTCGTTGGCAGGGATGTGCAACGAGATGAAGTTGGCTTTCTTGTACATATCTTCGATGGTTTCGATGTACGTTACGCCGTCTTTTTCTACATTCTCGCGTTTAACGAACGGGTCGAAAGCGATTACATTCATACCGAAGGCTTTTCCGAGCAGTCCTACCAGACGTCCTACGTTGCCGTAAGCGTGTATGCCGAGAGTCTTACCTTTAAGTTCGGAACCCGTACCTCCTGCGAAGGTGTTGCGAGCCATAAACACCATCATACCGATGGCAAGTTCGGCTACGGCATTGGAGTTTTGGCCTGGAGTATTCATACATACTATACCGCGTTCGGTACAAGCGGCGAGGTCTAAGTTGTCGAAACCGGCACCGGCACGTACTACAATCTTGAGGTTTTTGGCGTGCGATACGACCTCTTTGGTTACTTTATCGGAGCGTACTATAAGACCGTCTACAGTCTCTACGGCTTTGTACAAGTCGCCTACGTCTGTATACTTCTCCAACAATACTACTTCGAAACCTGCCTGCTGGGCAATGTTTTTCATCTCTTCTGTTGCTTTCTTTGCGAAAGGCTTTTCGGTAGCTACTAAAACTTTCATATCTTACTATGTGGTTTAATTATTATTATTTTTATGACAAAAATATGAGTCCACAAAGTTACCAATTTATTTTCAGATAAATGCCTTTTAGTCGTTTTACGAGCTAATATTTTTCGTCGCCACTATCACCTATATCCGAAAAAAGACTACTTTTGCCGCATTATTTTTATTTAATACCATTTTATATGCAAAAAGAGAAGTTTTTTGAGCTTTTAGGTTGGATTGGCATGGTTACAGCCATTTTGATGTATGTCTTTTATTTCCAACAGATACAACAGAATCTGAGCGGAGGACCTAAAGGTAATTTCTTACAGCCTTTTATGGCGGGTATCAACTGCACTTTTTGGGTCGGATACGGTTTCTTCAAAAAGAAACGCGACTGGCCTATCGTTATCGCGAACGTACCCGGTTTTATATTCGGTTTCTTGGCGGCATTTTCCTCTTTGTAAGACTTGCTCTGCTTGGCAAAAGGCAATAGCAGCAATGTGCTATTGGGTGAGTGTGTTTTTTTTAAATAAAACATACTCACTTGTTGTTGTCTTTCTATCCGAATTGCTTGAGAAAATAAGCATTAGTGTCGACTTCGAAAAAAATAGTACCTTTGCAACCACAAAAAATAATAAAACCTATTTGTTATGTTCGATTTCGAAGAGGGAAAGAAAGTAATAAGCAACGAACTGAAAATATTCAACGATAAGTTTTCGCTCTCGTTCTTCGCCGAAGACGAGCTTTTGCATAACGCCTTACAGTACCTTATGCCCCAGAAAGGCAAGCAGATACGCCCCATACTCGTTATTCTGGGGGCGAAGCTCTGCGGCGAGGTTACCGACGATACTTACCTGATAGCTGCTGCATACGAGTTGCTACACTCCGCTTCGCTTATCCACGACGACGTTATAGACAATTCGTTGCAGCGACGCAACAAGCCGTCGCTAAACAAGATTTTCGACAACAAGACCTCAGTTCTTGTCGGCGACTACCTGATGACCAAATCTTTCAACTACATATATCATACTTATAAGATGGAGCAAATAGGACTGCTCCAAAAGCTCAGTATCGATATCATACGCGGCGAACTGCTCCAACAGCAATATTCGCACTCCATACCGAAAGAAGAGGAGTACTATGCGGTCATAAAAAACAAAACCGCAGCTCTATTTGCCACCTGCCTGCAAGCGGGAGCACTCTCGGCTAACGGTACCACGCAGCAACTCGACGATATGTATAGTATAGGCGAAAATCTTGGTATGTGTTTCCAGATTAAAGACGATATCTTCGACTATTCGGCGAATGCAAGCCTCGGCAAGCCCATTTTCAACGATATTACCGAGGGCAAAGTTACCCTGCCTCTGCTACATGCAGTCAGGTCTGCCGACGAAAAAGAACGAATAAACGTCATCGATATACTCAACAAAGACAACGTCGACATCGACGACAAGACATTTATTTACAATATCGTTACCAAATACAAAGGCATCGACTATTCGGAGCGTAAGATGAAAGACTTTTGTCGTTTGGCTCTCGAAAAACTGGATATTTTCGAAGACTCCGAATACAAAAAATTCCTTTCGGGGATAATAAGTTTCACCGCCGACAGGGAGTTCTAAGGCTTTATGCAGAGATACGTCATCATCGTAGCCGGAGGAGCGGGCAGAAGGTTTGGAGGCGATACACCCAAACAGTTTATGCTGCTCTGCGGCAAACCGATACTGTTGCATACGCTCGACAAATTTCACTCATATTCTCGTGATATAAATATAGTTGTGGTACTTCCTGCGGAGCATATCGAACTTTGGCATAACATCTGTCGACGTTTCGCCGTAAAAATACCGCACGTGATAGCGGAGGGCGGGCGTGAACGTTTCTTCTCGGTGCTCAACGGGCTGAGGCACATTCCCGACGATGCTTTGGTAGCCGTACACGACGGGGTACGTCCATTTGTGAGTTTCGACACATTAGACCGATGTTTTGCCAAAGCCGAAGAGGACGACAGTGCCGTACCTGTGATGCCTCTCACCGAGAGTGTAAGGCTGTGCAGCGACAATGGCAACAGTTCGTTCGACCGAGGCAAGCTACGCACCGTACAGACGCCGCAGGTCTTTCGTGCCTCTGTACTAAAAGAGGCTTACCGACAGCCATACAGCGAACTATTCACCGACGATGCCTCGGTGGTTGAGGCATTAGGACATTCCATCAATCTTGTCGAAGGCAACAGGGAAAACATAAAAATAACTACCCCTCTCGACCTGTCTATCGGTGAAATCATTCTGCGAGACGGCAAATGAAAAATAGTAATTGGAAAATAACAGTTCCGAACGAAGCTGACGTTCACTCAATATTTACTGGTCATTCGCAGATTTGTTGGGGGGGTGAAGCAAATTATCAATTAGGAATTAGGAATTACGACCTGCAGTGCGGAGTACAAATCAAACGTTTAAGCAACAACATCTATAGCTGCCGCCCAAAGATAGGCAGTAACAACGAACCGTACGAGTTTGCCTACAAACATACTGATAGCAACTTTCGGAAGCGATGCACGCATAAAGCCGAGAGCCAGCGGAATGAGGTCGCCCACAAAGGGTACGAAGCTAAAAAACGCCATATAGGCTCCTTTGCCGTTGAGCCACTGCTGCACTCGCTCTATCTTTGTGCGTTTCACCTTGAAGTACTTCTCTATCCACTCTATCTTGCCGAGATATCCGAGATAGTAAGAGGTCATACCGCCAAGGAAGTTGCCCACAGTAGCCGCTACGATACAGCCCCAAGGGTCGAGCCCCGCAGCAAGGCAACCGCCAAAAGCAAATTCGGAAGAGAAGGGCAAGACGGTAGCCGCAAGGAACGCTACCGCAAAGAGACCGTAATATCCGTATTGTAGAAGAAAATCGAGCATCACAACATCAAATCCAATACGACCAAAGCCGTCAACGACTCTACCACAGGTACGACTCGCGGTACGATACAGACATCGTGTCTGCCACGGATTTCGATAGTACGGGCATTGCCGTGTGTATCGACCGTCTGCTGCTGCTTACCGATACTTGCTACAGGCTTGAAAGCGACACGGAAATATATGTCTTCGCCGTTCGATATACCGCCTTGTATACCTCCGCTTCGGTTGGTAGCGGTACGAATACCGTCGCTATCGGCAACGAATATATCGTTGTGTTCCGAGCCACGCATAGCCGCCGCTTCGAAGCCCACTCCGTAGTCGAACCCCTTAGCCGATGGTATCGACATCATAGCCGCCGCAAGCCTTGAGGATAGTTTATTGAAAATAGGATTGCCTATACCGGCAGACACACCCTTCACCACACACGAGACGACACCCCCAAGGCTGTCTCTATCGCTGCGGGCAAGGTCTATCTCTGCTGCCATACGGCGAGCCGTCGACTCGTCGGGCGTAGGCAGAGGGTTTTTATCGATACCTCTCAGGTCGAGAGATGTGTAAGGCATCGTCTCGACGACTCGCCCTATCTGCGACACATAGCCGACTATATCTATCGCCTTGGCTTGCAATGCTTGCAAAGCCAGAGAGCCCGCCACTACCCACGAGGCAGTCTCTCTGCCCGAGGCTCGCCCACCTCCGACTAAGTGGTCGACACCATACCTAAGGCGGTAGGTGTAATCGGCATGCGAAGGGCGAAGTATATCTTTTATACTGTCGTAGTCTGTGCTGCGTGCGTTGCGGTTTTCGATAAAAAAAGCTATGGGGAAACCGTCGGAAACACCGTCGGATATACCGGATAGGAAACGCACCTCGTCGGGCTCGTGTCGCTGCGACGAAAAGGCATAACGCCCCGTCTGCCGCCGAGCAAGGCGCAAGGCTAAGGCTTGTGTATCGATACGGATACCACGCGGAAAGCCGTCGACGACACCGCCGATAGCCTCGCCGTGCGACGAGCCGAAAGTCGTAAGGGTAAGCCTATTGCCAAAGGTATTGTCCACGAGTACCTCCTCCGATATGTATCGCCGTTTAGTGGCAGCCGCAGCAGCCTCCGCCGCAACCGCCGTCGTGGTGATGATGGTCGTCGCCACATCCGCTACACCCTCCGCACGAAGAGTGCATCGATGCCAATTCGTCGTCGGTGGGAGTATGTACGTCGAGTACTCTGACCTTAAACAAAAGGTCTTCGCCCGCAAGCGGGTGGTTGAGGTCGACCGTAACGGCTTCCGCCGCTATCTTCACTATCTCGGCGTTGATGCGGTCGCCGTTGGCATCGACGAGAGGCACGATAGCTCCGGGGAAGAATCTCTCTTCGTCAAGCGTACCGTCGGATGTAAAGACATCGATAGGCAGGTCTATAACATTGTCGTCGCTACGCTCTCCGTATGCGTCGGAGGCTGCAAGCGAAAACTCAAACTTATCGCCTACGCTCTTGCCCGTAAGCTGCTCTTCGAACTTGGGCAACATCATACCCACACCGTGCATATATTTGAGCGGAGCCTCGGGCGTAGTAGCCTCCATAAGCTCGAAAGAGCCGTTGCTGTTTTTTACAAATAGTTCGTATTGTACTGTTACAAGTTTATTTTCCGTTATCTGCATAATATTTATTTTTTTGTTTGTATTGATTATTAATCGATTTATAGGTTTAAGATATTGTCGTACGTTAAGGGTAGCTCTTTACCGATAGACGATACCACGACAGCCGCTTGGCGGCTTGCGACTTCTTCGGCAATGAGTTCGGCTACGATGCGGGCCATACGGTCGTCGATATGGCTTATCGGTTCGTCGAGTAGTAGGAAGTCGAATGGCTGGCACAAGGCACGTATTATAGCTACACGCTGCTGCTGCCCCCACGATAGCTTGCCACACGGTTGGTGTCTCTTGTTCGATATTTCGAGGCGACGTAGCATATCGTCGATTTCGGCTTCCGACTTATAGGCTTGCAGTCGATTTTTCAGCTCGATATTCTCTAAGGCGGTAAGCTCGGGGAATATTTTCAGGTCTTGAAACAATATACCGATACGGCTCTGCCTTATCGTATCCCACTCGGGCGAGCCGACGAGCGGCGTACGCCTGCCGTCGAATAGGATTTCGCCCTCGAAATCGTCTCGGTATCCGTAGATATAGGCGAAAAGCGACGACTTACCCTTTCCCGAATCGGCTTGTAGCAGGTACGACTGCCCAGCGACAAACTCCACCCGCTGCCTCCAGACATCGGAGGACGGAGGATTGTCGGCAAATATTCGAGGTAAAATATCGTGTAATGATATAGTGTGCACTGCCTGAAAAATGATTTTTGCAAAGGTAAGTCTTTTATTCGACATACCGACGAACCCACCGTACGAGAAATCCGTCGACCGCCACCAAAATATTTATCCGATACTTATCGCCTATCTATACAATATTTTTACTAACTTTGCAGCCACAGACACAACGAAGTTTTTAATCATATAATAATACAAAGTAATTATGTCAAAAGTAACAGTTGTAGGTGCAGGCAACGTAGGCGCTACCTGTGCAAATGTATTGGCGGTAAACGAAGTCGCCAACGAAATAGTATTGATCGATATCAAAGAAGGCTTGGCAGAAGGCAAGGCTATGGACATTATGCAGACGGCTCAGCTTATGGGCTTCGACTCTGTGGTTAAGGGCGTAACGAACGACTACTCGAAAACAGCCGATTCGGATGTGGTAATAATCACTTCGGGTATTCCTCGCAAGCCGGGAATGACGCGCGAAGAGCTTATCGGTGTCAATGCCGGTATCGTCAAGAGTGTTGCCGAAAACATCCTCAAACATTCGCCGAAGGCAATCCTTATCATCGTATCGAACCCGATGGACACGATGGCTTATCTATCGTACAAAGTACTCGGACTGCCTCGCGAACGCGTTATCGGTATGGGCGGAGCATTAGACTCGTCAAGATTTAAATACTTCCTCTCGCAGGCATTGGGCTGCAACGCCAATGAAGTGGAAGGTATCGTTATCGGCGGACACGGCGATACCACTATGATACCGCTCGCACGCTTGGCTACATACAAAGGTATACCCGCCGCAACTCTTTTGAGCCCCGAAAAACTCGAAGAGGTAGTGAAAAACACTATGGTGGGCGGTGCTACTCTTACCGGACTGCTCGGTACTTCGGCTTGGATGGCTCCCGGTGCTGCCGCTTCGTCGGTTGCCGAAAGCATCATTAAAGACCAGAAAAAGATGATACCTTGCTCCGTACACCTCAGCGGCGAATACGGACAGAAAGACATCACTATCGGTGTGCCTGTAGTAATCGGTCGCAAAGGTATAGAGCGTATCGTAGAACTTAAACTCGACGCCGACGAAAAAGCCAAATTCGAAGCATCGGCTACCGCCGTACGCAAGACAAACAGCGTACTTGCCGAAATGAAGTTGATTTAAAAAACATCTTACGTTTAGAATTTAATTGTTTGTGTGCGGTTCGATATCGTGGAGATATCGAACCGTTTTTTTCGCCTCTTTCGTCTGTTTGCCACAAACTTTTCGGATAATAAAAAGCGGCGTTTTTTGAGCATAAAAAAACAGCTATTGTAAATTATTGATAAATAAGCATTAGTAAAGAAAAAAATTTGCTGACGTCACCAACAAAATTTCCCGACGTCGCCCCGTATCAGCGGTGACGTCACCGCAAAAATTTCCCGACGTCAAGAAATTTCACGCTCGACGTCGAGCGTTTTTCCTCAATACCGAAACACAAAAAAAGGCTCCACAAGAGCCTTAAAAATAGGGACATCGGATGTTTTACCGAAAGTCAGTATTTGAAGTTGCTGCCGCCCAGAAACTCTCTCAAAAGCGACGTCGAGGGTATGCCTACCTCATTGGTCGATTTGAAATATTGCAAGAACTTAAGCAACCGATGAGCCTCGGCGTATTCGGGACAGTCTTGCGGCACGGTCTCGAGTACAGGCACGGCGTGCCGACGCAAGACGTCGAACTCAAAGATAAGCGACGAGTTGAACATCACGTCTGCCTCCTCTTGGAACGGGAATATCCATTTGTCTTCGCCTCGGCGAACGCTCCGCCACATACCGATAGTGTGCCGAGCCGAATAGGAACGGAATTTGGAGTCGCGGACGATACGTCGGAGCAGACGATTGTCGGTAGTCGATATCCAGTTGTGGTTGTCGAGCGAAATGGTGGTAAGAGCCGATACGTATACCTTGAAAATCTTCGTAGGGTCGATGCCCTTCGATATTTCGGGGTTCAGGGCGTGAATGCCCTCGATTACGAGTATCGAGTCGCCGTTGAGTTTTATCGAGTCGCCGTTGTATCGGCGGCTTCCGGTAGCGAAGTCGAAGGTCGGTATTTCTACTCTTTCGCCCTGCAATATTCGACTGAGGTCGTCTCTAAAAAGTTGGAGGTCGAGAGCGTAGAGCGATTCGTAGTCGGGCTTGCCCTCGTCGTCAATGGGAGTGTGTTTTCTATCGACGAAATAATTATCCATCGAAAGCGTAAGAGGTTTTATTCCAGAAGTCATCAGTTGTATTGCCAGCCGTTTGGAGAATGTAGTCTTACCCGACGACGAGGGACCCGATATCAGCACCGTCTTCTTGCCTTCGGCTATGACACGGTCGGCTATCTGTGCTATCTTTTTTTCGTGCAAGGCTTCAGACACCTTAATGAGGTCTTCGAGAATTTCGGTATTTATAGACCTATTGAAGTCGCCCGCATTGACAATACCGAGCAGTGCGTTCCAACGAGCAAATTCATCGAATATTCCGAACAGCTTCGGTTGCTTTTCGAAGGGAGCTATATGGTCGGGGCTGTTTCTGTCGGGTACGCGAAGGAGCATCCCGTCTTCGTAGCTTACGATATCGAACAAATCCAAATATCCCGTCGAGGGAACAAGTACGGGCAGATAATAGTCGTAAAACCTGCCGAGCGAATAGTACGTTACGAAAGGTTTGCCCATACGGTCGATAAGATAGACCGTATCCATATCGCCCTGACGCTCGAAAATCGCGATAGCCTCTTCTTTCGGCGACTCGTGAATTTCGATAGGCATATCGGCTTCGATGATTTGGCGTACACGCTCCCGTATACGCTCTATTTTATCGTCGGCAATCTTATTTTCGCGTCCGTTGATATTGCAATAATATCCGTGCGAAACAGGATGCTCCACCCTCAGAATATCGTCGGGGTAAAGCTCTCTAATAGCCTTCGACAATACCATAGTAAGACTACGAACGTATGTACGATAACCCGCCGACGAAGAGGCATCGAGAAACTCCACTATCTTCGGACGAAATACCTGAAAAGATAAACTCTCGGCTTTGTAATTGACGTAAGCCAACATCACTTTGTGAGGCAGATTTATCTGCAACGCATCGTAAATTTCTCTCAGAGTAATACCCATCGGAAATTCAAACTCACGGTCGCCAAGATTGGTGCAAATGATTTTTACTGTCTGTTGCATAATAATACGAATGATATACTTTCTTGGATTTGCCGAGCAAAGATAGATATAAATTTCCACACCCACAACGGCAGCAACCCTCAGAGCTATCTTTTTTATTACCTTTGCAAAAAATAACAACACTAATAAAGTATGAATAAAATACTACTCCTGTCGTCTGCTCTCTTGCTGGCGACGTTCGTTCGATGTTCGGGTAGCAAGTCGCAAAGTGACGACGCTTCGTCGGCAACGCCCAAAGAGGCAATAGAGATACCCGTTTTCAATCCCGATTCGGCATATATCTTCGTAAAAAACCAGACCGACTTCGGAGCCCGCGTACCAAACACCAAGCCACACGCACAATGCCTCGCCTACCTGAGCGGTAAGTTAAGGGATTATGCCGATAGCGTAGTAGTACAAGAGGGCAGAGGTACATTATACAACAATAAAGCTATAGATATCAAAAACATCATCGGCATATTCAATCCCCAAGCCGCAGACCGAGTATTGCTCGTCGCCCACTGGGATAGCCGCCCATTTGCCGACCAAGACCCCGACCCGTCGAGGCACAAAACACCGATAATCGGCGCCAACGACGGAGCAAGCGGCGTAGGCATTCTACTCGAAATAGCCCGTAACCTCACTACCCTACCCGACCGCATAGGGGTAGATATCATATTGTTCGACGTCGAAGACTACGGCTCACCCGCATTCGACCCGACAGTAAGAAACAATGATGGCGGCTGGTGTATAGGCTCCAAGTATTGGGCAAACAACCCTCACAAATCAGACTACAAAGCCCGTTTCGGTATCTTGCTCGATATGGTAGGTGCTACCGGAGCCAAGTTCTACAAAGAACAACACTCGCTACAGTACGCTCGCGGCATAGTCGATAAAGTATGGGGTAGAGCCATTGCCTCGGGCTTCGATGGATATTTCATCGACCGAAGCGGCGGATATATCATCGACGACCATATCCCTATTAACGAAATACGCAATATCCCCACCATCGATATAATCCAATACGACCCAAATACCGAGAGCGGCTTCAACCCTTATTGGCACACCGCCAAAGACAACCTCGACATTATCGACCGCAATACCCTATACGCCGTAGGACAAACGGTAATGAACATCGTATTCGATCACTGACAACGGAAAATACACTATGCAGACCATACAGCTCTCTCTATCGCCCGAGCAAGCAGCCGACGACAATGCTATCAGAACTGAAATAGCTAAGACTCTATCGGTCGATACAAACGATATTTCGAGTTTCAGAATCGTACGTAAGTCGATAGACGCACGAGGACGACGTCCTGTGGTAATACTTCAACTAAACGTCTTCGTCGGTGAGCAGCCCGATAGATACGCATACTTCAATACGTTCGACTACCACGACGTAACAAAT
>ERZ773035.25-NODE-25-length-128104-cov-13.307929_pt1 | contig 128104 bp, 115 predicted proteins | sample MGYA00511487_ERZ773035 | MGnify/ENA primary metagenome ERZ773035 (study PRJEB29015, sample SAMEA2737985) | human oral metagenome | biome: human oral; feature: human-associated habitat; material: dental | place: China | collected 2024 ... | reverse complement strand
TTTAGTTTTCAAAGAGCAACGTGTCGCTTTTGCTTTCGCTCTCGCAAGCGACTTGGTTAGTATATCGTGTCCTGCGCCTTTTGTCAAGAGCTTTTTCTTTTCCGCTAGGATGTTTTGCTCTTTCCATTTGGCGCCCGCATCTTGCAGCGACTTGTAGTATGTTACAGGAATCCAACGGTTTTGTCAATTACTTTTTTCGGAAGGGTATTTTACTTTAATATGCAGGGGCTTTCTCCTCTTCGCATTCTATGCTATACTATTGATTGGAAGTCTCAAGCGTCCCTTTCTTCCATCACTCCTATGGATTCACGATAACATTTTCCTGCTTGAGATTTCTTTTTTTATAAATAAAATTTCTTCTGCTCGGAGGTTTTATATGACACAAGATATGTTTCACAAACTCGTACACTTCGTTATGAACTCGCCTGCGCATCCACCGGAAGGACTCTTTGCGGGCGGCATGGATGATTGGCATGCCCGCGCGCGCCTCGCACATTTTCTCGGGCTGGAAGGCATCGATCAGACGGAATCTGCTGTTGAGCTTTTCAAAGGCGTCGTTGAAGAAGAGATCGATGAAAATCGCTCGGAAGATGTCGAAGAAAAAGCCTTTGCCATGCAGAGGCTGAGTTCACTTGAACACAAGATGGGCAAAATGGACGCTGCACTAACCTACATCAATCTTGCCATTGAGCTGGCCGAATCGACAGATTTCCTATATAAATACATCCTTCGCGGCGAGCTATGGGCAGATCGCTGGAATCTCATGCATAAGATGGATATGACAAAGGATGCAGAAGCTGAAGTCGATGAACGTCTTGAGGCATTCGAGGATATCCCCGCACATCATAACAGTTATCTTTACTATGGCTATCGTTTCAAGGCGCAGCTTGCCGCCGAACGCGGCGTTACACTCGTTGCCAAAGACTATATGCACATGGCACTTCATGCGATGGATGTTCCAGAGAAAAACAAGGCGGCGCTAAAAAAGGCCTTTGCTGCCAAACATGACAACGCTTCATGGATTTTGCAGGAAGTCGACCGCGCAACGCCAAATCCTGATTCTCTGCATTGGGATATTTGAGTGATGACTGTGAAAACAAAGGAAAAAACTCGCCCCAAAGACACGCTGCTGCCGCATACAGAAATCCTTGGGAAAATCATAAAGCCCTTACTCATCTGGTATCGCGGACAATCGGAAGAACGCAACCTTCCCTGGCGCAGCTCTGAAAATCCGTACCATATCTGGCTTTCAGAGATCATGCTGCAGCAGACACGAGCTTCTGCGGCATGCCTCTACTACGAACGATTTCTTTCGGCGCTTCCTACAATCACTGCACTGGCAATGGCAGATGAAGACATCCTTATGAAACTGTGGCAGGGACTTGGCTACTACAGCCGTGCACGAAATCTAAAGCGTGCCGCAGAAATTCTTGTAAAGACAAATCATGCAAACCTTCCTGAAACTTTCGAAGAGCTCCTTGCGCTGCCGGGTATCGGTCGATATACAGGAAGCGCCATCGCCTCGATTGCATTTGGACTTCCACGCCCTGCCGTCGATGGCAATGTCCTGCGTGTCGTCTCACGCATCCTATTATCTCGTGAAGATATCTTAAAGGACGCAACGCGGCGCGCAATCGAACGTGCACTCGCTCCGCATTATCCCAGTGGAAAGGCGGCAGGTGAACTGAACCAAGCCTTTATGGATCTTGGCGCAGGGCTCTGCCTCCCTCACGGTACGCCGCACTGTGCGGATTGTCCGCTTGCCCGACTCTGTCTGGCGCATGCGGAAGGAATCGAAACAGAGCTGCCCATCCGGAAAAAGGCAAAGGCAAGACGGAAAGAAGCGTACACTGTGCTCCGCATGGAATTTTCAAATGCCATTGCCCTGAGGAAGAGACCCCAAAAAGGCTTGCTCGCAGGGCTTTGGGAACTGCCGAATTTTAAAGGACACCTTACCCGCGAAGAAATCGAATGTCAATTGCAAAACCTTGGTATTCCATGGAAGAAAATCGAACGTCTGTCAGAGGCAACGCATATCTTCAGCCATGTCGAGTGGAAGATGCAGGGTTGGCGCATCGTGCTGGCAGAAAAGAACAGCACATGCATAGTTTTGGAAGATTCCACGGGATTCATCTGGACGACAAAAAAAGAACTGGCCGAACGCTACAGCATTCCATCAGCCTTTCAATATTTTTTATACTGATATTTTGACACTCCCCGTGGCTAAAGCTGGGGGATTCTTAGTTCAACAACCACTGCGCCGCCTCCAAAGAATTGGCGTCTTACACGATTTCCCTAAGCGTAAATTCCCGTGTGCCCCACGGTACTGCCTCTCTTTATGCTATCTTGGCTTTTTCTTCTAAAGCATGCTTTAAAATGTTCCTTGCCGCATTGACATCGCGGTCATGGCAGCTTCCGCAATGCGGACATGTCCATGTGCGAATACCAAGATTTTTGATGCTTTTGTTTTTATAGCCACATGTTGAGCAGGTTTGACTGGACGGATAGAAGGTATCTACCTTCAGCAGTTCGCCGCCGTACAGTTCTGTCTTGTAAGTAAGCTGTCGAAAGAATTCATGCCAGGATACGTCAGAAATCGCCTTAGCCAGCCTATGGTTCTTCATCATCCCCTTAATATGCAAATGTTCGACGGCTATCGTTTGGTTTTCGCGTACTAGCCTCGTTGTTTGCTTATGTAGGAAATCCTTGCGGATGTCTGTGATTCTCTCATGAACACGGGCAAGACGGATGCGCTGTTTCCTTCGATTTTCCGATCTAGGCAGTTTATGGGACAAGCGTCTCTGCTCACGCCTTAGCTTGTGTGTCAAACGCCGCAGAATTCTAGGGTTGGCTGCTACATGTCCCTGGCTGTCCGAATAGAATGCCTTCAGTCCAACATCAATGCCAATTTCCCCACCATGCTTTGTTTTCTGCCGTGCGCTTCGTTCCATTTCCACGCACAAGGAAAGGAAATACTTGCCGGAAGCAGTGCGGCTAACGGCAGCGTTTAAGATGCGTCCATCGAATATCCGGCTCTGTTTGATTTTCACAACACCGATTTTTGGTAATTTGACACGATTTACGAGAATACGAATACTCTTGCCTTGGTTTCTTGTACGATAGGACTGACTGTGTGCGTGTTTTGACTTAAAACGCGGGTAACCCGCGTGTAACTTGAAGAAATTCTGATAGGCGCGATCGAGATTTCGCAAGGCTTCCTGCAGTGCCATGCTGTCTGCCTCTTTTAGCCATGCATATTCTTCGCGTCTTTTGAGGTCGGTCAGAAGCGCACTCGTTTTCACATAGTTCAATGCGACATGATTCGCCCGCCATTGCTCCCGGCGAACAGCAAGAAAATGATTGTAGACAAAACGTGCGCAGCCAAGGGTACGATTCAAGAGGTGCCTCTGTGTCTTATTGGGATAGAGGCGAAACTTAAAGCCCATCCTATAGATGTCCATTTTCTCACTTCCTTTGTGCGGCTTTCTGACGTTCCATCTATGCTAATGGCATGATATCACCTGAAGGGAGCAAATACAATATGCGTAAAAAATATAGTCCGTCTTCCATTACTTACGTAAATTCGACGGACGCGCCTTACGAAGCGACGAAGTCGCTAGTCCTTTAGAATATCCCCAGCCCTAAAGGGCGGGAGGGTACGGCGCATTGGATAAAAATACCCCGCAGAATTTCTGACCCTGCGGGGCGTTTCATATGTCTTATTTCTGTTCCGTCATGGCGGCAGCAAGTGCTGCACCGAGGGCAGAGCCAGCGTTCTCAAGGATGATTCGAACCTTGACCGCTTCATCCATAAGAAGTGCATCGAGTGCGGCGCGCAGGTGATGTGCGACGAGGGGAACCTTCTCATAGACAGAACCGTCAACGGCGATGAACTGACCCTCCAGTTCATTTTCGCCCATACGATGCTCAATGATGGCAACGTGGATTGCCGCAACGATGCGTGCAGAGCGGACAAAGACAGCAGTCGCAAGTTCCTGCAGCAAGATGCGCTCGTCAGCAGTGAAGGTCATGTTTGTCTTTGCCTCGATAACCGCGCCTGCTGCATGGCGGTCAAGATAACTATCTGCGACGATTTCAGAGAGCTCAATACTCGAAAAAGGATAAACGCCGTCCGTGCCAAGCAGGTCGGCAAGCGCGGCACCGTAGAGCTCACCGAGGTAACGTCCAGACACCATCTTTTCTAGTCGCTGAGTACCGGGCTGTTTGGATTCCCTGTCAAGGCGCTCGTCGTATTTAGAAAAGGGCAAGTTGCCAAAACCGCCCGACTCCATATTGATGACCGTCGGCTGCTCGCTGCCGTCTGCAAACTCTTCGTAGTAGCAGGTATTCTGTCCCGTGGCATAGATCGAGCCGATGTAGGTATGCTCGTGCTTGTATGCCGCTGCGAGCAGCACAGCGACCGTATCGTTGATGACGGCGACAGGTGTGACGTTTGTCATACCACGCCGTACAAGCGCCTCTTTTAGGAGATCGTTGACAACCTTGCCCTCGACACCTCGCGTGGCAAATTCCTTCGTCCAGACGATGAGTTTCGCATTGTAGAGGTTGCTCTGCTGCGATGGAAAGGAGAAGGTGTGTCCCAGCAGGTACTTTGTCTTTCGATCCCCCGCAATTGCCTCATCGATGATCGCAGCGAGGAAGTCGAACATATCCTCTGCTGTCGCATCCGCACTGACGTAATCATATACGCCGGCGACGGTGAGCGGCTTTGCGACTTTACGCAGCACCTCATACGTTCCGTCTCCCTTGAGTAAGATGCGGAGGGCACGGACATTCGTGCCGCCGAAGTCGAGTGCAAGGAAGGAACCGCTTTCCTTCCCGCTCGGCAGGTCCGCATAGGAGCGGAGCATACGGAGCGTCGCACTTTTCTCGCCAGCAAGTCCCGCGCGCATATCGGCGCGGAAATCGTCAGCAATTTTACGGAGTGCATTATCGTCCAAGGTAAAGGCATTCTTTATCTCGTCGAATCTCTCACGATCAAATCCCATTGTGACACCTCCAATATTCTGCCAAAAACCCTTAGCGAAAATAATCGAGCATCGCACCGACACTCGGGAATACTTGCTTCGCCTGCGTTTGTATCTCCTTGCGTGCCGTGGTAAGCGAGTAGCCGTCAAACGCCTTCAGCATCGACAGATCGTTCGTTTCATCACCGATGGCGTATACCTCCGCCCCATCCCATCCCATGACGGAAAGAAGTGTGCGGATGCCCTGTTCTTTGCTGATGCCTGCGGGTGTAATATCGAGACTGCAGGCATTGGGAAAGGCATGAATCTTATCGCCGAGTTTCGCATTCAGCACCGCTGCACATTCATTGGAAAGCGCAGGCTCATGAAAGCCGAGCGAGAACTGTTGAATCCCCGTCAGTCTTCCGATCTCACTCTCCTCGATGTAGACGATGGGAAAGTCCCACTCCTTCGCCTCGCGCTCGATCCACGATCCCTCAGAGTGGTGACAAAGGTAGGTGACGTCTGCCGCCGAGAAGGCAAAGTGAAAGGACTTCTGTGCCGTTGGCTGCGCCGCAATCGCCGTGAGCGCATGCGGATCGATCTCCGCCTGAAAGCGCACGGCTTCATCGCGTCCTCGAATGATGCCGCCGTTATTGCAGACGATATAGTCAAACGCCACACCGTACTGTCTGAGCTGCGGAACAAGCATCCCGTAGTCGCGTCCCGAGACGACGCCGAACTTATGCCCTGCTGCACGCCAGCGGGCAATGCCTTCTTTTGTCTCTGTGTCGATCACTCCGCCGCGCAGAAGGGTTCCATCGTAATCACTTGCTGCTACTTTCATCCTACTTCCTCCTCATAGACAACCGCTTCGAGCGGGCGAAGCGCCGTATGCGGTGCATCTGCATAGCTTCCGATGAGGCATGTGCCCTTTAAAAAGTCTGTGGGCAAAGCCGCCTCCTCGACAGAGAAGTTCACAGCGACCACGACGCGGCAATTCCCTTCTGTGCGGGAGAATGCATAGATCTGCTCACTTTCTGCAAGCAATTCCTCGTAGACGCCGTTAAGCAGTACGGAATTCGTCTTGCGTAGATGAATGAGTTTCTTGTAATAAGAAAGTACAGAATCTGCGTCCTTTTCCTCTGCTGCCGCGTTGATTGTGCGATAGTTTTCGTTTGCGGGCAGCCACGGGATTCCTGTGGTAAAACCTGCATTTTCACCATCGTTCCACTGCATCGGCGTACGCGCATTGTCACGGCTGTTGAAGTGAACGAAGCGCATCGCCTCTGCGGGCGAAAAGCCCTCCTTTAGCGCAAGCTCGTACTGCCCATGCGAGGAAATATCATCATAATCGTCGATGCTCTCCCAGCAGACGTTCGTCATACCGAGCTCCTCGCCCTCATAGATGAAGGGCGTGCCGCGCAGAGTTAAGAGAACGGTCGCAAGCGCCTTTGCTGCAAGGCGCGTATCGCCGCCATGCGGGAAGAAGTAGTTTACCGAGCGCGCACGGTCATGGTTTTCAAAGTAGATCGGGTACCAGCCTTCACGCGCGACACTCGCCTGACTTGCCGAGAGCGCCTGCTTGAGTTTCGTAAGCTTCCACGGAACCATCTTAGACCAGCATTCTTCATCTTCATATTGGACGAGGACATGAGAAAACTCGAACAGCATGGAGAACACGCCATTTTCACCGACCCAGTCGGACAGTTCCGAGACGCTGACGCCATTTGCCTCACCGACGGTAAAGATATCGTGCCCGTCAAAGACCTCTCTGCGGAATTCATGGAGAAAGTCTAAGATACCAGGGGTGTTCACCGTCATCGCATGGATGCTGACCATACCATCCGCTCCGTCGGGCGTGCCGTCGACGAATACGGCAGGTTTCTTGATGTAGGTGATCGCATCGATGCGGAAGCCCCCGACACCCTTGTCGAGCCAAAAATTTGCCGCCGCAAAGAGGGCTGCGCGCACCTCAGGATTTTCCCAGTTGAGATCGGGCTGCGCTTCAGCAAAAGTGTGAAGGTAATACTGCCCGCGCTCGGGGCAGTACGTCCACGCCGACCCGCCAAAGATGCCGCGCCAGTTCGTCGGTGCGCTGCCATCCTCTTTGCCGTCGCGCCAGATGTACCAATCGTGCTTTGGATTGGTACGGCTCGACTTTGACTCAATAAACCATGGATGCTGATCCGAACTGTGATTGTAGACGAGATCCATGACAATGCGGATATCACGTTGCTTCGCTTCGGCAATCAGTTCTTCCATATCAGAAAGCGTGCCAAAGGCAGGGTTGATGCCCGTGTAGTCGCTGATATCATAGCCGTTGTCAACCATGGGCGATGGATAGACAGGCGTCAGCCAGAGCGCACCTGCGCCGAGCTCCTTCAGATAATCGAGCTTTTCCGTGATGCCGCGCAGATCACCCGTGCCGCTGCCTGTGATATCGTTAAAGCTCTTTGGATATATTTGGTAGACAGCAGTGTTCTGCCACCATTTCGTTTCTTTCATCCATATTCCTTTCGTACGTTGATGCTATGGAAATGTGCTCGATATCAAAACGTTAGTACGGCCGTTTTACCCGCCACAGCATCCATGCCCGTGGTCTTCTTCATAAGCGGGTACTCACTGGAGTTTGTGACCGCCATGATAACGGTATCCTGATAGCCTGCCTCATGGATGACTGAGCGATTAAACTTCACGAGCGGTGCGCCCGCCTTTACGCGGTCGCCCATCTTGACGAGGAGTTCAAAGCCCCTGCCCTCGAGTTTGACCGTGTCAACGCCGATGTGAATGAGAAGTTCTGCGCCGTTATCCATTCTGAGACCTACCGCATGGCAACTGTCCGCCATGACCATCGTCACCTCGGCATCCGCCGGTGCAACGACGACGCCTTCTGTCGGCTCGACCGCAACGCCGTCGCCCATCATTTTCTGCGAGAACATCTCGTCCTTGACTTCGCTCATATCGATGACGTGCCCCGTCGCGACCGCTGTGATGGCGACAGACTTCTCTGTACCGACGGCCGTCTCTGCTGCATCGGATGCAGGGGCGGTGAGCAGCGCCTCAAAGCGCTCGCGAATCTGCGGAACGGAGAGACCGACGATGACCTGGAATGCGTGACCGTTACGGACAAGACCATGTGCACCCGCATTGGTAAAGGCAGCTGCCGGAGCGACAAGTTCGGGATCGTTGACGGTGACACGCAGACGCGTCGCGCAGTTTGTCACATCCTTGATATTGGATGGACCACCGAGCCCTTCGAGGAAGGCACGCGCTTTGACATTGCGCTCATCGAGCTTCATGCTCGGCGCAGCAGTATCTGCCGCAGCGCCTGCCTGCTTCGCCTTGTAGTCCGCCTTGGTGAAAAGCTTATCTTCCGCAGTGTCATCCGTACGCCCCGGCGTCTTATAGTCCTTGTGAAGGATAACCCAGCGGAATACGAAGAAATAAATGGCGGTGAAGCACAGCCCAATGATGATCTGCGTGATGTACTCTGTGTAATGATAAGGGAAAAGCGGAATCCAGTTCTGCACAAAGGCATCGATCAGACCGCCGCCGAAGTTTCCTGACAGACCGAAGGAATAGAGCGTTGCCGAAAGCGTTGCCGAAAGAAGTGCATGAATCAGATAGAGCAGAGGAGCGACAAAGAGGAAAGTAAACTCGAGCGGCTCCGTGATACCGCAGAGTACTGCCGTAATGGTCGCGGGGATGAGAAGCGCCGCTGTCTTTTTCTTCTTCTCAGGTTTTGCGCATACATAGATAGCAAGTGCCGCGCCCGGCAGACCAAACACCTTGCCGCTGCCGTGCAGAGCAAAGCCACCCTCAGGGAAGAGATCGCGAAGGCTCTGCGCACTCGTCATAAAGTCGTTGATGTGCCCGAGCCAGTACGCCTGAATGCCGCCGTCTACAATCGCAGGTCCATAGATGAACGGAAGGTAGATGAAGTGGTGCAGACCTGCCGGCAGAAGAATCTTCTCAGAAAACGTGTATGCCCAGACACCAACGATGCCGCTGGTTTTAAGGAAAAACTGGAACTGCTCAATGGCGTGCTGTATCGCCGGCCAAACGAAGCAGAAGAGAAGTGCCATCGGAATCATGACGACAAAGCCGATCGCAACGACGAATGCAGGTCCTTTGAAAATGCCAAGCCAGTCGGGAATATCCGTATCATAAAAATGATTGTGCAGGAATGCCGTACAGCAGGCAATGAAGATCGCACCGAGCATGCCCATGTCGAGCGTCTTGATATTCGCGATCATCGCAAGCCCTGTACCGGGTCCTGCATCCTGTGCGTAGTTCACGCCGAACATATCCGCATGAAGCGTCAGGAATGCGGCAATGAAGTAGTTGAACAACATGTAGATGACAAACGACTCCATCGCGCAGCGCGCAGGTTCTTTTTTGGCAAAGCCGATCGGTACGGCAATGGCAAAGAGAATGGGCATCTGCGCGAACACCGTCCACGCGCCCTGTTCGACGACGAACCAGAAATCATACCAGAGCGTTCCCTGTGCGGCAAGACTGCCAAGCAATCCCTCGTTCTTACAGACGATAGATACCGCCACCGTGAGACCAAAGAATGCGAACAGAATGACGGGCGTATACATTGCACCGCCGAACCGCTGCATGTTCTGCATGATGACATCCTTACTAAGTGTCATGTGCTTTCCTCCTTAAAGCCCAATCCTGAAACTGGACATGAAATAAATCTGAAATCCAACTAGCTTTACCATAATACAAAAACGCCGCGAACGCAATAGTTTCGCGGCATTCTGGATGGATGTACGAAGTCTGTATCAAGGTACACAGAATGAACTTTGTTTCATTCGCTCTCCTGTACATAAAGTCGGTAATGCACATACCATATTTCGAGCAGGAGAAAGTAGGCGAGCATGGATTTAAATCGAAGGCGTTCCTCATTTTCCGCCAATCCGATCTCAGCAGACATGACGTAGAGATTCTCCGTCGAGCGAGCAGCGAGTGTATTGTGCCGCATCTCCGTGATGGAAATGATGGGTACTCCCTTGAGATTGAGCTGATCCGCGAACTCTACGACACGCTCGGATTCTCCCGATAGCGAGATGAAAACGAAGAGGTCATCAGGCCCCGTCGCCTGATAGACGGAGTAGAACTCCTCACGCCCTGCAATCTCGTAGATGAAGATGTTGTCGTAGACAAAAAGACGCTTCATCTCCTGCATGACATTCGTCTGCACATAGCCTGAGGCATAGGCAAATACACGGTGTGCCTCGCGAATGAGGCGGCTTGCACATGTGTAGTCACGCCGCATGAGCTCGCGCCATGTCTCATCATAGAAGCTGCCAAGTGAAACTCGGACGTCCTTGGCAGGCACAGGATGCGATCTATTCTCCATGCGCATGATGGCCTTCATCTCACCAAATCCATCGAAGCCGATCTTCTGTGCAAAGCGCACGACGGAGGCACTCGAGACAGCGCATGCACGCGAGAGTTCACGGATGGAGGCATGTTCTGCTGCCTTACGGTTGTTGTCAATATAGCGCCAGATCGCACGATCGGTGTCACTGAACTGCCGCGAATGTGCGTTGATTCGCTCCGTAAGTCGCATCTTTCCTGCCCCTTCTTTTCTTTATTCTTTATAATTTTTTCTTCTCCAAACGGCGTAGAGAACAGCCGCCAAGAGAATGACGCCGGTAGAGACCATGCCGTACATGACTTCATAGCCTGCATGCCTTGCAACGATCCCTAAGAGAACGGCGGCCAAACCAACGAAAATATCCAGAGACCAAAAGTACGTTGCAGTGGCAACGCCGCTCTTTTCCGGGCATACACTTCTGACGGCAAGCGTTTGAAAAGCAGGGCTTAACGCACCAAAGCCAATCCCTAAGAAAACAGAAGCAATGAAGAGCTCCGTCAGTGTCGTGATGCGGCTGAAAAGAAACATCCCCAAAAAGTAGATAAGAAAGCCCGGATAGACAGTGTAATCCGCCCCCTTTCGGTCAAAGATCCAACCGATGACGGGGCGCGTGAGGACAATGGCAGCAGCAAAGACGACAAAGAAAATGCTTGTCTCCGCCTGCAGCTCGAACTGGTGCATGTAAAGGGAGATGAAGGTTATAATGCCGCCATAGGCAAAGAAGACAAGACCCGAAATAGCCGAAGGCCAGATGGCCTCCCTAGCGATAAAATCGGCGAGATGGAAGCCCTTTTTCTTGCGCTTACTCGGGAGGATGACGTCATTGGGCATATGACAAACATTCGCCAAAATAACGGTGAAGAGAGCCAGTCCTATCATAAAGAAAAATAAAACATCACTGCCGAACTGCTGCGCAAGTATGAGACCGATAAAGGGACCGACCACCATGGCAAGGTTTGTCGAAAGGGCAAAGTAACCGATGCCCGTTCCCTTCTTTTGTGCGGGAAGAAGCAAGGCGACGAGCGTCGCGGCGCAGGTCGTCCCAATAGCAAAGACAATGCCATGTGCAAAGCGCAGAACGTAGAGACCGGTAAACGTCTGAAAAACAGAAAAGCCCGTCATGATGAGGAGAAAGGCAACCGTCGCTGTAAAGAGCAGACGCCGCTTGTTGACGGCATCAATGCATTTCCCTGCCAGTGGGCGGCAAAGAACTGCGCCGCACTGGAAAGAGGTCATCGCAAGTCCTGCTTCTAATTCACCGCCGCCGAGACTTTCCATAATGAAGATCGGCAGCGCTGACACCATGATGTACTGCGACATAAAAAAGAAAAAGTTCGTGCCGCTCATGCTAAAAAATTCCGATGTCCAAAGTTTTTCCTGTAAGATAACTATCTCCTCTTTAGATGGTAATACAAGAGACCGTAAAGCACGCCGATAATGGCAGGAACGAACCAGCCGAGCATCACATTATAAAACGGAACGTATGCCGAAAGAAGTGAATTGACAAAAGGCAGCGAGAGCCCTGCGGCATTCAGTCCATCGAGCAGCGCAAAGACCAATGTCACATTGAGCGCCGAATGATAGACGACTGTCCGCTCGCCGATCTTAGAATCGAGCAAGGAGAGCAGAACAAAGACGATGACGATCGGATATATGGCGACGAGGAACGGCACCGCAAGGGCAATGATCTGCGTAAGACCAATATTGGAGATGAGAAAGCTGAAAATCAGGAAGAGCTGAAGCAAGCGCTCATACGAGATGCGGTTTTTAAAAAGCTTGTTAAAAAACCATGCGGTACTCGATGCCATGCCGCAGCTCGTCGTAAGGCAGGCGAGCGCGATGATGACGGCGAGAAGGATGTTGCCCGCATGTCCGAAGAGAATCGCGACTGCCGCTGCGAGAAGCTGCCCGCCGTTTGCGGAGTGGCCAAGCACTTCGGTACTCGTTGCACCAAGGTAGGCGAGCGAACCGTAGACGCAGGCCATCAGCGTGACTGTGATGAGCCCTGCGATAAGGCAGACCTTGCCAATCGCACGATCATCCTTTACACCGCGCATGCGAATGGTATTGACGACGAGCGTACCAATCGCGATCGTCGCGAGAAGATCCATTGTCTGATAGCCATCCTGAAAGCCCTGCGCAAAAGGCGTATTCGCATAGCTTCCCGTCGCCGCCTGGATAAGTCCGAGCGGATGGGAAAATGCCGCAACGAAGAGAACGGCGAGAACGATGAGCAACAGGGGCGTCAGCATCTTGCCGACACGATCAATCAACTTGTTCGGATTGATGGCAAGATAATAGGAAACAAAAAAGAAAATTGCCGAATAGACCACGCGACCGACCGTTATCGCATCTTCCGAAAGAAAGGGACGTATGCCGATCTCGAAAGAAACCGCACCTGTACGGGGAATCGCAAACAGCGGACCGATGCAGATGTAAAGAATGACGAGAAGCAGCCCGCTGTACCACGGATAGAAGCGCCTTTTGATAAGTTCGATGTAGCGGCCGCCGTGAAGTGCAATCGCAAGGATACCGATGAGCGGCAGCCCGACACCAGTCAGCATGAATCCGACCATAGCAATGTAATAATTCTCTCCCGCCGCCTGTCCAAGCGCCGGCGGAAAGATGAGATTCCCTGCACCAAAAAAGACCGAGAACATCATGAACCCAATGGTAAGGATCTCGGTTTTCTTAAAAGTATCCATATATACTCCCGCTTATTCCTTCGTCTCTTCTTTGAAAAATGTTGCTATTAGTTTAACACCCGCTTTAAAAAAATGCAAACCGAGGGATACTTCAAATAAAAATGTCTCATCCTTGCAGAACTCTGCGAAGATGAGACGTGCATTTTCAAAATTTATCGATAAACTGCTGCTTAAGCAACTATCGAGGTCGGTATCTGTTTTATACCTGCTGCCGACCAAGCAATCGACTGTGCTCCTTTCGGCGGGCGAACAAGCGCGTTATACGCGAGGCTCAGACGCACGGCCACGAGCCCTTGCACCTGCGTCGCTGCTGCACTGCGGCGAATCTCGTACACCTCATGCGAGGCCTGTTTGACAACGAAGGATTCCGGCGTGTGAAACTGCACTTCAACACGCACGCCCGTCGGGCTGAGGAAGTGGACGTTAATGCCCTGATAAAAGCGTCCGCCCCAAGCGTTTCGGAAATTCATCACTTTGTAGCCGCGGCGCACGAGATGTCGAATGGCTTTTGGTACGAGTTCTGCATATCTTTCCGCTGTTGCTGTGACAGTGTAGCGAAGAACATCGGTGATGCCTTCTGCCGCCTGCCGCAGAGACTGTACTTTCTCTTCCGCTTCGCGGACAATCTTTTCTGAAAGGCTCTGGAAACTCTTGATACGAAATGCAAGCCCGACGAGCTTTGCTCCCATCGCCTCGATCTTCCGCATATCTGCCGTAATGGCAGGCTCTGCCTTTTTCGCATGACTGAGGAGCTTATTTGCAAGAAAACGTCCGATCGAGCTGCCTGCCGCGTGATCTACATCCTTTTGCGTTTCAGATACAGCTTTTTCTATTTCCGCCTTCCTGCCTTCCTCGCAGAGAATGCCACTCTGGCGTTCCAGTGCCTTCAAACGCACGATATTTACAACCGTGTCAAGAAAAGGCATGACATTTTCTCCACAGGACGATGCCGACAACATTTCTTTCAATCCTTCTCCAGCCATTTGCTTCCCTCCAAACTTTTCAGACGAAACTTAGATTTACAGACGAATCCATGGAAGGGAGCTCCTTCGCTCCCTATGAGCAAAAGATTCCTAAAAATAGCAACTATTCAGTTTGTTTCCAAGAATAAAAACGAGATTCTTATTGATTTATAGGAATCTCTTTTTATTTAAAATAATTGTACTATATTTTTTCTGATTTGTCAAACAAGCAGACCTACCATAAACGTTACACAATCTCTTTCACTCAATCGTCAAATCTTTCGTCACGACGTAGTAGTCGATGGGGAATGTCGTCAGATTCCTGATATGCGCCGTGCCGACCATGGTGTTTGCAGGAAATGCGAGGAAGATTTCTGCATTGTCCCTGCACAAAAGCTCTGCCGCTTCCCTTATCATGCTCTCACGCTTGTTCTCATCAAATTCGGTCGGCAGCTTCTGAATGAGTACATCGAGTGCCGGATTGCTGTAACCGCCGAAGTTCATCCGGCTGCCTGTGCGGAAGACGCGATCCAAAAACAGATAGGGATTGTTCGTCGGCGCTGTGATGATATTCTGCTCCAGAAGATCCATGCCGTTTTCCTGCATTTTGACATTTTCATCCGGCACTTTTACAAGCGTGACTTCGATACCCGCGGTGCGAAGCTCCGCTTGCAAAGCTTCATACATCGCTGTCTTCGAGCCCCATGTCGCAAACTTTAGCGAAAGCCGCTTGCCATCCTTTTGATAAAAGCCCTCCGCATCTTTTGTAAAGCCTGCCTTTTGAAAGCATTCAGCGACATGCGGGAGATCCATTCTATGAGGATGCGCTACGCGTGCATAGGCAAGCGCCGGCGGGAAAGGCTCCCCCGCTGCCGTCGAACCGTTTCCCTCGAGCGTAGCAAGTGCGTCGTAGTCAATGGATGCAGCCACGCCCTCGCGGAGGTTTGGATCTTTCAGCGTGCCTTCTATATTGACATCGGCCATAAAGATGCGTGTACCAGATGCCTGTGAAATCTGATATTTATCGTTTTCAAAGAGCGGACGGCTTGCTGTATCGACGCGCTGCATGAGGTCGATATCCCCCGCCTGCAGTGCCATGGCACGCTTCGTGTTATCGGGAATATACCTTACCGTCAGTTCATCCAGCCCCGGCGCACCGTTCCAATAGCCAGCATATGCCTTAAGCACAATAGCCGACCCTTCCTTGAAAGCTGAAACCATGTATGGTCCGGTAAAAATCGGTGCGGTATCTGGATTTGGAGCATCCGTATCCAAGATGATAAACGCGGGGTCTGAGAGCGTTGCGGCAAGTGCAGCATCTGGCTGCTCGGTTTCAATCACGACATCCTCTCCATCCGCTTTGATGGATTTTATGCCCGCCGCCATGCGTGCCGTCACATTTTCCTCAAGCGTGCGCTTCAAGGATTTCACTGCATCTTCTGCTGTCAAAGACTTTCCGTTTTGAAAAGTGACGCCGCGTCGAATGTGAAAGCGCCAGATATTTTGTGATTCGCTTTTCCATGCATCAGACAGCTGCGGCGCATATGTCATATCTTCCGCCACCCGCACGAGTGTTTCTCCCGCCCCAATGCGTGAGACAGTCCATCCATCGTAATCGTGCGCTGGATCAAGAGATTCACCAAACCAATAGAGCCCCAGTGTTATGTGTTTACCGGCATACTTCTGTTCGCTGCCGCAGCCAGCAAAGAAAAGAGATGTGAACATAAGGACGGTACATAAGAAAAGGAAGTGCTTTCGTCGTGCCACGTATATTCCTCCGATATTGCTCATTTTCGCAATATATAGACCAAATTTACTTCGTTAAAAAAGTATACATGAAGGCAAAAATCTTACGCAAGCCTACTGGGGGGATGAAAGAAACGCCGCTGCATATAAAAAGCCGCCCGTGTGGGCGGCGAAGATTCTATTATCTCTCGATCAATGCTGCTGCGTCTTATCAAAGAGCTGGCTGACAGAGCGATGTCCATGGATTCGCATGATAACATCGCCAATGGCATCAGCAAGCGAAAGAACGACGATCTTTTCCGAATGCTTCTCCGGCGGAAGCGGAATCGTATCCGTGATGATGAGCTTTTCAATCGGAGAATCGTCGATGCGCGAAACTGCAGGATCGGAGAGAATCGCATGCGTACATGCCGCAAAGATACGCTTTGCACCGCGCTTTGCCAGTGCCTTTGCACCCTCACAGAGAGAGCCAGCCGTATCGACAATATCATCGATAATAATTGCGGTCTTACCTTCGACGTCTCCGATAAGATTCATAACCTCTGCCTGTCCCGGGCACGGACGACGCTTCTCGATGATAGCGATCGGCGTGTTGAGTCGATCCGCCAAAATGCGGGCGCGTGTGACGCCGCCGAGATCTGGCGAAACCACTACAGCATTATCAAATTTCTGCGTGAGGAAGTAATTGGCGATGACAGGTGCCGCCGCGAGATGGTCGACAGGAATATCGAAGAACCCTTGAATTTGACCAGCATGGAGATCGACGGTCAGCATGCGCGTAAGTCCCGCCGTTGTCATGAGATTGGCGACGAGTTTTGCCGAAATCGGCTCGCGCCCGCGGGTCTTTCGATCCTGGCGAGCATAGGCATAGTACGGAACAACCGCTGCAATAGAATGCGCCGACGCACGCTTGCAGGCATCGGCTAAAATGAGCAGTTCCATCAAGTTGTCGTTGACCGGCTGGGAAGTCGGCTGAATGATGAAGATGTCCTTGCCACGAATGCTTTCACTGATCATGACCTGCGTTTCGCCGTTGTTGAAGTGACCGACGAACGCATCGCAGAGATTGACGCCGATATGGTCGGCAATCTTCTTGGCAAGCTGTGGGTTCGCATTACCTGCCAGGATGCACAGGTTCGAAGTATCAAAAGCCATTTTGAAAAATTCCTCCCGTTGATAATACAACTGATAGAACAATGGATGATCACGCGACGCAAAAAGACGTCTCGCTGCTCATGCCTAGTATAGCATGAACGAGACGTCATTGTATAGCGCCGCAGATATTTTATTTATCCCTCAAGCTCTCTGCAAATCCATTGGTCAAAACTTCCTTATTCGCTGCGCTTATCCTTCCAGCCAGCGATATTTTTCTGATGAGCGCGAGCAACAGCGAGCGAACCCGCAGGAACTTTCGTCGTAATCGTCGAACCTGCGCCGACATACGCGCCGCTTTCCACTGTAACAGGCGCTACGAGATTTGAGTTACATCCGATGAAGGCATCATCGCCGATTATCGTACGGAATTTTTTCTTGCCGTCGTAATTGACCGTGATCGTACCGCAGCCCATGTTGACACCAGCGCCCATATCGCAGTCACCAATGTAGCTCAAATGCGGCAGCTTTGTTCCCTTGCCGATGTTGGAATTCTTGACTTCGACAAAATTGCCGATCTTGACATCCTCGGCAAGATGCGTATCGGGGCGGATATGCGTGAACTGACCGAGGATGACGCCCGCATCAAGCACACAGTCATGCGCATAGGTAAACTGTCCCGTGACATGATCGCCGCACTTGACGTTTTGAAAGCGAACCGAAGGACCAATCTCACACCCCTCTCCTATCTCTGTGCCAGCTTCCAGCCATGTCATAGGGTAAAGAACAGTATCACGCCCAACCTTGACGTCAACATCGACATACGTTGTCGCAGGATCCATAATCGTGACGCCGTCTGCCATCAGTTCTTCACATTTACGGCGCCGAAGTATTTTTTCTGCCCCCGCGAGCTGAAGGCGCGAGTTAATGCCGAGTGTATCTTCTGCATCGTCCGCCGCCGTCGCCCAGATCTTTTCCCCCGCATTTTTTAGGATAGCGATGACGTCCGGCAGGTAATATTCGCCCTGTGCATTGTCGTTCGTAACCTTCGCGAGTGCCGCAAAGAGTGCTTCGATGTCAAAGCAGTAAATGCCCGCGTTTGCTTCTAGAACCTTCTTTTCCTCTTCCGATGCATCCTTCTGCTCGACGATCTTCATCACACTGCCGTCAGCATCACGGATGATGCGGCCATATCCCGTCGCATCATCGAAAATTGCCGTGAGAATCGTCGCCTTGGCATGCTGCTGCTCATGCTCGTGTGCCAGCTTTTCCAGTGCTGCCGGCGTCAAAAGCGGCGTATCCCCGCAAAGAACCATCAGCGTTCCCTTTTCACCAGCGAGAAGTTCCTTTGCCTGAAGGACGGCATGCCCCGTACCGAGCTGTTCTTCCTGCACGACACACTCTGCCTGCGATCCGATCGCTTCGCGAACCATCGCGCCGCCAAAGCCCGTGACAACGATCTGGCGACGTGCCCCTGCGGCCTTTGCCGCATCCAGAACATGCTGCACCATGGGCTTTCCCGCCGCCTTATGCAGCACTTTCGGCAGACGTGACTTCATGCGTGTGCCCTTCCCTGCCGCCAATACGATTGTTACAAAGCCTGTCTTTTCCATACCTTTTACTCCTCGGTTGTACATGTATTTCTTTGACGAGCAACTCTCACTGCGTCTTCCCCTTTGTACCGCTTCTGCCGCCCTTCTTCCCATTTTCAATGGCGAGCATCAGTGTCTTTTGTGAATGCTCCATGTGACGTTGCGCCGCCTTTCTCGCTGCTTTACTGTCACCTGTGGCAATGGCTTCAACAATGGCGCGATGCTCCTCAAGCGTCGCTTCTAGGCGACCGGGATACGACATCGAAAGCGTGCGGAAGCGCGTGAGCTGGTCGCGAAGATTTGAGATGATGCCTACCAAACGCCCATTGCGCGCCGCATGGTAGAGCAAGTCATGAAACTCGATATCCGTCTCGACGATCTTTTCCATGTCTCCGCCTTTGATATGACCGCCGATGATGACGAGAAGCCGCTGCAAATGTTCGAGTTCATCCTCTGTAATGTGCTCGGCAGCAAGTCCATTCGATAGGGATTCGAGCGCTGTACGAATCTCAAAGATCTCGCATATGTCGCGGACAGACATATCCGCGACATATGTTCCACGGCGCGGCATCATGACGACATAACCTTCGAGTTCGAGCTTCCGAAGCGCCTCGCGCACCGGTGTACGGCTGACGCCAAGCTGCTCAGCAAGCGTGATCTCCATGATGCGCTCCCCCGGGCAGAGCAGCCCCTCGCGGATGGCATCACGGATAGCTTCGCAGACGACCTCTCGAAGCGGCTGATAACTGTCAAGACGAATCGGAGATAGCTTCCATTCCATAACCTTCTGTCACTCCCTCCCGGTTCCCCTTTTCTTTCTGTTCTTGCTTTTTGGACAACGTTTATTCTGCTTTACAGCCCTTGCCATACGTCTCTGTCACAATGACCTCTGCCCCCGCTTCTTTTCGAAGGCTCTCTGCAATATTTTCCGCTGCTTCCTTCGTCTCTGCGAGGCCGAAAACGGTCGGACCGCTGCCGCTCATCATCGCGGCAAGTGCCCCTGCCTGCTTCATCTTTTCCCTGTAGTCTGCAATCTCAGGACACTTCTTTATACTAACACGTTCGAGCACATTCGACAACAGAGCGGCGACACCGTCCCTATCGCCGGCGGCAATCGCCCGTTCCATCGCCGCACAATCCGGATGAAAGTCCGTACTGACTTCATCGTATGCCTGATACGCCCATGCTGTCGAAATCGCAAGCGGCGGCTTTGCAAGAACGACATGCATCTTTGGAAGATCCGGCAAGCAGCGCAGCTCTTCGCCGCGTCCCGTCGCAAGCATCGTACCGCCGAGGAGGGAAAAGGGAACATCAGAACCAAGAATTGCCCCGAGATGGCAGAGTTCTCTTTCTGAAAGCTCGATGTTAAAGAGCTTTGTCAATCCCACGAGTGTCGCCGCCGCATCCGCACTTCCGCCGGCAAGTCCCGCCGCTATGGGGATGTGCTTATCGAGGTCAATCTTAACACCGCCAATGATGCCATAGCGATCCATAAAGAGAAGCGCCGCCTTGTAGATGAGGTTATCTTCGCCTTCTGTCAAGTCTTCACGGTGCGTTGTCAAATGAATGCCGCTTTCCGTCCGCTCAAACGTCAGTCTGTCGTGAAGTGCAAGCGACTGCATGACCATCGAAACTTCGTGGAAACCATCCTCACGAGTCCCTAAGATATCAAGTGTCAGATTGATTTTTGCAAAGCCATTTACCGTAACCATCGGCTGCCTCCTCGTGTTCTGCGAAATCTCGGACAAAGCCCATCAAAATATGCAACGTATCTGCATGATATCCTGATCCAAACATAGAAAGGTTCGAAATCGCAGGATGCACATACGCTGAATTTTGAAATCCTTCTTATTTTAGCACAAGATGCCCTAAGACACCATAAGCACCATCATTCTTCCTCCATCCAAGAGAAGTATATAAATATTAAAAATGAATGATATTCAATAATTATTATTTTAAACGAATTTTTATTTTTAATATTGAACTATCCCTTGCTTTGCGCTATAATAAAAATTAACAGATATTTATTTTGTATTATATCTTTAAGGAGGTACTATCATGGAAGCCCTGCTACTGTCGCGATGGCAGTTCGCCATTACGACCACTTACCACTTCCTCTTTGTCCCTGTGACGCTCGGGCTCTCCCTCTTTGTGGCACTGCTCGAAACCTGCTATGTCCGGACGAGGCACCCCGAATGGAAAGCCGCCTGCAAGAAACTCGTACAATTCTTCGGCGCACTCTTCATCATCAATTTCTCGATGGGTGTCGTCACCGGCATCGTCCAAGAGTTTCACTTCGGCATGAATTGGTCAGAGTATTCCCGCTTCATGGGCGATATCTTCGGTGCACCACTCGCACTCGAAGCACTCACGGCATTCTTTCTCGAATCCACCATGCTCGGCATCTGGATTTTTGGTTGGAATCGGCTCTCAGAGCGCACACACTGCATCGTTATCTGGCTGACGGCGTTTGCCAGCAATCTTTCCGCCTTCTGGATTCTCGTCGCAAACTCCTTCATGCAGCATCCCGTCGGCTATGTTCTCAACAACGGCCGTGCGGAAATGGAGGACTTTGGCGCACTCTTAACCAATCACTATCTTATCGGCGAGTTCTCGCACACCTTTTTCAGTGCTGTTGCGACGGCGGGCTTCCTCGTCATCGCGGTCTCCGCATGGAAAGTCCTCCACGACACGTCTTCGCGCTATGCTTTCCGGCAAACGCTGAAGGCCGGCGCCATCTATATGTTCATCGGTCTCCTGGGCGCCATGGGCAGCGGCCATATGCACACACAGTATCTCGCAGAGGCAAATCCGATGAAGCTCGCTTCGATGGAAGCTCTCTGGGAAACCGAAGATCCGGCACCTTTTGCCGTCTATGCAAACATCAACGAAGATGCGCATAAGAACGATACCGAACTCACAATTCCCAGCCTGTTTTCCTTCATGCTCTACAACAAACCTACGGGCGAAGTCAAGGGCATCAACGCCTTGCAGGAAGAACTTGCACAGGAATACGGCCCCGGCGACTATCGTCCGGACGTGACGGGACTTTTCTACAGTTTCCGCCTCATGGTCGGTCTCGGTGGTCTCATGCTCCTCATCGCATTTGTCACCTTCCTCGTTTCGTGGAAGAAAGATCCGTCGGACTATCCGCTTCTGATGCGTGCAATACCATGGCTCTTTCCGATCGTCTTCATCGTCAATTCCTGCGGCTGGTATATCGCAGAAGGCGGCCGTCAGCCATGGATTGTCGTAGGTCTTCAAAAAACAGCGGCGGCGGTCTCGCCAAATCTCACCGCAGGTGACGTCTGGATCACGATGATCGGCTTTACAGCTGTCTATCTCGCACTCGCAATCGTCGCGCTCATGCTTGCCTTTGGCTACATCCGCAAGCACCATATTCTTTCAAAAAGGGGGAACTGACGATGGATCTTCAAATTATCTGGTTTATCCTCATTGCTGTACTCTTCACAGGCTTCTTTGTCCTGGAAGGCTTCGATTACGGCGTCGGTGCGCTCGTTCCCTTCCTCTCTAAAGACGACAAAGATCGTTCGCAGATCATCCGCACCATCACACCGGTCTGGGACGGCAATGAAGTCTGGATGATCACGGCAGGCGGCGCACTCTTCGCCTCCTTTCCACACGTTTACTCCACCATGTTTGCCACCTTCTATCTCGCGCTCTTTCTCATGCTCTTCGCCCTCATCCTGCGCGGCGTTGCCTTTGAGTTTCGCGGCCGTCGGGAATCTCTCGCATGGCGTCATTTCTGGGAAGGCTGCATCGTCTTTGGCAGCGTCGTTCCGGCGATTCTCTGGGGCATTGCCGTCACCGACCTCATCGACGGTCTTCCGATCAACGGGGATAAGATCTACACGGGCGGCTTCTTCGACCTGCTCTCGCTCTACTCCATCATCGGCGGTCTCGCCTTTCTCTTCGTCTTCCTTTACCACGGCGCTTCTTTCCTGACAATCCGTCTTGCAGACACACGCCTTGTGGAATATGCGCGAAGTGCAGGCAAGAAAATCGGTGTCCTCGCCGTCATCTTCTACGTCCTCTGCATGATTTTCACAGCAATGGACACAGACCTTTACGCGAGCGTCCTAGGCACAGTCATGCTCTTTGCAGCAGCTGTTGTCTTCGTCCTTTCGAACATCCTTCTTCGCACCGGAAACAGTAAGAGCAGCTTTATCTTTTCCATACTCGCCATCGCCTTTACGACGGTCGGCTTCTTTGCCGGACTCTTTCCGCGCCTCATGGTCTCAAGTCTGGATCCCGCATACAGCTTGACGATCACAAACGCATCGTCTTCGCCTTACACCCTGTCCGTCATGACGATTGTCGCCTGTATCTTCGTCCCGATCGTTCTCATCTATCAGATTTGGGCATACTATATCTTCCGTCATCGCGTCACCCAGCAGGATGCAAACGAAGAGTATTGATGCCATGAGGAAACTCTATGAAACAACAGCTCTGGCTTTTTGAAACCATCAAAAAGAAATCGAAAAAGCTATACCTCATCCTGCCGGAAGCCCTGCAGGCCGCGGCTGTTCTCGGATGTGCGGGACTTGCCGCCGGATGGATGAATGCCATCTTTCTCGAAAAAAAGAGCCTGACAGAAACAGCGCCAGTTCTCCTGGCGCTGTTTCTTGTCATGGCGTGCATCCCTCTCCTCGGTCTGTGGAAAGAACGTCTCTGTCTTTCTCTTGCAGACGTCCTTTGCCGGCGTGTTCGCGAAAAACTCCATGAGAAGCTGCTCGATGAAAAGACACTCGCCGAAACCGTGCGAAATATTCTTCCGCATGCACTGGATGAAGTCAACGCACTCGCACTCTGGTTCACCCGCGTTCTTCCGACAGGACTTGGCATCGTCGTTCGCATCCCGCTGATCCTCATCATAAGTGCGTATATAGATCCCATCACAGGCGCACTAATGCTCGTCACCCTGCCCATAGCGCCCTTTCTTCTCTACCTCGTCGGCCATGTGACCAAAGTTGCCAGTGAAAATGAGTGGAAGGAAATGCAGTCGCTGACAAAGGACTTCAGCGAGATTCTCTCTGCCATCCCAACGCTGAAGATCTTCGGCGCGGAAGAAAGCGAGGGCAAGCGCGTTGCACAGATGAGCGATATCTTTCGTACAGCGGCACTCCACGTCCTGCGCCTTTCCTTCGTTTCAGCTTTCGCTCTAGAGCTCATCACGACACTCTCCATCGCCATCATCGCCGTTGGCGTCGGGCTGCGCCTTCTTGCCGGCGAACTTGATTTTTGCGTCGCTTTCTTCATCCTACTCATCGCCCCTGAATTTTATCAGCCGCTGCGCGCTGCCGGTGCCGCCTTCCACAGCGGCATGACGGCAGCGACGGCCGAAGAAAATTTGAAAGCAGCACTGAAAGAAAGCCTGTCGGCAAAGGCGAAAGAAGGTAATGTCAGCCGTATATTCGATGGTGAAGAAACGGATGGATACACGCAAAGGAACAGCATAGATTCCCTTATCTCCACGCCGCCCGCCATCGCCGCTGAGGAACTTTCCTATACCTTTCCCCTAGCGACGCATCCCATCCTGCCCACCTTCTCTTTCCAAATTCCCGCAGGAAAAGTCACAGCGGTTATAGGACCGTCCGGCTGCGGAAAATCCACACTGCTTTCCATCCTTGCAGGACTTGCAGCTCCCTACAGCGGTTCTCTCCAAATACAAGACAGTACGGGAAGGAGCGTCGAACTTTCTGCGCTGACGGGAATCGAACGAAGAAAGCTGATTTCCTACGTGCCGCAGGAGCCGCATCTTTTAAGCGGTACGCTTATGGAAAACGTCTCGCTTCTCTCCTCTTCTTCAAACGAAAGAATAGAGCAGGCGCTAGATGCCGCGCACCTTTCAGTTCGTGCACATCCCTTTCACCAAGGACTTTTTACACGCCTTGGCGAAGGCGGGCAGGCAATTTCCGCCGGTCAAAGAAAGCGTCTCGGCATTGCCCGCGCCCTCTTTCAGGCGCGCCCGATCGTCCTGCTTGATGAACCGACCGCCGCGCTTGACGAAGATACGGCAGAACTCGTACGCCAAACGATCCTCACAGGCTTTCCGAAGGAGACCGTCATCATCGCAACACACGATGAAAGGCTTCTCCATCGGAGCGCTCATATTCTCTCTTTTAAGGGGCAATCTCTATGACTATGCTGAAGATACTGCGACTCACTACTGCCGCTCACCTCGCCCCCGTCATCTGCGTCAGCCTGCTGGCACTCGGCTGTTCTGTTGGGCTGCTCGGTGCAGGTGCATGGCTCATCGCAAGCGCCTCACTCAAGCCTCCCCTCTACACGCTGACACTCGGTATCACCGCCGTTCGTGCATTCGGCATCTTCCGTGCTGCCGGCCGCTATCTGGAACGCTTTTTATCGCACCGCGTCGCCTTCATGGGACTCACGAAGATACGCGTCGCCCTCTATCGGCGAGCTTTGCGCCTTCTCCCCATGCGTGAAGGTCTGCCACGCCAAGGCGAATTTCTTCACGATCTTCTGACAGGCGCCGATGCCCTGCGCGATTTCTTCGTCCGCGCCTTTCTTCCGCCTGTCACCCTCGGTATTGCAGCCGCCGCTCTTACGGCACTTCTCTTCCCCATCATCGGAAGCTATGCGCTCCTTCTCGCGGCTCTCTTTCTTTTCCGCCTAGCGCTTCCCTTTTTCTGGAAACAAAAGACAGAAGAAGCCCGTCGGCAGGCAGAAGCAGACTATCGCACGCTCCTCTTAGATACCGCAGGCGGCAGAAAGGAGTTGATGGCTGCGGGAAGGGAAGCTGCCCTTCACCGTCTGCGCATCTTTGCCAGCAAGCTGCTGAAAACTGACACAACAGCTGCCATGCGCGATGCCAAACAAGATGCCGCCGGCACCATCCTCGACCACTCCATCCTTATCCTGTTTCTCGCCCTGCTCGCCCCTCATGTTGCAGCAGGTGACCTTTCAGGCATTCACCTCGCCGTCTACTTTCTCATCACCCAATCTTTGCTCATCGAATACAATCTCCTCCCCACAGCCATGCGGCAGATGGAAAAAAGCCTGAGCGCTGCAAATCACCTGCTGCAGAATGAACCAGTCCCCTGCACCGCTGCTGCGTCAACGACCTCTTCCAAAAAGTATCTCCTACCAGATCATACACTGCTAGAAGTGCGCAATCTCTCCTTTGCCTATAAAAAAGGCGCTCCCATTCTAACGAAGCTTTCCTTTACCGTAAAAAAGGGAGAACACATGGCCATCATCGGCTCGAGCGGTGCGGGAAAGACAACTCTTGCAGAAATTCTTCTTGGTCTCTATCCGCCGGACGCCGGAAAAATCCAAACGAAAAAAATTACCGGCATGCCGCAGGGCAGCCGCCTCTTTCAAAAATCCATCCGGGAAAACTTCCGCATTTACTGCCCGCATGCTTCGGAACGAGACATACGAGCTGCCCTGCACATAGCACAGCTGGATAACGTCGCAGATGAAAGGGCGCAGGGCATCGATACTGCACTTGGCACCGATGCTATCCGACTTTCCGGCGGCGAAAGGAACCGCCTTCTGACAGCTATCACACTGACCAGCAATGCTCCGCTTCTCCTCTTAGACGAACCTACTGCCGGACTAGATCCCGTCACTGCAGAAAACCTTCTCACCGCTCTCTTTGCCCATGTTAAAGAGACGGGGCAGACACTCATCATCATCACCCACGAAGAAGAATACCTGCCTCGCTTCAAAGCCACGCTGCGCCTTGGGTAAAAGAATAGGAAAACAAAGAAGGAGCCTCCTTTTCGAGACCCCTTCTTTACATTTCCAATCAGTATTTTTATTTATTTTCCGCCAGAACTTCCTTCATCGTCTTGACGACGTTCTCTTTCGTAAAGCCGAACTTTTCAAAGAGTGCTGCCGCCGGTGCCGATGCACCGAAACCGTGCATCGTGACGGTCTTTCCGTCAAGACCAACATAGCTGCCCCAGCCAAAATCGGTGAGAGCCTCAATGGCAACACGATTTCGAATCTTCTTGGGAAGAACGCTCTCTTTATAGACAGCCTCCTGTTCCTCAAAGACATCCATCGAAGGCATGGAGACGACGCGAACGTCGATGCCTTCCTTAGCCAGAGCTTCCTGTGCCTCGATGGCAAGCGAGACCTCCGAGCCGGATGCGAGGAGAATACCCTGCATCTTTGCGGCGTCCTTCGCCTCTGAGATGACATAACCGCCCTTCATCGCATCCTTGCTGGAGCCCTTCAGCTGCGGGAGATTTTGGCGGGTGAGGACGAGCGCCGTCGGAGTCTTCTTACTTACCATGGCTGATACCCATGCAGCCGCCGTTTCCCTCGCATCCGCCGGACGGAAGAGATGGAAATTCGGCATGGCGCGGAGCATCGCTGCCTGTTCGATCGGCTCGTGTGTCGAACCATCCTCGCCGACACCGATGCTGTCGTGCGTGAAGACATACATCGTCGGAATCTGCATGAGCGATGCCAGGCGAAGCATCGGCTTCGTATAGTCGCTGAAGACGAAGAAGGTCGCGACATACGGGCGAAGACCGCCGTGAAGTGCAAGACCGTTTTCAATAGCTGCCATCGCGAGCTCACGGACGCCAAAGTGAAGGTTGCGGCCAGCATAATTGTCTTTGCTGAAATCGCCTGCCTCCTTGAGATGCGTCTTGTTGGAAGGCGCAAGGTCGGCACTACCGCCGATGAGCTGCGGAAAGCGATCCTTCAGACGATTGAGAAGCGTGCCGGAAAGTGCGCGCGTCGCCTGTGGCTTGTCCTCATATGTCCAGAAAGCTTCATCATCGAGCAGGATCTTTTCATCAATCGGTGCATGAGATGTATCCCAGAGCTTTTTTTCCTCAGGGAAGGAAGCCGCATAATCTGCCATGAGCTTATCCCATGCCGCTTCCTTTTCCGCCCCCATCTTAGCGCCGCTTTCGATATAGTCATAGACATCCTGCGGAACATAGAATGTCTTTTCCGGCTCTGGCCAGCCAAGATTTTCTTTCATCGCCCGGACATTTTCTTCGCCGAGCGGCTCGCCGTGCGCCGACGCCTTGCCCTGCTTCGCCGGACAGCCATAGCCGATTTCAGTTTTGACCTGTATAAAGGACGGACGATTTTTCTCCGCCTTTGCCTCGTCAATCGCCCTGCCGATAGCGGCAAGATCGTTGCCGTCTGCCACGGTGAGCGTCTGGAAGCCGAAAGCCTGCATACGCTTTTCGACATCTTCCGTAAAGGCGATGTCCGTACAGCCTTCAATGGAAATATTGTTTGAATCGTAAAGAACGATAAGCTTACCAAGACCGAGTGTACCCGCAAGCGAGAATGCTTCTGAAGAAATTCCTTCCATCAGACAGCCATCGCCGCCGAGCACAAAGGTATAGTGGTCGACAATGTCAAATCCCGGACGATTGAATTTTGCTGCGAGATGCGCTTCCGCCATCGCCATGCCAACAGCCATGCCCATGCCTGCCCCCAGCGGTCCTGTCGTCGCTTCGACACCGACCGTATGGCCGTACTCAGGATGTCCCGGCGTCAGCGAGCCGTACTGACGGAAATTCTTCATGTCATCAAGCGTTAAGCCATAGCCGAAGAGATGAAGAAGCGAATAGAGCATGGCAGAGCCATGACCGCCCGAAAGCACAAAACGGTCGCGATTTTGCCATTTGGAGTCTTTCGGATTATGCTTCATGTGGTGTGCCCAAAGCTCAAATGCCATTGGCGCAGCGCCGAGAGGAAGTCCCGGATGGCCAGAGTTTGCCTTTTGAATGGCATCTGCCGAAAGCGCGCGGATTGCGTTTACACACTGCATATCGAGATTATTCAAATTGATCTCTCCTTTATAAATCATCCCCCTTGCGGTTTTGCCAATAAAGCCACGCAGAACCACAAGGCATTCCCATGCTTTTCGTAAAAAACATATCAAACGCAGCGTACAGCATCACAATTTGTCCGCCGCCGCAATGTCAGGGCGAAGATTTGCCGCCTTGCCGAGATAGACATGGCGAACGCCTCTCTGCGGCAGATCAATATCCGCAAGTACGAGGACACGGATACAGAGAGGCAAGCTTCCGTCGATAGCGCATTGGCGCGCATCGAAGAGCGGCACGAGTTCAAACCCCGGCAAAGTGCGAATCCCCGCCGTTGGAAAAGCTGCCGTAAGATCCTCCGTCATCGTGCAGATGACAGCGCCGATCACTTCCGTGTCAAGCCCATTCTGCCGCAAAATCTCCCGCATCATCTGCTGCGCTGCTTCGTGAATCTCCTGCTTGTCATTTTGGGCGACCGTGATCGCTCCGCGGATCCCTCTCATGCCTTTCCCCTCCATCATTATCTTCGAAAACCATTGTATCATGTTTCCGGAAAGAACACCATAGGACCCTATAGAAAAGAAGTGAAAGAACCCTTCGCTAAAAGGAGAAGGGTTCTTTCACTTCATGCCTGCCTCACGCCGCTTAACTTAGAGGTAACGCAGGAAGACGTAGATATTTGCTATGACAATGGTGAGGAGCATGACGGGGAAAGCAATTCTTAAGAAGCCAACGAAGGTGATGATAACGCCGCGCTTTGCTGCCATCGATGCGACGACGACGTTCGCACTCGCGCCGATCAATGTGCCGTTGCCGCCGAGACAGGCGCCGAGTGAAAGACTCCACCAGAGCGGATCGAGGTTCGTAAGCCCCATATTCCCCATATCCTGAATGAGCGGAATAAGTGTTGCAACGAATGGGATATTGTCGATAAAGGACGATGCAATCGCACTCATCCATAGGATGAGAACCGCCGTTGTCGTGATGTCGCCGTTTGTGATGTTGATGGCTTCCTGTGCCAGCATCTTGATGACGCCCGTCTCGACAAGGCCGCCGACCAGGACGAAGAGACCAGCAAAGAAGAAGATGGCAAGCCATTCGATCTTCGAGAGAATTTTGGCGATAAAGGCTTCGTCGCGGCGCGCTGTGAGGAGAAGAAGAAGTCCTGCTCCTGAAAGAGCTGCCGTCGCCGTTTCAAGATGAAGTGAGCTGAGCAGGATAAAAAGCGCAATCGTGCAGAAGATGACGAAAAGGCACTTCTTCAAGAGCTTATGATCTGTGATCTCCTTTGAGGCATCCATGCGCATGACTTCTGCCTGAAGCTCCGGCTTTGTGCGAAGCCCCTTGCCATAAAGCCAGATGATGAAGAGTTCGACGACAAGAAAGATGATGATACAGATACCCGTCAGATTAAAGATAAAGTCCATGAAGTTCAAGCCAACCGCAGAACCAATCATGATGTTCGGCGGGTCGCCGATGAGCGTCGCTGTGCCGCCGATATTCGAGCAAAAGATCTGTGAGATAAGGTACGGCTTGACATCGACGCGCAGCTGCTTCGTGATGCTGAATGTCACGGGAACCGTTAAAAGGACGGTCGTAACATTATCGAGGAGCCCTGAACAGACTGCTGTCAGCGCAGAAAGTGCCAAAAGCAGCGCGATGGGACGCGCCTTGACCTTCTTAGCTGCCCAGACGGCGAGGAAATTAAAGAGTCCGGTTTCACTTGTGATGTTGACGATGATCATCATGCCCATCAAAAGCCCGAGCGTATTAAAGTCAATATGGTGAATGGCCATCTCCTGCGACAGAACGCCGAAGAGAATCATGAGCATCGCACCAAAGATACCGACGATGGTACGATGTATTTTCTCGGAAATGATTAATGCATATGCCACGACGAAGATCACAATGGCAACAATTGTCGTTTCCTGCACTACGATCGCTTCTCCTTCCTTAAAAGGCATAAAAAGATAAGGCAAATTCCCTCGTCAGTGCTTGGCTTCGAGGATGATTTTTCCGCCTTCGCGCGAGATCTTAAAAGTGTACTTCATAATGCCTTCGCTCGCAAGTTCGAGCTTCAGCGCCATCAGTTCTTTGCCGAGTGCATTCGTCAGCTCCTTGGAAAAGCCGCCGCGAAGCAAATCTGCCGGCGTCTCCGGATCTTCGATTTGCTTCTTTCTCTCCGCCTCTTTCTTTTGCACGGCTTCTTTTTCCGCCTTCTTGAAGCGGCTCTCCAGCGTATCGTCTTCGACGTATCCCACAAACATCTCTTTGTCGCTGCGGTTCTTCGGAATCTTTGGCATCCTGCTCATAAAAGTCCTCCTTTATTAGCCCTACGACCTTTGCGATAAGGGCGCCCCCTACCGCAAAAATACCTGCGTCATTTTTTGACCTTTGCCCAGCTGTCGCGAAGCCCTACGACGCGATTGAAAACGATGTGATCCGGCGTCGTATCGGGATCAACAACAAAGTAACCCACGCGTAGGAACTGGTAATGCGTCCCCTCTGCGACCAACCTCACCGAAGGCTCAATGCGAGCATCTTCAATCACTTCGAGTGAATCCTTGTTGAGCGCTTCGATGAAGTCATCCGGGATATTGCCGCTCTCATCCGTCTCGATGAGGTTGTCATAAAGGCGAACTTCTGCGGAAAGTGCCGCCTTTGCATCGACCCAGTGAATCGTCCCTTTGATCTTTCGCCCTGCAGTCAAGCCGCCCGTCTTTGAGTCCAGATCCGCTGTGCAGTGAAGCTCTTTGACACATCCTGCCGCATCCTTGATAACTTCCTCACACTTGATGATATAGGCATGCTTTAGACGAACCTCGCCGCCCGGCTTCAGCCGAAAGTATTTCTTCGGCGGCTCTTCCATAAAATCTTCCTGATCGATATAGATTTCACGGGAGAACGGCACAAACCGATGCCCGCCATGTAGCGGATTGTTTTCTGCGAGAAGCATTTCTTTCTTATCTTCTGGATAATTCGTGATGACGACCTTCAGTGGGTGCAGAACTGCCATGACACGGTCTGCATTCTCATTGAGATCGGCACGGACTTCGTGCTCAAGCATCTGTGCATCCACAAGGCTGTTTGCCTTTGCGACGCCGATCGCATGGCAGAAATTGCGCAGTGCCGCCGCTGTAAAGCCGCGGCGGCGAAGACCTGAAATCGTCGGCATGCGCGGGTCATCCCAACCACGGACATAGCCTTCTTCAACCAGCTGCCGAAGCTTGCGCTTGCTCGTCACAGTATTCGTGAGGTTGAGGCGCGCAAACTCGATCTGATGCGGGCGCGTCATGGGGTCAAAGCCGAGGGAATCGAGCAGCCAGTCATAAAACGGGCGATGCTCTTCAAACTCGAGCGTGCAGATAGAATGTGTAATGCCCTCTATCGCATCGGAAAGCGGATGGGCAAAGTCGTACATCGGATAAATGCACCATGCATCCCCCGTCCGATGGTGGCGTGTATGCGCGATGCGGTAGATGACCGGGTCGCGCATGACGAGATTCTGCGACGCCATGTCGATTTTTGCACGGAGAACGTGGCTCCCATCGGGGAATTCGCCTGCCTTCATACGCAGAAAGAGGTCAAGATTCTCCTCCACCGAACGATCCCTATGCGGGCTTTCCCTTCCCGGTTCATGGAGCGTGCCGCGGTAGGCACGAATCTCGTCTGCCGATAGATCATCTACATAGGCAAGCCCCTTCTTAATGAGCGCAACCGCATAATCGAAAAGCTTCGGGAAGTAATCCGATGCATAGAACATTCGCTTTCCCCACGAAAAGCCGAGCCAGCGGATATCCGCCTGAATGGAGTCCACATACTCCGTATCTTCCTTCGTCGGATTCGTATCGTCAAAACGAAGGTTGCAAAGTCCGCCATTTTGTTCCGCAAGCCCAAAATTCAGGCAGATGGACTTCGCATGGCCGATGTGAAGATAGCCGTTTGGCTCGGGCGGAAATCGCGTGACAATGCCGTCTGCATACCGTCCAGCCCCGCGCTCTTCATCGATCATGTTTTGGATGAAGTTCGAAGGTCGTTTCGTCTCTGCCATCAGTGGTTTCCTCCCAGTTCTGTATCTTGATATCCGTCGTCTATTTCTTTATCTTGTCTTTTTCTTCATACCATGTCAGCTATATCTTCGCTCCGGCACTTTGTCTCAATATAGGTGCGAAGTTTCGCTATGCCGCGGTCAAGACCCTCCTGTTTTGGCAGAAAAGAGATGATCTTATCCACATAGCCGCGTTTCATGATTTCGCGAAGCGTATATGCATAGCTTATGTCATACACCCAGAGAAGCCGCACCGCCTTGCGGTCTCCATGTGTCTTAATCCAGTGATAATCCGCCTGTTTTCCCTCGAGAAAGCAAGTGAGAATTTTTTCACTGACGAGGTCAGACGCTGCGGCCTTTATAAACTTCGGTGCCTTTTTCGCGCCCTCCGATGAAAGATACGGCTCTAAGACGCGATAGATGTCGAGTTTATCCGCATCGCGAATGAGCTTCGCCAATGTCAAGGCAAGTGCACTCGGCGCCCTGCCAATCGACATCTTGTTGTGGCGGCTGATGGCAAAATGAATGCATTCGATATCTATGGGCGACAGCTCTTTCATGAAAGGCAGCTCGCTCAGCACCTTTAGTCCAAGTGCGGCATGGTCTTCCGACATGGCATCGTTAAAGGTCTGATAAAGCGTGTACTGCCGAAAGCGGCCAACGTCGTGAAATAGCCCAATAATTTCAGCAAGTGCAGCGTCATGCGGCGAAAGGTGCAGGTTTTTGGCAAGAGCGACGGCATTTGCCGTCACATAGCCCGTGTGAATTTCCTTAATGCGAATCCCTTTCATGACCTCTGCATCGTCCGTATAAAAGGATTTAATGTATTTTGTCATCCAGTCATGCATACGGGTTATTAAATCCCGCATCGTATCCGATACTTCGTTCTGTGGGAAATCCGCTGCTCCGCCCTTCATTCTTACCGCTCCTTTCTGAAAATATAATGACATTATAATACGAATCGCGCACACGTGCAATTCCTTTCGACTATCCTCCTTTGTTTATTATCACTTATTTCAGACTTATTCGCTGCGCTTTCTTGTCAATGGCTATGCCGCATCAAATGGTCGCCTTTTTTCGATGGGCGAAGACCTTCCACCATCTTCATGACATTTTTGCACAGTTTATCTGGGTCATGGCGAATGACGTCCGACTGATTGATGATGTCTGCTTTCAAAAAGCCGATGCCAAGCGCACGGATTTCGTCGTCATCAATGCGGACAGGCTCTGCGCCCCGCTCTTTATAGTATTCGAGCATCGCATCTGTAATCGGCGCGTTGTTGACGATCATGTAATCGATAATGCCGCGTCCACCGTGCTCTAAAATAGCGCGCGCGTGCATACTCGCCGTGTAACCGTCGGTCTCACCAGGCTGCGTCATGACATTGCAGATATAGATCTTGACCGCCTTGCTCTTTTGCAGCGTATCTGCGACACCATCGACGAGAAGGTTCGGCATAATGCTCGTATAAAGGGAACCTGGCCCTAAAACAACAGCATCCGCATTTTCAAGTGCTGAAAGCGCGGCTTCCACCGGCTGCACATGCGGTGGATAGAGTAAGACGCGGCGAATGCGCTTATGTACCTCCGGGATGTGACTCTCACCCTCGACGACGGTACCGTCCTCCATAATAGCATCAAGCCGGACATGCTCTTTTGATGCGGGAAGCACCTGTCCTTTGACGGCGAGGACCTTACTCGACTCGCGAAGTGCCGTCTCGACATCACCTGTAACGCCCGTCATTGCCGCGATAAAAAGATTGCCGAACGAATGCCCGCCAAGCTCGCTTTCACTCTTGAAACGATATTGGAAAAGCTTTTCCATCAAAGGCTCAGTATCGGCGAGTGCAACCAAACAGTTGCGCAAGTCCCCAGGCGGAATGATGCCAAGCTCCTCGCGCAGGCGTCCCGAGGAACCACCGTCATCCGCAACCGTGACAACCGCCGAGACATTCGATGTCGCCGTCTTGATGCCGCGCAGCAGAACAGAAAGCCCGTGCCCACCGCCGATGACAGCGACGCTCGGGCCGCGGCTGAGACGTCGCTTTTCATAGATGATGTCAACGAGCCGCTCGCTGCTGTCCGGCAGCAGCACAAGGATGACGGAGCGAATGACAAAGCGCATCGCAATGAGCATGAGCGAAAGCCCTATGATGACGACGGCCGCTCCGATCAGCGTCGTAAACATATAGTCATACGAACCGCGCCAAAGGTAGATCGTGCGGAAAATCGCTTCTTCAATCGTGTCGAGATACTTATAGTTGAAGACGAGCGCAAGTCCCAGCCCTGCCAGCATGACGCCGACCGTGAAGAGGAGCAGCCATCGTTTGAAGCGCAGCCCAGGATAGAGCCATTTCAAAAGATGCATCTCAGCATTCCTCCCGAACGTGTTCCTGCACATCGTTCTTCATGAGGTCGCGATGCTCCAGCCGTGCAAAGTGCCCCTGCGCCATCAGGCGGTCATAGATATGCTTTGCTGTGAAGACGCTGCGGTGCATGCCGCCCGTACAGCCGACGGCGATGACAAACTGACTCTTTCCCTCCTTGATGTACTGCGGAATGAGAAAATCCATCATGCCGTCGAGATGCTTCAAAAACTCCTTCGTCACTGGCCATTGTTCGATGTAACTTGCCACCTCGGGCACGGTTCCCGACTTATGGCGCATCGTGTCAACATAAAACGGATTTGGTAAAAAGCGGACGTCAAAGACCATGTCAGCATCGAGCAGCATACCATATTTAAAGCCGAAGGAAACGACATTGATCGTCATCTGTTCGCCGTCTGCGCCGCCGAAGAGACGGCGCAGTTTATCGCGAAGGTCAACCTTCTTGAGTTCCGACGAATCGATGACATATGTCGCCTTTGCCCGGATGGATGCGAGGCGCTCGCGTTCCTTAGCAATCCCCTCTGAAATGCGCGATGCCGGTGCCATTGGATGCCGGCGGCGCGTCTCCTTATAGCGGCGGATGATCGCCCCGTCCGATGCATCCATAAAGAGAAGCTCATAGGGAACGCCGTCTTTATCCAAATTCTCGAGTGTGTGGTAAAACGCATCGAAGAACGCGTGACTCCGCATATCGACGACAAGGACGATCTTGCGCGACTCACCGCCCGCATGTTTGCAGAGCTCGACGAATTTCGGAATGAGAACCGGCGGGATATTATCCACACAGAAATAGCCGAGATCCTCCAGAAAGCGGCTGGCCTGCGTCTTGCCGCCCCCCGACATCCCCGTCACAATGATGAGGCGGCAGCTGTCCTGTGTCTCCTGCTCAACGGTCATCGCTCTTTCCTCCCAACACATAGTCGTAAACTGCCTTGGCAAAGCCATTCTCTTCGCAATTTGTCGTCACGTAGTTTGCCGCTGCTTTTGCGCCCGCATTCGCATTGCCCATGGCAACCGAATGCCCCGCAATTTCCAGCATTGGGATATCGTTGTCGGAATCACCGATCGCCATGGTTTCTAAAAGCGGGATGCCGAGTATCTCAGCAAGTTTCTGCACGCCGAATGCCTTCGATGTCTTCGGGGTTACAATATCAAAATTAGTTGCCATCGAGCGAAATGCCTGCGCACGTCCGGCAAAGTGCTCATTAAACGCCGCCGCACGCTCTTTCGCAAGTTCCGCATTTTCCGAGATCACGAGCATCTTATAGACGTTTTCCGTCCGCGTGCAAAGTCCTTCCCAGCCGACAACCTCGCCCTTTGTCCCGAGACGGTCTTCATATCCCTTGGAAAATGCCGTGTATTCGGCAAAGAGCAACCTGTCGTCACTGTACGACTGTATGTACCAGCCGCGCGCTTTTGCAAAGTCGACCGCTTCCTCAACGATCGGTTTTGAGAGCTTGCTTTCATAGAGCGTTTCTCCCGACACACGCCGGATGAGTGCGCCGTTATACGTCACGACCGGCACATCGACGCCGAGCGCACGTGCGATGGGAAGTGCCGTCGAAAACATCCGCCCCGTTGCAATCGATACCGTGACGCCTGCCGCCGCTGCCTTCTGCACCGCTTCGATATTTTCCCTCGCGACCGCCTGTCCCTTTGGCAGAAGCGTACCGTCAAGGTCTGTCACCAATAACTTGATCATACTTTAGCATCCTCACCGATATAAATGCGCGGCACGCGCTTGGAAAGCAGGCAGGGAACCTCGTAATTGATGGTATCCGCCCATTTTGCCAGCGTGTCCGCCGACAGCTCCGCTTCGCCGAAGAGCGTCGCCTTATCACCGACTTTAACATCCTCGATATCCGTGACATCGACCATGGTTTGATCCATACAGATACGACCGACGATCTTGGCTTTCTGCCCGTGGATGAGGACATAGCCCGCCTTTGCATACGCGCGAATATAGCCGTCAGCATAGCCGATGGGAAGCGTTGCAATGCGGCGGATGCCATCCGCGATATAGGTGCGGCCGTAACCGATACTCTTTCCCTTTTCAATCGATTTCAAGAACACGACTTTTGCATAAAGTTTCATGACAGGCGTGAGCGCGGCATTTCTTGCCACTTCATCGCTCGGCCAGAGCCCGTATTGAATGATGCCGGCGCGCACCATGTCGAGATGCGTCTTTGGCATCTCAAGCGCCGCCGCACTCTCTGCGATGTGACAGATCTCTAGCGCAGCGCCTGCGCGACGGATTTCTTCAACTGCCGTTTGAAAAAGACGGAACTGCCCTCTTGAAAAAGACTTATCTTCGATATCCGCCATGGCAAAATGAGAGAATGCCCCTTCGATCTCCATCTGCGGAAGTTCCTTGACTGTGCGCGCAAGTGCATACACTTCCTCAGGGCGCACACCGATACGCCCCATGCCCGTTTCAATCGCAAGATGCACCTTTGCTCGCCTTCCAAGGCGCACAGCGGCCTCTGAAAGTGCCCGTGCAAGCTCGACACTTGCCACCGTTTGTGTAACACCAAGGCTCACGACATCGAGCGCAGCTTCTTCGGGAACGATGCCAAGCATGAGGATGGGAGCCGTAATTCCCGCACGGCGAAGCTCTGCAGCTTCTTCTATAGCAGCGACGGCAAGATACGCCGCCCCTGCCGAAAGGGCAATGCGCGCCGCAGGGACTGCACCATGACCATAGGCGTCCGCCTTTACGACGGCGCAAAGCCTTGCGCCCTTTGCTAACTTTTCTTTAATGGCTTCATAGTTATGACGAAGCGCAGCAAGATTTACCTCCGCCCATGCGCCGCGATTGATCACAGAGATCCCTCCAATTTGTGAACCATAGATGCCGTACTGTAATAACCGAAAGCATCACAGCAGGCAGTGATTTTTTACACGACTCCCTGCTTCAGGAGGTCGGTCAGATGCAGCATGCCGACCGGCTGTCCCGCATCGTCGACGACGGGAAGGACGGTAATGGGACGAGGCTTGTGCTTTTCCATGACGGAAAGCGCCGCGGCTGCCATTTCCTTCGCGCCTATGGTCAGCGGCTCTGTGTACATGATGTTCACGACCGGCTCATCGAGAAAGTGGTAATCCTTCGCGAGCGCACGACGGATGATACCGTCGGTGATGAGACCGATAAACCTTCCGTCCGCATTGACGACAGAGGCAGCGCCAAGCCCTTTTTCCGTCATGATAAAGAGCGCGTCCTTTGCCGTCTTATCCGCACCCACAACCGGATTTTCCTCCCCCGTGTGCATGGCGTTTTCGACCTTGAGGAGAAGGCGACGACCGAGTGCGCCGCCCGGATGAAAGAGAGCAAAGTCCTGCTTGGTAAAGTTGCGCACGGACATGCAGGCAACTGCAATCGCATCGCCCATGGCGAGCGTGCATGTCGTGCTCGTCGTCGGCGCGAGATCCAGCGGACACGCTTCATGCGCGTTTCCAATGTCGATGATGTAATCGGAAAACTCGCCAAGCTGCGAAGTGCGGCGTCCTGTCATAGCTATGATCTTAGCGCCGATGCGGCGGATGATGGGAAGAATGCGGACGATTTCCGGAGACTCGCCGCTGTTGCTGATAGCCAGGACAACATCATCCTGCGTCACCATGCCGAGATCACCGTGAAATGCTTCTGCCGGATGCATAAAGAAGGACGGTGTTCCCGTACTCGCAAATGTCGCTACAATCTTCCGTCCGACATGCCCGGACTTCCCCATGCCGGTGACGATGATGCGTGCTTCGCAGGCGAGGATACACTGAACCGCGCGTATGAATTCTTCATCAATATTCTCCTGAAGTTTTTTCACCGCCGCCGCTTCGATATCGAGCGTCGCCATTGCCTTTTCCCTAATCACGTCGTGTTCCATGCAAGTTCCTTCCTCTCGAATATCTCATCCCACTTCTCCAAAAGAGAACGGGTAGGCTCATAAGACCTTTATTATACACCGTGTATTTCATTCTGTGTAGTCCTAGCACGCCACAGGTTTTATATAAAAAGCGGGCAAGAAACCATTTACTTGCTTTTTTTACGACGCGCTTCTTTCTTCGTCATACGTGCCGCAAGATAGTTGGCGGTGATAGAACCCGAGATATTGTGCCAAACGCTGAAGACTGCACCGGGGATAGCCGCAGCAGGGCCGAAATGAGATAGTGCCAGACTCGTCGCAAGACCAGAATTCTGCATGCCGACTTCAATGGAGATCGCCTTGACCTTTGCCATATCCATATGAAGCGCCTTTGCCACCGCAAAGCCCAAGGCATAGCCCAGAAGGTTATGACAGACGACGACGCCCATGATGAGAAGTCCCGTCTCAAGAATGCGCGCCGCATTGACCGAAACGACACCGCCGACAATGAGAACGATCGCGATAACAGAGACGAGCGGCAAAAGACGCACGATGCGCCGAATCACCGGTCCAAAGAGTGTATTGATGAGAATGCCTGTGACAATCGGAATGATGACGACCTGCACGATGGAGACCATCATGCCCGTGAGCGGAATCTCTACCCACTGCCCTGCAATCCACCAGGTGAGAAGCGGCGTTACGATCGGAGCGAGAACAGTTGTCACCATCGTCATTGAAACGGAAAGCGCGACATCGCCGTGCGCGAGATATGTCATGACATTTGACGAAGTACCGCCGGGACAGGTGCCGACGAGAATGACACCCGCTGCAAGCTCCGGCGGCAGAGCGAAGGCATGTGCAAGAAGATAGGCGAGAAGCGGCATGATGGTGAACTGCGCGGCCGCGCCTACGAAAACGTCTTTCGGACGCTGAAAGACAAGGTGAAAATCCTTAAGCTTAAGCGTCATGCCCATGCCGAACATGACGATGCCAAGAAGAACGGTAATCTTCGGCGCTACCCATTTGAACGATGCTGGCTCAAAAAGCGCCACGCCCGCGACAATGATGACGAAAACCGCCATGTACTTAGAGATAAAATCGCTGACCTTAACAAACATATGCATAGAAAAATCTCCTTCCTATCATGTTTCAAAGAAAAATGTATTTTAGAAGCTGCTAAACACCTCAGAGTACTGCTCCATTGGATGCGATGACATTCTTATACCAGTAGAAGGATTTTTTCTTATATCGTGTCAGCGTTCCTGAACCGTCATCGTTGCGGTCAACGTAGATAAAGCCATACCGCTTTGACATTTGAGCCGTACTGGCAGAGACAAGATCGATGCAGCCCCAGGCGGTGTAACCCAGAACGGGAACGCCGTCTTCCATAGCTTTGCCAAGTTCCCTTAGATGCGCCGCCAAGAAGTCTATACGATAGTCGTCATCCACCGTCTTTCCGCCCCTGCCATCCTCTATGAGTTCGTCTTTCGCGCCGATGCCATTTTCTACGACAAAAAGCGGCTTTTGCCACCGGTCATAGAAGCGATTGAGTGTATAGCGAAGCCCCACAGGGTCAATCTGCCAGCCCCATTCACTTGCCTTGAGATAGGGATTTTTCTTGCCGCCTAAAATATTGCCGCCGCCTTTCTCTCCACCTCTGCCAGCACAGATACTGACGTAGTAACTAAAGGAAATGAAATCGACCGTGTTTTTCTTAAGAAGCGCTTCCTCTTCTGCCGTCATCTTGATCACAATGCCCTTTTCACGGAAATAACGCTTCATATAGCCGGGATAAACGCCGCGCGCATGCATGTCGCCAAAGAAATCGTTGAAATGATCTTCCTTCATGACTTCAAGGATATCCTCCGGTGCGGGCGTCAAGGGATAGATCGGCATGGCAAGAATCATGCAGCCGATCTTTGCCTTCGGCATCATTTCATGCGCAATCTTTGTTGCGAGCGCAGAAGCGACAAACTCATGATGGCACGCCTGGTATAGGTCGCCTTCCGTCAATTTCTCTTTCGGTGTAAAGATACCGCCGGAAAGGAGCGGCTGATGAAGAATGGAATTGATTTCGTTGAAAGTCAGCCAATATTTCACCTTATCCTTGTATCGGGCAAAGATCGTGCGGACGTAGCGCTCGTAAAAATTGATGAGCTCGTGACTCTTCCATCCGTCGTACTTCTTTGCAAGGTGGAGCGGCGTCTCATAGTGGGAAATCGTGACGAGAGGTTCCATGCCGTACTTATGGCATTCATTAAAAAGAGCGTCATAAAAGAGTAAGCCCTTTTCATTCGGCACTTCGTCGTCACCATTCGGATAGATGCGGCTCCAGGCAATGGAAGTGCGAAATACTTTGAAGCCCATTTCAGCAAAGAGCTTGACATCGTCTTTATAGCGATGGTAAAAGTCAATGGCCTGAAGTTTCAGATTGTCCGGCGTTGGCTCTGCCGTCAGGCTGCCGCTGATACCGCGCGGCATGATGTCTTGTATGTCGAGTCCCTTGCCGTCTTCGTTATAAGCACCCTCGCATTGGTTTGCGGCAACAGCACCGCCCCAAAGAAAACCTTTTGGAAACTGCATACTACTTCCTTTCTATAGAAAAATCCCCCTTTGCTTTTCATTATAATACAAGTATAAGCAAAGAGGGATTTAATTTTTAGATTTCAGCTACCTTGTCAAGTGCCTGAACCTTGCCATTTGCCGTCATCGTTACCGATTGACCTTCTGCAAGACCGGTGAAGATGACGAGACAGGCATCAGATTTGGCATTTTCCTTGATGTAAGCATCGTCAAAGCGCATGAGCTTATCGCCTTTTTTAACCTTCTGTCCATTTTCGACAAAGACTTCAAAGCCCTTGCCGCCAAGCGCAACAGTGTCAACGCCAATGTGAAGAAGGTATTCTGTACCGTCCGCCGCTTTCATGCCGATGGCATGCTTCGTGTCAAAGACAAAGACGACTTCGCCGTCCGTCGGTGCATAAACGATCTCTTCCGTCGGATAGATGAAATAACCATCGCCCATCATCTTGCCGGCGAATGCTTCGTCCGGCGCCTCGGCGATCGGGTGAACAGTCCCCGTAACCGGCGTGAAGAGTTCTTTCGTCTGAGCCGCTGTCTCATCTTTTATGGCAGGCGCTTCCTTTTCTTTTGTTGAAGCTTCTGCCGTTTCAGCAGCAACCGGCACATCTAGAGCAGGCTCTTCTTCCGGTGCGCTCTCAAGATATTCTTCCAAATTGGTCTTAATATTTGCCACCTGCGGCCCATAGATGACCTGGACGCCCGAACCCTTGACGATGACGCCGAGCGCCCCCGTCGCCTTGAGCATCTTCTCGTCTACCAATGTCGAATCAGCAACCGAGCAGCGCAGGCGCGTCGCGCAGCAATCGACACTCGTGATATTCTTCTTTGAGCCGAGCGCCCGCGTGATAAGCGCGCTTTTTTCATCCACGGCACCACTGCTGGACATTCCAGCATGCGCGGCCGCACTTCCATCTTTCTTCGCGAGGTAATCCGCTTTCGTATGCAGCTTCATTTCCTCATCGTCATCTTCGCGTCCCGGCGTCTTGAAGCCAAAGCGGCGAATCATCCAAGAGAAGATGAAGTAGTAGAGGAAGAAGTAGATGATGCCAACCGGAATGATATACATCCAATTCGTCTTTGCCTCACCTTGGAGAATACCGAAGATGAAAAGGTCGAGGAAGCCGCCCGAGAACGTAAGACCGACGGCGATGTTGAGCATATGCGCGATCATATAGGCCGAGCCTGCAAGAACGACCTGCACAGCAAAGAGTGCCGGAGCGACAAAGAGGAACGAGAATTCGATCGGCTCCGTGATACCTGTGAGAATCGACGTGAGCGCTGCGGAAAGGAGCAAGCCCTTGGCAGCCTTCTTCTTTGAAGGTTTTGCAGCTCGATACATGGCGACCGCCGCGCCCGGAAGACCGAAGATCATGAAGATGAACTCACCGGAAAAATAGCGTGTTGCGTCCGCCGAAAAATGCGTGACATTCGGCGAGGCGAGCTGTGCAAAGAAGATATTTTGACCGCCCTGGATGAGCTGACCATCGACCATCATCGAGCCGCCAACACCCGTCTGCCAAAACGGCAGGTAGAAGACGTGATGAAGGCCAAACGGAATCAAGGCGCGCTTGATGATGCCGAAGATAAGTGTGCCGATGTAGCCCGTGCCCGTAACGAGGCTTCCGAGCGCAAAGATGCCATTCTGCACCGTCGGCCAGACAAAGTACATGACAATGCCCACAAAGAGATAGACAACCGTCGAGATGATCGGCACAAAGCGCGAACCGCCAAAGAAGGAAAGCGCATTGGGAAGGACAACATTATGAAAGCGATTGTGCAGATATGCAACACCGATGCCGACAATGATACCGCCGAAGACGCCCATTTGCAGGGATTCAATGCCGCAGGACGGTGCAATCGTACCTTCGAGCACGAAATCCGCCGCCTTGCCATCGACGATCATGCCGTTAATCTTCAACATAGCATTGATCGCACTGTGCATGACGAAGAACGCGATCATCGCCGAGAGTGCAGCAACTTCTTTTTCTGCCTTTGCCATGCCAATGGCGACACCGACCGCAAAGATAATCGGTAAATTACTGAAGATCGTGTTGCCCGCACTCGCCATGACAGTCAGCAGCGCATTGAGCACTGTACCCTGACCGACGACTGCGCCAAGTCCATACGTTTCAATCGTCGTTGCATTTGTAAAAGAGGCGCCGATGCCGAGCAGGATGCCAGCGATCGGCAAGATGGCAATCGGCAGCATGAAACTTCGCCCGACGCGTTGAAGAACGCTGAAAATCTGATCTTTCACGTATCATTCACCCTTTCTAAAAATATCCAGAACACTTATCCGCACACCACCGGCAATACCTGACCTTCATACATATGTACCATATCCGACAGGATCTGAACCAAAAGGCACCAACAAAAGGAGACTTAATCGAATCCCCTTCGCTGATGCCTGCATGGCCAGTGACACACGGAACTTATTGTTTACTTTAAAAGTATAGCAAAGGACAGATATGTTGTAAACAAATTTTTGATACTTTCCATCATCGAGAATTATATCGTTAAATTTTTCCTTGCCAAATGCTCTTTCATGATATATAATAACTTTGTTTCTAAGACACACATGCATGGCGCCTTCGTCAAGTGGTTAAGACACCGGCCTCTCACGCCGGGTTCATGGGTTCGAATCCCATAGGTGTCACCAGGAATTTTCGGCCATGACTTTGTCATGGCTTTTTGTTTTTTGTTGAGGGTGGTTCTATGCTTTTTCTCTCCATGCTTCTCCTCGGCGCCATCATCGGGTTTGTCGGCGCAGGCGGCGCAGGTGTCACCATTGCGCTGCTCGTCGTCGGCTTTGGCGTACCGATTCACACAGCGCTTGCTGTCGCGCTTGCAGCGATGGTCTTTACGATGATCTCCGGAACGATCAGCCACTTCCGCGAACACGAAATCATTGGGAAAACCGGTGCTATCATCGGAGTCAGCGGCATCTTCGGCGCGTTTCTCGGTGCGAATGTCTCAAACATCATGCCGTCAGGCGACCTTAGCTTTGCTACGGCCTTCATGCTTCTCTCCAGCGCTGTCATCCTCTATGTAAAGATCTATCATCCGAAATGGCTCGCCGCGCACCTTCCCGTTCGCGAGACACTCCTTACGGGTGGTAAGCTCTACGTCTACGGAATCCCCATCGGAATCGCATCCGGCTTTCTCTCCGGTGCCTTCGGCATTGGAGCAGCTGCCTATATTCAGCTTGCGCTGATGGTCGTCTTCGGGCTGCCGCTCGTCTATGCTGTAGGAACGACAATGATGATCATCCTGCCGATCTCAGCGTCTGGCGGACTCGGTTATCTTTTCAACGGACGGCTCGATATGCCCATCTTCCTTCAGACACTCTTCGGTCTAATGATCGGTGCTTGGTTTGGTGCAAAAGCGACGCATCTGGCACCGATGCCCTTGCTGAAATTTGCCATCGTTGCACTCCCCGCCATCGGCGGCATAACCATGATGTACTTCCACTGACAATCTACGGACAAAAAATCCCCGCAGAATCCTATATCTGTGGGGATTTTTGCCATACATCTTTTTATTTTACAACGAGAACCGGGCACTCGGACTGTTCTACAACATACTGGCTGACACTGCCTAAGAGAACACCTTTCACAACACCTAAGCCACGGCTGCCCATGATGATGAGATCCATGTCATTGCTCTTCGCAAAATCAAGAATGACAACGGCAGGCGAGCCTGTCTCAGAGAAGGATTCCTTCTCAATACCAGACGGCACCATCGACGCTGCACGCTCTAAGACGACCTCTCCCGCCTTGGTCACAGCTTCTAAAACGGCATCGCTCAAAAGTGCATTGACAGCAAGCTGGTTGATATTTGCTACATAGAGGAAATTGATCTTTGCGCCGCAAGGCTCCGCCAGGCGAATAGCCTCTGTAACCGCGCGTTCTGCGCTTTCCGATCCGTCAATAGGTACAAGAATGTTCTTTAACATGATATAACCCTCCTGATGTTTATCACGATGAAGTTCGGCAAGACGCAGCCGCGGCATATACCGTATCGCTAAGCTTTCCCATAAAGCTCTGCTGCTACTTTCTTTTTCTTCACTTAATGATTTCGCTGTACGATTGAAAAATCCTTCAACAATGTCAAAAATCTTTCGATTTTTTCAGTCATTTCTTTCGGCTTTCGATTTTTGTTAGAAAATTTGCCAAACCTATAGAAAAAGCCGCCTGTAAAGGCGACTCTCTTCTATCGATTTACATTCAAAAATCGTACAGCCATTCTTTATAGAAAATGGCTCAAGCGCATGGATTTAAGCATCAAACTTCTTTCCCGTCAGGCGTTCATAAGCTTCAACATACTTTGCTATCGTCTTATCTATGACGTCCTGTGGGAGCTTGTAATCGCTGTCTGGATGCACTTTCAGCCAGTCGCGAACAAACTGCTTGTCATAGGACGGCTGTTCCTTGCCGGCTTCATATCCTTCCACAGGCCAAAAACGAGAACTATCCGGCGTCAGCACTTCGTCGCCGAGAACAATATTCCCCGCATCATCAAGACCAAATTCAAACTTTGTATCGGCAATGATGATGCCTTTCGAGCGCGCATAATCCGCGCACTTTTTATAGATGGCAAGTGTGTAGTCGCGAACCTTTTCTGCATATTCCATGCCGTGACCAGGGAATTCCTTTTCAAGGACTTTCGCCCCCTGTTCAAGGGAGACATTTTCATCATGATCCCCGATTTCTGCCTTCGTACTCGGCGTGAAGATAGGCTCGGGCAGCTTCTGCGATTCTTTAAGTCCAGCGGGAAGTTTGATACCACAGACCGTGCCGTTCTTCTTATAGCTTTCCCAGCCACTGCCCGTGATATAACCGCGAACGATACATTCCATAGGAATCATATGGAGCTTTTTGCACTTCATGCTGTTGCCCGTGAATTCCATTTGACGGAAGAATTCCGGCATCTCGCTGTTGTCAACGGTGATCATATGGTTCGGGATGATGTCCTTTGTGAAGTCGAACCAGAACTTTGACATCTGCGTGAGGACAGCACCCTTCTTTACGATCTTGTTCTTCAGGATATGATCGAAAGCAGAGATGCGGTCGGTCGCGACCATGATGAGTCCGTCTTCGACTTCATATATTTCACGAACCTTGCCGGATTTAATAGGCTGATATTCTTTCATGCTTGTTCTCCATTACTGAATCTTAACACGTTTGCAGCACGCAGTTCTTCCATCGAACAGCACGAGGCTGCTGGGAAAGCGGTCTTTTCCGCTTTCCCAGCAAGTCCCTTAATCCTGGCAAACCTTATGCGGATTGAGGATGTTCTTCGGGTCAAAAGCCTTCTTGATGCGATTCATCAGAGCGATCGCTTCAGGATCCAAGGAGTCTTTGAGATACGGATGCTTTGCCAAACCGATGCCATGCTCGCCGGAAACCTGCCCGTCGAGTTCTTTTGCATGTGCGTACATGAGCTCCATCGCCTTGTTCAGCATTTCCTTCCACTTCTTGTCATCCATATCATCACGGAGGATGTAGACGTGAAGGTTGCCGTCACCTGCATGACCAAAGCTCTTGATGCGGATGTTCAATTCCTTCTGGAGACCGTGAACATACTCAACAAACTCGTTGACATGACTGCGCGGAACAACGACGTCGACTTCGTCCATCTCGGTCGTAGATCCTTTGATAGCTTCGAGGAAAGCACCGCGGGACTTCCAGATCGGCGTGCTGCGCTCTTCTGTATCGGCGATAAAAAGGTCAAGTGCGCCGTGCTCGAGGCAGACCTTTGCAACGCTGTCGTATGCACCTTCGATTTCCTGAAGGCTGCTGCCGTCGAACTTTAGGAGGAGATACGCATCTGAGCTCTTATCCGGGAATGGACGGCCGAGATATTCTTCAGAATCGACGATGACTTCGCGCTCCATGAACTCGATAGCCGTCGGAATCGCCTTTGCGCGGATGATTGCCGGCACCGTACCAATCGCGTCTTTCAGCGTCGGGAACGGAACGAGGAGGCTGACATCTTTCGTTGGCTTCGGGAGAAGACGGAGGATTGCCTTGGTGACAAAGGCAAGCGTGCCTTCCGAACCGATGATGAGGTCGCGGAGATTGTAGCCCGAGGAATTCTTGACGACCTTGCCGCCGAGCTGAAGAATTTTGCCGTCCGGCAGGACGACTTCAAGACCGCGGACGTAATCACGCGTAACACCGTACTTAACAGCGCGCATGCCGCCTGCATTTGTGGAGATATTGCCGCCGATTGTCGCGGATTTCTCGCCCGGATCCGGCGGATAGAAGAGGTCATGCTCCTCAACGTAAGCCGCGATTTCCATGAGGAGGACGCCCGGCTCAACCGTCAAAGTCAAATTGTCTTCGTCAAGCTCGAGAATCTTGTTCATGAGCGTCATGTCGATCATGAGTCCACCTTCGACGGCGACTGCTGCACCGACGAGCCCTGTACCTGCACCGCGCGGCGTGACGACGATGTTGTTCTCATACGCATACTTCATAAGCGCAGAGACTTCCTGCGTGCTCGTGACGCGGACGACGACATCCGGCGAAACCTTTTCAGAGCTCAGCTCGTCATGCGTGTATTCCTCATTGATGTCACTGCCTGTCAGAACGCGCTCTTTATCCGTAATTTCAACAAATTTCGCGATGTCATTCGCGTCGATCTTCTTGTACTCACTCATGGATGGAGCCCCCTTCTTTGATGCGTGCGATAAGCGCAGGAACGATTTCGTAGAGATCGCCGATAACTGCGTAGTTTGCTACCTTGAAGATGGACGCCTTCGGATCGCTGTTGATCGCAAAAATGAGATCCGAATGATCCATGCCGGCGACGAACTGGATCGCACCGGAAACACCGCAGGTGATGATGAGCTTCGGACGAACCGTACGGCCGGAAAGACCGATCTGATGCTTTGCATCCATCCAGCCTGCTTCGACGAGCGGACGCGTGCAGGCGACTTCGCCGCCGAGGAGATCAGCAAGCTCTTTAAGCTGCGCGAGATCTTCCTTCTTCTTGACGCCACGGCCGGCAACGACGAGGACATCGGCATTTTCGATGGACGTCTCTTTCGGCTTTGCCGTAACGGAGAGAACCTCGATGTTCGTCTTGAGATCTTCCGGCTTCACTTCAAGCTTTTCGATTTCGCCCGTGGCTTCTGCTTGGCGCTTCGGCGCTTCCATGATCTTATAGCGGACAGTTGCCATCTGCGGACGCGTGCGCGGCGTGTGAATCTCCGCCATGATATTGCCGCCGAATGCCGGGCGAATCTGAACGAGATCCGTATCTTTCTGCATATCGAGGATCGTGCAGTCTGCCGTCAGACCCGTCTTAAAGCGCGAAGCAACACGCGGTGCGAGCTGGCGGCCAACCGGCGTTGCGCCGACGAGAAGTGCTGTCGGCTGCACTTTGTTCACAAAGCGAGAGAAGACATTGGCATACGTCTCGATGTTGAAGGATTCCAGCGCCGGATCGTCAGCGACAAAGACCTTGTCGACACCGTAGTGAAGAATCTCCTCTGCCTTGTCTTCGATGTCCTTGCCGATGAAAAGTGCATAGACCGGATGGTTGATCTTTGCAGCGAGTTCACGCGCCTTGCCGATGAGCTCGAAGGTGACCGGGTGAATGCGGCCGCCGACGTGATCGACGTAGACCGTGATGCCCTTCCACTTGCTCTTATCTACCGCTACTCCCTGCTTCTCCTCGACGAACTCCATGACATCGGGGAACTTCTTTGTGCAAAGTTTGCACAGCTTGCAAGCCGCGTTGATTTCGAGCTTGCCGCCGTTATCTTCCATCGCGCCAAAGGGGCAGACATCGATGACAGCATTTATATCTTTAATTTTGTCCTGATGGACAACCAGCTTTCCCATAATCTAAACTCTCCCTTAATCAGCCGATGAACTTCTTCTCACGCAGGAGCTTCTGGATCTTACCGGCAAGCACGTCACCGGAGCCTTTCCACGTCTCATGCTTCTTGTCCGTCGGCGGCGGGAAGATACGGGAAACCTGCGTCGGCGAACCGTTGAGTCCGTAGTGATTCGGATCTTTGTCTTCCATGTCGTTGAGCGTATATTCCGTGATCTTTTGATCCTTTGTCTTTTCCTTGCGGAGGTAGCTCGGGAGGCGCGGCTCATTGATGTCCTTTTCCACCGTGAGGAGGCACGGGAAGGAGACCTTGACGCGTTCGATATCTTCCGGCATGTCCATATCGACGATAATGTGACCATCAACGACTTCTTCAATGTTTCTGACATTACAGACACAGGGAATGTTGAGCGCTTCGCTCATCTCAGGACCGACCTGCGCCGTGTCGCCGTCCGTCGTCTGCAGGCCGCAGAGGATGAGATCCGGCATGCCAAACGAACGAACGCCCTGCGAGAGCGTGTAGCTCGTTGCCAGAACATCTGCGCCGCCGAACTTGCGGTCTGTGACGAGTGCTCCCTGATCCGCGCCCATGGCAAAGGCTTCGTAAAGAACTGCCTTTGCCTGCGGCGGTCCCATCGTGATGACGTTGACCTTTCCGCCGTACTGCTCACGAAGACGGAATGCCGCCTCCAGAGCGAAAAGGTCGTACGGATTCATCTTCGTGTCTGCGCCGTCGCGCTTCAAGACGCCCGTTTCGGGATCGACCTGAACCTTGCTAGAGCCAGGCACCTGTTTGATACAAACGAGAATATCCATCGCTGCTCCCCCTTGTGACTAAATTATCATACTTATCATGATATCTATACTAACGCATTTTTTCTTGTTTGTATACATTGTGAATAAATTAACTTTAACTTGGCATATTTTTCATCGTGTTCATCTATGGTTAGATAAATAATTGCAATAGAAAGCCCCCTTTGCCCCCGCCTTTTGTCCTTAAATTTCACTATTTTTTATCGTTGCCTTTTTATCAGTTTTTATGAAATACAAGTCAATCTAACCACAATCCCCATAAAAGTCTTCACGTAATGAGAAATATTTTCTGTAAATTGTAAATAATAATGCAACAAATAGAAAGACGAACTTTTTATAATAATCTGTTGACGGAAACTCGATAAATATATATAATAATCGCAATCATATTTGGTTTGTGCTTTTTCAGCGTCAGCAGAGATAACCTGTGCACACGTAAAAAAGCACGGGCTTCAACCAGATCGATTCGCACGGCGATGCGATCTGCGGATTTTTCTGTTCCACCATATGAAAGGGTGAACTGTATGGACTTGATCATTGCCTTATCTCCGATCTTGTGGCTGGTCATCGCGCTCAGTGTGCTGAAGATCGCAGCCCACAAGGCCTGTACCATTGCGCTCATCATCGCACTGGTCGCAGGCATCTGTTACAACAACATGACAGTAGAACATGCGGCGCAGGGCACACTGGAAGGTGTGGCGCTGGCTTGCTGGCCGATCCTCCTCGTCATCATTGCTGCAATCTTCACCTATAATCTTTCCCTGGAAACGAAGGCGATGGACACCATCAAAAAGATGCTCGCCTCTGTCTCCAGTGACCAGCGCGTACTCATCCTGCTGATCGGCTGGGGCTTCGGCGCTTTTCTCGAAGGCATGGCAGGCTTCGGGACGGCGGTCGCCATCCCCGCAGGCATGCTTGCAGGCATTGGCGTCAACCCAATTCTCGCCGCTTCGGTCTGTCTGATTGCCAACACGGTGCCGACGGCATTTGGTTCCATCGGCATTCCGGTCATGACGCTCGCCAGCGTCACGAATATGGATGCTGTGCAGCTTGCCGGTTATACAGCGGTACAGCTGGCACCGCTCGCTCTTTGCTGCCCTGCCCTCATGGTCATGGTCGCAGGAAAGGGCATTAAGGGGCTCAAAGGCATGCTCATCATGTGCGTTGTCGCTGGTGTTGCGCTTGTCGTCCCCGAGGTTTTCGTCGCTATCTTCATGGGACCTGAGCTGGCCGTTATCGTAGGCTCGGTCTGCACAATGGCAGCTATCATCGCCTGCGCAAAGCTCTTCCCGGTTCACGATCCAAAGTATCAAATCGAAGGAGCTTCCTCCGGCGGTTCCGTTTCCCTTGGCATTGGCTTCAAGGCCTGCCTCTCCTTTATCCTCATCTTCGTCTTCCTCCTCCTGACCTCAAAGCTTGTTCCGGCGATCAATGCACCTTTGAGCAAGATCTACTCGACGGTTCAGATTTTTGACGCATCGACGGGAGCACCTCCTTACAAGTTCGTATGGATCAATACCCCTGGCGTTTTGATCTTCCTCGCTGCTTTCATCGGCGGCACAGTTCAGGGAGCAAGCCCCAGCAAGCTTCTCTCTGTTCTCGGCAAGACGGTCTTTAATCTCCGCTTTACCATCCTCACGATCATCACCGTTATCGCAACGGCAAAAGTCATGGGCTATGCCGGCATGACGAACACGATTGCCGTAGCTGCCGTCGGTGCGACAGGCACTGCCTATCCCCTGGTCGCTGCTTTCATCGGTTCGATTGGTACTTTTATCACAGGATCTGCGACTTCTTCCTGCGTCCTCTTCGGCAAGCTGCAAACAGATGCTGCTATAGCCATCGGCGCGGGCGAACACGTACAGGCATGGGTGACGGCTGCCAATGCAACAGGTGCTTGTGCAGGCAAGATCGTCTCTCCGCAGAGCATCGCCATCGCTGTCGCGTCCATTGGCGTGAACGGTGCGGAAGGAAGGCTGCTCTCCTTTGCCGTAAAATTCTACATACCTTTCGTCATCGTCATGGGACTGGTCGTCTACTTTGGGCAAACCATCGTACCCTAACGGCATCACTATAAGCAAGGCAAAACCTCGCCTGTATCGGCGAGGTTTTTTTGATAGTATTTTTCTTTTTCTTATTTCGATTCTATGCTAAAATTAAAAAGAACATACATGGATGAATTCCACTTGCCTATATAACGATAAAAAGGATGTGCTTTTTTTGGATCTTTCCAACGCCTGTACCCTGCTGTCTATCTTCCTTCTCCTTCTGCTGTTTTGTGCAGGCTCCTTCTTCTCACTGGTTGAAACTGCCCTTGACAGCTGTCATCGCGGCAAGCTCGAACGACTTGCAGAAGAAGGAGATGTGGACGCTAGAGCTGTTCTTCATCTGCTCGAACGTCCTGAAAATTCCCTCTCGCTTTCACAGGCAGGCATCACGGGAACCGGCATTCTCATCGGACTCTTGACAGGAACGTTTCTTGCCCCTTTCCTCACGGGCATCCTTTCCTTTGTCCCACACGCCGATCTCCTTGTCTTTCTCGTCTGCGTTATCCTCATAACCGCACTTGCGCTCCTGCTCTGTGAATTTCTGCCCAAGGCCATCGCCATGCAGAATCCTGAGCGCATCCTCATGAAATATCATACACTCATTTCCCGCGCCATGCATATAGCCCACCCTTTCATTCGCGTTCTTACACGCATTGCCGGTTTTCTCCTGCTCCTTTTAGGCATCCATCCCTTAGATCACGACACGGTAACTGAAGATGAGGTCAAGGAACTGATCGAACAGGGAACGGAAGACGGCACCTTCGAAAAGACAGAGCAGGCCATGGTAGACCGCATTTTCCACATGAGCGATCAGACAGCCTCTTCCCTGATGACACCGCGCACACAGATGCTATGGCTCGACCTCGCCGACCCGCTCTCACATAATCTCCGCCTCATCAAGGAAAATCCCGCCGACATCTACCCCGTCGGGCGTGAAAGTCTTGACGACTTCTGCGGCGTTCTCTACGGCAGAGAACTTCTGAATGCTGCCCTTTCAAAAAAGGATATCGAGCTGACAGACTTCATTCGGAAGCCGCTCTTCGTACCGCGTGCCATGGAGTGCTTCCGTGTGCTTGAAAAATTTCGCTATACAGGACTTCACGAAGCGATGGTTCTCGATGAATACGGCGGTGTCATCGGTTTTCTTACGATGGACGACCTCATGAATGAGATCATCGGTGACATAAACAGCACGAACGTCGACACAAGACAGGACAGCTTCATCACCGTCGGTGCGAATGAATGGCTTGTCAAGGGGCTTTGTTCCATCGACGATTTCAAAGAGCGATTCGACTTCGAAGAACTGCCGGAAGAAGCGCATGACCACTACCAGACGATGGGCGGCTTCCTTCTGAGCTACTTCGGCCACATTCCAAAAGTCGGCGAGTCCTGTGAATGGAACGGTTTCACGTTCGAAGTCAAGAAAATGGATCGCGCACGCATCGATCGCATCTGCGTGATAAAGAAAGGCGATGCTATATGACGAAAAAACGAATTGCCCTCCTCCTTGCCTGCAACATCTTAGGCATTCTCCTCTTGATCAGCCTGCACTTTCCTTGGGCAGGCGCCGATTCTTGGTTTGTACTCGACCGAAATGTCTTCTATTTTTTCAATGATTTTCTGGACAAAAGTCATACCTTTCTCTACCTCGTCGCCTTTACGAATTTGCGAGCATTCGACGCCGTCGCCTTCCTCTTCATGCTCGCCATCTTTCTTTACTACTACCAAAAGGCGGACGCACAAGGCAGACACTTTCTGCTCGCGATGGGCGTTGTCATGCTCCTGACCGCCATCGCCGCGCGGCTGGTCGGAAATCTCATCGACTTTGACCGCGCAAGCCCCACAAAGTTCTTTTTCACCAACGGAGAACATGTCAACCTTGTCTCCAAGCTTACCCAATTGCCCGCAAAGGATTGGTCCAGCACGAGCTTTCCCGGCGATCACGGCATGATTCTCATCCTCTTTTCCCTCTACATGTTCCGCTATTTAAAAAAGCGCGCCTTTCTCGCTGCCGTCGCGGTCATCGTCCTCTTTTCCCTTCCGCGCATCATGTCCGGCGCACATTGGATCACCGACCTTCTCGTCGGCTCAATGTCCTTAAACCTCATCGTCACAAGCTGGTTCCTGCTGACACCGCTGTCGGATAAACTCATTCATTTTTTCCTGCGCAAAAAGCATTGGGCATAAAAGCCGACTTTCTGCACAAAAAGCCCCGCAAGGCTTCAAACCTGCGGGGCTTTTATAACGCTGTTTATTCTGCTGTGAACGGCAGAAGTGCGATGTTGCGCGCGCGCTTGATAGCAAGCGTTACTTGGCGCTGATGCTTTGCACAGTTGCCGGAAATACGGCGCGGCAAAATCTTACCGCGCTCCGTAACGAAGCGGCGAAGCTTTGCAACGTCCTTGTAGTCGATATGCTCGACCTTGTCTACGCAGAAAGAACAGACTTTCCTACGAGGTCTGCGGCCTCTATCGCGTCTCATCAAGATAATTCCCCTCCCTTAAAATGGAATTTGTTCTTCCGGGATGGATGGACCAAAGCCTTGGTCACCGCTCTGCGGCGGTTCCGGCGCACTCTGCGGAGCACTGCCCGAAAAACCGCCGTCATGCGGAGCATTTCTAGAGTCGAGGAACTCGACTTCATCGGCGATAACTTCCGTGATGTAGCGCTTCGAACCGTCCTGTGCGTCATAATTGCGAACCTGCATACGACCTTCAACACCGACGCGGCGCCCTTTGACCAAATTGTTGCCGCAAATCTCAGCGAGCTTGCGCCAGCAGACGATCGGAATGAAGTCCGCCGTCGGCTGACCGTCATTTGCGTCGCGCCGTGCAAACCGGCGGTCGACAGCAAGCGTAAACGTAGCAACTGCCACGCCCGACTGTGTATAGCGTACTTCCGGATCGCGTGTCAGACGTCCGATAAGTATGACCTTATTCATGGCTGTCCTCCCGAGAAACAGAGTCTCTTATTCCTCGTCCTCGCGAACGATCATATGCTTTAAGAGCTCATCTGTGATCTTCATCACACGGTCGCATTCTGCAACGCATGCCGGCGTTGCCGTAATGTTCAGAAGGACATAGAAGCCTTCCTGACAGCCCTTGATCTCATAGGCAAGACGCTTCTTGCCCCAACGATCTTCCTTATCAATCGCTGCGCCGTTATCCTTGAGGAGCTTAGTAAACTTCTCAACCACAGCGTTCGTAGCCTCTTCTTCCAGCGGCTTCACAATGAATATGACTTCGTACTTTCTCACGAAATCACCTCCCTCTCTGGTCTGTGGCCCGTTTAGAAGCGGGCAGAGTCTCGATTCGCCTACGCGGCGACTTTACGAGTATATCATACCATGCAGGCAAATGCAAGCACTGCCGAAAAATAGAATCTACGTTAAGTGTTACGGACATGCGTGCCCCACGCAAACGCCTCGTTACGCAAGCGGTCGTGCACTTGTACGCTGAACAACCGGCGGACTTCTTAAACGCGCTGCGCTTGGACGAAAGAAGTCCGCCGGGGCGTACCGTGCACTTTCCCCGCTTGCTTCACTAAGGTTTGCTTAGGGGCATCGTATTTTTCCGTAACATTTACGGTAGAGCCGAAAAAAAGCACCTTCCGCTCTATGTCGCTGCACCATCAGTGCGGCATACCGTCGTCATCAACGACACCGCGCAGCCGTCGATTAACACTGCCAAGGCTGCGGTAGACCATATGCAGGTCAATCTCATCGGATCGGCTCTCCATGTACTTTTCCAGCTTGCGTTTCACGCGCTGCAAGGCATTATCCACTGACTTCACATGACGTCCCAAACTTTCGGCAATCTCCTGATAAGACTTTCCATCCAGATAACTCATCAGAACCTTCCACTCGAGAGTGGAAAGGATATGCTCCATTTTCTTCTCGATAACGTCGAGCTCCTCGCGGCCGACAACGAGTTCTTCCGGATCCATGACCTTCACGCCAGACAGGATATCCAACAGCGTGCGATCCGATTCTTCATCGTAAATTGGCTTGTTCAGCGATATATAGGTATTGAGCGGAATATGCTTTTGCCGTGTCGCCGTCTTGACCGCCGTAATAATCTGCCGCGTAACGCAGAGCTCTGCAAACGCACGGAAGGAAGCGAGTTTATCCGTACGAAAATCGCGAATCGCTTTGTAAAAGCCAATCATCCCCTCTTGAAAGATATCCTCACGATCAGCGCCGACCAAAAAATACGAACGCGCCTTTGCCCGAACAAAGCTCCGGTATTTATAGATAAGATAGTCGACGGCTCTCTTGTCGTTATTGTCGCGGATATCCATGAGAATCTCTTCATCCGTCTGGTTTTCATAAGGCGCATATAACGCCTCCATCTGCTTTTCATTTAGCTCCGCTGCCATTGGAAAGACTCCCACTGCTGATTTCACCATATCCTTAACATGACGAAACATTCCGTCTGATGAATCACCAATTCCATCATATTAAGCGCTTCCTTTTCACCTTAGTTGACAAAATTATACTCTAAGGCAAAGACCATCGTCAAGGGAACCTTCGATAGAATTTCAAAATGAGATAAACATGATTAAATTCTACACTTTAGTAAATTTTCCTGCTTTTTCAAAAAGTTTTATCCTTCTTTCAAAAGCTCTTCTATTGACGCCGCGTGCTCCTAAGTGTATGCTAAACGATAAGAACTTCAGGATTTTATCTGTCAGGAGGAATCTTTATGAAAGTAACAGAAACAAAGCTCCCGGGCGTCTACCTCATCGAACCCGATGTCTTCGGCGATGCACGCGGCTGGTTTATGGAGAGCTGGTCAAAGCGTAAATTTGAAGAGGGCGGCCTCTACGTCGACTTTCTGCAGGACAACCACTCCTATTCTGCAGCAAAGGGGACGCTGCGCGGTCTGCACTATCAGCTCAACCCCATGGCACAGGCAAAACTTCTTCGCGCAACGCGCGGCACGATCTTCGATGTTGCCGTCGACATCCGCAAGGGTTCACCGAACTATGCGAAGTGGGTCGGCTATGAGCTTTCGGCGGAAAACAAGCGTCAGCTCTTCATACCGCGCGGCTTTGCCCACGGCTTTATCACGCTCACGGACGATGTTGAAGTACAGTATAAGGCAGATAACTACTATGCGCCGAACTGTGACGGCAATATTCGTTGGGACGATCCGGAAATCGGCATCCAATGGCCCATCGAGCCGACCATTCTCTCGGACAAGGACAAAAAAGCCCCCCTGCTCAAGGAACGCACCAATCTGAATTTCATCTACGAGAAATAAGAAAAGAAACTACGTTCCAGCGATTCTAACATCTACATAGTTTAGCATGTGCCATCTGCATAGAAATCAATAAAGATTTTTTATTATGTAACTTGACGCACAGAAAAAACGACTCAGACTGCCTATAATTTAAGTCAGCCTTTTGAAATAACCTTGATTTTATCTTAGGAGAATGAACATGGCAGACAAAAAAAATCCGTACGCAGGTACAAAGACAGAAGCAAACCTCCTCGCAGCATTTGCCGGTGAAAGTCAGGCGACGAATAAATACACGTACTTTGCTTCCCGCGCAAAGAAAGACGGCTATGAGCAGATAGCGGATCTCTTCTTGAAGACGGCTGCAAACGAGCGCGAACATGCAAAGCTCTGGTTCAAGGAACTCGCCGGCATCGGCTCGACAGAAGAAAACCTAGAAGCAGCTGCCAACGGCGAAAATTACGAATGGACCGATATGTATGTCGGCTTTGCGAAAACCGCTGAAGAGGAAGGTTTCAAAGAACTCGCAAGAAAGTTCCGCCTCGTCGCTGCTATCGAAAAGCATCACGAAGAACGCTATCGCAAGCTTTTGAAAAACGTCAAGGACAGTGAAGTTTTCAAAAAGAGTGAAGTAAAGATCTGGGAGTGCAGAAACTGCGGTCACATTGTCATCGGCACAAGCGCACCTGCTGTTTGCCCAACCTGCAAACACCCTCAGAGCTTCTTTGAGATCAGCGCGGAAAACTTCTGACAATAGACTTCACCCACAAAGAAAAAGACCGGAGAGCTATCGCGCTTCGGTCTTTTTTTGTTGCATCCATAATGAAACAAATTTTATAATCTATTTCTAATAAATTAGTGATAGAGTGACCGCAGAAAAGGCATGGAACGAACCATGCGACAAAGGAAAGCTGCCCTAAGGAGAAGAGCCATCATGATGAACAGCAATTATATGAGCAACTACAGCTACGGTGAAGATTGTTTTGAGGACATTCCACACGTCCTCGAACCGTACCGCGTGAAATCCGTCGTCTTCATCGGCGGCAAGCGCGCGCTCGCAAGTTCTGAAGCAGGCGTACGAACGGTTTGTGAAAAAGGCGGCATTCGCGTGACGGGCAGCTTTGTCTACGGCGTGGAGTGCACTGCAGGGAACATCGAGCATCTAGCAGGACTTGCCGAAGTCCAAGAGGCCGATGCGATCTTTGGCTTCGGTGGCGGAAAGGCGACCGATACCGCAAAGATGGTCGCCAAGGCGGTCGACAAACCGATCTTCACCTTCCCAACCATCTGCTCAAATTGTTCGTCCGGCACATGTATTGCCGTCATCTATCACGAAGATGGCTCGCTTGACCATTATGGCTACCCTGATACGCCGGCACATATCTTCGTTAACACGAAAGTTATTGCCAATGCCCCTGCTAAATACTTCTGGGCAGGCATCGGCGATGGCATCAGCAAGGCTCCCGAAGTCGAGCACTGCGTCCGCCATGCAAAAGAGAGCACGGCAAACCTGCCGCACACGGCAGTTCTCGGTGCAGCGATTGCCGCCTCCTCCAAGGACGCTTTCTATACCTACGGCAAGGAAGGACTTGAAGATGTGCGGCAGCACCGCGTCAGCAAGGCCATTGAAGAAATCGCCCTCGATATTCTCGTCTCCACAGGCTACGCCTCGAATCTCACCAACCAAAAGGATTTTTATTACAACTCCTGCCACGCACATGCCTTTTACAACGGCACAACCCGAATCTCCCGCGAAGGTGAATATCTGCACGGTCAAGTCGTCTCCTTCGGCGTCCTCGTCCTGCATGCCTACTTCGGAGAAGATGAAGAAATGCACCGCATCGCAAAGTTCAACCACAGCATCAAGCTTCCCGTGACGCTTGCCGAGCTGGGGCTGACAGACGGCGATGCCGATAAAGTTGCGGCATACGCCATGGAGACAAACGAATACAAGAACTTCCCCTTCGATGAAAATACCTTCGCTGCCGCCATCCGCAAGGTCAATGCGTACGGAAAGACGCTTTAACCTCGCCGGTGAAAACATTTTTAACTGAGCAATAAAAAACCCCCGCCAAAGCGGGGGCTTCTTTTTCTATGGTGCGATTGGCGCGATTCGAACGCGCGACCTGCCGCTTAGGAGGCGGACGCTCTATCCAGCTGAGCTACAACCGCAAATACAAATACTTGAATATTCTACCGCATAACACAAAAAATTGCAAGTCATCAGTAAGAGTACTCTTCTGCTGTTGTCGCTGTCACTTCAATTTCGCAAAGAGCGCCTTTCGGAAGATCCTTCACAGCCACGCAGCTGCGTGCGGGCTTGTTTATGAAATGCTTTGCATAGACGGTATTAAAGGCGACAAAGTCGTTGATATCCGCAAGGAAGCACATCGTACGGACGACGTTATCCATGCTTTTCCCCGCAGCAGAGAGCACGGCTTCAATGTTTCGGCAGCACTGCTCCGTCTGCGCCTCGATGCCTCCTGCAACAAGCTCGCCCGTGGCAGGGTCTAGTGCGATTTGCCCGGATGCATAAAGCATACCATTTACTTCCACTGCCTGACTGTACGGTCCAACGGCTGCCGGCGCCGCATCGGTATGAATTTTTTTCATGATTTCCTCCTATATTATAAAAATATTCGCTCTTCGTTATTTTACCCGGGAATATCTGAGAAATCAAGGGGTTTAAAGGAAAGGAACTCTTGTCACCCGCAAGTTAAAAGCCCATTTTATCAAAGAATCAAAGTACCTAGAGACATTCGAAGTGCAGTTACATAGAGGAATACACATCTGTGCGACGATCCTGCCAGACGGTGATGCGCTTTCGTGCTTCCGCAAGTCGTTCAAAATCCAACGCCGCTGTAAGAATCGCTGGCGCTTCCTTCGCACCTATTAGCACCTCACCCCAAGGGTCGATGACGGCAGAATGCCCACCAATTGGAATCGCCTTTGGAAATAAACCGCTGCCATTACAGGCAGCAAAGAAGATCTGATTCTCGACAGCACGCGCCCGCACGAGAAGTTCAAAGTGATCGATGCGCCGCAGCGGCCACTCGGCAGGCAAAAAGACAAGCTCTGCACCGCAGGCAGAAAGGGCGCGGAAAAGTTCAGGAAAGCGCAGGTCATAGCAGATGGCAAGCGCTGCCGTATGTCCCTCGATGGAAAACGTCGCTAGGCTGCTGCCCGCTGTAAATACCCCCTTTTCTCCGCCTGGTGAAAAGAGATGCATCTTATCGTAATGAGCGATTTCCTCGCCCGAACGGTCGAAAACAAAAGCGCGGTTATATATGGCGCCCTTTTCACGGATGGGAAGCGAGCCGCCGACAAGGTAAATGCCATGCATCTTTGCAAAGGTCTGCATCATCTCCTTTGCGTGCACGGCATCTTCTGCATATTGCTCAATCGGCGACGGAAAGAAACCTGTCAGCCACAGCTCCGGCAAAAGGAAGATGTCGGGATGCCGGCTTTTGCACAAGGCTGCTTCCATCGCCTCCTTCGCTGCTGCAAAATTTCTCTCGGACTCAGCAAACACAATCGGCAGCTGCAGAATCGCCAGTATGAGTTTATCCTTCATTTCCGTTCACCTCGCTTCACTTTCTTCCTTAGGCTCTTACGTTCCTGCGCTGCGCTGTCCTTTGCCGCAAGCTCGGCGTCTTTCTTGATCTCTTCCAGCGCCAGCAGAACAGCGTCATCTTCCTGCGGCGCAAGCTTTTGAACCGCTTCTTTTGCAAGAAGTTCCTGACGTTTTGAGACAATCACATGGTCTTTGACGACAACGGTCGCGTGACCTAGGGCTTTTCCATGCGCCGTTCCTCTGCCGTCGATCACAAGGTCAAGCTGCGGCACTTCAGCCATGAGCTTCGCTTTTGGGTCAGGCTGCGCTGCCTCTACCGTACCGGATACATCCGCTTTCTCTGCTTTTTCCGTCGCATCGCCGCCGCCAAAATCCATCAATGCGATGACGACGTCGTTATTTTCCTTCAGGCGCATCGCCATTTCCTTTATCAGCGGCAGAGCATCCTGGACTTCGAGTTCTTTTCCATCATCGTGGGCGAGCTGCGTGCCATCTGCAATCATGCCAAAGACAGCGATGCGGACGCCGTTCTGATTGAATACCTTATACGGGAGAAAGACCGCGTCATTGGATCGCTTTTCGATAATATTCGCTGTGACGATGGGAAAGTTCAGCCGCGCCGCCAATTTGACAAGCGAGGAAATACCGAGCGAAACGTCTCGGCTGCCGATGGCAGCGGCATCATACCCCGCAAGATTTAAGAGCGGTGCCATGGCTGCGCCGTCGCGCGCGTCAATGAGCGGCGTTCCAGAAAAAATATTTCCCGCATCGAAGGCAAGCGTATCCTCATCAGCATCCTTTGCCTGTCGAATGGCGGCGGCAATGCGCGCCATGCCGATGGATCTGCCTGCTTCATCCGTAGCTAGAACGCGCCCTTCCATCGAGCCGGTATAGTAGATCTCAATATGGCGACCGTCCTCTTTTTCCGCAGCATTTGCAGCAGGAAAAGCCGCGAAGAAACACACACCTGCAACAAGCGCTGCCGCAAGTTTCTTTCTATACATCTTTCGAATTAAAGATTTCATCGTTTCACCATTTCACCAAAATAGCAGGAAAGCCGCGCGCCTTTCGCGCAACTTTAATACGGTATCACGTTATCGGTCAAAGTTCTCCATTCTTCTTATGCAGCAGCTTTGCCTTGACAATGCGGCGCACGGATGCATCGATGCGTTCCATCGGAATCTCGCCGCTTTCCACAGCATCCAAAAGGCCAAGATAGACATCGGTCTCATGTGCATACTCATGGCAGACGAGGACGATATCCGCGCCTGCCTGCACAGCGCGTACACCAACGTCACGAAAGGAAGCGTATTTTGCGACGGCGCCCATCTCCATATCATCGGTGACGATGATGCCGCGGTAACCGAGTTCGCCGCGAAGAAGGTCTGTCTGCACAGCTTTGGAAAGACTTGCGGGGTTGTCAGCATCGTAGGCGGGGTATTTCAGATGTGATACGAGAATAAAATAATCCTCTGGCTGCGCTGCATCAATGACCGCCTTAAAGGGAACGATATCGCTTGCCGCAAGTCTTTCTCGCGAGGCTGTGATTTCCGAAACGTCCTTATGCGAGTCGACCGTACTGCGCCCAATGCCGGGAAAGTGCTTCATCGCATAGATCATGCGATTCTTCTCATACCCCTGCACACTGGCGAGAACGAACTTCTTCACCGTCTCAGGGTCGGTGGAAAAACTGCGGCTCGATGTGCCGACATCTGCGACCGGGGCAAAGTTTACGTTGAAGCCTAGCTCCCTCAGTTCCTTCGCCGTGCGGTTCGCTGCCCCTTCTGCCGCTGTAAGGTCACCTGCCGCGCCGATCTGCCGCTGCGAACTGGGCGGCTGGATAAAGCTGCGCCCACGAACGACATCGCCGCCCTCTTCATCAATGCCGATGAAGAGCGGTACCTTTTCCTCCGCCTGCACCTGTAAGTCTTCGTTGAGCTTCTTTGTCTGCTCTGCACTCACGAGATTTCGGTCAAAGAGTATAACGCCGCCGATATGGTACTGATGAAGCATGTAGAGACTGTCATCCGTCACGGTATCGCCCTGAATGCCGATCATCATCATCTGTCCGACTTTCTCCGCCGGCGTCATATTCACAACAATACCCTCGACTTTTTCATCGAGGGTTGCCGCTGTCTGTTCCTTTTTTACTTCGTTCTTGACGCCTTGCACGCCGCAGCCGTTCGCAGCGAAAGCAATGAGGAGGGTCACAGCGATTGCCAGAGCAAGACCTACGATGCCTATATCTCGTTTCTTCTGCGCCATGGACGTTTCCCCGCTTTCTTTCAATGCTTTGAATTGTATCGCTGGTGCCTGCGCACTGCACAGGCGCTATGTACGATGCATAAAACCGCAGCTCATTCGATGCATGCTGCGTTAAACTTCTCGATCATCTTTTCCGGCTTATACGATTCCTTTGCTTTTCGAAGTCCCTCGTGCCCCATGTCTTCCTCGCGGTTAATGTAGCGCATATCCTGCCAAGCGTGCTCGACAAAGCCCTGATTGATCGCGGGATACGCTCCGCGAATTGACGGATCCGCCTTTTCAACATGAATCACTGCCGTATCGGTATTGAGCTGCTCACCGTAGGTAAAGGCGATGATGCGGCCGTCCAAGCGGACGACGCCGCCCTTTAGACGAAAAAAGTCGTAATCATCAAAGACCTCACCTATCGCCTTGCGCTCCCAGCCGATAAAAGGGTCGTCCGGCTCATCGCTGATGCGCATATTGTACCAGCGGTCGAGTTCCTCGCGGCATGCAGGAATCAAATCCTCTGTAATCGGCAAATACTCTGCCTGCGGGTAATTCTTTCGAAAGGCGTTCAAGTGATTCTTTTTCGAGTGAAGCTTTCGTCCCGCGAGCGTCGTGAGTTTTTCTGCAAGATAGACATAATCGAAATTATCGCGGTCACTTTTTACCTCAAATTTCGCACCGTCAAAATGCGCGAGAAGATCAGCATAATTCTTTTCAAGTCCTACAAGATGCAGTGACCTGCCCTGCTTTTTGAAATACGCGAGCAGCATCTTTGTCGCCTCGACGAGCTTGTCTTCCGTCGTGAACGGCTGAAGGGCAAAGAAATCGCCTTTCCACGTACCGAGCATAAAAAGAATGCCATCTTCTTCCGCAATCTTGAGCGAAAAAGGCTCACGCCACATAAAGAAATTGGTAAAATTAAAATGTGAATTCTCGTAATATCGATTATGGAAATATGTGTCGAGAAGCACTTTGTGCTCCTTCGTCAATTCCTTAAAATCTATGATGCTCAATCCCTTCCTCTGCCGCATCCTACTGTCTGACAGATACGTTTAATACTATTGTCATTATAACAATCATGTCAAATATATCGGTAACTTGCTTACACAAAAAAGAGCGAAGTCCTTGTGTATCTCTCTACCATAAGTGCATAATGCCTACATGAGGAATATAGGAATATTACTTCTACCGCATCGCTTACATGGCAGACGGACGAAAGGACTTTCCGACAATCTTCCGCATCGATCGCATTGCAGACTTCACGCCGGCAGGAGAAAAGTTCTCTATTCCCTACCGCGATAAGTTCAGTGACGGGGAATTCCGCAAACGTGTCCAGTTCATGTATGCCGGGAAACTGTGCTGTGTCACCTTCATATACAGCGGTGCTTCCATTGAAGCTATTCTCGATCGTCTCCCCACGGCAAAAAACATATATCCTATAACAAGGGCGTCTGCTATACAAAGCAGACGCCCTTGTTACGAAAAACGCACTCTCTTTATGTAGAAAAGTTATGCTTCATCCTGCGGCTTTGCATTCCAAACGAGAAGTGCAAGAAGCGTTGCAGCCAGCGCTGCACCGACCCAGAATTCTGTAGCATAGCCGAAGTCATAGACCTTTACACCGTTCACTGTCGTGATTGTCATCAACTTACCTGTGACAAACTCCTGAATTGCAGCGCCTGCATATGAGAGGAGACCGATCATCCCCATCGCTGCGCCCGTGACACGCTTCGGCACGATGTCGACCGCCATCAGACCACCCATATAGCAGACGAGAGCGCCCATCGTGAAGCCGTAGAACGTCATACAGAAAAGATCCGTGTAGAAAGACTGCGGTGCCCAGACAAAGCCAGCAATAGAAGCAGTATACAATAAGCCATAGATGAGCGCCGGCTTGTTGCGCTTTGAGTGGAAGAACCGATCGGAAATCCATCCACAAAGGAGCGCACCGAAGATACCCGCGACCTGCATGTATGCCATGACACCTGCCGCGCCCATCATATCGTAGCCCTTTTCCGCCGTCAGATAGACGACGCCCCAGCTCTCAACTGCATAGCGCGCGATGTAGACGCAGAGTGAAGAAAGACCGAGAATCCAAACCGCAGGATTTTTGACAACCGCATTCCATTGCATAGAACCGACCGACTGCTTCTTCTGCGCTTCGATCTCTTTTTCTGTCTTTTCGCCGTAGTAGACAGCGCCGTTTGGCAGCCCCTTCGTCTCTGGGCGGTCGCTCATTGTGTTATAGAGGACAATGGAGCCCAGCAGGCTGATGACACCCGCTGCGATGAAGCCCATGCTCCAGCTGTATGCCGTAACGATTGCGGCAATGGCAAAGTACGCAAAGGAAGAACCGAGATTATGGCTTGTGAACCAGACACCGTAGAGCGTGCCGCGCTGTCTATTGCTGAACCACTGGTTGAGTGCGACGATGGATGGCCCAGCACCGTAGGACTGAAACCAGCCATTGATGCCCCAGAGAACGGCAAGCGGTACAAAGGAATTCACAAGCCCCATGCCGGCCATCGTCACCGATGAGATGAACAAGCCAAAGGTAAAGAATCGCTTGTTATTCATTCGATCTGCCAGAAAACTGTTGGTAAACTTGCCAAGACCATACGTGATGAAAAAGACCGAGCCGATGATGCCGATCTGTGCCGGATCAACAACACCGGAAGCGAGAAGCGGCTTTTTGATAACCGAGTAGCTTTGACGAATGATGTAGTAAAACGCGTATCCTATCGTAATGGAAACAAAAACCTGCCAGCGCGTGCGGTTAAAAATCCGCTTTACCTCCGCAGAATCGGAAATACGAGGCGCGTCCAGCCCCGTTTTGAAGAAATTCCATAAAAGCTCTTTCATAAATACTCCTTTCTAAAAAACCTCGCACAGTCTTTTTGTGCGATTTATCCATTATATTTCTATAATACACCTCGTGGCAAAAGATATACATGCCGTATCAGATAACAGACAGCTTAGTAGCGCTGGCGGTCTTTTAGTGCCCGCTCAACTTCGCGTCTTGCCGTCTTTGCATGTAGGTCTTGCCGCTTGTCGTAGTTATGCTTGCCACTTGCAAGCGCGACTTCCATCTTAGCGCGCCCATGCTTGAAGTAGAGCTTAAGCGGGATAATGGTAAAGCCCCTTTCGCGGCTCTTAGAAAACAGCTTTGCAATCTCTGCCTTGTGCATCAGGAGCTTGCGTTTTCGAAGAGGGTCGTGGTTGAAGATATTTCCCTGTTCGTAAGAGCTGATATGCATATTTTCAACGAAAATCTCACCGTTTTCGACACTTGCAAAGCTGTCCTTCAGATTTACATGACCGGCGCGCAGGGATTTTACCTCTGTGCCTTGAAGTGCAATGCCCGCCTCATAGGTCTCATGAATAAAGTAATCGTGGCGCGCCTTGCGGTTTTCCGCAACGATCTTTTTAGGTTCTCTCGCTTTTGTCATTGTCTTTGCCCTCAATCACTTGGCGCGCGAGGTGCCGCGCTCGGTCTTGCGATGTAGACGCGGCTTTGATTTCGGTGCGTCTTTTTGGGCGCTGGCTTCTTCGCGCGCCCGCTGTGAAACAAAGCCCGGCGGATCTGGCCAAACGGCACTCGTAAGCCCTGTAATCCTGATGCGGTGATAGTCGCGCGGACCGCGCGTGCTGATGCCCAAGTCTCGGTAGCCCTGTCGTACTTTCGATTTTACAGCACGGCGTGCGCGGCTCTCCAATGTTGCGCGCTTTCCATCTTTCCTAAATGCGTGCTTCTTGCGCGGCGCATGCTCTCCTGCTGCGCGCTGCGCTGCATTTGCCGCGTGCGCTTCGCCTGCACCCTTTCCGCAGCGTTTGCGGCTGCTGCGCCTATTTTCACGGCGATTCCTTCCTTCGTCTGCCTTCTGCTCGCTGTGCATTTTCTTGCCTGCATCTGCTTTTTCATTTTCTGCAGGAATATCCGCGACGATATCATTTTTGCTGCGCTTCCTGCCTTTCCTCTTTTCATCGGCACGCTCCTTCCTGCCGGCAGCTTTCGGCTTTTCCCCCTTGCTGTTATGGGAAGCGTTTGCCGTAGCGGCGGGAATATAAGCTCCATTACCCTTCAGCACGAAGTCAAGGTTCTTTTCCTTCGTATTCGCGCGAACGAGCAGAATCTCGACCGAATCGCCAAGGCAATACTGCTTTTTCGTGCGCTCTCCGACCAAAGCATAAAGGTCTTCACGGTACTCGTAAAAATCATTGACCATTGTCGAAACGTGAACGAGTCCTTCGACGCCGTTTTCAAGCTCGACAAAGATACCGAACTGCGTGACACCCGAGATGACACCCGTGAATGCATCGCCGACAAACTGCTCCATGTACTCGATTTTCTTCATATCCGTCGTATCACGCTCAGCTTCGATCGCCATGCGCTCGCGGCTCGATGCGTGCTCAGCAATGCCCGGAAGCATGGACGCATAGCGCGCCTGCTTTTCAATGGGCATCGTGCCCGACTCAAATGTCTCACGCAAAAGGCGATGGACGATGAGATCCGGATAGCGGCGAATCGGTGAAGTAAAGTGCGTGTAATAGCGCGCCGCAAGCCCGAAGTGACCAAGGCTCATCTCGCTGTAACGCGCCTGCTGCATGGAGCGAAGTGCAACCGCTGAAACGATGCGCTCTTCCGGGCGCCCTTTAACCTTCGTCAAGGCTTTCTGCACGTCCATCGATCGGATATCACCGCTTTCGCTCTGACGAATAAACAGTCCAAAAACCGAAAGAAGTGCATTCAGCCGCTCGATCTTTTCCGTCATCGGCTGCTCGTGCACACGGTACATGAACGGCAGATGCTTCTTGTCCATATGCCGGGCCACTGTCTCATTCGCTGCCAGCATACACTCTTCAATGATGGATTCTGCCAACGATCCCTCGCGCTTAATAAGAGCGATCGGATGTCCCTTATCGTCGAGCTTCACCTTAACTTCCGGTAAATCAAAGTCAATCGAACCGCGTCTGTGGCGCTTCTCCTTCAGCACATATGAGAGGTCACGCAACGTCTCGAGCATCTCGACGATATCCTCATTGTCGCGAACAAAAGCTTCTTCCTTGGCAACGAGAATCTTATTGACAACATTATACGTCAGGCGGCGATAGACGCGAATGACCGTCGGGCAGATTTCATAACTCGTAACCTTGCCCTCCGGACTGATCTCCATCTCGCATGCCATAGAAAGGCGATCGACACCCTCGTTCAGACTGCAAATGCCGTTACTGAGTTCCTTCGGGAGCATCGGGATGACGCGGTCAACGAGGTAAACGCTCGTACCGCGCTCCCGCGCTTCACGATCCAATGGCTGATTTTCGCGCACATAAAAGCTGACGTCTGCAATATAAACGCCGAGGAAAAAGGAACCATCTGCTCTGCGGCGTGTAAAGACACCGTCATCGAGATCCTTCGAGTCGTCCCCGTCGATCGTGACGATGGAAAGGTCTCGCCGATCCCTGCGCCCGCGGCACTCTTCGGCACTTGGCTCTTTCTCCATCGCATCTGCTTCCGCCTGCACGTCTTCCGGAAAGCTCTCGGAAAGGTCGTATTCACGCATGACAGAGAGGACATCGATACCGGGAGTGCCCATCCTGCCGAGAATCTCAACGATTTTGCCTTCAGCGTTCCGACGTCCATCCGGCCACTTTGTGATTTCAGCGACGACCTTCATGCCGGTTTTCGCGCCCTTTGCCTCGCGCTTTCGAATAAAGATATCCTGTGAAAGTTTCGTATTGTCCGGCGTCACAAAACCGAAATTGTGGCTTGCCTCATACGTGCCGACGACCTTTTGATTTGCGCGCTCAAGGACGCGGATGATCTCCCCTTCACGGGAGCGCCCCGATATCTCTGCGGGGCGCACACGAGCTACCACGCGGTCGCCGTGCATCGCTGTGCCGAGATCTACGCCTGGAATAAAGACATCCGTCTCATCTTCCGTATCGCGCACGTCCGGGATGAGAAAGCCAAAGCCCTTTGGCGACATCGAGAGCCGGCCGACAGCGAGGTGCATGCGTGCGGGAACCCCGTAGAGATCGCTTCGGTTCTTGATGATTGCCCCCTCTTTTTCGAGTGCTTCCAAGGCCGTGCCATACTGAACGAGATCTTCGCCCTCGAGACGCAGAACTTCTGCAAGATCTTCTGCTGTCAGCGGCTTATAGGCTTCCGTCCGCATATAAGCTAAAATCTTTTCTTTTAAATCCATGTAGTTCTCCCAAAACTCCTGATTTCTGTTCTCTTTTTATTTATCCGCACAATTTTTTATCACAGCACTCATACCATCTGTCCGTGCTGATGCTTTTTGACAAAGTTTACCGTCTGCTTAAAGACCTCGTCTCGCTTGCTGGTTAGGGGCAGGAGATGCCCGGCGCCGTCGAACCAAGAAAGGCTCTTTTCTTGGCTGCCTATGAACTTCTGAATATAGATAGCACTCTCCGGCGATGCAGTATGGTCGTCAAGGCTGTGGAGAATGAGCACGGGTACGGTCACCTCAGGCAATATTTTTTTCGTTCGCTCAATGAGGTCGAGGAGTTCGTACACGCTCACAAGCGGCATTTCCCGATACGTCTCGTTGACGACGGACGGCACATTTTTTAACTTCCGCCGCGCCTTTGGCACGAAAACGCCCGCACAGTACTTTCGCGCAGGAAGATGCTCTGCGCCCTGCTCCGGCGCAATGAAGATCGGCGCGGCAAGGCTGATGATCCCCGCCACATGACGCTCTGCCGCTAATAGAAGCGCGAGAATCCCGCCCATAGAATGCCCGCAGACAAAGATTTCTTCACACATTCCCGAAAGAAACGCATAACCGTCACGCACCGAATCGAGCCAGTCCTCCGACTGCATGCGCGCGAGATCCTTTGCCGTCGTCGCATGACCTGCCAGACGGACGGCAAGAACAGTGAACCCCGCCTTTGAAAGCGCTTCGCCAAGGAGCAGAAGCTCCGCCGGAAGCCCTGTAAAGCCATGAATTAAGAGGATGCCCGTCCTTCCACCGGAAAAAAAGAACGGCTCCGCGCCTTTGAGAATCATCGAATTCCTCCTCCGAAAATCCTGCCTGACACGGAAAGAACCCCTGCACAAGCAGGGGATTCTTTTCTCCGTTAATTTGTCATGCGCGCGATGATGATCGTGATGACAGCAAAGAGCACACCCGCCCCCACCGTTACGCGAGCGAGCAATGCATCCATGCCGCGCGCCTTACTCGAAAAGACGGTATCCGAACCGCCGGCAAGGCCGCCCATGCCGTCCGACTTCGCCTCCTGCCCGAGGACAGATGCGATGAGGACGAGCGCAACGAGCGCGTCAAGCACCATGAGTAATGTCAGCAAAATTTCATCTCCCATTCTCTTGCGAAAGTTCCAGTCATATTCTATAGGACAATACTCCACTTAATTTTTATCTTGGTTTTATCTTAACATAGAATACGCGGAGGCGCAATGCTCCCCTTCTACTCACGCCACGCACACATCCTTTTCATCCCTCAGTCATCGAAGGGGATGAGCTCACGCCTGCGCCCCTGAAAGCGAATGCTCGTCGTAATGCCGTAGCTTTTGACATATGCCACAGCCTCCTCGTTATAACGACCGCAGTCCTCAGGCTTGTGTGCATCGCTCGTCGTGATGACGGGAAGACCATACTTCGCCGCAATCTGCATGAAATCCGGATATGGGGAGATCTCCTCAATCGGGTAACGGTAATACGTTCCCGTGTTGACATCGACGATCATCTTCGCTTTTTTCATCGCCTTCACAGCGCGCTCGAGATACGGCGTGACATCGAAATCCGGCAGATACTTGAACAGGCGAATGTTAAAGGGATGGCCAAGGACATCGTAAAGCCCTGCATCCGCAAGTTTTTCCACTTCCTGCGTATACCACTCGTAAATATCCTTCAGGTCGTGCTTATCCCACTCCGCCTTAATCTCGGACGAATCATACGCCCAGCCGTGCAGGAAGTGGACAGAGCCGATGATGTAATCAAAGGGATATGCGGCAAGAATTTCTTTGACTTTCGCCTGGTTCTGAAAATTACAGACTTCGATACCGATTTTAACCGCATGGTTTTTCTGAAGTTCGCGCATAAAGGCAAAGTATTCGTCCAGCGTATACTTGAATTTATTCGACTTCAGCCATTTCTGCTGAAAGCGCCCGATAAAGCTGTCGTCAAGAACGAGGTCATCATAGTAAAGCTGCTTGAACTCCGGAAATGTATGCGAATGCTCCGAGATGCCAATTTCCGAAAGTCCGCGCTTCTTTGCCGCCGTAAAGAACCCTTCGACCCAATCCTTGTCATACGAGCCCTTTTCAAAGTGCATATGGTAGTCAATGCGCATCAGATAAGCCCCTCCTTCATGAATGTTTCAATCGTCTGCATGACGCCGTGCGCGGCATTGCTGGGTGCAGAAAAACGAGCGAGCTTCTTGACCGCAGGGTATGCGTTTTCCATCGCATAGCTGTAGTAGACCACCTGCATCATCTCAGCGTCGTTCATATAGTCGCCAAACGCCGCACACTCCTTCGGTGTCACGCCGAACTTCCTCTGCATTTCTGCAATCGCCGTCCCCTTGCTGGCGTCCTTATTCGTGACATCCACCCATTCTTTACTGGCAAGAACGACCTGCAGACGATCGGAAAAAGGCTTGAGTTTCGGATAAATACGTTCTTCGGCACGCCCCTCGTCATCAAAAAACGAAAGCTTGACCGCACGATCTTGAACTTCTGAAAAGCGCGGCGTTCGCATCGTACGTCTGTAATACTTTCTGAGATTCTTCAAAAAGTACGCATCACAGTTCTTTTCGAGAATGTAGCCGTATGCTCTGCCGCAAAAGACCGAAAAACAATGAGAGATGCCGTCTGCCGCCGCCAAAACCTCATGAACGACAGCATCCTCCATCAAACTCTCATAGATGCGCTCTCCCTTATAGCAGACCGTCGTCCCGTTTTCTGCCAAAAATAGGAAGCGATTGACATATTTTGGAAAACTCTCGATCAGCGAGTAATACTGACGCCCCGATGCCGGCGCAAAGAGCACGCTGCGCCGCTCGAGCTCCGCCGCCACCTCGTCGAACTCTGCCGGCAGCTTTCCGCTTTCATCAAGAAGTGTGCCGTCCATATCAGAAAAAATAACCTTAATCATCCGAATCCCTTTGTTCCAATGCAATCAACGTTGATAACTCCACTCATTATAACCACTAAGGTTTTGTATCGCAAGATTGAAACGTCAACGTTTCTTCCAGCGATATCCGATATAGAGGAGGACGAGCCAAACGGGCAGGATAGCAACGGCAAGCTGCATATCGGGGATCTGTGCCATGAAGATGAGGACGAGGGCAAGAAAGACGAGCGCGATATAATTTGCCCACGGGAAGAGATGTGAGCGAAATGCGGTCATACGCCCCGCCCTTTCGCAATGCCTTCGAAATTTCAAATGCGTGATGCAGATAACCGACCAACTGATGACCGCAGCGCAGGTCGCAACCGAAATCAGGAGCAGAAAGACCTTTCCGGGGAAGAAGTAGTTCAGTGCAACACAGATGAGCGTGATGCCCGAGGAGATAAGGATACCGCGCACGGGAACGCCGCTGCCTGAGAGTTTCGAGAGGAATACCGGCGCATCCTCTGTCGATGCAAGCCCGTAGAGCATGCGGCTGTTGCTGTAAATGGCAGAATTGTAAACGGAAACCGCCGCCATGAGGACGACAAAGTTCAGGATGTGCGCCGCGGCATCAATGCCGACATTGGCAAAAATCTGCACGAAGGGGCTCGCCGCCTTGCCGACCTCATTCCACGGCCAAAGCGACATCAGTACAAACATCGTGCCGACGTAAAAGATGAGGATGCGCCAGAGAACTTGATTGATGGCACGCGGAATACTTTTTTCCGGATTCTCTGCTTCGCCCGCCGTGATGCCGATGAGTTCGATGCCGCCGAAGGAGAACATGACGACGGTGATGGAAAGTGCCAGCCCATACCATCCGTTCGGGAAAAAACCACCGTTTTCCCAAAGGTTGCTGAAGTTTTCTGGAAAGGACTGCGGACTCGTGAAGATGAGGTAGAGTCCGAGGACGATCATCGCGATGATGGCCGTGATCTTCACGAGCGCCATCCAGAATTCCGACTCGCCGTAAGCGCGGACATTAATGAGGTTCAGTGCCGTGATGATGACAAGCACCGCAAGCGCACTGAGCCACTGCGGAAGATTCGGCAGCCAAAAGTTCATATAGATGCCGACTGCCGTAAGCTCTGCCATCGAGACGATGACGTAGTTAAACCAGTAATTCCAGCCGGAAAGGAAGCCGGGAAATGCGCCCCAATATTTCTTCGCATAGTGACTGAAGGAGCCTGAAACAGGCTCGTCGACTGCCATCTCGCCGAGCATTCGCATGATGAAGTAGATGATGGCACCGCCGATAAAGTAAGCGAACATGACCGAAGGCCCTGCGAGCTCGATGGTCGATGCCGAGCCGTAGAAGAGTCCCGTTCCAATGGCACCGCCGAGCGCAATCATCTGAAGGTGGCGGTTCTTCAGACCGCGCTTCATCGCGCCGCCTGCCCTTTGCTCGCTCAATGTTTCTCTTGGATTCATCTTATTTCCCCTTCGCAGCGTCCTGCAGGGCGATAGGGCGAACGCGTGCGCGAATGAACACCAGCGCTATCGCAAGCAGCACAACGGCAGTGACAAGCCCCGACCAGCCATTTGCCGTAAACCCATCGACAGCGTAGCCGAAAAAACTGCACACAGCGACAACCGCAACATACGGGAGCTGCGTCGAGACGTGGTCGATATGGCTGCACTGCGCCCCTGCTGACGCGAGAATCGTCGTATCGGAAATGGGAGAAGCGTGGTCACCGCAGACCGCACCCGAAAGAATCGAAGCGACGCAGATGGCAAGAAGTGCGCCCGGTGCATCGCCGAGAACAGCGATGGCAATCGGAATCAAAATGCCAAACGTGCCCCAGCTCGTCCCTGTCGCAAAGGCAAGCCCTGCCGCAACGAGAAAGAAGAGCGGCGGCAGGATGAGAATGAGCGTCGCATGCTCGCTGACGATCGCCCCGACAAAACCGCCGAGATCAAGGTATTCCTTGCTGCAAACACCGGAAAGCGTCCAAGCCAAACAGAGGATGAAGATGGCAGGCGTCATCGCCTTGAAGCCCCAGCCAAAACTGTCACAGAAAGAGAAGAACGAGATGACGCGGCGCGGCAGATAGAGAAAACCTGTGAAGGCAAAGGCGAGGAAGGAACCGAGAACCAGAGACTTTGACGAGTCACAGTCAGCAAACGCTTCAGCAATGGATTTCCCCTCGGTGATTCCACCCGTATAGAGCATGCCAAAGATGCAGGCAGCGATGAGCACGATGAGCGGCAGGACGAGGTCGATGATCTTTCCCTTTCCTTCCTCCGTGCTGACCGAGGCCTCTGCCGTATCCTGATACTCTTTCGGGATTTCAAAATGCTCGATATTGCGCGCGACGCTCCGCCCCATCGCTGCAAAGTCGCGCCCTGACCATATCACGAAAAGCATGAAGAGAATCGTCAGCCATGCATAGATATTGAATGGGATTGTCTGCAAAAACAACGAGAATCCGTCAATCGACGAATTTTCAGGAAGAGAGGAGCCGACCGCTGCCGCCCAGCTTGAGACAGGCGCGATGATGCAGATCGGCGCCGCCGTCGCATCGATGATATACGCGAGTTTTGTCCGTGCGATTCGAAACTTATCCGTCACCGGGCGCATGACCGTGCCGACCGTCAGGCAATTGAAATAATCGTCGATGAAGATGACAAGGCCGAGAAGTGCCGTGACGAGAAGCGCGCTCCGCGGTCCCTTGATAGCACGCGCTGCCCACTCACCATAGGCGCGCGTCGCCCCCGAGCGCGTGATCGCCGCAACGAGAATGCCGAGGATGACAAGGAATACGAGGATGTTGACATTGCTGCCGATCTTCGATGACATGACAGCAAACATCGTGAGGATTGCCTCTAAGGGATTGCCCCCGGCAAAGAGCATAGCACCCGAGAAAATGCCGATGATGAGCGACATATAGACTTCCTTCGTCCAAAGCGCCAAGACAATAGTGATGATCGGCGGCAAAATAGACCAAGCCGTTGCAGTCATAAGATTACCTCTTTTCTGCTGTATGATTGCCTTCTTGATAGAACACATCCGCAAGCTTTGCAAATTCTTCAAGCGTCAGCGTCTCGCCCCTTCTCGTCGGGTCAATCCCCGCTTTTTCAAGCGCATCGCGCACCGCCTCCCGAGAAAAGCCGCCGCCCTTCAGCGCATTGCCCAGCGTCTTTCTCCGCTGCCCAAAACTCGCCCTTACGACGCGGAAAAACATCTTTTCATTCCTCACCTCGACCGCCGGCCGTTCTCTCACGCGGCAGGAAATGACCGAGCTTTCCACATCCGGCGCAGGAAGAAAGGACTTCGGCGGAACAGCGAGGACGACCTCGGGCTCTGTGTAGTACTGCACAGCGACCGAAAGTGCACCGTAGGCTTTTGTTCCCGGCCTTGCTGTCATGCGGTCGGCAACTTCTTTCTGCACCATTGTCACCATCGCCGTCATCGGCAGATGCCGTTCGAGCAATGTCAGGAGAATCGGGGTCGTAATGTAATACGGAAGATTTGCAACGACCTTATAACTTCCCTCGCCCATGATTTCTGGAATGTTGACCTTTAAAATGTTCCCAGGCACAAGGCGAAAGCGCTCGTAACCCTTCAGCGTCTCGGACAGCACGCGGGGAAGCTTCTTGTCGAGTTCAACGGCCGTGACACAGGCACCCACCTCAAGGAGTGCCTGCGTCAGCGTCCCGATGCCAGGACCGATCTCAAGCACGCGGTCGCCCTCTGCAATCTCCGCCGCCCGTACGATGCCCGAAACGATGGGCTGACTGATGAGGAAGTTCTGCCCGAGCCGCTTGCTTGCGTGAAGGTCAAAGGCGCGCAGTATATGCTGCGTAATGCTGCGGTTTGCAATACTCGGATGAAGCACGGCACTCGCCTCGCCGTCCAAATCTCCTTTTTTATCCTCTTCGTCCAGACGTCGTACTTCTTCCTCACGCATCGCCTCCTCTTTTCCTTGCTCTAGAAGTCTTACCGCATCTTCAAATTCCTCACGGGTCACACCGTAACTGTTGAGCCGCGCAAGAAACGTCTTTGCATTGGCAAAACCCAGACCGAGCATGGCGCCGAGCTGCGCTCTGCGCGCACTTGCCGCCGCCGCGCCGGAAAGGTCATTCTTTATGAGATCCGTACTCGAAAACGTCGCTGTCTTTTTCCAGCCGAGTGTCCGAACCTTCTCCAGCGCCTTTCGGATAGAGGCAGGACTTGCCTGCTCGATGCCGATGTCGTTATGCGCCGTCGCTTCCTCCTTTGGAATGAACGCATGCTTTGCATTTGGAAAGCGCTTGGAAAGGAACTTACGAATGCGCTCACCCGCAGAATCCGGGTCAGTCATGATGATGATGCCGCGGCGCTTGCAGGCATCGCCGATCGAACGCAGCGTCCGCTTGCTGAGGTTAAAGCCTTCCGTGATGATGCAGTCCGCTTCAACCGCCTTTGCTATGGCGACAACGTCCATCTTACCTTCGACGACAAGCACTTCTTTGATCATATCGTTTCCTTTCACCGAAATCTTCCCGCACACTGCACCGCCCTGCATACAAGTGTCAGAGCATGGGTTCAACCGCGCGGTAGACTTCCTCTGCAATCCTGCCTACGGGGCGCGGCATATCTCTTTCTGAGCACTTCACGCGCACCCAGCCGTATTTATCCGCAAGCATACGGTAGGCATCATGACATTTATGAAGATACGCTGTATCACGCTCGTGAATGTCCCTTCCTACCGCCGTCTCTTTCACCCGCATGGCAAGCAGTCGGTCGGAAACCTTCGGATCCATGTCGAGAAAAATTACACAGTCCGGTACGGGAAGACCTATCTTATTAAATTCGAAATCATAGAGCCAATTAAGAAATGCCTCGCGCTCTCCCTCGTCCTTGAGCTTAACCGCCTGATGCACCATATTCGACGTCGTGTAGCGATCGGCAAGAATGATATCGCCCACATCATAAAATTGCTTCCACTTTATGCGGTAGGAGGCAAAGCGGTCAACGGCAAAAAACGTCGATGCCGCATAGGCATTGACATCTCTGGGATGCGTGCCGAACGCGCCGGAAAGATACAGCCGCACCGGCCCCGAACTTTCCGCTTCATAGTCTGGAAAGGAGATGCGATGAACCCTATGACCTTCGCTCTTCAATCGATCGAAAAGCGCCTTCGTCTGCGTCGCTTTTCCCGAGCCATCGCCGGCTTCAAGGATGATGAGTTTCCCCTTTGCCATAAAAACACCCCTTTGGAAAATGCCGCCCATATCATTTGACAACGACAATCTTTTCAAAATCCGCATCCTGCGCACCGATCGTCCGTCGTCCAAGCTTTCGCATACGTTCTAAATACCTAAGCACTTCTTCCGTCACAACATCTCCCGGCACGAGAGCGGGAATGCCAGGCGGATAACAGGTGATTTCTTCGGCGGCAATTCGCCCGGCGGCTTCCTTGACAGAAACGCTTTCCCTTTCCGCAAAAAACGCCTCTCGCGGCGACATCTTTGTTTTAGGCAGCAGCGGCATTGCAGCTGTACACGGTTTTTTCTCCTTGCCAAGATACTTCTGCGCAAGGTCTTTCAGCGCTGCAAGAAGCACGGCCGTTTCTTTTTCGCTATCCGCATAAGAGAGGATGAAAAGGAGGTTTTCCGGATCAGACAGCTCACATTGCACCTTGTAGCTATGGCGAAGAATCTCCTCCGCCTCTATCGCCGTTATCGTCAGTCCTGCAAGGTTTACCGTCACCTTTGTGAGGTCAAGCCCAACAGCACCTGCACGGGAAAAATCATCTTTCCCCGGCGACCAAAGCCCCGGAATCTTGTTGATATCTTGGCGCAGCTTTTCCGCAAGCGCTGCGGTTCGCTCAATAGCCTCACGCCCTGACTCTTCCATCTGAAGACGCGCGATGTCAATCGATGCGAGCAAGAGCTGATTGGGGCTCGTCGTCGTCAAGATGCCCGTCGTCTCTCGTATACGCGCATAATCCACGTGGTCGCCGTTTGCCAAAAGCAGCGATCCCTGCGTCATGGCGCCGAGAATCTTATGCGTCGACTGCGCCGCCATGTCCGCACCTGCGGCAATGGCATCCTGCGGCAAACGGTCGCAAAATGCCAAGTGCGGACCGTGCGCTTCATCGACAAGGAGGAGCCTCCCCTTGTTATGAAGATACTCTGCGATTTCATCGAGCTCTGTCGTAATGCCGTAATAAGTAGGATTGACGAGGACAGCAGCCTTTGCCTCGGGATGCCTTTGTATCGCGCACACAATGGTCGCTAGTGCAACGCCGTGCGCAATGCCGAGACGTTCATCCACTTCCGGCGCAAGATAGATAGGACGGGCACCAAGCAAAACGAGTGCACTGTAAACCGAACGGTGTGCATTTCTCTGCACAAGAACGGTATCTCCGGGAGAAAGCGCGGCAAGAAGCATCGTATGTATTGCGCCTGACGTGCCGTTTACCATAAAGTACGCGGCTTTCGCACCGTAAAGCCTTGCGGCAAGTTCCTCCGCCTCTTTAATACACCCGCTTGGGCTGTGAATATCGTCGAGTTCCTCCATCAAGGAGACTTCCTCACGAAGCCCTTCCGCCGTGATGAGTTTTCGCAGCGCTTCATGCGCGCCCTTTCCCTGCTTGTGCCCCGGCGTGTGAAAGGCAAGTGCGCCGTCTGCTGCATAGGCAGCCATCTTCTCTGCGATGGGAGCATGCGGCTTTTTCCTATCTGGTGCCCTATACGCCATCATGCTTCACTCCCCCAAGTTTTCCTCCCCTATTTTACTCTACCGCGCCTGCTTTGGCAATTAAAAATCCTTAGATTGCTTGCTGTACTTTCATTCCCCCTGCCCTTGCCGCTCTCATTTGCAATCGACGAACTCGTCAATTCTCGCGCCGCTCTTTGCCATGGGTTCTACAAAACTCCGCCAGACATTCAAGACAATAACACGCGGATGGTCTGTATCTTCGAGCGCTGCATGAAAGGCATCGGCAAAGTCATCCTGCGTATTGACGGTTTCCGCGTGAATGCCGAAGCTTTCCGCGTATTTTTGAAAGTCCATCGGATAATCGAGTTCACAGGCGATATAGCGCTCCTTGTACATGACTCGCTGCAGCTGGCGAATCATGCCAAGGCTCTTGTTGTTGACGATGATGCTGATAACGGGAAGGTTCAGCCTTGCGATGGTGTACAGCTCGTTGCCGGTCATCTTCATGCCGCCGTCGCCCGCAATGTGGATGACGCGGCGCTGCCTGCCGTAGAAAAGCTGCGCGCCCATGGCGGCAGGAAGACCGAAGCCCATGGTGCCGAGACCACCGCTCGTCAGCCAAGTTCTCGGGGTTTCGATGGCGAGGTGCAGCGCTGCCCACATCTGATGCTGACCGACGTCGGTGGCAAAGGCATAGGGCTTTCCCTGCGTGCTCTTAGCGATGAGGTGAAGCGCCCAAGGAACAGTTAGTCGGTTTTGCTGATAGTCGTACGCAGCCGCCGCCTTAAAGCCTTCGATTCTTTCCCACCATTTCGCAAGATCCGTCTGCGCATCGCGCTGCATAAGGAGGGAAAGAATCTTCTTCATATCGCCGGCAAGCCCGAGCGAACCGGCAACGTTCTTGTCGATTTCCGCAGGGTCGATGTCAATATGGATGAACTTCGTTCCCTCGGTGTACTTGGCAAGATTGCCCGTCTGGCGGTCGGCAAAACGGCTGCCGATGGCAATGACGAGATCGGCTGCACCGATTGCACGGTTCGCCGCTTTTTCCCCGTGCATGCCCGCAAAGCCCAAGACGTTCGTATGATTGCGCGGCAGTGCCCCCAGCCCCATAAGGGTGAAGGTGACGGGGATATGAAACTTTTCGATAAAAGCGGCGACTTCTTGACTCGCGCCAGCAGAAATGACACCGCCGCCGACGATGGCAAGCGGACGCTCAGCGTTTACAATCTCTTCCGCCGCTTCTGCTGCGCAAATACGAAAATCTGCATCGGGTTCGTCGGGCTTCTTGACCGCAAGTGACGCCTTTTCATACGTTACTTCTTGGAAGAAAATATCGCGCGGCACATCGACGAGGACAGGCCCTGGGCGCCCCTTTCTTGCAATCTTAAACGCCGCGCGCAGGGTCGGCACGAGCTCCTTCGCTTCCTTTACCTTGAAGTTATGCTTTGTGACGGGCATGGTGACATCGAGAATGTCCGTCTCCTGAAAGGCATCGCTGCCCAAGATGGCGGTATCGACCTGCCCCGTGATCGCGACGATGGGAATCGAATCCATGAATGCCGTCGCGATGCCTGTCACGAGGTTCGTCGCGCCCGGACCGCTCGTTGCAATGCAGACGCCGACCTTGCCCGAAGCGCGTGCATAGCCGTCGGCAGCATGTGCCGCATTCTGCTCGTGCGTGACGAGAATCTCCTTGACTTCCTTACAATCGTAGAGAGCATCGTAAAGCGGCAAGATCATACCGCCTGGATACCCAAAGACCGTATCGACGCCCTGCTCCATGAGGCATTGAATCACGGCCATAGCACCTGTCATCTTTTCCATAATACACTCTCCTAATCTATGCTGCAGTTCATTGATAGGTTTTATTATACAAGAAAGGACATATTTTCTCTACTAAAAAGTCACGGCCAAACAAAATTGCGGTCGTGACTTTCGATTCACTATGATAAGGAATTTACTTTTCCGGGCTCAAGATGAGATTGACCGGTAGGTTCGATGCTCCCGGCGGGGAGAATTCAAAGCGAACGTCATCCGTCGCTCGATACGTCCCGAGGTTTGCGAGTTCTGTTGTATCCCGAATGAAGGTGCTGCCGTTTTCGCGTTCCGTACGCTCTTCATCCGTTTCAGGCGGTGTCGTATCACCGAAATACTCCCGGAAAGACGGAACCTGAAGAAGACGCTCTTCGCGGCGGTTGTTGATGTTGGCAGACATCGCACCCGCATAGGAGCCGCCGAGTGGACTGAGGAAGTAAGAAACTGGCATGCGACCGGTCGTCGGAATATCCATAAAATAAAGGATGCCGTAGTTGCCGTAATTCGTCACTTTGCTGCCATCCGTCGCATCAATGCCTTGGCGATAGAGGTCATGCTTGTCATCGGCGAGCGGGATGTAGACCGTGCCGTCTCGAAGGGGGTCGTACGGACGGTCGGTTGAGATGATGCGGTTCATCATCGGGAAGGTTCCGCGAAGACGCTGCTCATCCTTCGGAAGAACGCGTGCTGTATGTGCTACCGTGACTGGATTGACGTCCGCACCGCACATGAGAACAGTGACTGTCACGGGATGGTCGGCGTGAAAATCATAGATACCGTAGACGAGTTCACCGGGGGCAAGATAGGTCTGATCCATATCGACATCGAGTACATGTGCATGTCCGTTCAGCAGATGGATGCACGACAGGAAATCATTCTTGCCGTCAAAGTACTTCGTCTGTGCTTCCTTGCCGACGCGCATGTAATCGGAGCTTGGGCGCCCCGTCCCCTTTCTTGTCACGGTGACAATCGTATCGACGCCTGGCTCTCCCTCGATGACAACTTCAACCTTTTTCGGGACATCTGTGTTATTCAAATGGTAGTAAAGGACACGTGCATCACCGACAACTTTATCGCGGTAGAGAATACCGTCGGTATTCACATACTCGGGACTGTCAGAAAAAATAAGCGTGCCGCCTGTATCCTTCGATTTAACGTTTAGCATACGCATCGGACGGCTGCCGTCTGCCGCGTATACAATGCTAGGCTGCAATTTCTCTGTCTGTGACATCGCCTCTGCCTTTGCCGAAGCAGCAGCATCTTCCTGAAAAGTCGCATGCTGCACCGAATTCATGACAGCCTGTGTCTCGTCTGTGCTCTTTGCGTGCGCAAGTGCCGTGCCTCCAAAAGCACACAGACCAGTAAAGAGGCCTGCTAACGTAACCGTGCACATCTTTTTTACATTCATATTGTTTCCTGTCCTCAATTCTCGTTTCTTCTTTCACTGTTTATGTTAAGACAATCCTAGGGAAACACGACTCCCTTAGGGTTATCCTTCCGCCGATTCTCTCGCTTTGTCTTTATGTTGAAAGATGCCGAGCCTCGTCATAATCTCGGCCTTAAATAGGCGCCAGCGAAACTCTAAGATGCCAAAATGCGGATGTGAGACATTGATGCGCTGCATCTGGTACGGGTCGGTGGCAAAGGTGTTGAGACCGCTGTCTCCTGTAACGGCGGTCAGGTATTCATTGTTCTTCACGCGCGCGGCAATCGCTTCGGTGTAGTCCCCGTTCGGGTAGGAAAAGGTGAAGACGGTCTTAATGCCGTTCCATTCAAGAAGAAGCTTCGATAGATAAAGCTCGTCCTGCACCTGATCTTCTGTCAGCGTAGGCAGCGGCAGATGATTTGCCGTATGGCTTCCAATCTCGATGCCGCGTTCCTGCATATCCCGCAGCTCATCCCATGTAAGGTAGCCCTTTTTCCCTATGTTGTTTGTTATCATGTAGACCGTCGCCTTCATGCCGCGTTCCTCAAGCATCGGCAGCAAGACGTCATAATTATCTTCGTAACCGTCATCAAATGTCAGGATGACGGGCTTTTCCGGAAGTTCTGCCTTGCCTTTCCGCGCCTTCATGAAATCGAGCATGGAAATGGTCGTATAGCCTTCCGTCGCAAGATAATCAAGTTCCTTGGCGAACTCTTCCGGCGGAACGCTGTACGAGCGGCTTTCGTCGTCTGTCGCTTCCGATACCATATGATATTCCAGAACAGGAATTCCCTTCGGCGGCGGCAGGCAGGCACAGACGACGAGAACGCCTGCTATAAAAGTGATGAGAACAATGATCACCAAACCGATACGCTTTACCAATGAAATACCTCTCATGTTGCTTCTGCTGCTTCCTGCTTTGACGAGCTCGCTTCTGCGAGCAGATGAAGTTTCCGCATGCGATGGGCAAATGCCGATTTTGAAATGCCGATCGATGCGGCCAGTTCGGCAAGCGTTGCCTCAGGCGCCGCAAGCCTTAGCTCCGCCGCTTCCTTCACGCGCCTTGGAAGCGCCGAAAGCCCGCCGTTTTCTTCCAGCGTTTGGATGTCTGCCAGCTGCCGCCCCGCCGCATCGATCGCCTTTTGAAGGTTTGCCGTCTCACAGTTGACAAGGCGATTTACCTGCTCGCGCAGTTCTTTGACATTGCGCGCAACTTCGAAGGCTTCCGCTGCTTCTGTCGCACCTGCCATAGACAAAAAGGCGAGAATTGCATCCCCTTCCTTTAAATACGTGACATAGCTTTCCTTTCGGTCGGTGAACCCTGCCGGATACCCCATGCGGCAAAAAAGGCGATAGAGCATATCCCCAATGGAATAGCTTCGCGTAGTAATCTCCAAATGACAGCTCGCTTCCGGCCGGCTGACACTGCCGCCGCCCAAGAAGGCACCGCGCAGATACGATTCACAGCAGCAATTCTTCTTCAGTATCTTCCGATCGCTCTCGATGTTCAGACGACCGTCCTCAAGAAATCCTAAGCGAAGGAAGAGCTCACGACCTGCTTCCGATGGTTTGACGGAGACGAGATAGCTGTTATTCTTTTTTAAGCGCCGATTGCGCGTCACGGTAACCTCTGTATTGATGCCTTCCCGCACCTCGCGCAAAAGCTGAAGCACGCGCCGCGCGACGGCGGCATTTTCCACATGATAGCTCATGCCAAAGGTCTCGCCCCGCCCAAAGGAGATATTCGCCCCTATGCGAAGCAGTGCGGCAAGCTCGGCAACGGCACAACAAGAGGACAGGGGAACGATGCGGGCAATCTCATTTTTTACATCGGCAGCAAAGGAAGCCATATGCCCTCCCGTCCGTTTGTCAACCAGATACAAGACGCACCCATAAACCTACCGCTTATTCTACCCTCTTTTGACCGCAACGTCAACTTTTGTGCGCTTATTCCGCTGCCTTTTGCGCTTCATATTCCGCCCGCAAGATGCCGAGGACGACAAGATTTTCATACACATCTTTCTGCGCATTATAAAACGTCTCGCGGATAAGCCCTTCACGTTGGAACCCCTCCGATTCGTAGAGGTGCAGTGCCCTTGTATTATAGTCTTTGCAGTCCAGCCAGACACGATGTGCGCCCCATGTATCAAACGCCCAGCGCTTCAAGATTTTCATCGCTTCATGACCATAGCCCATGCCTTTTTTCTCAACAACGACATGCGTCCATTCCTGCTCTTTCGCCTCTGTTGAAAGCCCTGCGACGAGAAAATAACCGACGCGCTCGCCCGTCGCCTTCTCCTCGACGATCACGTCGATCGCTTCCTTTCCATCGCCCGCAACGATGCCCTCATGATGCACGCGATCGAAAGCTAGGATGTAGGCGCGGTTCTCCGGCGCATAGCAAAGTTCAAGAATATAGTCGACATCGCCGAGATTCGCGACGCGAAGGCGAAGGCGCTCGCTTTCGCCCAAGATTTCATTGATTTTCATGCTTTACACCTCTGTTCCTTTTCTTTTATAATGGGTACTGTATATCATACGTTAAACGCATCCGCAATGCAAGTGAGGAGGTCATACTTTGCCGGATTTCAGTTCTATCCTATGGTTCTCCAAGAAGGAACTTTTGGAAATGCTCGTTCTGCCCCTCTGCATCCTTTTCGGCGCACTCACCATCGGCTTTATCGCCAATCGCTTTATCAACAGCCGCGTCCGAAAACTCATGAAATTTGAAGAAGGCTCATGGCACTACGTCTTTATCCATGCGCTTCAAGGCGTTCCCATCTCACTCACGCTGGTCACAGGGCTTTACTGGATCGTCAACACAAGCAGCCTTCCGGCAGCGCTCGTACGGCTCTTTTCCTACATTCTCTTCACCGTCATCATCCTGTCCATCACCCGTGTCATCGCGCGGACAATTGGCGGAGGCGTGGAGATGCACCTTGCGAGCAACAATGCACAAGTACCAAAGACGACGCTGCTTTCGACGATTCTAAACATCCTCATCTACTCCATGGGGGTACTCGTCATCCTGCAGTACTACGGCATATCGGTCGCCCCCATCATCACGACGCTCGGCGTCGGCGGTGTAGCAGTTGCACTCGCCCTCCAAGAGACACTTGCCAATATCTTTGCGGGGCTTCACCTGCTCCTTTCCAAACAAATCCGCATCGGCGACTACATTCATCTATCTTCCGGCGAAGAAGGGCGTGTCACGGATATCAACTGGCGCTACACGACCATCATTCCTGCAGGCGACGGCAATACCATCGTCATTCCGAATCAATCGATTGCAAAAGCCAACATTTCGAATTTCTCTCTGCCGAGAAAAGACATCCTCATCAGCATTCCCGTCCGTGTCAGCTATGACAGCGATCTCGATGAGGTCGAGCGCGTGACGCTTGAAGTTGCCCGCGAGGTTCTCACTCAATATGACAAATCTATGAACATCGATCCTGCCGTCTCCTTTCAGAATTTCGGCGATTCAAGCATCAATTTCACGGTCAATATGCATTCGAGCGACTTTGACAGTCAATTCCTCGTTCGCCATGAATTCATCAAGGCACTGGCACGCCGTTACCGCAATGAAGGCATCGTCATCCCATTCCCGACCCGCACGGTTGTGAAAGATGACAGCATAAAATGACGGCTCAAATTTTCATTCAAATAGCCAAAAATTTATTTTTTCGCGCGATATACCGAAAGAACTCTCAAGACCACCATCTACAGCGATTTCGCCGCCATCAACTACATCTTGTGCCATCCTTGACGATAATAAAGCAGATATAGTATAATGACGATACCTTAAGGGGCATAGAAAACGCTCAGAGCGCACGTTTTCATCCTGCAGGGGCAAGGCGCCCGGACATATTATAGAAAAGGGGTACATATCATGATCGTAAATGATATTGAGGTAAAGGTCAACGGGATCGAAGGCATGACAAACGCGGAGATCGAGAACTACATCCATCTCGTCTACGAAAAAACACACGAAAAGATTCATAGCCTCGATCTCACCGCTGCCAAAGACGGCAAAGTTGACATTCACTATATTTTACAGCCGCAGAAATTCGAGCGCATTCGCCGCATCACGGGTTACCTCGTCGGAACGACCGACCGATGGAACAATGCAAAGCAGGCAGAAGAACACGACCGCGTCAAGCATAATCTGCACTGAGAGGGAACGAAAAAGTCGCCGCTGTCAACAGGCAGCGGCTCTTTTGCTGAAAGGATAGGTTTTCATGACAAACACACTTCGCATCGCAGGAACGGTAGAAGATTCCATCGTCGACGGTGAGGGCATCCGCTTTACCATCTTCTGCCAAGGATGCGCACGCCGCTGCCCCGGCTGCCAGAATCCGGAGACACAGCCAAGGACAGGCGGACATGCGGTGACGTTTGACAACCTCCTGAAAGCCATCGACAAGAACCCTCTGCTGACCGGTGTCACCTACAGCGGCGGCGAGCCATTTGAGCAGGCAGAAGCGCTTGCCGCGCTCTCTCCGCATATCCATGAAAAGGGATTAAATATCTGGTGCTATACAGGCTACACAATGGAAGAAATCGCAAGCGGTGCAGACAAGAAAAAGAAAGCCCTTCTCGCAGTCGTCGATGTCCTCGTCGACGGTGCGTATATCGAAGAGGAACGCGATCTTACCTTACACTTTCGCGGTTCGCGCAACCAACGCATTATCGACTTGAAGGCAACACATAAAAAAAAGGATATCGTACTTCTCTACGAGGATTGAGTTTATTCATCGCTGCAATAGCAAAAAGACCACCGAAACGGTGGTCTTAACTTTTTATTGGTGGGCGATAACAGGTTCGAACTGCTGACATCTTGCTTGTAAGGCAAGCGCTCTCCCAACTGAGCTAATCGCCCGAAATGGTGACGCCAATGGGATTCGAACCCATGAACCCGCCGTGAAAGGGCGGTGTCTTAACCACTTGACGATGGCGCCATGGCTCCCCGAGCAGGATTCGAACCTGCGACAACCTGATTAACAGTCAGGCGCTCTACCAACTGAGCTATCGGGGAATCTCATCATATGCCGCTGCTTAAACAAAAGAAGCAATGCACTTACTTGAGATATTATATATGAAAAACTTCAAAGATGCAACTACTTTTACCATCACATTATACGATGAATTTGGGAACTTATCTTCCACGTAAGAGAATTTATCAAAAACTATGCACAGACAAAACGAAGAAAATTCACCATTTTTGAAAAAGTTATCCACAATATGCACAGAGATACGCAGGATTTTTGTGTATAACTGTGGATAACTTCACGAAAAGGCACAGCTTATCCACAGTGTTTTTCACAATACCCTCTTCCCTGCACAAAACTTGACTTCTATACGATTTCTAGTAAAATAAGTTAGATAAAAGCTATCGAAAGGGGAGCCTACATGAGCATATTCTCGCGTTTTCTACCGAAAAAAAAGCCAGTACAGATTAAAAACAATATCCCGAAGGAAAAAGCGAACATCAAGAAGCGTTTCTCCATCTATTGTCATAAACACCACAATACATCGGGCGATAAGCTCTGCCCCAAATGCCAGGCGCTCTTGATGACCGTCATGACCAAGATAACGCGCTGCCCCTACGGCATTACAAAGCCCATCTGCGATCGCTGTGACCGCATCTGCTTCGGCAAAAAGCAGTCCAAAGAATTTTTGACCATCATGAAGACCGGCGGTTTCCGCATGTTCCTGACGCATCCGCTCATGACATTCAAACACAAACTCATGAGCATGGGCGTCGATTATGCCAAACATCAGCAGGAAAAGAAACAAACCGAAAAGGCAACTACCGGCAAGGGAAAGCGCAAGAAGAAAAAGTAACTTAACAAACTGCATATAAAAATCCCGCACAGAATGTACGGGATTTTTATATATAAGCACTGTTGCGAAAGGTCAGGCAGGACTCGGTATCATCGTGCCCCATGCATTTCGCATCCAAAAAGCGGCGTCTCAAGAATTTCTCCTGTTGTCGCAGTACCGCACATATGTTATGATTACGCGTACAAGTGCGTGATTTTTCATACCTATATCGTGTGATTGTATCATACAACTTTGCAAAAACACATCATCAAAAGAAAAGGTTCTACTATGCAACCGGAACTTCTCCCTCATGGCGCACGCATCCTCATCATTCGCCTGAGCTCTATCGGCGACGTTCTTCATGCAACGAGCGTCACGCAGAATCTCAAGCGCCTCTGCCCTGACTGCCATATCACATGGCTTGCGAGTCCGCCCGCATCGGAACTTCTCCGCAATAACCCAGACATCGACAAGCTTCTTCTCTGGGATCGCCGTCCATTTGACGCGGCAAGCGTACACCTTCGCATTGGCAAAATGCTTTCCCTATTGAAAAGAGCGCGCCATCTCATGCGCGCGCAAGTCTATGATATCGTTCTGGACATTCAATGTCTTTTCCTGACCGGAATTCTCGCCAGGCTCTCGGGTGGAAAACGGCGCATCGGCATCCATGAACTGCACGAGGGCAATCGCTTCTTCATGACGGAGATCGCCCCCGCCACGAAAAGCCCGCATAAGATTCGCCACTACATGACGGCGCTGTCGCCGCTCGGCATCGATGCCAGCGATTTTCGCCCCGGCACAGTGCTCCGCCTTCCGGAAAAATACCAAGCGTTTGCTGAAAACTTTTGGAAGAAAGAATCTGTCCTCTGCAGCAAAGCTGCACCGCCCATCCTCCTCGTTGCGATTCAAACAACATGGAAGAGCAAACAGCCCCGCCCCGCGGTCTTTGCCCAAGCACTGGCGCCCTTAGCAGAAAAGGCACAGGTCATCTTTATCGGCAGCACAAACGACGCACCTGTCATTGATACATGCCTAAAAATTATGCGGGACTTAGGAACAACGGGCGCAAAGAGCATCGCGGGAAAGACAAATCTCTTAGAACTCGCCGCGCTCATGAAAAAGAGCGATCTCCTTCTCTGCTGCGACTCTGGTCCCCTCTACATCGCGGAAGCCGTCGGGCTTCCGACACTTTCCCTATGGGGGCCGACACTTCCAAATTTCTACGGCCCGTTAACGCCCGGACACGCCTTCCTGCTTTCCCCCCACAGCTGCACAGCCTGTTGTCAGGCAAAGTGCCGTTATGAGACAAACCGCTGCATAGAGGCGATTCATGCAGAGAGAATAACCAGGGCATTGATAGGACTGCTCGATGCAGGCAATCTATAGAACGCCCGTACCATCGAAGACAGGAACAAACTTTGTGTCGGCGGCAGAGCTTTCCTGCACATAACAGCGCTTGATACCGAGCTTTCGTGCATGTTCGACGACACTTTCGTACTCGAAGGTCGTGAGCCGGCGATTTAATCCCTTCACATGTTTCGCACGATACATCGGTGTGTACTGACGCATGAGGGAGATCTGTACCTTATCACCGAATCTTTCATAAATCCAATCGAGAATCTTCATGCTCTCCTTCCGATGCCCCGGCAGGACGAGATGACGAATGAGGACACCGCGCTTCATCTGCCCGGCGCTGTTCAAACGCACTTCGCCCACAAGCTCAAACATCTTTTCGATTGCCTTCGATGCCATTTTGAAATAGCCAGGTGCCGCAGAAAACTTCCCTGCGCTTTCCTCGGCGGCGTATTTCATATCCGGCAGAAAGATATCGACGCTGCCTCGAAGGAGTTCCAGTATCTCCGCACGCTCATAAGACCCCGTATTCCAAACCACAGGAAGCGAAAAGCCCTTTGCTTTGGCAAGCGTGAGAGCATGCAGAATCTGCGCTTCCCAAACGGTCGGCGTCACAAGGTCGAGCGTCGCCGCCCCGCGCGCCTGCTGCTCGAGAAAAATTTCTGCCAGCCGTCCATCTGTCACCACCTCGCCCTTTCCCTCCTGCGAGATCTCATGATTCTGACAAAAAAGACAGTGCATATTGCAAGAGGAAAAGAACACCGTTCCCGCCCCGCGTCCATCCGCACCGACAAGACATGGTTCCTCCCATGGATGCAGCGAGACGAGCGCCACACGCGCCAAAGCCCCGGCACCACAGGCGCCGCGCGCCTTCGTACGGTCAGCCAGACAGGTGCGCGGGCATAGCGTACAGTGCGATAAGTCAATGGATAATGACATAAAAACTCCTTCTACAACAAAGGGAACGGCTAAAATCAGTCGTTCCCTTTTCTTATCTTCCCTTTTCTTTTAAAATCTGCTCATCCAAGGTCGCCCCATATTTCGGACGCCACCATGAGATACTGCGTATCGCATTGATATAATTCTGCATGGCGCCATCGTCGATGGGAGCCCCTTCACTGCCGTCGAGCCCCTCCGGCACGAGCGGATCCGTATCGGATTTTCCAATCGCATCTCTCGTGATCCAAAACCCATAGTTCACACCGCGGTCATTCCCTGCGGCAAGGCTCTTTCCAAGCGCTTCGTAGGAAAAGCCTTTCGGCGCGATCAGATCGAGGACGGTCGGGATAATGTCAATCTGACTGCCCGCGCTGTTTGCTGTCAATGTCCCCTTGTGCACACCCTTTCCCGTGATGATGAAGGGTATGCCGTAGCGCTCATAGGTATTGGGCTGCTTTTCGATGTGGTAGCGATCGGCATGATCGCCGACGATGATGATGAGGCTGTCCGGCATCTTTTCTTTGACCTCCCGGACAAACGCTGCAAGGCACTTGTCCGCATACCAGTAATGACCAAGCTCGCGAAGGAGTTCCTCATCCTTTCGGTATTTTTCGGGAAGCGCCGCACGTACGGCCTCCTTATCAAAGCCCTTAGCATCGAGATCGATATCATACGGCGAATGATTCGACGCATTTAAGAGAACGTCAAAGCTCGGCGTATTGGGGTCGATGTGCTCAAAAAACTTTTCGTAAAGAACTTCGTCCTCTGCCCCCCAAACGCTCCCGGGGACATCGCCGAAATCACCGCGGCTGACAAACTCCGAAAAGCCTTGTGCCCGTGTGAATTCACCGATGCGCTCCCACGTCGCGGGGCCTGCATAGAAGAAGCGACTGCGATAGCCGAGCCGCTCCATCGTAGGCGCGGATGCTGTTGGAAACGGCGCGGCAAAGGATTCCGGCATGGTCGTGAGGTAGAGATTGGCATCGGCAAACCCTGTCACAATCCCCGTCACAGCAGAGACCGTACTTGCGCCGTTCGGCAGAAACGTCGGGCAGTAGTCCGCATCGTCTGCCGCGATGATGCTGCGCAGCCCGGAAGAAATCGGAATATTCCCGTACTTATCGAGGAGCGGCCAGTTTGCGAGGCTCTCTGAAATGATAAGAACGACGTGCCGCGGTTTTGCAATTTTTGCGCCCGCTGCCGTGCGTGTCAGATAATCGTCGAGATTATCGCTCGTCGGCGCTTTTCCTGAAAGATTCGCCGCGAGATTTCGGATGTCCTCCACGGTGAAATCCAACCCGTTACAGGCACGCATGCGGCCATTGAGCCGGTACGCGCGGTAGAGCGCCTGCGGGCTGTCGAGAATTGCCTCATTGAGAAATGGGTCGCGCGTAACGCCGGCATTCTCCCAATCGACTGCCGTCTGCCATCCAAGCCCTCCGCCAAAGATCGAAAGTTTCGCTATGAGACAGACAAAGAAGAGGAAGAGCACCCGTGCACTCAAGTGAATCCCCAAACGAGGCGCTGCGGGGAGCTTCCAGAGAAGCTCATGCCAGAAATTTTCACCAAAAATGCGCACAATCGGACATTTTGCATCGTAAACTTTTTTAAAGAGGAAGAGCAAGACCGCTCCTAAGACAAGCGCACCAAGCAACCGCAGCGGAAGCTGAAACTGCTGTACCATCGTCCAAAAGAGCGCGGCGCGGTCATCCTGCACACCGACGAAAATCATCTGGTTGAAATTTGCGTGAAACGTCCGATAGTAGGTGAAACTCGCAGCAAAGAGCACGGAAAGCACGGTGAGAAAGACGCCTGCAAGAATAAGTGTCACGCGCCGCGCCATGCGACTAGAAACAAAGCCTGTAAAAAAGCCTGGCAGGAAGGTTGGCAGCGTGAGCACGCCCGCCGTCTGCATGCTCAGTTTTCCCCCGCGAAAGAATGCGTAAATCGCATCCGTCAGCCTTGTGCCATCTGCCCAAAACGCATGTAAGATGCCGATGTAAAGTGCACGGAAAAGGCAGAGAACTGCGAGATAGAAAAAGAAAACCTTCAGTCCCTTGATAAGACCTATGTACAGCGGCGAAAACCAGTCCTGTCTTATCCCTGGGAAATGATTTTTTGTCTTCATCAAAATCATGGGAGTATGATATCAACGCCAAAGGAATCTGCCGCCCGACGGACGTCTTCCGGCAGCTCAGAATCCGTGATGAGTCCTGAGAGCGTGTCGAGTGACGTATAGTTGTAATTGCCATCCGTCGAAAGTTTACGCGCCTCTGCGACGACATACGCCTTCTTGCTGCGGCGAATGATCGCCGCCTTATTGATGCCGTCCTCGATATCATACGTTGAGACGCTGTTTTCCTTGATATCGACCCCGACCGCACCGACAAAGGCGATGTCCGGCTTGAGACGGCTGATGAAATCAAGCGTCATGCCGCCCCAGAAGCCATCACGACTCTTGTTGAGCTTGCCGCCTGCAAAGATCACGCGGATCTTTGGATTGCGCGAGAGCACGACGAGGATGTCAATCATATTCGTCACGACTGTGACATCCATCTCCATCTTGACGAGAAGCTCGGCAATCGCTAAGTTTGACGTCGAGATGTCGAGAAAGACCATATCGCGGTCATGGACGAGCTTCACCGCTGCACGTGCGATATGCTGCTTCGCCTCGACATCCGTCGTGCGGTGCTTGCTGACCTCCAGCATATGGCTGTTCTCACGGATGCGAACCGCGCCGCCATAAGTACGCTTGAGTTTACCCTTCTTTTCGAGTGCACCGAGATCCTTGCGGATGCAATCCTCTGTCACCTTGAACTCTTCGCTGAGATCGCGGACGCGAACCTTTCCGTCACGCGCGAGCATCTGTAATATGATATCTTGCCTTTCTTCCAAAAACATAACAAAGCCTCCTGACAACGTCGAGAATCTATAACGTATACAGATTCTCAAGGAACCGATGATAAAAGGATTCCTGTATTATTGTTTTATCTTATTCAAGAGATAATTTTACAAGATGAAGGCGGCATTGGCAAGTTTTTTTTGAAAATTCCTATAGATTTTTGAAAATTTTCTGCTTGCAAAAATTTTTTCCGCGTGATAGAATAAACATGTTTCATGCGGGCATAGTTCATCGGTAGAATGGAAGCTTCCCAAGCTTCAGAGGTGGGTTCGATTCCCATTGCCCGCTCCATATGGATGTAAGCCAAGGTTCTGCCTTGGCTTTTTTGATACATCCGATGGAAAATTTCTACACGAACTAAAAAGGAGAAGAAATATTGCCTGAAGAACCAACGACAAAAAATGCTGCACAGATGAACGATGCGAGCCACGCAGCAGACGAAAAAGCGCGGATCGCCCAGCCGCATGGCAAAGAGCAGCTCATCAAGATGAAAATCCTCGACATGGTGCACAGCGGTGAAAGCCCGTTCGACATTCTCTATCACGTCGCAACGTGGTTGGAAGATATTTCTGGCGAACGCGGCTATGCAAAATATGTCGAGGATCAGATTCATGCGATCTACGGCTTTGCGCTGGAGCACGAAAAACCACTGCAAGATGAGCTTGCAGAAGTCGAAACGCGCCTCAAGCGCATTGAATCAGCGTTTGAAAACCCTGACTTTACAGAGGAAGAGCATATACGCATCGGCTTTGCCATCGACCGCCATAAGAAGAACATCGAGCGTCTGAAGCTGATGATACAAAAGGCGAAGGCAAATAAGGATAGCATGACCATCATAAAAAATTAATCGTTATCCCCGTGCCTTTTTCACTGCGGCAAAAGCCTTTTCGGCTGCGGCAATCGTGCGCTCGATATCTTCATCCGTATGTGCACCCGACATGAAGAGCGTCTCATACTGGCTCGGTGCCAGATAGATGCCTTCCGCAAGCATCGTCTTGAACCAGATTTTAAATGCCTCTTGGTCGGATGCAGCGGCGTCTTCAAAGTTCCATACCTCATGCTCGTTGAAGAAAATACCGAACATCGAGCCTGCCATATGTGCCTGAATCGTAACGCCCGCATCCTTTGCCGCCTGCTGCCAGCCGAGGATAAGTTTCTTAGTCTTAAGCGTGAGCATGCGGCTGTAGTCAGCACCGCCGTTCTCTGGCTCCGCCGTGATGATCTTCAGTGTCTCGATGCCCGCCGTCATTGCGAGCGGATTGCCCGAGAGCGTTCCTGCCTGATACACAGGACCTGCGGGAGAAATCTGCTCCATGATCTCACGGCGCCCGCCGTATGCCGCCACTGGGAGCCCGCCGCCGATGATTTTCCCAAGACAGGTGAGATCGGGGACAATGCCATACGCCGCCTGTGCACCCCCGAGAGATGCACGGAAGCCGCACATGACTTCGTCAAAGATGAGGAGCGACCCCGCTTCTTCTGTAAGCTTGCGGAGATGGTCGAGATAGCCTTGCTTTGGAAGGACACATCCCATATTGCCCGCAACCGGTTCGACGATAATGGCGGCAATTTCGTCTCCATGCGCCTTCATGACCTGCTCGATGGCATCAAAGTCGTTATACGGTACGGCAATCGTGTCTGCCGCCGTACCCTTCGTGACGCCGGGACTTGACGGCACGCCGAAGGTCGCAAGCCCCGAGCCTGCTCTCACAAGTAAGCTGTCGCTGTGCCCATGATAGCAGCCGATGAACTTCACGAATTTCTCGCGTCCCGTATAACCGCGTGCAAGGCGAATGGCGCTCATCGTCGCTTCGGTACCGGAATTGACCATGCGGATGACTTCAATCGAAGGATAGACCTGCATGACGAGCTTTGCCAGCTCCGACTCACGCACGGTTGGCGCGCCGTAGCTCGTGCCGCGTGTCACCGCTTCCTGCAGAGCCTTCACAACCTGCGGATGCGCATGACCGACAACCATCGGGCCCCACGAGCCGACATAGTCGAGGTAGGCATTACCATCAATGTCATAAATATAGGCACCCTTTGCACGGTCGATGAACGGCGGGTTGCAATCGACATTCGAATACGAGCGCACCGGACTGTTGACTCCGCCCGGCATCAAAGCCTTCGCTTCTTTAAAGGCAGCGAGGGATTTTTCAAGATGCAGCATAAAAACTTCCTTTACTGTTTAAAATACGGTAAATCTTTTTAGAAGACGACGATCCCATTTTCTTTATAACTCATCAGCGCTTCAGCCACTTTGCCGCGTCTATAGCATGATAGGTAATGATGATATCGGCACCGGCGCGCTTCATGCTGGTCAATGTCTCGAGGACGATGCGCTTCTCATCAATCCAGCCATTGAGCGCAGCCGCCTTGACCATCGCGTATTCGCCGCTGACGTTATACGTTGCAACGGGCGTATGAATCATATCGCGAACCTCGCGGACAATGTCAAGATAGGCAAGCGCAGGCTTTACCATGATGATATCGGCGCCCTCCTCTATGTCGAGGAAAGTTTCTTTAAGCGCTTCCTCACGGTTGGCAGGATCCATCTGATACTGACGGCGGTCACCGAAACTCGGTGCACTGTCAGCGGCATCACGGAAAGGCCCGTAATAGCCCGAAGCGTATTTTACGGCGTAACTCATGATACTCGTATTAATGAAGTTGTGTGCATCGAGTGCTTCGCGAATGGCGGCGACGCGGCCGTCCATCATATCGCTCGGCGCGACGATGTCTGCGCCGGCTTCCGCCTGGCTGACGGCAACCTTCTGAAGAAGCGCAAGCGTCTTGTCGTTATCGACGTAGTGATCGGTCAAATGACCGCAGTGACCATGTGTCGTATACTGACAAAGGCAGACATCACCTACAATGACGAGTTCCGGCACTTCCTTTTTGATGGCAGCGATCGCACGCTGTACAGGACTCGTTTTGTCCCAAGCCGAAGAACCGTCTGCGTCCTTGTACGCGGGAAGGCCGAAGATTTCGACGGAAGGAATACCTAGCGCAGCGATTTCCTTGGCGAGCTCGACGGCCTTATCGACAGAAAGATGATAGCACGCCGGCATGCTCTTGATTTCTTCCTTGACATTTGTGCCCGGCACAACAAAGATCGGATAGACGAAATCCTTGACGGAAAGTGTTGTCTCACGAACCATATCCCGAACGGCAGGACTGATGCGAAGACGACGTGGACGAATGTTTTGATTGAACATACTACTACTCCTATCTCTGCGGGCTGCCCCGTATTCTTTATTAATATTTGTGGAAAAGGCGGGTTTCCCCGCCCTCTTGCTCCGATTTAATTTTTTAATCTCGCTGCTTCAGGCGGTCAGCGTGGAGAGAATCGCGTGAAGCAAGCCTTCGATCGTGTAGGTCTTGGCGATAACCGTGGCTTTCATTCCCTCTTTTTCCATAGTCTCCGCTGTGACAGGACCGATGGCTGCGGTCTTGACACCCGAAAGAATCGCTGCACCGCCGAGCATCCTGCAGAAATTCTTGACGGTTGACGAGCTTGTAAAAGTCACAAAATCATAACGCTCCGCAGCAAGATCTTCTTTCAGTGCCTTAAGTTCTTCGTCTTCCAGCGGGGCAGTAACGGTTCGATACGCCGGAACGACATCGACGACCGCGCCCTTTTTACGCAGGCTGTCGGGAAGGACAGCGCGTGCTTTCTCTGCGCGCGGCAGGAGAATTTTTGCATGCGGCGGAAGTTTGCCCTTCAGCGCCTCGAGAATTCCTTCGGCACGATACGCCTTGGGAAGGATATCGGCAGTGATACCATATTTTTTGAGCTTTGCAGCCGTCGCCGAGCCAATGGCCGCAATCTTCGCATAGCCGAGGGCTCGCGTATCCTTTCCTGCCTTTTCCAAGCGACGGAAAAATGCCTGTACGCCGTTTACACTCGTGAAGATCAGCCAGTGATAGCCGTCGATTTTTTCAACCGCCGCATCCAATGCCGCATAGTCATCTGACGGCGGCTCGATGGCGATCGCAGGAACCTCCTTGACGCACGCACCAAGAGCTTCAAGCTTTTCCGTGAGTGCGGATGCCTGCGCGCGGGCGCGCGTGACGAGAATATGCTTGCCAATGAGTGGATGCGTCTTTGGATCGTCAAACCAGCGGAGCTTTTCGCGAAGATTGACGACATCGCCGACAAGGAAAATAGCCGGCGGCTTGATGCCGTGCTTTTTGACATCTTCGGCGGCATTTCTCACCGTCGTCACAAGTGTCTCCTGCTCTGCCTTTGTCCCCCAGCGAATGACGGCGGCCGGCGTATCGGCCGCACGGCCGTTTTCGATGAGCTTTGCCGTGATATGCGGAAGATTCGCGATGCCCATGAGAAAGACGAGCGTATCGACGCCTGTCGCAAGACCCGCCCAATTCATCTGGCTCTCTGCCTTTGTCGGATCTTCGTGCCCCGTGATGACGGCAAAAGAGGTCGCAACCGCACGATGCGTGACAGGAATGCCCGCATAGGCCGGCACAGAAATCGCCGACGTGATGCCGGGAACAATCGTAAAGGAAATGCCGTTCTTTTCGAGAAGCAATGCCTCCTCACCGCCGCGCCCAAAGACAAAGGGATCGCCGCCCTTCAGGCGCACGACAATCTTTCCCTCCTTCGCTTTATCTACGAGGAGCTGATTGATATCGCCCTGTTTCATCGTGTGCTTTGCCGATGCCTTGCCGACGTAGATGAATTCCTGCGCCCTCTTTGCATGCGCGAGAATGCGGCTGTCGGCTAATCTGTCATAGACGACGGTATCCGCCGCTGCAAGACATTCCGCCGCCTTGATGGTGAGCAGGCGATGATCGCCGGGACCTGCTCCGACGAGAAAGACTTTGCCTGTTGTATCGTTCAAAATAATTCCCTCATTCTATTAAACATCCAGTCCGATTTCTTTCAGTATTGCGCGGCCGCCGTCGTCAAGCAGTTTCTCGGCAAGCTTTATGCCGAGATGTTCGGCCTCTTCCCGCGCGCCATCGATACCCGCTCGGTAGAGCCGCATGCCATCGAGTGAGGCAATGACGGCTTCCACATGAAGTCCCGCTTTCACCTCTGTCGCATAGACGCCGACAGGCACTTGACAGCCGCCTTGTACGCGGGAGAGGAACGCACGTTCCACCTTTGCGGCGGTGACGGTTGACGGGTCGTTCAAAAAGTCAATGCGCGCCCTTACCGCCTTGTCATCTTCTCTTGTCTCAATGGCAAGCGCCCCCTGCCCGACGGCGGGCAACATGATCTTTTGGTCGATGACCTCTGTGATTCGATCGCCGAAGCCAAGGCGCTTAAGCCCTGCAACAGCCAGTATGACAGCATCGAAGTTCTCACTTTCCAGCTTATCTAAGCGCGTGCCGACATTGCCGCGAAGGTCGTGAATATCGAGGTCAGGCCTTTCATGCAAGAGCTGCGCTTTGCGGCGAAGGCTGCTCGTACCGACCTTCGCTCCCTTCGGAAGATCAGCCAGCGCTTCGTACTTCGAGCTGACGATGGCGTCCCCCACGTCAAAGCGCTTCGTAATCGCAGAGATGATGAGACCCGACGGCACCTCTGTCGGCATATCCTTTAAACTATGAACAGCGATGTCAACTTCACCTTCTAGCATGGCGTCTTCAAGTTCCTTTGTAAAGAGACCTTTGCCGCCGATCTTTGCGAGGGGGGCATCGAGAATCTGATCGCCCTTAGTCGTCATCTTCTTTAAAGCAACGGTCAGCTCCGGATACTTTTCTTCCAAACGGTGCTTTACGTATTCTGCCTGCCAAAGCGCGAGTTTACTCGCCCGCGTACCGATAATGATCGTGTCGTTCTTCATTTGTCGCAGCCTCCCCAATCGTATCGAGTTTGAATAGCGAGCGCATCGCCTTTATGTAAAAGGTTTCGCGCGCCGTGCCCGCCGAACTGTTCAGCTTCATCATCGGCATGCGTAGAATCTTTCGCACGATCATGCGCGTCATATGATCGACTTGGCGCCGCTCCTGTTTCGTAAGGTTGGGAAGCTTCGATGCTGCGCGGTGTACCTCGCGCTCGCGAATCCTCTCGCAGCGATCCGACAGCAGTGCCATGAGAGGGCGGAGCGAAAGGTATTGAAAGCGATCTTGAATATCCGCGATCTCCTCTTCCACGATGCGCTCTGCCTGCCTTGCCTCATGGCGGCGCTCTTCAATGTGCTTGTCGACGACAGCTTCCAAGGCGTCGATGTTGTAGAGCGTGACGCCCTTGATTTCCTCAACATCCGGGTCGACGTCACGCGGCACGGCGATGTCGATGAAAAAGAGCTGCCTGCCCTTGCGCTTTGCCATCAGACGCTTTGTCTCCCACGCCTTGACCACGTAATGCGGCGCCCCCGTTGAGGTCACGACGACATCGACATCTTTCGCACGCGCAAGCGCTCCTTCAAACGGAATCGCCTCACCTCCGATAACCTCGGCGAGCTTTTCTGCCTTGTCATAGTGGCGATTGGCGACGAGAATCTGTTTCACGCCGCGCGCTGCAAGGTGCTGCGCCGTAAGCTCCGCCATCTTTCCCGCGCCGAAAATGAGCGCCGCGCGCCCCTCGAGGTCGCCGAGTTTGGCGCGAACCAACTCGACCGCCGCATAGCTGACAGAGACCGAATTATAAGCAATGCGCGTCTCCGTACGAACGCGCTTTCCCGTCTTAATTGCACGATGAAAGAGCGTGTTCAAAACGGTGCTCGTCGTACTCGCCTCACGTGCTATCGCATAGGCCTCCTTTACCTGCGAGAGAATCTGCCCTTCACCAAGGACGAGAGAATCCAGACTTGACGCTACGCGAAAGAGATGCCGAATACAGGCTTCATCGGCATAAGTGTAAAGGTACTCGCTGATATCCTCCTCATTTCCTGTGAGATCAAAGATAAATTCGCGCATTGTCTCCACGTCTTCTTCCGCATCGTCGACAACGGCGTACATTTCGCTTCGATTGCAGGTCGAGAGGACGACCGCCTCACGAACTCCCTCATAGTCGTTTAGATTCCGAAGCCCTTCCTTAATCGCATGCTTTGACAAAGAAAACCGCTCGCGGACATCCACTGGCGCTGTCTTATGATTCAGCCCCAAAATCACTAATTGCATTTCTGACCTCTTCTTCTGCTTTCCTCAGCTCTCCTGCGCGCACGTGCTCAAGTACGCGATAATTCAGCGCCTTCTTCCAAAAGGCGGCTTGCGCTTTCTTCGGCACTGCCTTTTGGACGTCCGCCCGCAGTACCTTGAGACGCTCCATCCAAGGGGCAAAGGATGAGGGAAACTCATCTTCCAATGTACGGCGAAGAAAGCGCGAGAATGCCGGCTCTGCTCCACCGGTCGAAACAGCAAGAAGAAGGCTGCCGCGGCGGATGCGCGAAGGCACGACAAAATCTCCACCGTCATCAGATGCGGCATCGTTCGCAAAGATACCAAGCGCCCTTGCTTCCTCCCGCGCCTGCGCATTCACAGAAGTGGCTGCCGCGAGAAAGACAAGGCGCGGCTTGATGTTAGAAAAATCTCCCTGTCGATATCCCCGACGAAGGATGTTAACCTTACCGCACGCTTCCATTTCAACGAGGCGCGTGCTGACATTCGGCGCGATGACCGTGATGCACGCACCGCAAGCGACGAGTCCCGCCGCTTTCCGCACTGCCACAGCGCCGCCGCCGACGATGACGCATACCATGCCCTCGATCTCGAGGTGAAGCGGATACAGCATACACGCTCCTATCTTTCTATCCAAAAGCACAAAACATGAATACGATTCATAAAAACATCCCCTATTATAGCGCATTTCCTAGAAGAATACCACATAACCCCATCGACTTTGTGGATATTTTTACAGCAAAAAAGGGCAGTCGCTTCCCTGCCCTTTCATTCTTCGTTCCTGCTATCCGGCTCACTGCCGGCTTTTTATTCTATCGTGAGTAATTTATTTTTCAAGGCGTAGATCAGCGCCTGTGTGCGGTCATTGACCTTGAGCTTGTGGAAGATGCTCGTCAAATGGTTCTTGACCGTCTTTTCCGAAAGGTTGAGTGCCTTGCCGATATCCTGATTGGAAAAACCCTTTGCAATGCACTGGAGAACATCCATCTCCCGCGCAGTGATGCGTTCTTTTCGCCCTTCGTTCCACATCTCCCGCGCGACCTGCTCGATATCATCTGTCTCCTTCAAACTACCGAACAGACGCTCGGCGATCTGCTGACAGATAAATGCCTTGCCTTCATGCACCGTGTATATGGTCTTGATAAGAACCTCCGGCTCGACATCCTTTAACAAGTAGCCCCGTGCGCCGTTCTTCAGCATCTCGAGAACGTAGTTATCGCTGTCGTGCATCGTCAGCGCAATAACGCGCGTTGAAGAATTTGCCTCCGAAAGACGCTTGGTGACCTCCATTCCCGTCAGCCCCGGCATATGAATATCGAGGAGCAAGATGTCTGGATGGAGCATCAGCGTGCGAGCCAGCGCTTCTTGACCGTCTTCTGCTTCGCCGACAACTTCAAGGTCATCTTCAAAGCTCAAGATGCGCTTGACCCCCTGCCGCAAAAGTGCGTGATCGTCTGCTATTAGAATCTTAATCGACATTTCATCATCTGCTTTCAAAAATTTCCACTGCGTTGCCTTCTGCTATGAACTCTTACTAGATCAAGTATCCTTGAGGACGTGTGCTGTCAGGAAGATCATGACTTCTGACTCCTCATGGCTGTGTGAGACATTTTTGAAAAACATGCCCAGAATTGGGATGTCACTGAGAAATGGAATCTTCTGCATATAGCGGGACTCCTCGCTGCCGATAAGCCCGCCGATGACCATCGTCTCGCCGTCTTCCAAGCGGACGTGCGTCACCGCCCGTCGGTCTTGGAAACGGTAGGCTTTCATCGTATCGACATAATACGGCGTTGATACCTCTGTTTCGACACTTGCCGTAATCTCGCCATTGGCATTGACGCGCGGCGTACAGCGAAGGATGATACCTGTCTGATGGTAATCATATGTCGTCCGCGTCACATCATTCGTCGTCGTCTCCGTTGGAACAGGCACCTCACCGCCAATGACGATGACTGCCTCGCGTCCCTGCATCGTCGTGATGTTCGGACGCGCGAGAATCTTTGCCTTACCGTCCGTGACCAGCGCATTGAGCCGCGCCTCGTAATAAAACTCAAACGGAAGCCCTTCCGGCCCGCGACCGAAGCGAATCACGCCCGGCACATATCCCTTACCGCCAGTATTTCGATCGATACGACCGTGTTGCTGATCTGGCATCTGCGGGAGCGTCGACCATTCCCATGTCACGCCGAGATTCTTCGATGCATCCTTCGTAAGTGAGACGACCTTGGCCTCTAAGGAAACCTGTTTGGATGGCTTGTCTATTTCAGAAAGCACCTCGCGGACGGCCTGCGCCTCCGATGCCGTGCCAAAGAAGATCAGAGAGTTCGTCGCCGTATCAAAGTGGACGCGTTCTTCCGCAACGTCATTGGAATTTTCAGCACCGTTCTTAATGACAAGCGATATTTTTTCCGTCTTACCTTTATTCTCTGTCTTTCTAAGTTCAACATCATCATCGGCGTTTTCTCTTTGGGATGATGATGCTCCAGTTATTCGATAGCGCTTATTCGTCATATTGAGTGCCAGATTCGCGACACGCGCCAGCTCCTCCGGATCGCCATAGCGGACAGGATAGACGTGCATCTGCCGCATTGCATCTGCCTTTGCCGCCGTCGTCACCAAAAAGACATCGCCCTCGCGCGAAAGCGTGAGACCTTCTGTCTCTGCCACAAAGCGAAGAATATTTTCCGGCTCATCCTCGAGATTCACCGACACCGTACCAACGACTGAATCATCAAAAACAAGGCTCATATTTGCCATGCGTGCGAGAGAACGCATCACGGTTCGTACATCCGCCCCCGCAACCGTCATCGAAACTGGTGCGGCATCTGCCCGCGCTCCGCTGAGAAAAAGAAAAAGCGCGGCAAACAAGAAGCAATGCCGACGCAGTGCCAATCTCATAGCCACACCACCCAAAATCTTTCACTACCCGGTTTTCCGATTGCTGTATCATGATCCAGGCTCTCAGAAAACACTTCTATAAAAATAAAACGATCTACGGTACAATATGCAGCATGGACGAGCCGTCTGCCCCATCGACAGAGACCGTATCAAACCCGATATTAAGGACGCGCACGCCCGCGAGCGACTCGCCCACCGCAAGCGGCGCTGAAGAGCTGCCGACAGAAAGAAGCGCCAGAGCTCCGTTATCACCGCGAACAATGCCGTGCAGCAGCACTGCATTACGCGCCGGTGCGGGGACAACTGCGCCTACCGCTGCCGGCGATGCCGATGATGCTGCCACACTACGGTCAGCAGGCGGCGCTGCCTTATTCTCTGCAGCTACCGCCTCACGAGGCGGTGCTTTCTGCGCATCCGCTTTGCCATCCGAATCACCTGCATTTACATCATGCACTACAGACGCCCGTACATCATGCGTTTCAGAAAATGGATTTTTCAGTTCCGACCGAGCAATCTGCCGCTCTGCCCCTTTGACCGCAAGATGTTTCGATGCATGATCCGGCTTATGTTCCGTGCCTATGTCACTGACTTCAGACATCAGATTATCTTCGTCCGATTTGCCTGAATAAAGAGAAAAAAACGCCAAAAAAACAAGGAAAATTGCGGCTGCAAAGACCTTGCGGCCGTTTCCTTCACGCATCAAGAATGCACGAAAGTTCGATATCCACTCTGTATACATATCCGATTAAACATGGTCTTGCAAACTCTCATCACGATGGACAGCACACCATCCATTACGTAGACTAGTATAGCATAGATAAATGCTTGATACAAGACCAGCAGCATGCTCCGGCTTTATGGTAAATGACAAGTTTAATTTCGTATGGAGCGCATCAGACTTCATCGTCATCTTCCATATGAAGACCGGATGCGTCGAACATCTGAAGACCCTTTTTGCCGGCTTCCACTGCCCTTTCCATCAGTTCTTTTATGCTCGAACCGTCATAGGCAGCCTGGGCGCTGACCATCTCGATGAGCATGGGGAGATTGACGCCCGTAACGATGCCGCAGTCCCTTTGGTCGATGACGATGCGGCATGCTGCATTGTACGGACTGCCGCCGAAGAAATCATTCAAAAAGAGCACGCCGTCCTTACAGTCAAGTTCTTTCATTGCCGCCTTGTACTTCTCAGCAACTTCACTGGAATCCTCTCCCGGCGCAAGCGAGACTGCGCGAACGTTTTCCTGCTCGCCGCAGATCATCTCACAGGCTTTCAAAAGCCCTGGTGCAAAATCTTCGTGCGTGCCTATGATAATGCCAAACATGCCAATTCCTATACCTTCCTTCAAAATTCTGCTGTATGGAATTTCCCTACGACATGATAATAACAGATTATTCCTTATCTTTCAAGGAATCTTCTGCCTTTGTATTGAATGCGATTCTTATTTTTATAAAGTTTCTGCTTCCACCATGAGCTCGCGCACGATGGCTGCAAATTCCTCGCGCGTCGTCGCCTTGTTAAACTTATCACGCAGAAACGCACCGTGCGGGATTCCCCTCGTATACCATGTCGCATGCTTTCGCATCTCGCGCGGGCCTATGTAGTCGCCCTTGTAGTGCAAGAGAAGATCGAGATGATGCAGAATGACTTTCGCACGCTCTGCCATCGTCGGCAGCGCTAGGCGCTCACCCGTCCGCCAGTAATGCGTAAATCGCCGAAAGATCCACGGATTCCCCTGGGCAGCGCGGCCGATCATCACACCATCGGCACCCGTCACACGGCGAATGCGGTCGAGGTCATCAAACGTGCGAATGTCGCCGTTTGCGATAACAGGAACGCGCACCGCCTTCTTGACCGCAGCGATGCTGTCATAGTCAGCATTGCCTGCATAAAACTGTTCACGCGTCCTGCCATGAACAGCAATGGCATCGACGCCTGCAGCTTCTGCTATCTTTGCCAATTCAACCACATTGACATGCGCATCGTCCCAGCCCTTTCGCATCTTGACAGTAAATGGCATCTTGACCGCCTTTCGTATCGCCGTCAAGATCTTTTCCGCGCGCTTTGGGTCGGTCATCAGTGCAGAGCCTTCGCCGTTTTTTACGATCTTTGGCGCAGGACAGCCCATGTTGAAGTCGAGAATATCCGCCGTGCCGAGCGCTTCGATGAACGCAGCAGCTTCTGCCGCCATCACGGGTTCTTTGGCAAAGATCTGCATGGCGAGCGGCCGCTCATCGCGCTCAGAGGAAAGCATGGCAAGCGTGCGTTCATTACGATAGTGGATCCCCTGTGCCGAGACCATCTCTGCGTAGGCAAGCGGGCAGCCCATGTCATGTGCAATAACGCGATAGGCAGTATCCGTGACACCTGCCATAGGCGCGAGAAACACCGGCGCATCAAAGGCGAATTTCCCGATGTTCATTCGGCGTCCCTGCGCCTTTCGCGGCGGTCTTCGGCATTGCGCTCATAGAGCACGCGAAGTCCAGTTAAGGTCAAAAAATGATCGATCTTTTCAATCGTTGAGGATTCGCGCATAATCATCCGTGCGAGCCCTCCCGTCGCAATGACCTTGACCGGTTTATCGCCGCCGATCTCCGCCTTGATGCGTTTTACAATCTCATCGATCTGCCCGACATAGCCAAAGATAATGCCCGCCTGCATGCCCTGAATGGTATTGTGGCAGATGATACTCTTCGGTGGGACGAGCTCGATTCTCGGCAGCTGTGCAGCACGCTGGAAAAGTGCGTCGGAACTCGTTCCAATGCCGGGCGCAATGACACCGCCCAAAAAGTCGCCATTTTCTCCGACGACATCAAAGGTCGTCGCCGTACCGATGTCAATGACGATCAGAGGGCCGCCGTACTGCTCAAAAGCTCCGACCACATTCACGATGCGGTCAGCACCAATGGCGCGGGGGTTCTCGTAGTGCAGACGAATGCCTGTGCGGATGCCAGGACCTACGACGAGCGGACGCAGATGAAAGTAGCGTTCGCACATCTTGACCAACGGCACGATGAGCGGCGGCACGACGCTCGAAATGATGATGGCGCGAATGTCTGCCATGCGAATGCCCTGATAGCGAAAGAGATTGTTGATGAGCATACCGTACTCATCGCCCGTTTTCTGACGATCCGTTGAAAAACGCCAGTGTTTCATGAGCTTTTTTCCCTCATAAGCCCCCATGACGATGTTCGTATTGCCGATGTCAAGAACTAAAAGCAAATGCTCCCCCTCCAAACGCAAAATTCGACTTATTATACTATGTGCGGACATTCCTTTCAACAAAAAAATTACGCCGACTCGTACCATGCAGAAGAGGCATACATTGCCTTTCAGCGATATGTCCCCTTTTGATGCATAAACCAGCTGCGCAGACAATAAAAAAGCACCGCTCAGCGGTGCAGTATTTCCTATGGCAGGGGTAGCTGGACTCGAACCAACGCATGCGGGATTCAGAGACCCGTGCCTTACCAACTTGGCGATACCCCTGTGTCCTCGGCGTCTGCCGTCAACGATGGCTATTATACACGAACGCATGATGTTTGGCAAGCCCTTTTTTGAAAATTTTTCCAAGAAATTTTCAGCGGCACATCAATACGCGCCCTTACTTTCGATAACCGCCTTAAATGTCTTGAAAAGATACATGAGATCGATCCAGATGCTCCAATTGCGGACATACCATGTATCCATCTCGACGCGCTCGTCATACGTCGTGTCGCTTCTGCCGCTCGCCTGCCACATGCCCGTGATGCCTGGGCGAACCATATAGTATTCGCGGATGTTTTCGCCGTACTTTTCAATTTCCTTTGCCACGACAGGGCGCGGACCGACAAGGCTCATCTCACCCTTCAGGACGTTCAGGATCTGCGGAAGTTCATCAAGGCTCGTGCGGCGCAAAAAGGCACCGAGCTTCGTGACGCGGGGATCATGCTCGAGCTTGAATGTCTCCTCCCACTCTTTCTTCGCCGCCGGGTTCTTCGCGATATATTCCTTAAGCCGCGCTTCGGCATCCGGAACCATCGTCTGGAATTTATAGCATGAAAAGCTCTTGCCGTCTCGTCCAATGCGTCGATGTGCAAAGATAACGCTTCCGCGGTTGTCGATGGCAACGCGCAGCGCAATGAAGAGAAGGAGGGGACTGATGAGCACGCTGCCCAAAAGCGTCGCGACGATGTCAAAGGTGCGCTTTAAGAAGCGGTTCCGCCGGACAGCAAGGTTATTGCGGACACTCAAAATCGGAATCTTTTCTGCAAAGAGAATGTCGAGATCCGCGCTCGCCATCGGCGTGCCGATGAGGTCGGGCACGAAGGAGACACGGCGCACATACGGCGCAATCTCGCTGATGAGTTTCTGGTTGAGCTCTTTTGCCGCACCCGGCGTAGCTATGATAACCGTCTGGATGCCCGACATGCGAATGATCTTCTCCGCGTCCTGCATACCGCCATAGAGAAGGAAGCGATCTGGCAGATGCTTGGAAACGGGATCGTCGTCGATGAGCCCAACAACCTTATAGCGATAGCCAAGATCCCCCTCAAAAAAGCGCAGCAGCGCCTCTGCCGTATATCCCGCGCCGATGATGATGATCGGCTCGTAACAAAGCCCGCTCTTTTTCAAAAACTTCAAAAACAGATAGCGAACGGCATATATGAAGAAGAGTGCATAAAAGAAGAGAAATGCCAGCGTCATGCGGCTGACAAGGACGTCCGCGCGGAAAAGATAAAAGAGAATGATGAGGCCGATCATGCCGTAGAAAACAGCATAAAACGTATCGCGGAAAATGTTCAGTATTGGGCGCATCATCCGATACGCATCCGCACGCCAGAGAAAGAAGATGAGGATGCACGGAATCCAGCCGTAGAAGTTGAGTGCCGTAATCGTGTACAGCGGATTGCCGTCCCAAAGGAAGGCGAGCTGTGCGCGCGTGACAATCGCGACCTTTTCTGCCAACAGGATGGCAAGGTAATCCGTAAGGATTGTACAGAGAACCGCTGCCGTCTGCCCGAAGCAAAAACTTCCCATGTTCTCCTCCTTTCATAATTCGTCATATATTTCAAATAAGATTAACACAGGTTCTTTTTCACTGTCAATTTCACCAACGCCCCCGAAGCTTCCAGAAATCCGGTGAAAAGAGAACGAGAATGGTGAAAAGCTCCAGTCGCCCCAGCAGCATTTCAAGACAGAGAAGCCCCTTCATGAAGTCCGGCAGCGGCGCATATGTCTGTGTCGCACCTGCAACGCCAAACGCGGGGCCGACGCTTCCCAGTGCGCTGATGCTGATGGTGAGCGCATCAAAAGGGCATATGCCTGCGAGCGCATAGGAAAGCGCAAAAAGAGCGATGAATAAGACGTAGAGAAAAGCAAACATCTCCGTATGACCAATGGTACCGCGCCCGATCTTTGCACCGTTCATGCGCACCTCGACGACACTTCGCGGACTTAGCTTCTGATGGATGACAGCGCAGGCATGCTTGACGAGAATGACGATGCGCGTCACCTTCATGCCGCCTGCGCAGCCGCCCGCACAGCCGCCGCTCACCATCAGCATCAGGAGAATGCCCTTGGAAAATCCCGGCCATATATCAAAGTTCGCCGAGACAAAGCCTGTCGTCGAGAGCGAGCCGACCTGAAACGAAGCGTAGCGGAGTGCCTCAAGCGGCTGCATCCCACACGCAAAGACCAGATTCATGGTGACGAGAAATGCTGCAATGCAAAGAATGGAAATATACCAGCGAAACTCTGTATTTTGCCAGAGGACACGCGGTCCTTTCCGCATGACGCGATAGTAAAGCGCAAAATTTCCGCCGGCGAGAATCATGAAAAAGGTCATCGACGCTTCAAAGACGGGGCTTGCAAAATGCGCAGCGCTCGTATCATACGTTGAAAAGCCGCCCGCACCGATCGTGCTCATCGCGTGTGTCGCTGCATCCCAAAGGGAAAGCCCACATGCCCGATAGACGAGAAACGCCGCTCCCGTAAAGACGATGTAGATGGCAAAGAGGACCTTTGCCATATTGCGCAGACGTGGGAGAAGACGCTCGCGTGTTGCGCCTGTCGTTTCGGCGTCGTACATATTCTGTCTGCTTTGTTCAGATTCTGGAATGAGCGCGATGAAGATGACGATGATGCCAAGCCCACCGAACCAATGCGTCATCATACGCCAAAGCAAAAGGCTTTCCGGGAGATTTTCCAGCGTCTGAAAAACCGTTGCTCCCGTCCCCGTGAAGCCAGAGATACTTTCAAAAATGCCGTCGAGCAATCCGAGATACCCGCCGAAAACATAGGGCAGCATGCCAATGCCTGTCGCAAGCAGCCATCCAAACGCTGTGATGGCGATCCCCTCGCGCTTTGAAAGCGGCTCAGGACTTATCGCTCCCTCATGCTGCAGAAGGGCACCGACGAAAAGTGCTAAGAGAAACGAAAAAAAGAACGCCCCTGCCGCACCGCACCCGAGTAGGACGGCAGAAAAGAATGGGACGAGAAGCGTTGCCGCCTCCGCAAAGACAAGCTTTCCCAAGACAAAGCAAATGACCTTCCGATTGATAAGCGCTCCTCTCCTTCCACCTTTTCTGCGCGTTTTATCCCTGCTTGATTATACCACAGATCGATGGTATCATCGCGCTCTTTACAAGCGATGTCTGACGACACGCAAAAGACCGTCAACCAATATCAGAGCAGAAAAGATCTCAATGCGGCCGAGAACCATGACAAGAGTTAAAAAGAACTTCAGCCAGATGGGAACAACAGCGAAATCCCAGCTGCCGAAAAGGGAGCTTATCGCCCCCGCACTTGTCAAGGCAGCTGCCGCAAGTCCCATGGACGGCATGAGGTCAGTCCCCGACAGCGTGATGACGAATGCACTCAGCAAAAACGTCATCACATAAAAATAGAAAAAGGAACGGATGCGCCCGACGATCTTTGTCGAGACAGGTCTTCCATCGACACTGATGGAAACGACCATATGCGGGTGAAGCGTACGGCGCACCTCGAGGCGCGCAAGACGAAACAGGACGAACAGTCGGAGGATCTTGATGCCGCCGCCTGCCGAAGCTATCGAACCGCCGGTAAAAGCGAGAAGCAGAAGAAGCAGCTTAGAAAACGGCGGAAAGCTTTCCATCGGAGCTGAAGCAAAGCCCGTCGTCGTCAAAAAGGACGCGGCATGAAAGACGCCATAGCGCAGCGCATGAAAAAAGGAATAGGCGCCGGTCGTCCAGAGATTTACTGTGAGGAGGGCAGAGGACAGGAGAAAGACAAGGAGAAAAAGGCGGAGTTCCCTTTCGCCAAGGAACGCAAAAAATTGCCTTGCATGAAAGGCACGCCAAAGCGTGAGAAGATTCAGCGCTGCGAGCAGCATGGAAAAGACAGCAGCTGCTTCCAGCGGCAGGCTGTCGCGCGTCATAAAGGCAGTCGTATAGGCACCGCCCGATGAGATCGTCGTCATCGCCCAGACGATCGCCTGAAAGGGAGTAAGACCCGCGAGGAGAAATGCCGCAGACGAAAGCACCGTCAAAGCTAGATAGGCACAGAAGCCGTGCTGCCCTGCCTGACGCATCTTGTTCCAGACGGGGCTGAAGTGAATGCTCTGACGTGCGGTAAGGGTAAGCCCAAAACACCCGGAAACCTGCGGCAAAACCGTGACGAGAACGAGGATGAAGATGAGCCCGCCCAACCAACTCATAAGACAGTGCCAGAGAAGGAGGGACGAATCCGCCGCATAGCGATAGCCGATGTTCGAAAGTCCCGTCGTCGTCAATGTCGCCACCGCTTCAAAAAACGCAGCGGAAAGACCTGCCATCCCTGAAAAATATAGGGGCAGCATGCCATAGACGCCGAGTACGGGAAAAATCAGCACCATGAAGAGCGCTCCTTCCATGACGCGCATCGGCCGACGCGCTCTGCGGGCAAGGCGGATAAAGAGCATGGCGGTGAGAAAAGCCGCCGCAGAGGGCAACAGAAACATCCATGCCTCTGACATTGAGGCAGATAAAAGCGTATCAAAAAAAGGCAGCAGCATGAGCGCTGCCGCTACCATGAGTATCTGCCCGAAGAGGCGAAAGAAAAGAGCAAACGATGCCATGATACGCTTCTTTCTTGAAAAAGCCCCAAGCGTCATTCATGCTTCCTGAAATACGGCATGACCTTGCGGGCAAACTTCGTCTGCACAAAGAGGATCGTCCGGTCGCCTGGCTGCAGGGTCGTCTGACCGTTTGGAATCCTCGCCTCGCTGCCTCGCACGTAGGCGCAGACGAGACATTCTTTGGGAAGATTTGCCGTCATCAGCGGCCTGCCGGCAATCGGTGCGCCCTCCTGCACGATGACTTCAATCGCTTCCGCCTTAGCCCCCTCGAGCAGAGAGACGGAAACGATGCCACCACGTCTGGCAAACGCAAGAACCTCACTTGCGGAAAGAAGGCGCGCAGAAAGAACGATATCGACGCCGACTTTTTCCATGAGTTCGACATATTCGTTCCGCGAGACGCGAACGACAGTACGAATCTTATTGCCGGACATATGCCGCGCGAGAAGTGCGAGCATGAGATTGAGCTTATCGTCCTCCGTCAGGCAGACGATGACATCGGCTTCGCTGATGCCCTCTTCAAGCAAGAGGTCAATATCCGTACCGTCACCGCAAATCGCAATGCCGTCCGTTAGTTTCTCTGCCATAAGGCGGCAGCGGTCACGATCCTTGTCGATGACCTTGACGTGAACGCCCTGCTTTTCAAGCATAGGAGCTAGGGCGCGCCCCGCACGCCCTGCACCGATGATGATGACGCGGTGGAACTTCCTCGCATCGCGCTGCACGAAATTCTTGCTGAATTTCTCAATCTCCTCGGGAATACCGATAAAATAGGCGTTATCATGCGACAGGAGACAGTCATCGCCGTGCGGGATGATCATGCGGTGGTCGCGGAAAATCATACCTGCGAGCACGCCTTCCGGCAGTTTGATGTCCTTAAACGGGATGTTCACGAGCGGCGAATGACGGTGCACCTTGGTTTCAAAAAGGCGAATCTTGCCATGTGCAAAATCTTCGACATCGAGCGCCGCCGGCGTCATGAGGATGCGGTTGATTTCATTCGCCGTGATGAATTCGGGGTTCAGCATGACGTCAATATCGAAGTTTTCCTTCAGATACTCCTTTGCCTCGCCATAAAACTCGAGATCGCGGATGCGCGCGACCGTATGACGAATGCCGTGCTTCTTTGCGAGGATGCAGGCGACCATGTTGACTTCATCGGTCGCCGTAACCGCAATTAAAATATCAGCATCCCTGACATCCGGGTCGTTCATCGTGATGGGGCTAGCGCCATTTGCTGCAATGGTGAGGACGTCGAGCGTGTTCTTCGCCGCTTCAAGCTGCGTCTCGTCACGGTCGATGACGACGACGTCAAAGTCTTCGTTTGACAGCATTTCGGCAATACTGTAGCCGAGCTTTCCCGCGCCAACGACGACGATGCGCATGACATTTCCTCTTTCTAACTTCTCACTGTGCCAATTCTTCTCTGTGGCGGCGGAATCCCTGATCCTCCGCTATGTACCTTCCCATGCGTGCGACGCGGCCGCCCATACAGCTGCGGCACTGTGCCGGGGTATCTGAGACGCAGATCTTGCCGGGGTAGAGCGCGTACTTGCGCCGATAATCGCCCTCGGTGACATTCGGCATGACGACGTTGGCACCGGAGGCCAAGATGAGCTCACGCGATCCTCTTACCATCGTCTCCATCGCCGTCGTCGCGGGAATGTTGGCTTCCGGAAGCAACAGCCGGAGGAGCGATACCATGCGGCGCGTCAGATGGAAGTCACCGGGCGCTTCCTTTCCGAGCGGTGTATCGCCATTCGGTATCAGAGGACCGATGCCCACCATGTCGATGTCCATCGCCTGATAAAAGAGGATATCCCTTGCGATGGATGCAAGTGTCTGCCCCGGCAATCCGATCAGCGTTCCCGTACCGACTTCGTAGCCGAGTGCCTTGAGATCCTCCAGACAGCGCACGCGATTTGCGTACGTCATGCCGGGGTCAAAATCTTCGTACAGCTTCGCATCCGTTGTCTCAATGCGGAGAAGATAGCGATCTGCGCCTGCTTCGCGCCAGAGCCGATACGTCTCATAGTCGCGTTCACCAACGGAAATCGTGATGACGAGTCCGAGCGACTTGATGCGCCGGATAATGCCGGCAAGGCGCTTTGCTGTAAAGTGCATATCCTCGCCCGACTGAAGGACGACGGTCTTATAGCCGTATCCCATCGCTTTCTTTGCCAGCGCGACAATCTCTGCATCCTCCAAACGATAGCGCTCGATGTTCCCATTATCACGGCGAAGACCACAGTACATACAGTTTTGCTTGCAGATATTTGAAAATTCGATGAGTCCGCGCAGGTGCACGCCATTGCCGACATAGCGCTCCCGCACTTCATCCGCCGCTTTGGCAAGCGCTTCTTCTGCCTCACGCGCTGCCAGAAGCTTTGCAAGCTCCCCTTCACGCAGGCGATGCCGCTCCTTTGCCTTTTGAAGAAGCTCTTTGATTTCCTGCTCTTTCATATTCTTGCCTTACTTATCGTTCTTATCGCCCATCTTCCATGTATCCGATACACCATATCTGCGCATCTGCCCGCCATTCTTTCTTACTTCTTCCTTTGCCTTCGCCTTCTTTATGGCATCGAGCTTCTTTTTATCTGACCTGCGAAGCAGCCCTTTCGTGTGGCTGATCAGCTCTTCCTGATGGGTATTGGCATAGTCTATGATGCTTTGGTAAAACTTCTTGTCCACGCTCTTATCCGAAAGGCTGACCAAAGATGTGGTCGCATCGCTCTTCATCGTTGAGAGAATGCCCCAGTTGCTGTCCAGTTCTTCATGTTCCTTAACCTGTACCGTGCCGTCCCTCATGTTGATGATGACGAAATCTGCTGAACCATAAAGCCCATCATAACCTTTTATCGGCAGTCCCTTCCAGCGACGTTTTGTAATGACGTCTTCCTTTTGGATGGAATCGTATTGATGAAGCGTCGGAATGACAAGGACATCGAGATCGATGAAGCCTTCCGCATCAACGCCATAATGCATGACCTGCTTGTTAAAGTAATAGCTTTGGCGCGCCGTCGACTGCACCCATTGATAAATATCCTGCGAAATGGTTTCTTCCGCCTGGCAAACTGCCGGCATCGCACAGAAAAATACTGCCAGCGTCAGATTTATGCCCCATCTCTTAATATGCTTCATAACAAAATCCCCCTCGCTTCTGCATTCTGTCTACAAACGAAAAGACGGGCATCCTCTCCCAAAGACCTCGACAAACCCACCTCGCATTGCTGCATAATCTCTCGCTATTTACGAGATAAGGATAACAATTTCCCATGAAAGACGGCTGAAGCAAGACCCAAGCAGGTCAATCGCGCTCGGTGTTGTAAATCGTATTGAGTTCGTACGGCGTTTCCTGATAGACATAATAGTTCAGCCAATTGGCAAAGAGGAGATGCGCGACACTTCGCCAGCGGACGATCGGAGCTTTCGCCGGGTCGTCGTCCGGATAGTAGTTGCAGGGAATATGCGGTTGAAGTCCTGCCTGCTCGTCACGGTCATACTCACACTTTAACGTCAGTGGATCATACTCGGCATGCCCTGTGATAAAAAACTGTCTTTTGGCAAGATTTGCAATGATATAAGGGCCTGCGGGCGATTCTGCCTCAGCCAGAATCGTGAGTTCAGGTATTTTTAAGATATCTTCCTTATGCTCTTCCGTATGGCGCGAGTGCGGGACAAAGAACTCATCATCAAACCCCCGAAGAAGCTTTTCATGCTCTACGCAGAGACGGTGCTTGAATACACCGAAAACCTTTTCCTTCGTGTCGTATTTCGGAATGCCGTAGTGATAGTAAAGCCCTGCCTGCGCACCCCAACAGATATGAAAGACAGAATAGACATGCGCCTTCGACCACTCCATGATCTCAGCGACTTCCTCCCAATAGGCGACCTCCTCAAAGGCAAAATTTTCGACGGGCGCCCCTGTAATGATCATGCCGTCATACTTCTTATGGCGAACTTCGGCAAATGTACCGTAAAACTCGGTCAAATAATCTTGCGAGGTATGGCTCGGCCGGTAGGACTCCGTATAGATGAAATCAACTTCGACCTGCAGTGAAGTGTTGCCTAAAAGGCGGAGAAGCTGCGTCTCCGTCACGGATTTGATCGGCATGAGATTCAAGATGAGGATATGCAGCGGGCGAATGTCTTGCGCATAGGCGCGGCTGACATCCATAACGAAGATATTCTCTCCTTCGAGAATGTGCGCGGCAGGGAGATTGTTCGGTATCTTGATCGGCATGAGGTCACTCCTTCCATCCTGTAGATGCTGCTTCTTAGCAAAGCATCCGATTGCGAAAACAGCCGACCGATATGTCGGTCGGCTGTTCCTTATCCTGGGCTTAGTTCGCCATATTGCTTACGATTTCTTCGCTGCTCCCGCTCGACGTACTGCTCTTACCCGCATCCGATTTCTCGACATTTTTCTTTTTCCCATTCGAATTGTCGATGGAACCAGAATTCTTGGTACGGCTCGAATCCTTTGAAGGCTTAGTGCTTGAACCAGCTTTCTTCGCTTCTTCCGGATGTTCTTCCTTGTCAGCCTTCAGCGCTGCTTTTTTGGCAGCTTCGTCCTTTTCTTTATAGGCCTGGTTGATTCCTGCAGCATCAAAGACGGCATTGTCATTCAGCCTTGCTGCCTCGCGTGCCTTTGGTGCAGACTTGCCGTCGTTCTCAGCATCCCGATACTTCACGACGTCGATATCAACAGGAATACCCATCGCACGGTCGAGCTGCGCCTTGCTTGTATTGTATTCATAAAGCGCGATGTAGTAGTTCGTACGTGCCGATGTCAGCTTTTCCTGCGCATCCATGACATCGAGATTTGTCCCGACACCTGCCGAATAGCGAACCTGTGCGATCTTGTATTCTTCCTCAGCATGAGTAACAGCGACCTTCGTCGTCTTGATGTTCTTTTCCGCCGCCTGCAGTGAGAGGAACGCCGTGCGGACTTCGAGGCGAATGCTCTCATCCGTCTGATCCTTTGCTTCCTTTGCCTGCAGAACCGCCGCATGGGCGCGGTTGACACCAGCTGCGGTAACACCGTTATCGAAGAGATTCCATGAGGCATTGACGCCGACCTGCCACTGATCCTGATAGTCGTCGCCAAAGGGATGGTCGTCTGCAATCGACTTCGAAGCTGCGGCATTTACGACTGGATAGTATCCCGCATGTGCCGTCTTTTCTGCGGCTTCTGCCTGCTTGACCGTATATTCGCGCGCAAGTCCATCCGGACGGTTGACAAGCGCATATTCCGTGCAGTTACCAAGCTGAAGGTCATATTTCTCATACTTCAGCTGATCGCGAATATCCAGCTCGGTATCTGTCGGCAGCCCGATGAGATTGTTAAGCGTCGCAACGGCGATATTGTAATTGTTCTGCGCTGTGACAAGTGCCTGCTGTGCATTGGCGAGCTGTACCTGCGAGGAAAGAACATCATTCTTTGCAACGGTACCCACATGATACTGTGCATTAACATTGCCCAGATGCTCATTCAGTATATGAACGGATTCCTGCTGAACATTGACGAGGTTTCTCGCCTGAAGCACTTGAAAGTAGTCCGCCGTCGCCTGCTCGCGGATATTCTGCTTCGTCGACTCCAGCGTCAGATCGGCGTTATTCAACCCATAACGCGCCTGCACTGCCTGCCCGCGCGCCGACTCGTTAAAGAGCGGCATGCCGATCTGTCCCGTATTGCTCCACTGTGCGCCGTCACGTCCCTGCTTTTTATAGGTATCGCCGCCGACATACACCGCAGCGGCCTGCCATGTCAGTGTCGGACCGAGCGTGCGGCGGGCGCTCGAAAGCTGCCACTTTGCCTGATCAACCCCGGTCAATGCTTGGTGAACGGTTCGATTATTCTCCAGCGCCATGCGAATGGTCTCGTTTAGGTCAAGGGAGACCCTGTCTGCGGCATAGACAGAAGTGAACGATGCCGAAGAAAGAAGGCTCGCGGTGATGACAGCTGCCAACCTTTTATAAAAGCGTTTTCTCAGATACAAATGCAAGATGAATCCCCCCAAAAGGAACCAGCGCCACGCGCCTTTGATCAATACTATTTCAACACGAAAGTGCGGCTTGTATAACTCACTTCATTTTATTATAACACATTATAGCGGTTATTTCTTCAAAATGTCTGATGAATACCAAAATACCCGGCACGGCGGTCGCTGTCTGTCACATGATCGAACTGTCCCATCAGCCAAGTATTGCTGTTCCCCAGGCGATAGGCAGCCTGCAGGCGAAGCTGTGCATCATCGGGGTCGTAGACATCCGCCGAAATGCGAAGCTTATCGCTTGCGTCGGCATCCACCCCAACGCCGACATCCCCCCGCACAAGACCAGCGCGCCCGGTAAGCTTTCCCATGTGCTTGCCGACTTGAAGATTGCCGTTGGTGCCATCGCCGATATCATCTGCCCCGAGCCGCAGAAAGAGTCCGTCTTCCTTCCCGATATCGACATTGAAGTTTGCCCGCCAATCATGTGCATCGCCGCTGTAAAGGATATCCGCCGAGGGTTTCACAGCGATGCCGCCGAGCTTCCCCATCGCATTTTTCGCGCGATCGGAGATCTCATGCGCGTTATGAATGGTCTCTTTCAGCTCGCGCCCTGTCTCTGGGTCGCCGACCGAGCCATCGAGCGTCTCTGCAATATGCGCAATACGACCGCTTGCCTCTGTGATGTTTGCGAGCGTCAGCCGCATATTTTCCGCCGTCTGTGGGTCTGCGCCCACCGTCGCTAGGTTGGCCATCATGGCATCGGCACTTGACATCGTGCTGTTCAGCCCCTGCATGGCTGCGTTTAGATTGCGCATGCTGTCGTTCAAGTTGCCTCGGTTCTCCACAACGGTCGATTCAAGAGCGGCGAGAAGCCCGTTCACATGTGCGGTCGTATCTCTCATATTCGCCGCCATCCGAATGATATCCTTTTGAAATTCGGGATCGCCTGTAATATCATGAATGGATTTTAAAACGGCCTGCGCCTGCTCGAGCATCGAAGAAGCATTGCCCATGAGCGTGTCAAGCCCCGCCCCCTCCTCACCGATGAGGTAATCGCCTTCCTTCAGATACGTGCCCGTATCCGTCGCCGGCATGATGTTCACGTACTTATCGCCCATGACACCGTCAGAGCCAATCGTGACAGAGGAACCGCGCGGAATCTTCACATCGTTTTTTATCGCAAGCGTCACCGTAACGCCGCCTGCATCGTTTTCAATGGAGGTAACGCGCCCGACAGGAACGCCTGACAGCCGCACCGCTGCCTGCGGAACGACGCCCTGCACTTCCTTAAACCCTGCATAGACCATGTAATCCTTGCCGCCGCCAAGCGATACCCCTGAAAGGAGCACCGCAACCGCAGCGAAAAGCACGATGCCCAGCACAGTAAACGCGCCGACCTTTGCCTCTGTACTCATGAATCCTTCCTTTCCCTCTCATGATACACTGCGCGCAAGCTTCAAGGTGTGGAAAAAAGCTTGTATGCGCGGATCCTGCAGCTTCTGAAAGACATCGACAGGTGCAAAGGCGATAAGTTCACCTTCGTAGATCATCGCGATGCGGTTGGCAATGCGGCAGGCGCTTGCCATATCATGTGTAACGACGATGCTCGTCACATGCAGGGTCCGCTGCATCTCGATAATGAGATCGTCGATCTTTGCCGTCATCAGGGGGTCAAGCCCCGAGCTAGGTTCATCGTAAAAGATAATTGACGGCTCAAAAGCAATGGCACGCGCAAGTCCCACACGCTTTTTCATGCCACCCGACAGTTCATTCGGCATCAGGTCTGCAACGTCCGGCAGCCCGACCTGCTTCAATTTTTCCTGCACGATGGCGCGTATCTCCGCCTTTGTCTTCTTTTTGTGTTCGACGAGCCCAAAGGCGACATTTTCGCCGACCGTCATCGAGTCAAAGAGTGCAGAGTATTGAAAGACCATGCCCATATGCAGGCGAACCTTATCGAGCTCCGCTTCATTCATATGGGCAATATCCTTGCCGTCAATGAGAATTTCGCCTTCCGTCGGTTTGATGAGCCCGATGAGAAGGCGCAAGAGCGTGCTCTTTCCAGAGCCCGACCCACCGATGATGGCGATGGTCTCTCCGTCCTTAATTTCGAGATTGATATCCCGCAGCGCTACCATATCATCGAATTTTTTCGAGACATGCCTTATCTTTATCATAAAATTCCTCTGTTAGTAAAGGAAGAACGTAAGAAGTGCATTTAGCGCAAAGATGGCAATGATGCTCGTCACGACCGTCTTCGTCGTCGCCTTTCCGACCCCCTCCGCACCATCCGGACAATTCAGCCCGTAATGACAGCCGAGGACGGCGATGACATTGCCAAAAAAGATCCCCTTAAAGACGCCGCCCGTAAAGTCAAAGAGCACGACGAGACGATGAATGGAATCTAGAAACGAATACGTCGTGATGCCTGAGTAAAAGACCGCGATCAGCCAGCCGCCCAAGACACCGATGACATCGCCAAAAATCGTGAGGATTGGCACGACGATCATGCAGGCAAGCATGCGCGGTACAATGAGATAGCCGACCGGATTCACCGCCATGACACGGAGCGCATCGATCTGCTCCGTCACCTTCATCGTCGCAATCTCTGCCGTGATGGCAGAGCCCACGCGCCCAGCACAGACAACGCCGACGAGCACAGGGCCGAGCTCGCGTCCAATCGCAATCGCGATGACACCGCCAACCGTCCCCTGGGCGCCGAAGCGTATCAGAACGTCCGCTGTCTGGAGTGTCATGACAACGCCCGTGAAGAGCAGCGTCAGCGCAACGATGAGCAATGAATCCACACCAAGATGCGACATCTGCACCAAGATATGACGAATGCGCACCTTCTGTTTCAGCGCACGGAACGTCGCGCCGTAGAGAAGGACAAGCGTCCCAATCTCTGCGAGCCGCCGCAGGACGAACGCGCCGATCCCTTCCAATATCCGAATCACCGCGCACCTCCTTGCCGAAAGCATCCTTCATCGCGCAGAAACCATACGAATGTGTTTTAGTTTACTATCGAAAGGAAAATTTTTCAACTTATTTTCCGATTTCCCTACAGGTTTTATCCAGTTGATCAATAGGCTCATGAAAAGAAGGCACATCTCATGGTATACTCTTTAATCATAAAGCAAAAGGAGCATTAAAAACATGGCAAAGAAAATTTACGCTGTAAAACGAGGGCGATCCACCGGTCTCTTCACCTCTTGGGACGCGTGCAAAAAACAAGTCGAAGGCTTTGACGGCGCAAGGTTCAAAGGTTTTATGAACGCACACGATGCCCTTGCATGGCTCAACGATACAGAAGATACGCAATATATAAAAAAGACGAGCGTCTCCCGTGTGGAAAAATCTGCTTCCGCCCCTTCGGATGCCGACTACATCATCTACACAGACGGTTCCTGCCTGAAAAACCCGATGGGGCCCGGCGGCTGGGCATGTGTTATCCGCGAGACAGCAACGGGAAAAATCACTGAACTGGCCGAAGGCGCGCCTGTGACGACGAATAACCGCATGGAAATGCGCGCGGCTATAGCCGCGCTCTCCTTCCTGAAACAGCCGTCAAAAATAGCCCTGTTTACCGACAGCCAATACCTAAAGAACGGCATGACAAAATGGATTTACAGCTGGAAAAAACGCGGCTGGAAAAAAGCCGATGGCACCGAAGTCTTAAACCGAGATCTATGGATCGAACTCGACCGCCTGTATAATGAACACAAGGTTAGCTTTCACTGGGTAAAAGGACATGTCGGCGTAAGCGAAAATGAACGCTGTGACGAACTCGCAAAGAAAGAGGCCATGAAGTATTGAAAAACAAAAGAGACTGCCCTAAGCAGTCTCTTTATTTACCAAAATGGTCGGAACGACCTGATTTGAACAGGCGACCTCTTCCACCCCAAGGAAGCGCGCTACCAAACTGCGCTACGTCCCGACAACAGTGTCATTATACAGCAAGCCTAAAAAAAAGGCAAGGCTTTTCTTTCCATACTGCCGGCAAGGAATACGGGAAGTTCAATTATCGCAGGAAATTCCATTTTACATTCTGCTTTGTTAAATATTCATTTGTACAAAAAAGCCGCTTCCTAAGAAGCGGCCTGCTTTCAAAATGGTGGGGTTAACAAGATTCGAACTTGTGACCTCCTCGATGTCAACGAGACACTCTAACCAACTGAGCTATAACCCCATGTCGTAACGACAAAATGTATTATACGGCAATCCATTTCGAAAGTCAATAGCTTTTTTTACTTTTCAGATAAAACTTCTCAAATTTTTATTTGATGTGATTGAAAGCACGCTTGCCAGGATAATAAGCGCTGTGTCCGCAAGCCTCTTCGATACGGAGAAGTTGGTTGTATTTTGCGACGCGCTCAGAGCGGGACGGTGCGCCCGTCTTGATCTGACAGGTGTTCAATGCCACAGCAAGGTCTGCAATTGTCGTGTCTTCCGTCTCACCGGAACGATGAGAGACGACTGCTGTAAAGCCTGCCTTATGTGCCATTTTGATTGCTTCGAGCGTCTCGGAGAGCGTGCCGATCTGGTTGAGCTTGATGAGAATCGAATTGCCGCAGCCGAGCTCGATGCCCTTCTTCAGACGCTTGGTATTCGTGACAAAGAGGTCATCGCCGACAAGCTGAACCTTATCGCCAAGCTCCTTCGTCATCTGCTGCCAGCCTTCCCAATCCTCCTCATCAAGACCATCTTCGAGCGAGTAGATCGGGTACTTCTCGATGAGGCTCTTCCAATGTGCGATAAGCTCTGCCGAAGTGAACTCCTTACCGGACTTCGGCTGCTTGTAATGCCCATTGCCCTTTTCGCTCTTCCACTCAGAAGCTGCGGCATCCATCGCGAGGACAAAATCGCGCCCCGGTTCATAGCCCGCATCTTTGATCGCCTGGCAGATGTGCTCAATCGTATCCTCATCGCTTGCGAGATTCGGCGCAAAACCGCCCTCATCGCCGACGGCTGTCGTGTTGCCTTCCTTCTTCAACAGTGCCTGAAGCGCATGGAAGACTTCCGTCGCCCAGCGAAGCCCTTCCGAAAAGCTCGGCGCTCCTGCCGGCATAATCATAAACTCCTGCGTATCGACAGAGTTTGTCGCATGTGCGCCGCCGTTTAGGATGTTCATCATCGGCACGGGAAGCGTCGTTCCCTGAAGACCGCCGAGGAAGCGATACAGTGGGATATCTTCTGACTTTGCCGCTACTTTTGCTGCCGCAAGAGAGACCGCGAGAATAGCATTTGCACCAAGTTTCGACTTGTCCTCTGTTCCGTCAAGCTCCAGCATAATGCGATCGACCGCATAGATGTCCGAAGCATCCTCGCCGATAAGCGCCGGTGCAATGATCTCGTTGATATTTGCAACTGCCTTTGTAACGCCTTTGCCGCCAAACTTTGATTTATCGCCGTCGCGAAGCTCAAGTGCCTCAAACTCACCCGTAGAAGCCCCGGAAGGCGAAGCTGCCCGGCCGACAGAACCATCCGAAAGTGTAACCTCTGCCTCTACCGTAGGGTTGCCGCGCGAATCAATAATCTGACGCCCGATGACCTGCATGATTTTCAAATATTCTTTCATATTTCTCTGCCTTTCCGTAAAAAATCGAGTATTTTTTTCGTACAAAATAAAGCATATCACATAAGCAATTGATTTTCAATAATGATAAAAGGAAAAAGCACTGTCACCATGATATCATCTTAAAAATAAAGTTCAGATGCAGTATCACCTTAAAGACTTACTTTCTCACCATTTTCTGTACGGATACAAGCCATGCAAATAAGCCTATTAAAAATATGAATAAAATAAGTTTTACCATAATCATGATTGCGGCTCCTCCCAGTATCCGCGTCATCAATATATAAACCTGAGTCCAAATAAAAAACAGTTCCAAAAAATGTATCTGTTTAAACCAATCCTTCATTCCCTTCATAAAAGGAATACTTGCCAGTGCTGGCAGTAATCCTCCCCCCATGCCCTCACTTATAACTGCTAGTAACCCACGCCTATCAGATATAAATTGAGATATCGTTCCTTCTCTTGGCGAATGTGTGATGATAAATATCCCTGTAGTTATAATTATCACAGCTATCAAATAAATGATAATTTTTTTTACAATAGAACATATCTTTTTCATTTATCGACACCATTACCTTACCTACTTTTAGACAAGCTCATATAAAAGCTTCTGTCTAAAATACCTACCGTTTACTTCTTCAAAGCACTGAGGTCGAGTTTATCGAAATCCTTCAGGAAGCCTTCCAGCTGCTTGACAATCTCTGCTGTGCCGCCAGCTTTCCGGCTCTCGACATTGAGCGGCATGACAGGGTCGTGCAGGCTCATGCGCAGCAGTGCCCAGCCATCGGGGAAGATGAGGCGAACGCCTTCGTAATTCGGGTCAGCAGCCTTGATACCCTGTTCAGCAGCGCGCACCTGAAAGGCTTCGAGAACATTCTTGCCATAGGTTTTAAAATCCTCATCCTTGATTTTCAGACGGTATTCACTTGCCTCTGCCGGTTCGCCAAGGTCTTTGACAAGCTCGGCGAGCCCCTTGCCCTTTTCCTTCTGCTTCCTTGCGGCAATGAGGAGCTTAACCGCGAGGTAGGCACCATCATCCAAGAAATAGTTCTCACTGAGTGCGCCGTGGCCGCTCGTCTCAATGGCAAGCGGAGACTTCGTCCCCGCAGCATTCAGACGAATGCACTCATCGATGACATTCTTGTAGCCGCGTTTGAAGCGAAGGTGCTTCAGAGCAAGCTTTCTCTCAAGGAAGACGGTGAGTTCGTCACTCGTGACAGAATCCGTGACGATGGTGCTGCCGTGGTTTTCCGGCGCTAAGATTGCCGCCATCATAGCAATGAGTGCATTGCGGCTGATTTCCTTGCCGTTTTTCAGCACGGCGCCCATCCGGTCGACATCGGTGTCAAAGATAAGCCCGAGGTCAGCGCGTGCATCGAGAACAGCCTTTTTTATCGCTGCCATCGCCTGATGATTTTCGGGGTTCGGAATGTGATTTGGAAAATGACCGTCTGGCTCCAAAAAGACACTCCCGGAAGTATCCGCGCCCAAGCGCCCGAGAACCTGCGTCGCAAAGAAGCCGCCCGCACCGTTGCCGGCATCCACAACAATATGCATGCCTTTAAGCGGCGTCTCGCCTATACCGATGCCTTGACGAATCTTCTTTCTGAGATGGTGACAGTACCGCTCCATGAGATTGTAATGCTGCACTTTGCCAAGATCGCCCGCAAACTCCGGCACGCGAACGGCGGCTTTTAAAATAGCCTCGATATCCGCATGCTCGACGCCGCCTTCCTTCGTAAAGAATTTCATACCATTTCGATTGAAGGGAAGATGGCTTGCCGTAATCATGATCGTGCCGTCCATCTTCGTCTCTGGAAAGACCGTCGCCATGAACATCGCAGGCGTCGAAGCAAGGGAACAGTCCACTGCGACGCAGCCCGCATATGTCAATGCCGAAAAAATAGCTTTCTTCAACGCGCCTGCCGAGATGCGCGAATCATGCCCTACCGCAATGCGCAGCTCGCTCTTCTTCTTTCCCGTGCGCTCTGCAAGAAAATCCAAGAAGCCAGATGCGATGCGGTTTGCCGCCTCGGCAGAAAGTGTCACCGGCTCGCCTGCCACGCCGTCAACTGCCACGCCGCGCACATCACTGCCATTTGCCAATGCCATCATTGTCTTTTCTGAAGTGATCATTGTTCTTCCTCCTCAATATCGAATCCGTTTCATAGAGATCAACATTACTGCTGCTCTCGAATCGCCGCAATTCCTCGACGAAATTCTTCCATAGAAAGCGTGAAGTACGGCAGCTCCTGTAAGATGCGATAGGCTTCCTCCTGCGATTTCACATGATCCATCCGCCCCCCGAGCGTCTCTTCCGTCAGCGCGTGAAGCAGCATATGTGTGATTTCTTCCATTTCCACCTGCACCACTTCCCTTCTTCATGCAGGCGACCTCTCAGATAACATTAGTATAGCATATTAGTGTAGCATAGGGAAACGACTTGTGTTATACTATACGGAAAATAGGCTCTACCGTAAATGTTACGGGAAAGTGCGATGCGACTAAGCAAACCTTAGTGAAGCAAGCGAGGAAAATGCACGGTACGCTCCGGCGGACTTCTTTCGTTCAAGCGCAGCGCGTTTAAGAAGTCCGCCGGTTGTTCAGCGTACAAGTGTACGACCGCTTGCGTAACGAGGCGTTTGCGTAGGGCACGCATGTCCGTAATATGTAACGTAGATTCCAGAAAAATATATTGCAAATGAATATCAATTATGTTATGATGTAAAGCATAAAAGATATTCTCATTTTCGATATAGAGAGATTGAGGTGATTTTGTGGGGAAGAAGTATTTCGAGCAGATTCTGGGACTGCATGCTGCGCCGACGCTGGTCGGTATGAAGGTGGCAAGCCTTCTCTCGTTCCGCCGTTCGAGCTTCGATGATTTCGACGCACTGCTTGCGTCTTATGCACCTTGCTTTCGCTGCAAAGGAATTTCTACATTTCGCGTGGTGGAAGGAACCGAGTACGTCTTGCTTCTCTTTTACCGCGAGGATGCGCTAAAGAGAGTTATGGCACGTCCTGAGGTAGAGGCAGTTCTCAAAAAATTCGGCTACATCGAGAGCGAATCACTGGAAGAGAGGCTTCAACATCTTCGCGCCCGCATGACACTTCGAAAGACATTTCCACATGAAATCGGGCTTTTCCTCGGCTATCCAGTCGAGGATGTCAAGGGCTTTATCGAAAATAAGGGTCATGGTTTCCGCTACAGCGGTTACTGGAAGGTATATGCGAATGAAACGGCCACACGCGCTCTCTTCGATCGCTATACCGACTGCACGCGTGCATTCTGCTCGCAGCTGGAAGAAGGTGCCTCGTTTGAAGCACTGATCCGGGCGAGTTGATAGAGGGAATCTCCCTCACTATATCATACATAAAAGCTTATCTAGGAGGCAAATAACATGAAGAAACTCGCAATTGTCTATTGGTCTGGTACAGGCAATACAGAGGCAATGGCGCAGGCCATTGAAAAGGGTGCGAAAGAAGGCGGCGCAGAGACGACGCTGGTCACGGTCGGCGACTTCGGCGCAGACAAGATGACGGGCTTTGACGGCTACGCATTTGGCTGTCCGGCAATGGGCGATGAGGTTTTGGAAGAAGGCGAGTTCGAGCCGTTCTTCGAAGAAGCGGAAAAGAAGCTCTCCGGCGTCCCGACAGTGCTCTTTGGCTCGTATGGCTGGGGCGGCGGCGCATGGATGGAAGCCTGGGTTGAGCGCACGAAAGCTGCGGGGGCAAAACTCTTCAGTGACGGTCTGACGGCAGAAAATACCCCCGATGACGATGCACTTGCTGCATGTGAGAAGCTCGGCAAGGATTTCGCAGCGGCGCTCTAATTTCGCACCTGAAAGAACCGTTACACTTCCCTTTTGTCTGTACATGACACGCACTTCCCAAAAGATAATAAAGATAATAGATGTACGGAAATTTCTACTATCCTATCACGCATATCCCTTTAAGGCGCGCATCTTTGCGCGTCTTTTTATTTTTGTGAAGAGCTCTTTCATGAAATTTCTATGAAATATGAGTAAAATAAAAGGATTCCAGACGGAAAGGAAGATTTCTTTATGGCATTTGATTCGAAAAAATTCGGAGATAGCATCGAAACTTTCACCTTCGATCAAAGCCGCCTGCATATGGTGGCGGCAGATTTCCGTTATGACCTTAAAAAGGGACTGCGCTCACCGGAAGAGTCGTCACTTCGTCTTTTGAAGTCGTACGTTGACCTTCCGACAGGGCAGGAGAGCGGAGAGTATCTTGCGCTGGATTTCGGCGGGACGAATGTGCGCGTTCTGTGCGTTCGCCTGCTTGGGAACGGTAAGTATGAAGTGGTAAGAAAAGTGGCAAAACCGCTCGTCGTCCCAGGCCTTTACGACTTTGTTGGCAAAGATTCAAAGGCGGTGGATTTATTTGACTTCCTCGCGGGGCTTATCGACGAGGCGATCGACGGCGACAAGACAAAAAAGTATCGGCTCGGGCATACGTTTTCTTTTCCAAGCGAGCAGCAGGCGCTTTGCGATGCAAAGCTCATCGTCTGGACAAAAGAATTTGCGACAGAAGGTGTTGAAGGGCGGTATGTCAATAAGCTCTTGAAAGCAGCGCTGCATCGCCAGGGATTCGACAACGTAGAACCAGTGGCTCTCATCAACGACACAGTCGCTGTCCTCCTAGCTGCTGCTTACGAGTACGGTGATACCTATATCGGTTCGATTTACGCAACGGGGCACAATACCTGCTATCGCGAGACGTTTGCAGAAAGCGCCGCGCCGCCGATGGTTCTGAACCTTGAGTCCGGTGGTTTTCGAAGGCTTATCCCAGGAAAGTACGACATTGCGCTCGATGCTGCTTCTGAAAAGCCGGGGCAGCAGCGCCTGGAAAAAATGGTCTCTGGTCGCTATCTCGGCGAACTCTTTGCCCTGGCACTTGCCGACCTCTTGGGTGAAGAAAAGACGTATGCTTTCACCAGTATTGACCTAGGGGCGATGGTCGCCGACGAGACGGCAGGACTTTTTGAGGTCAAACACCTGATAAAAGAAAAGACTGGGCATGACCTGGATGAGACGGACGCAGCATGCGTGCAGGATCTGGCAGCGGCGATTGTCATCCGCTCGGCACGCCTGGTAACGGCGACATATGTCGGCATTCTTTGGCAGCTTGCGGGCGGCGGTGTGATGAAAAAGCAGCATATTGCCATAGACGGTTCACTCTACGAACATATGCCGCGCATCAAGGAACATATGATGCGCGCTTTCAGTGAGCTTCTCGGCGAGGAAGACAGTCCGAACATTGATATGATGGGCTTGGCAGATGGCAGCGGCCTAGGTGCAGCCATTGCGGCAGCCATGGCAGAAAAAGGATAAAGGGATATCAACGATATTATCTATGATGCATTTTCTCGAAATGCATGCCTATTCATCCTCTTCATTAGAAAAGTTTGGTGCATGACCGATGCCAAAGTATTTCTCAAAAAATACTTTAAGTTTCTTGATGATGC
>ERZ773035.23-NODE-23-length-129109-cov-8.997737_pt1 | contig 129109 bp, 117 predicted proteins | sample MGYA00511487_ERZ773035 | MGnify/ENA primary metagenome ERZ773035 (study PRJEB29015, sample SAMEA2737985) | human oral metagenome | biome: human oral; feature: human-associated habitat; material: dental | place: China | collected 2024 ... | reverse complement strand
TGCCTTCTTCGATAACTCTTAAAACAGCTTCTAATTTTTCTTCATACGAATATTTGCTCATAAAAAGTACACCTCCAAAAATTAGTTTGTGTCTAACTTTTGGGGTGCACTTCACTGAACGCGTTGCTCTTTTAAATTTATGATTTGTATTTTTTGTTAGGCTATGTAATTTACCATTTTTCGTTATGAACCTTATCTGAAGGAAAACTTGGCAACTCATGAGCTTCAGGCTGTTCATCAATATGACCTAGCACAAGTAGAGCTTCCACCTGCATGTTTTTAGGTGGGGTGAGTCTTGCATTTACAAATTCTTCAGCTGAAACACCGTCCTCGTTTGAAGGACGTAGCCTAATCTGAAGCCAAACTGCGCCTAAGCCAAGATCAGCTGCTTCGAGCAGCATGTGAGTCATGGCAATTGAGCTATCCTCTGTATATGTATCAGTCTTATCTGAATCAGAATAAACTGCAATGGCAACATTAGCTGTCTCAAGCATCTTTGCGCCGCCCTTGCGGCAGTTCATTAATTCTCTAAGAGTATCCTTTTCTCTGATAACTACAAACTCCCAAGGTCTAAGTCCTTTGCCATTTGGAGCGAGTAGGGCTGCTGAAATAATATCGTTTAATTCCTTCTCTGTAACAGGTTCGGTGTTATACTTACGAACACTGCGTCTCTTCTGCATTGTTGTTAGTAGACTCATTTCAATACTTCCTTTCATCTTAGATACACATATTGTACCACAGAATTAAAAAGTGGTTGAAACATAATTTAAACTTTTTAAAAATACTTGTATTTCAACCACCGATAACATATTAAATTTTAGAAAGATGTTTCATGCTCCAAAATATCCCAGTTAATGTATCTATACCAGATGTATGACCTATATCTAGAAAACTGTCTAGCAAATTATATATAGTTTCTTGTCCAATACCCGATGCCTGAACATTATCTGAGCATACTGAATCATATAGATCTATGATTGCCTTGCTAAATTGACCTCTTAATGCACAGTCGATGAATGTGCTGCTTATTTCGTTAGTATTGTTTCGTCTACTACATACTGAATTAGATAGAGAGGAAATCAGCCTAGAGTTAAAGCATTGTGGGAATGCCTTAAATGTTGAAAGTACCCCCGTAATAAAGTCGTCACCGCCAGGTGTAAGTCCAGTGCCAACGCCTATCAGACCGGATAGCGAATCACACAATTTATTAAGCTGATGTGATTTAGTTGGTTCATCTGCTGAATTCCCAGACGTCATAGTGCTACATATCGATTCCGCATCAATTAGTTTTTTCTTGGCATATGAAAGGGCAATATCATCTGGAGTGTTTTGAGATTTTACAAGGGTTGAAAAGCCATCTCTATCAGAGTCTGTGATAAGCTCCCACACTACACCCCTTAATGATGAGGAAAAGGTGTGCTCATAGAGCGTGTCATCATAAACATCATATGCGTGATCTAGTGAAATGATATTTTTCCCTACTAACAAATTTGTACCATCTATTGATACAGGGCTCTTATATTTTATTTTCAGGTTATCTAGACCCGTTTCATCCAATGGCAAAATGATGCTTATAGGAGAAACTGGTGAATCGGCAATCTGCAGTGCTATAAGCTGGCCATCGAGCATTAGATTTATAGTGCATTCATATATTGAATGAACGTACAAGTCTATGTAAGGTCTAAGTTTAGCTGATTTCAGTCTATTGAAAGTTTTTATTGTGTACATAGATGTTTGCAATATATCCATCTTAACTGCCCCTCGATTTGGAATTATTAACACTATTATATCAAAAACTAAAATAAATTTTAGTTTAACGTACAACTTCAACAAACAATAAAAAATTTTAATTAAAAAAAACAATTAATCCGTATTTAAATAAATAAGGATATTGAAGATTTTTAGCTACTAATGTAGTATATATCCATAGAAATATTGAAATTGGTTGACCACATTTTTTAATAAACGAATGTATCTGATCAATTTAATTAATTACTTCACATTTATGGTCTAAAAGGCTATAGGGAGGGGATTATATGTATGATTTATTAATTAAGAACGGACAGGTAGTTACACCTGATCTCGTTCAGGATGCAAATATTGCTGTCAAAGATGGCAAGATTGCAGCCATCCTAGCAAAGGGTGATGAACCTGAAGCGGCTAAAGTAATTGATGCAGCCGGCAAGCAGGTTTTTCCTGGAGCTATCGATACTCACGCACATCTTAATGATCCAGGCTACGAGTGGAGAGAAGACTATGAACATGGAACTGCAGCAGCTGTAGTTGGTGGATATACGACGATCATCGATATGCCACTTCAAAATGAACCAGCGCTCACCACACCTGAGATTTTTGATGCTAAGCTAGCAAAGGTTCAGCCTAATGCATATTCAGATTTTGCATTCTGGGGAGGGCTTGTTCCTGGCAACCTTGACCAGCTAAAGGGTCTCGATGAGCGAGGAGTAATTGCTTTTAAGTCATTTCTAGGACCGGTATCACCTGATTATTCACCGCTAACGTATGGGCAGGCATATCAGGCTATGAAAATCATCAAGGAATTTGGCGGTATGGCTGGATTCCACTGTGAAGATTTTGCGATGATTAAAGAAGGGGAAAAGGCACAAAAGGAAGCTGGTAATCTCACATGGAGAGGTTTCCTCGATTCAAGAACTCCAGCATCTGAAATCGTAGCAACAGAAACTGTAGTAGAAATTGCTAAGGAGCTTGAGTGCCGTGCACACATCTGTCACGTAAGCCATCCAGCAGCCGCTGATAAGGTGTATGAGGCGCAGTGTGAAGGATATCAGGTTTCTGCAGAGACATGTGGACATTACCTGTCATTTACAGAAGACGATGTGCTAGAGAACGGTCCGCTATTCAAGTGCGCTCCTCCGCTAAGGACGAAGGCAGATGTTGAAGGCATGTGGATGTGCGTAGAAGCAGGTGTTTTCGCCGGGCTAGCATCTGATCATTCGCCTTGTACATATGATGAGAAGTTCAATGAAATCCTAGGACAGAAGATAGAGAATGTATTTGACGTATGGGGTGGAATAAGTGGCATCCAGAGCTGCGTTCAGGCGATTTACTCTGAAGGAGTCGTTAAGCGTGGAGTTGACCCACGTGTTCTTGCTAACTCATGGGCTAAGCTACCTGCTGAGGCATTCCACATTTATGGAAAGAAAGGCGATATTAAAGTTGGATTTGACGCTGATATTGTAATAATCGACCCTGAAAGAGAATGGGAGATTACAGCAGATTCGCTATACTATGTAAATAAGATTTCTGCATTTGTAGGAATGAAAGGCAAGGGTCTACCTGTAGCTACTTTCGTAAGAGGGGAGTTAATGGCAGAAGACGGTAAGCTTGTTGGACAGAAGGGTACAGGCGAACTGGTTAAGAGACTATTCTAAACGAAATTATTTGAAAAATTAAAGGAGAATATTTTAATGAGTATTGTAGATAACAAAACACTTGATCCGAATCTTGTTGTCGGAGTAAATGAAGACCTACAGCCGACAAAGAGTCGTATCATGGGATCGCTATCTTACACAGCATCGTTTCTAGGTGGCTGTGTATCCATCGGTACATTTTCGATGGGTTCAGCACTCATAGGCACACTAACAATCGCTCAGGCTATTCTAGCTATGACGATCGGATGCCTTGTAATTGCAATTGCTTTAGTGCTTATCGGTAATGCAGGACATAAGTACGGTATGCCATATGTTGTTCAGCTAAGATCAAGCTTCGGTACAACTGGTGTAAAGATTCCAGGAGTTCTTAGAGGTCTTCCGGCTATCGTGTGGTTTGGATTCCAGTCATGGGTTGGAGCTGGTGCTATCAACAGCTGCTTCAAGATTCTGTGGGGATTCGATAACCTTCCAGTTGTATTTGGCCTCTTCACGCTGCTTCAGGTTGGCCTTGCTGTCAAAGGCTTCCACGGCATCAAGTGGCTCGAGAACTTCTCTTGTGTATTCATCGTAGCAATCCTCGCATACATGCTATACGTGGTAAAGACGAAGTTTGCTGTAGACATCAGTGCATCGTTTGCAAATGTTAAGGGTACATGGGGCATGCCTTTCTGGGCTGCGACAACTTCATTCCTCGGAATCTACTCGACAATGATCATCAATGCATCAGATTATTCGAGAAACCTAAAGGAAGATATGAGGCCGGTTAAGACTGGTTCGATTTATACAATCGCTATCCTGCCGGTAACACTGTTCATGGGACTCATCGGACTTCTCGTTACTGCAGCAACAGGAAATTCAGATCCTGTAGTCGTATTCTCAACAACAATGGGAAGCAAGTTCCTCACAGTTATCACACTGTTATTTATCGCATTCGCACAGGTTACAACTAACGTACTGAACAATATCGTTCCACCAGCATATGTTCTGATGGAGTCCTTCAAAATGAAGTGGTCACATGCGACAGTGCTCGTTGGTATCCTATCTGTATGCGTAATGCCTTGGAAGCTAGTTACAGCTGATTCAGCTGCTGGACTATCTCTTTTCACAAAGGTGTACTCCGCATTCCTCGGACCTATCTTTGCTGTAATGGTTGTAGATTACTACTTCCTACGCAAGAGCACACTTGATATCAATACTCTTTACGATAAACAGGGTCCTTTCAAGGGAATCAATTGGGCAGCTATAATTTCAATCGCTGTTGGAGCTCTCGTATCAGTATTCGTTGTAGACCTATCTTGGTATGTCAGCCTCATCCCAACAGGTGTTGTTTACTATCTACTGATGAAGCACATGCCATCTTCGAAGAATTTTAGAACTGGAACAATCTTTGAAGACTAATAACAGATTAAGTTATAAATTGATTTATATCATTCTATGAAGCGATGGAGAGGTGTGATAAGCATCTCTCTCCGCTCATAATAAGGAGGATTAGACATGTATGATCTAATTATCAAGAACGGTAAGCTGGTTACACCAGACCGTGTCTACGAAGCAGATATTGCTGTAAAAGACGGCAAGTACGCCGCATTCCTAGCCCCAGGAACAGAAGCTGAAGCTACAGAAGTTATCGATGCAGAGGGTAACCTAGTATATCCGGGAATTATCGATTGCCATGCTCATCTGAACGAGCCTGGATTCGATTACAGAGAAGACTTTGAAACTGGTTCAAGAGCAGCTGCTGTTGCAGGCTGTACAACTCTTATCGATATGCCTCTTAACAATGAGGGTCATCAAAGTTTTTTAGGGTTTGCCAAAGTTTTTTAGGGGCGAATTTTAGGGTCTAGTTTTAGGGTCTTACGAAATGTAAAGGGATTGGGCATTTTGCCCAATCCCTTTTGCATGGGAAAACATCAGTGTTTAGTTTAATAGCCTTTGTAAATTGGATTCCTACGAGTAGCAAAAAGAAATCTATTTCTCATGTGTTCAAAGTTTCGAAATCCTCTGCCAAGTCGCTTTTGTCCTATAACCCCAACGGTATTATAAGCATAGGGATATAAAAAAGCACACAGCCCAAGTATTTCGGGAGCTGTGTGCTTTTGTTCGTCTGTAGTTACTATTCTGGCATCAGGTATGAAGCCTTACTAGTTGATATGTCTAAACCAAAACCTCTCCGTTCATGCCCTCTGGAACCTCGAGGCCCATTAGTGTCAGCAGAGTTGGTGATATGTCTGCTAGTTTGCCGTGAGGTACTTTGAAGGCTCTTGGCTCATTTGCGATATGGCACAGCGGAACTGGTGATAGCGAGTGCTTAGTCACAACATTATCCTTATCATCCAGCATGTAGTCGGCATTGCCGTGATCGGCTGTGAGTAGGATCTGACCATCCTTTTCCAGAACTCTGTCTACAATTTGCTGAACGAGTCCGTCGAGCGTTTCTATAGCGCTAACTGCAGCATCGAAAACTCCTGTATGACCTACCATGTCAGGGTTTGCAAAGTTAAGTATGATGAGATCATACTTATCAGAGTCGATTGCTTCGAGCACCTTTTCAGTCAATAGTGGAGCGCTCATCTCTGGCTGAAGATCGTAAGTAGCGACCTGCGGAGATGGAATCAAGATGCGGTCCTCGCCTTTAACTGGAGCTTCGACACCGCCGTTAAAGAAAAATGTCACATGCGCGTATTTCTCGGTCTCAGCTATGCGGAGCTGAGTTAGTCCAGCGTCAGATACCACACCTCCGAGAGTCGGTTCAACGACTTCTGGTGGGAATGCGACTTTCACATTAGGCATAGCCGCATCGTACTCAGCCATGCACACGTATACGAGATTAGATAGGATCTTCTTCCTTGCAAATCCATTGAATTCAGGATCCACAATCGCACGAGTTATCTCGCGTGCACGGTCAGGTCTATAGTTGATGAAGATGACCGAGTCACCGTCTTTGATAGGTGTATCATCGACGATTGTTGGGAGTACGAATTCGTCAGACTCATCCTTGTCATATGATATCTGAATCGCTTCAGCAGGAGAAGCTGCTCTGACGCCTTCAGAAAGTGTAAGTGCGTCGTACGCAAGCTCCAGTCTCTCCCAGCGCTTATCCCTATCCATGGCATAGAAACGGCCAGAGATAACTCCGATTCTGCCTAGTCCAAGCTCAGAGAACTTCTCCTCGAGTGCACTCAGATAAGTCATCGCACTGCGAGGCGGTACGTCGCGACCGTCGAGGAAGCAGTGAACCACTACATCCTTGATATTTGAACGTTTTGCAAGCTCTAAAACTGCGTAGAGGTGTTCGAGCTTGCTGTGTACGCCACCGTCTGAGCATAGTCCCATTATGTGAAGGGTGTGGCCTGAAGCGGAATTTTCCATGGCCTCAAGCAGCACCTTGTTGTTATAAAATTCGCCAGTGCTAATAGATTTGTTGATGCGAGGAAGGTCCTGCAGCACAACATTTCCAGCACCTATATTGGTGTGTCCAACCTCGGAGTTGCCGATTTGCCCGTCAGGAAGTCCGACGAATTCACCGCTCGCCTCCAGGGTGATGAACGGGTATTTTGCAAAAAGTGCATCGAGATGAGGTTTTCTAGCGGCAGCAATTGCGTTGCCGTGTGATTCTTCGCGGATTCCGTAGCCATCGAGAATCATTAGCATTGTTGGTCTATTTTTAATCATTGCTATCCTCCTATAGATATATCCAAGTATACACAAGAGCTGTGTTTATTTCTAGGAGCTGAAGTATTGATTTATAGTTTATAATTGTGGTTAAAATCTGTGTTTCCAGTATTACTTGGGGTTTGCACGCGATAATAAACATCATATAATAGTAGCATCATTATTTTAAGGAGAACGGAAGATGGCAGACGTCAGATTTACGCCTGATCAGCAGAGGGCGATTGATACTATCGACAAAAGCATTCTCGTATCGGCCGCAGCTGGTTCCGGCAAGACGGCAGTACTCGTTGAGCGCATCATCAATATCATAGTTCAGGGTAAGGCGGATGTTGACCGCATGCTTGTCGTGACTTTTACCAATGCAGCTGCATCTGAGATGAGGCTCAAACTGACTAAGGCGATTAACAAGGAAATCAAGGCATCTAAGGCTTCTGAACCAGAGAGAGCGGAGAAGCTCAGGCAGCAGCTCGGCAAGATGTATAGGTCGTATATATCGACGGTTCATAGTTTTTGCAACCGCGTTATCAAGGAATTTTTTTACCTGACTGACCTCGAGCCGAACTTCAAGATATGTGATAGCCTCAAAGCTGAAATCATGAAGATGGAAGCTATCGAAGAGGTGTTTGAACAGGGATTTGAAGAGGATGATTTTATAGAAGGGGGCTCATTTCGTGAGTTTTTAGACCGCTATAGTAAGGAGCGAGATGATAAGGGGTTAATGCAGGAGCTCGTCAAAGCATACGCGGATCTCAGGAGCATGCCAGATTATTTTGAATGGTCTGAGCGCATGGCTGAGAAGCTTCGCATACCGGAGAGCGGCGACTACCGAGATAGCGATTTATATAGAGAGCTGTGGGCAGATGCAAGGAAGGTCGTGGATGATGCCCTTCACGAAGCACTTGGATTGCAGGAGTATCTGACAGGACTAAATTTGCCCAATACGGCAGCGAAACTTGACTCCGAGATAGGCGTCTTTCAGACTTTGGCAGATGCTATCAAGTCTATTTGTGATAGAGGAGAGCTGGCTAAAGGTGCTGAAGAGGTTGTTTCTAAGGTTTTCCAAAATCCTGTTTTTGGCACATTCTCTGGTGGAAAAGGTGAAAGAGAGGCTTACAAGGTGGTATCTGCTGATTGTAAGGCTCGTAGAGATACATATAAGAACAACTTCCAGAACTTCTTTAAGGAATACAATTTTGCAGAGCTCAAGACTCTGTTCGAGGAGCAGTCGGAGACGTACAAATATACGATGTATTATTTGGCGCTACTCAAGGAATTTGAGCGCATTTATAGTGCCAAGAAGAGAGACCAAGGTGTTATCGACTACGGTGACATGGAGCATATTACGGCAGACATCCTTAAGAATGAAGAGGCAAGAAAGGTGCTTCGTGAACGGTTTGAATTTATATTCGTTGATGAATATCAGGATGTGAATACTCTGCAGGAATTCCTAATTGGCAGTGTAGCGCGAGAAGATAACGTGTTCAAAGTAGGGGACGTCAAGCAGAGCATTTATAAGTTCAGGCAAGCTGAGCCTCATATATTTGAGGAGACATCTAGAGCGTATAAAGATGAGCATAATGAGCATGCAATTCAGATAAATCTCAACAAGAACTTCCGCAGCAACGGGGCCACGATTGACTACATCAACTATGTATTTCAAGATTTGATGGATGGCTATGACGATGACGAGAAGCTATATCAAGGACTTACGGGGCATCCTGAATATAACCTTAAGCCAGAGATGCACCTGCTTCTAACTGAAATGGATGATTCAAGCGAAGGTGAGAGCTCAGATACAAGTTATACACCTCGAGATTCTCAGATGGTTGATATAGAAGGGCCTTCATCTGGTGAACGAGATGAGTCTGCTGAAGAAATCAAAGCTCTGTCCAAAGCAGAGATTGAAGCGATTCATGTTGCGGATATTGTCAGCGGTATCATAGGTACGGAATTCTACGATGGCAAGAGCGGCAAGGTTAGAAGAGCAACACCTAGGGATATAGCTATACTGCTCCGTTCTACAAAGAATAAATCTGACATGTATTATAAGTCGCTGATGAGCAAGAGCATCTCGTCCCACATCTCTGATGATGGTGGCTATTTTGACACGGTTGAAGTAGCTGTTGCTATGGCGATACTTAAAATTGTTGATAACATGCACCAGGATATACCGCTCATATCCGTGCTCAGGTCAGAGGTGTTCGGGTTTACTCCAGAGCAGCTTGCTGAGATAAGAGCCTTTGCAAGAGAGCAGCAGCTTGCGGAAGCGAAGGAAAGAGAAGGGGATGTGCAGTACCAGAGGCAGTCATACTGCGATGCATTGCTTTTATACAGTGCAAATGGCAGTGACAATGGTTTAAAGTCTCGTGTAAATGAGGCACTCGCGACCATCGAGAAATGGCGTGCACACAGCAAGATGATGCAGCTCGATGATTACATTTGGTATCTACTTGAAGATTCCAATTATTACATGTACGCAGGTGCTATGTATGGCGGCAGACAGAGACAGGCTAACCTAAGAGCGCTTGTCGAGAGGGCTGGAGCTTTTAGGATGTCTAGTATTGCCTCACTCAGCAGCTACATAAGCTATCTTGAGGTATTAAGGACCAAGAACGTAGAGATGGGACAGCCATCAATGGTCAGCGAGGAAGATGATGTTGTCAGGATAATGACCATCCATAAGAGTAAGGGACTCGAGTTTCCGTTCGTAATCGTAGCAGGCATGGGCAATCAGCTCAATTATTCGTCTGGCATCAAAGGCTTCCAATTCGACAACGAGCTTGGAATCGCCTTGGCGTACGTCAACCCAGATGAGCATTACTGGCGCAGAACGCTGATGCAGAAGAAGATAACAGCCAAGATTCGTGAGGATGAATATCAGGAGCAGCTTAGAGTCTTGTACGTTGCGATGACACGTGCTAGGGAAAAGCTATATCTTATCGGCTGTGAGAAGACAGATGAGTTTGTGCTTGATGATATTCGTTCTAGAACTAGTTATTTTAAGATTATGGGAAAGCTTTGTGACTCTGGGCACTATAACGAGTATACATCTACTGATATGCATGAAGTTAGGATGCCGCGGCTTCCACGAGGGGCAAATAATTTCTTGACCACTGATAAGCTCCCGATGGATATCGAGCTAAGTGAAGAATATGAAGAGGTCAAGAGGCGTCTCGACTATGAATATGCGTATAAGGATGACCTATCTACTAAGGCGAAATACTCTGTCAGTGAGCTTAACAAGGAAGCAATAGAGGAGTCAGTTTACAGGGGCAAAATCGAAGATAGAAATACGAGAATTGAGAGGCTAGCTAGCGCTGATGCAGCGAGCATCGGAACGGCTTATCATAGGATTATTGAATTTGTGGATTTTAAGAAGGCAGTAAACGAAGCTGGTGAGTGTGATAAGTCCTATATAGAGGAAAGAGCTGAGACTCTTAAGAAAAACAGCGCTATCTCTGAACCAGTGTTTAAAGCGCTTGATCTTCATAAGATATATGCGTTCTTTGAGACTGAAATCGGAGTGCGCGCTTGTGTAGCAGCTAGAGAAGGATTGCTATCTAAGGAAAAACCTTTTACATTAAGGGTAGAACGAAGCGGTAAAAGTGTACTGGTTCAAGGTATTATCGATTGCTACTTTAATGATGGAGACGGACTGGTTCTGGTTGACTACAAGAGTAACAGGCTTAGCTATAAGCATAGAGAGGCTGATATTGAACGTATAAAAGAAGAGTATCGTGAGCAAATAGGTCTCTATAGGCGTGCTCTTGAGGAGGGTACGGGGTTAAGTGTAAATGAGGCATATCTGTATTTGCTAGATAAATCAATCACCATATCGATGTTATAACAAAGGGCGAATTCTACTGAGAATTCAGCATAGAAGAGAGGTAAGAAAATGTTTAGAAAATTGAGAAACCAGGAAAAAGCTATTTCAGAAGAGTGCGCAAAGGATCTGCTAAAAGAGACCCCAAGAGGTATACTAGCGGTAAACGGTGACGATAATTATCCATATGCGGTTCCAGTTAACTATCTCTATGATGAGCAGAAGGGGCGCATTTACTTCCACAGCCTACATGGAGGCTATAAGGTCGAGTGCATGGAGAGATGTGACAAGGTATGCTTCACTGTGTACGGAAACGTGCAGGTTAAGGAAGAGACGTGGGCACCGTACGTAGAGAGCGTGGTCGTGTTTGGAAAGTGCCATCCAATTGAAGATAGAGAAGAGATGTTTGAAGTGCTGAAAAACTTCGCTCTAAAATACTATCCAAGCGAGGAACTCGTGCACCGCGAGATAAAAGCAACTGGCCATGCTGTGCAGATGTACGAGATTGAGATTGAGCATATGACTGGTAAAGAAGTGCAAGAGAAATAAAGCTTGTATACATAAAAAACCATTTAATGGATAATAAATACCATTAATACTATTGAACCGATAATATTATGATGATAAAATGACACACGTCAGTTAGTTAATATGAACTAACCAGCGTGTGTTTTTATGTTAAGTAAGCCGAATGGTAGCTGAGAATATTTCTCAGCAGGGGTTTATGTATAGTAGGAAAGGAAAAAATATATGGAGTATGTCAAGAAGAGAAGTATATTGTTCGTAGCAATTCTTGTGCTCAGCATGGTTCTTGGAAGCATCAGCATAGTTTCAGCAGCAAGCAGAACACAGGACGTGTACAAGTCCTACGATGTGTCTGTAAAGTCTGGAAGCAGTGCATATGGGTATACTGACGGAAATAAGTGGAGCGCAGTGTACGAGAAGGTTCTAGGAACTAATGGCACAACGCTAACGCCTATATGGTATTCGGCTGATGGTTCTAATTATTACCCAGTAGAGGTATCTAGAGTTTATCAGTCAGGCGGATATGTATACACGTTTAAGGCTAATGGTGCAGTCCTCTATACAGGTCAAAATGCTGTAATGCATCCTTCAATTATTGCAAAACTGTATGATAAGAAACTTACTAAGACTATATACAGCGGAACAGAGACTGTTTCAAATCAGACATTTAACGGACCTGTTGAGGTAGAAGCGGGAGCAAATATCACTTTTGACAACGTAAAGTTCAACAATGGTCTCACTACTTATGGAGTGTCTAATGTATCGAACAGTTCGTTCACAGACAGCACTGCTGTAAACAAAGGCAATGGTAAGATTTACATCGCTGATACGTATTTCGGTCATACCGCTAGCTCATCGAGCTTCTATGGTCAGACTTCATCGGTAGTTGGAGTAAAGCTGAAGAGCAACCGCCTTTCAGACGCAGTAAAGGGCAAGGCATATGCTGAGCTCCTTTCGTTCCCCGATTTTTCTTACACCTATTACCCAAGCTCGTATAGTGCAAGGGTAACAGCCAAGATGCATTATGATTCAGTGAACATCGTCGGTGCGCTACCAGGTGGACTTACAGCAAGCGCTGCAAACTACGATGCTACGGCTGAGAAGACAGATGTCAATATAACCGGAACACCTACGGCAGAGGGAATAGATCAGCTATTCGATATTAATTTTACAGAAGGCGTTTCGAAATTGAATATCACAATTCCAATGTTAATTAATGTTAATGCATATAGCGTTGAGTACAATGTTATTGGAGACACACCAAATGGATATGCGGTTCCAAGCACTGTAACTGGTGTAGGGCACGGCGAGACAGTTACACTTGAGGCGGCACCAAATAGCATTTCTGGACAAAAGAATGGCGTTAACGGCACATGGGAATTTTCCGGCTGGTCGACAGATAGAAACAATATAAGCACTACAAAGGTCACTACAGTAAATGTAACTCAGAACACTACAGTATATGGGCAGTGGACATTTAAAGCAGATAGCACTTCTTCAGCAACTGTTACACCTGCTTCAGGAAATTCTAACGGAAACAGTGCTCATGCAGCCAATACCGTAAGCAAGCATAAGGTTCATAGACATGGACCAAAGACGGGTGATAGCAATGACATCGACGGATACTTACTAGTGCTCGGAGTGGCTTCGGCGATGTTAGCAGTCGTTTCAAAGCGCAAGGCTAACTAGTTAAGGTAGCTGTCCGTATTACGATATACGATTATAAAAAATTAATAAAGCCTAAAGTAATAAGTTATAAATATGCTAGACGGGAAAATCGAGATTTGCTCAGGAATTGAAAAATCTTGGCTTTCTCGTTTTGTTTTGGAGCGATGCTTTGTATAATTTGTTTATATAGGTTACTATAGGTAGTAATTGAAGACTTCTCAAATAATAAGGAAATATGTAGGAGCATATGATGATAGAGATTAAAGATATCGGGAAATTTGAATCCGTACCAGAGATCGCAAGTGACATTGTAAATGGTGATGTAAATGCCTTAGAAGAACAGTTATCTAAGGGGTGGAACATCAATGAGGAGATAGTACTTAGTAAGTACACGAGGCTTTTGCCAATTAATCTCGCTCTTATGATGAATAAATCCAAATCTATCGAGTGGTTAGCTGAACACGGAGCAAATCTAAACGATGAAGATAATCCCAGCTTTCTGATTGCAGTGAGATACTCTGATGAGGAGACCATCAGATATCTGGTTTCTCAAGGCGCTGATGTCAATGCTGTTAACTCGGTAGAGACTGAAGCGTTTGAACAAGCTGTCTTCGGAGAGAGGCTAGATAACCTAGCTCTGATCGATGAACTCGGTCATACAGTTAAGAAGCATGGCGGAGCAGCTTTTAGAAATTGCCTAGATAAGAGAAATTACGATGTTGTTGATTTCTTTATAAAAAAAGGCGTCGATATAAACTATAACGAGGCTGATTCTATTTATCCGTTTAAGCCGACACCACTCTGTGTAGCAGCGAGATACGTTGATCTTGAGATGTGCAAATACCTCGTGGAACACGGTGCGGATGTGACTATTACAGAAAAAGATGGCATGAGACCGTACAGCATCGCTCTTGAGAAGGGTGATGCTGAGATGGCGGAGTACTTTAAGGGGCTGGAACCAACTGAGTTTTATAGTCTTCACAACAAGCTGGACGAACTGAAAGCGTACAAGCTTCCTAAGGCGATGATTGATTTGCTGCAAAGTGATAATCTGCACTTTGACCTTCCAAATTGTGATTTCGGTTACATCGACTTTTTTGAGCTTACCGAAACGGTTCCTATGAAGATCGGCAGGCGCAAAGTGCTTAGGATATCTAGGTCAACTGGAGATTATAGCGATATATACGTAGTCTGGAATCCTAAGACTAAGAAGGTTGCCGCTTACGATGTTGAACACGAGGAATTGAAGGGTCTATGTGGATTCAAGGATTTTATAGATGATATGGCAGGGCATCTGCAGAGAGTTCTGGAGGGAGAGCTATAAGGATGAATATAGTTGATAAGTCTAAGGAAATCGTAAAGTACATATGTGAGAACTTCGAAGAATGGGATTTAGATGACCCGATTGAAGAAGGATATATCGATGACTATGAGGCTGTGATTGGCACAACGGAAGAAGAGCTCAAGTCATTTGAAGAGGCTTTTGAAGTTGAGCTACCAGAGTCTTTTAAAGAGCTGTACAGATACAAGAATGGCAGTGGCTATATGTGCGCGTTACCATGTGTAATAGGTGAGCACGATATGAAGTTTTGCCTAATGAGCCTTGAGTGGATAGCGACCAGTAAGGGCTACTTTCAAAATAAAGATGCGCTTCTAACCGACTACCCGGATTTCTTCTCGGCTCAAGATATTGAGCGTCTTAGTGACAGCAGAATTAAGGCGTACCTGTTTAATAAGAGGTGGTTCCCATTCGCGGAGTATTGTGACAGCTGCTATCTGATGCTGGATATGAATCCTGGAGACGATGGGAAAGTCGGGCAGATAATTTGCTATATTCACGATCCTGACGAAGTGGTGTACGTAGCACCGAGCCTTGAGGGACTCGTTTCCAAGGTGTATGATGAAACATGTTCATAGGAGAATAAAATAAACTTGCAATTGCCAAAAAAGACAAAGAAAAAACAATTTCTTTGTCTTTTTTAATGCAATTTTATAGATAAAGTAGTATAATTCTCATATTAAATTTTATACAGTTTTAAACTATCTTAAAAGCTAGGAGGACTTATGAAAGCTTCAATACGTTATGGCAGGAGTGCAGCACTTGTCTTAGCATTCTTGTTATCATTAATGATGATGATGCCACCTAACATGGCATATGCAGCTACCAAGTACACTGCAACAGGAAGTGAGACTGCAGCTCAGTTAACGGCTATTATCGATGGAACAACTACGGATGCATCGGGTAATAAGTACGATGTGATTGAATTCCCTGCAGGAACATACAATTATACAATGACTGCACCAGTTCATATTAGAAGGACAGTGACTATTAAGGCTGATGCCGGAGCCAACGTTGTATTTAATGGTGGTGATTTTAGAGGATATACAGGTTCAAATACAACCTTTACAGGAGCTGGAAGCTTCTTGCTTAAGAAACCTATTAACTACGGCATATGGTCTAATGATGCATCAGTAAAGTTTAATTTTGAAAACACGAATTTCACTATTGATGGAGCTCCTGGATTTGGTTTATATGGACTACTAGGTGGCAACACTACTAACGTTAAGGGCGGAACATTTGTAATTAAAAATTGCTCCACCTCCGGGAATGAAGGAGGGTTTGAGCTCGATGGTGGTGCCTTCAATATATCTGATGGAGCTAAAGTCACTTTAGAAAATAACGGTAATGGCACATTTGGCGATCTCTATATGAACGGAAAGATGACGGTAACCGGTGCTAATACCAAGGTTACAATTAATGAGAGCAGAGCCGGGAATTCATACGGAATGGTTCTTGCAGGAATAGGTAACTTGAAAATTGATGGAGCTACAGTAGAAGTTAACACAACAACGGCTTCAAGAGGTATCAATGCCGGCAGCAATGTTACTAATACTATTGACATCGTTAAGGGTGGAAAACTTTTAGTCAAGGCTAAAGGTGGAACAGCGGTTAGTGGCATAAGAAGAGCAAAAATTACCGCAAGTGATGATAGTATCCTCAAGGTTGAAGGATATAAGTACGCTCTTGACGGAAGTATGCTGTCTACCAGTGGTAAGCCTCATGTGACACTTGATGGAGAAACATCTGACAACGGTTCAATACCTTTCTCTACAGGAGGAACTAATGGATCGATAATCATGGGCGGCTCGGTACTTGAGGATTACAAAGAGCATGTAGTTGATGGTGTAGTAACTCCTACTGCAGGTGGTAATCAGGTTGCAAAACAGCCTGAAAATGCTAAGGGAGAGTTGCTAACACGTTTTGATATCAAGGGCTTTTCAAATAAATCTATTAGTATAGCAGCTGATCCGGCTAATGTCGCACATTCTGCTTACACATATAATGTAGGCGAGAATCACAATGGGGTAGCATACGTGTGGGCACCGGCTGTAAAGGTTAATTTCTGGGAGACCAAGGAAGCGCTTGATAATAATGATAATAGCAAGATGATAAAGTCTCTCACAACTATTCGTGGCAATAACCTAAAGTTAGTTGGAACAGTCGCACCATCAGAACCTACAGCACCGACAGGAAAGGTGTTCTCTCACTGGGTGGATGCTGAAACAGGGCAGGCATTTGATGTGAATACGGCACTTGTTAAGGGTGAAACTAATGTTTATCCTGAGTACAAAGAAGCGCCTTCACAGACTCCTTCAAAGAAGGTAGATAAGAAAGTGGTAAAGGTTAAGAAGAGTCCTAAGACAGGAGATGTTCAGAGAGTTGCTTTTTATGCAGGGGTTCTTATTGTGACAATTATTGCGCTAGTAAGTGTTGTAAGGCTTAAACGCAGAGCTTAATTTAATGGTCAATGATATATCCATTAGGAAACAGTTGTGAATAAGGTTTATTGCGAGTAAATAAAGCTTGCAAATTAGACTCTTAATATTTAGCACATAAAAGTAATAGGTAAATGCAGAATCATGCGTTTACCTATTACTTTTTTGCGCAATCTATACTAACCGAAAAAATATTATTCCATTTCATAAACATTTCATATATCTTCAGTAATATTTGACTTGTTAAGGCAAATACCCAATGAGGAAATCTAGAAGGAGGATGAATGTAAAGTGATAAAAAATGCAATAGCCTATGTCACCAGGCGTAGGTACAGGGCACTTATAATCTTCGTGATTTTGACTGTGGTTCTCGCATGTATACATGTGTGTTTAAATATAATTGTATCTAGCAACAGTATGGAGCGAACATTATACAAGGCCTCTAATTCATCGTTATCAATAGCCCGAAAGGCTGAGCAAAGCATTTTTGAACTCAACAAATTTGATGAGTTGAAGCAAATCAAAGAGATTAGCAATATTGTGCCGGAGTACGAAGGTATAGCTAGCCTTGAAGGGAGCAATGTTGTATCAGGCAAACAGACTGTAAGACGAGATGACGTATCAGGAGATTTAAGCAACGCAGCTGCTGTGAGGACGACCGGAAGTACAAAGCGAGAATTGCTATTCAGCAGTGGTGTATTTACCCTGGAAAAAGGTAGACACATATCATCAAAAGACAAGGGAAAAGTTCTGGTTCACAAAAAGTTTGCAGATCAAAACAAACTTAAATTACATGATAAAGTAAAACTAAAATTCCTAAAAACAGATGGGAGCACTTCATCAAGTGGAGAAACTCAAACTCTCGAAATCGTCGGGATTTTCTCCGGTAAGATGCAGGAGCAGCATACAGGTCTGCCATCAGATCTCAGTGAGAACACGATGTTTGCCGATTATGAATCCAGCCAAAAAGGATTAGGGTATGAAGGCGGTAATCGAGTGGTTAACAAGGTAACTATTACAGCAAGCAGTCCTGAAAAGCTGGAAACTGTAGAGAAAAAAATAAAGAAACTTGACGTTGATTGGTCGAGTTTTGAAGCGACTAAAAATAATGGAGCTTTTCAAGAGGCCGCAAAATCTCTTACCGGTATAAGAAAAATCATGAGAGTCATGACAATGGCAATTCTAGGAGGAGGTACAATTGTACTTTCGCTTATATTAGTGCTGTGGTTAAGGGAGAGAATTTATGAGATTGGGATTCTTTTGTCTATTGGTGTAAGTAAGGCGGCGATAGTTGGACAGTTTATTCTGGAACTAATATTTGTATCAATACCGGCTATAATAGCTTCTTATATAATCGGAAAGGTCGCTCTATCGTTCATTGTAGGCGGATTTGTAGGAAGTGATGAAACGGGTGCTTTGGCGCGAGGGTTAAGTGAAGGGGGCATCAGTAGCGAGCTCATGACATTTGCAATAAGTTATGCATTGCTCATAGTAATAATAATCGTTTCGGTTGCTATAACATCTGGAGCAATTCTAATACGTAGTCCAAAGGAAATACTATCTAAAATCAGTTAGGAGAAAGCATGAAGATAATTGAAATTAAAAATGCATCATACAGCTATATTGGCTCGAGAGACAAGGTGCTGTCATCGATTAATTGCAGCTTTGAAGCTGGCAAATTCTACGCTATAACCGGTAAATCAGGTGCGGGAAAGTCAACGTTCTTATCCCTTTTGGCAGGACTTGATAGACCTAGCTCGGGAGAGATTTGTTTCAATGGTAAGAGCATAGCATTGCATGGTTATAGCAACCATCGTAGGGATAACATCTCTCTTGTGTTCCAAAATTATAACTTAATAGACTATCTAACTCCGCTTGAGAATGTCAGGCTCGTAAACAGAAATGCTTCTGATGAGCTACTACTGAAGCTAGGATTAAATAGCAGTGAGATTAAGAGAAATGTTATGAAACTATCTGGAGGTCAACAGCAAAGAGTTGCGATAGCAAGAGCTCTTGCGTCTGAGGCTCCCGTGATACTTGCGGATGAGCCGACTGGAAACCTTGATGATTCTACTGCAAGTGAAATCATAGGTATTCTCAAGACTTTGGCTCAAGAACGAAACAAGTGTGTAATAGTTGTTACACACAGTAAAGAGGTTGCAAATGCGGCAGATGTAGTGATGGAGCTAAGTGGTAAGAAGCTCAAAGAGACGAGAAAGCAGAGCTAGGAGGATGACGATGATTAAAAATGCATTAGCATATGTCACAAGAAAGAGACTGAAATCTCTAATTATACTGCTTGTTATCACAGCGATGGCAACTCTCAGTATGATTGGTCTATCAATCAAGGATGCTACTAATAGAGCAGCAGCCAAGACTTTTGGAAACATAACTAATAGTTTCACTATGGAAATAAACCGCCAAGTTAATTCGGGTACCCCTAGAGGTGGCGGAAATATCCGCAATGAAGATATAAATAAGATCGTTAAATCCGGACATGTAAAAGACTATGTCAAGCGTATAGGGGCAGTAGCTGATCTTGTAGGCTATGACATAATTAGAACTGAAGCGACAAATCGGAATGAGGATGAGGAGCGAATAGAGAAGTTTAAGAGCACAGTAATGGTGACTGGAGTTAATGATTCATCCAAAGAGACGAAGTTTGTATCGGGTGCTTTTAGACTTGTGGATGGAAAACATCTTGAGAAGAATGATAAGAACAAGGTGTTGATTCATAAAGAATTAGCTGAAAAGAATAATCTCAAGGTCGGTGATAAGATTAAGATTAAATCTAACCAATATGATGCTGACAACGAGAAGCAGGCAGATGAAACTATAGAAGTTGAAATAAAGGGAATTTTTGATGGTCACAACAAGGGTGGTGTAAGTGCAGCTGTTGAACTGTACGAGAATAACATAATCAGCGATATCGACACGGCTGCTAAGCTTTACGGAAATACAGAACAAACTGCGGTATATCAAGATGCAACATTCTTTGTAAAAGGTGACAAAAATCTGGATAAGGTTATTAAGAGTATTAAGGGACTTGATGTGGATTGGAATAAATACTCTTTGGTTAAGAGCACTTCGAACTATCCGGCACTACAGCAGTCGATTTCCGGAATATACTCATCTGCAAACAAGCTATTTGTTGGAGGAATTATATTTGCAGGAATAGTAGTATCGCTACTGTTGTTCCTATGGATGAATTCAAGGAAGAAAGAGGTAGCAGTTCTTCTTTCAATCGGCAGAACCAAGAAGGAAATCGCAGGACAATTTGCAGCAGAGCTTATATTTGTAGCCATTCCGGCCTATATTATATCTTTCTTTGCAGCGGGGGCACTAGGTAAGGTGATTGGTAATAAAGTTCTACGCGGTGTAACGGGAGGCATTGCTGATGGTATAGCTAAAGAGTCCGCTTCATCAGGGCTCGGAGGTGGAGCAGAAGTTGACGGATTTAACAAGACTCTGACAAGTTTAGATGTTATCATCAATACAAGGGCATTCATTTATGTAGTGCTCTTTATGACGGTGATACTGGCAATTTCGCTAATCATATCCACATATCGCATCCTTCGCAAGAGACCTAAGGAGTTGCTTATAGATGTGAAATAAAGACTGGAGGGTCAATGAAGATTCTTATAGTTGAAGACGATAAGAACATCAGGGAGGGAGTCGCAGACTTCCTCTCTGAGTTTGGTTATAATACAATTGAGGCATCTGATGGACGAGAGGCTCTCGAAAAATTTGATGAACAAGATATCAGCCTTGTAATTCTCGACATTCAGATACCATATATTAATGGTTTAGAAGTTCTAAAGGAGATTAGAAAACGAAGCAAATTACCTGTTCTTATGCTTACGGCATTTAGCGATGAAGAGTATAAAATTGATGCATATACGAACTTGGCGGATGGATATTTGGAGAAGCCTTTTTCATTACCAGTATTACGTGCTCGTGTAGATTCGTTGATTGAGCGTCATTATGGTATGCATGACAAATTTTGTTATGGCAATGTTGATGTTGATTTTGACAGTTATACGGCTACGCTAGATAATGAGCCAGTAGATATAAATGCTAAAGAGGTTGATATACTAAAATATTTGGTTGAAAATGAAGGGCGAGCACTGACAAGAGAGCAGATAATAGATAGTGTCTGGAAAGCGACAGAGGAACCGCCGTTCGATCGCGTAATAGATGTGTATATCAAGGAACTCCGTAAGAAGCTTGGACTCGATTGCATAGTGACTATTAGAAATGTAGGATATAAACTGGAGAGAAAATGAGAAACTTGAAGATATTCCCCAAATTATTTGTCCAAACGTTCGCCATACTTGGAATTTTGATTGTAGTTGTCCATATTATGGTATTTCTTATGTTCCCTAAAGTGTACCTTGAGAATAGAAAGAGTAAAATAAATATCAAGGCTAATGAAGTTTCTGCAGCTTTACAGGGAAAAGATGAACAGTTTGTTGAGCAGTATTTGACCTTCTATTCGAGAAGCAGTGAAATTAAAGCTTTCATTGATTCAAACAGTGACTCAGGCGAGGTGAAAATCGGTGCGAATGCTGAAAATAGCATTGACAAGTCGAGTGATAACAATTCTTTAATTATAGAGACTCGTAATATTAAGCTAGCTAATGGCAGTAAATTGTCAGTGAATTTTGTTTCAACTGCTGATATGCGACAAGAGGCCAAGGGTCTAATAATAAAGTTTCTTCCTATATCTTTAGCAGTTTCACTAGCGATATCAGTTTTAGTATCACTGATATATGCAAGACTTTTGACAAGAAATGTTCAAGAAATAAAAGAAGTTACAACTCGAATGATGGAACTTGATAGAAGCGCTCTTTTGCCTGTCGAATCATCAGATGAGATAGGACAGCTCAAAGCGCAAATTAATGACTTGTATGTAGCTTTACTTGAACTGATAGATGATCTTGAGGTCAAGAATGAAGAGATTATAAAGCTTGAGAATTTAAAATTTGAATTCTTTAGAGGTGCTTCTCACGAATTAAAAACTCCATTAGCTAGCCTTAAAATTATTCTTGAAAATATGAAATATAACATTGGCAAGTATAAGAATCGTGATAGTTATATTGACAACTGCATTGAGATAGTCAATGGGTTGGCACAGAATATATCGCAGATTCTCTCTGTTTCTTCGCTCGATCATCTTAGTGACGAAGAGGAAGAAATGGTTATAAATGAGATTTTGCAGGAGGTTCTAGATAAGTATGAACTTATGGCTGCGCAACGAAGTGTCTCAATCAACAACCGTCTCGGTGATGAAAAAATTTACATAGGTAAGAGTGCTCTTAAGGTGATATTATCCAATGTAGTTGGTAATGCTGTAAAGTATTCGGATACAGGAGGTATCATAGATATCGGTTCAGATAACGGTTGGATGTATATAGATAATACTTACGATGACGCAGAAAATCTCGATTGTGAAAGACTATTTGAAGTGAACTTTGACTTAGGAAAGGATAATAGCAATGGACTAGGTCTGTACATAGTAAGAAATATTCTGTTAAGTTACGGGATTGAGCACAAGCTAGAACGACGTGAAAAAAGCATAAGATTTACGATTAAAATTACTTAGTAAAGATGAAATAAATATATTTAAATAGTTAACAGAAAAAAGTCAATCGTCACAATGGTGATTGACTCCTTTTTTCGTTTGAATTACACCAAAACCACACCTTCGCTCTTATTGATAAAAACCTCTCAAAATAGTATAATAATATAACTTATGCCATGTAAAATGGACGATTTTAAGAGGGATGGGATGCCGATATGCTAAGTTCGATTCAAAGTATAATGTCTAACTTCAGACCGGAAGACGCGCTGGATATAGCAATCGTGTCTTATATTGTTTATAAGATGATCGGTTTTATTAGAGAAACCAGGGCGATGCAGCTCATACGAGGGCTGGTAATTATCATAGTTGCGTTTTTTGTATCGGACATATTCAACCTATATCTGCTAAATTGGCTGCTCAAGAGCCTATTCACCATGGGTCTCTTCGCGGTTGTTGTGTTGTTCCAACCAGAGCTCCGTAGAGCACTAGAGCAAGTAGGGCGTAAGAATCTCATGAACACGAACTCGTTCCGCAATATTGATAAGAATAAGGCGGTTGAAACGGTAGATTCCCTTGTGAGCGCAATCGATGATTTTTCAGCGACAAGGACAGGAGCATTAATCGCAATTGAGCGAGAGACGATGCTTAACGATATAATCGAAACTGGAGTTGTGGTAGACGCTGAGATTTCCATCAGGCTTCTTGGAAATCTATTTTACGAAGGTTCGCCACTTCACGACGGTGGAGTGATTATACGTGGTGCTAGAATCCATGCGGCATCATGCGTATTCCCACTGACAGAGAAGAAGAACATCGGTAGAAATCTAGGAACTAGGCACAGAGCAGGTGTAGGACTCAGTGAGGTGTGCGATGCTCTAATAATAATAGTTTCTGAAGAGACCGGAGTGATATCGATCGCTGAAGATGGAAAGATCCGCAGATTTGTAGACCTCAAGACAATCGAGAAGATGCTTCTCAATATGTACCTGCCATCTGAAAGAGGTATGTATGGTAGGGTTGCGAAGCTAGTACGCCGAAAGGGGGGGAAGCACGATGCAAAATAATGAAACAAGCAGCAAGAAGATCAACAAGCTCAATCTAGCGCTTTCGGTTGCAATCGCATTTGCCTCCTGGCTTTACGTAGTATATAGCATAAATCCAACAATCAGCCGAACATATACGAATATCCCTGTGACGGTCGCAAACTCTAAGACACTTGCCAAGAATGAGTTAGCGGTAAGCAAGCTTGATATAGAGAAAATCTCTGTTACCCTTGTTGGAAGGCGCTCAGCTATAAATGAACTAAAGAAATCCGACATCGTCGCAACCGTCAATGCCTCGAATGCAGGCAAGGGCGAGAACTCGATGGCAGTGCAAGTGAGTGTGCCTGGTGCTATATCGGTCAAATCGCAGAGTGAAAGTAGCGTTTCGGTTACAGTTGAAGACCTAGAGGTCAAGAAGGTAAGCACATATACGACATATAAGGACGGTCAATCAGGTGAGCCTGTAGTCAAGAAACAGGGCAGTAAAGAAGTAGAGGTGCAAGGAGCTGAGAGTCTGGTTAAGAACGTAGACTCGGTTAAGCTCGAACTCGACGCTGACAAAGTCACTGATAAAGCAAAAGAATTCAGTGCGGTCGCAACCCCTGTGGATGGAAGCGGTCACAAGATAGAATACCTGACTACTGATCCTGACAGAGTATCTGTAACGGCATACAGGGGTGAGACCAAGACTGTTAAGCTCAAGGTAAAGGTTACTAATACACAGGATGGTAGCGTTTCAAGAACGTATTCCGCACCGAACACTATAGTTATCAAGGGTAGAAGCAAGGATATCAAGAACGTAACAGAAATTACGTCCAAAGACATGGATATCAGTACTGTCTCTGAGACAGAAGATATGGATATCGATTACGACCTACCAGAAGGTGTGAGCATAGCAAATGAATCAAGGCACGTAAAGCTCAAGGTTAAGGTGAGCACGAGTGCATCGAAGACAGTAAATGTGCCAGCCAGTTCGATCAATATAAATAATGTGGCTAGCGGTCATACGGCGGAGGCAAATAGTGGCGTTAACGTTGTCGTAACGGGTAGCAAGGACAAGATAGCGAGCATTACAGCTAGTTCGTTCGTGATCAGCGCAGATGCAAGTGGTCTTGGGGCAGGGCAGCATACGGTTACAGCTTATCTAACTAATAATTCTGGACTTATAGCGGCGCTTGAAAGTGCGCAGATTACGATTACGGTTCAGTGATATCGATTTAGTTCAAACTTGCCATCAATCACCGATTGATGATAAGTTCATTGACAGACTTTATACTTTGCAGGATATATTAAGGAATTAAGGAGAAGCTAATGGGCAGATTGTTTGGAACAGATGGTGTAAGAGGTGTGGCTAATACAGAACTTACAGCTTCGCTTGCATTCGATATCGGCAGGGCGGCAGCGTTTGTGCTCGGAGAGAATAACAAAAAGCCGGTTATGGTAATCGGACGTGATACGAGGATTTCTGGGGATATGCTGGAAAATGCGCTGACAGCAGGAGTGCTTTCTGTTGGCGGAGATGTCATAAAGCTAGGAGTTGTTCCCACACCAGCAGTTGCTTACCTAGTAAGGAAGTATGACGCAGATGCAGGAGTTGTTATCTCGGCATCACATAACCCATTTGAATACAATGGCATTAAGCTGTTTAATGGTGATGGGTACAAGCTTGATGATAGCGTTGAACAGGAAATTGAGGCAATTATACTGGGCGAGAAGGAAATCAGCACTGATGAATTCGTCGGAGCTAAGCTCGGAATTTGCCGTGAGGATGATGCCAGTGCGATTAAGCAGTACACTGATTTTTTGCTTACAACGATAGACAAGAGGCTCGATGGCATAAAAGTAGTTCTTGATACTGCTAATGGTGCGGCGTTCGAGACCGCTCATATAGTTTATGAGGCGCTTGGAGCAGAAATTACAGTGCTTAGTGATAGTCCAGACGGAATTAACATTAATGATGGCTGTGGCTCTACACATCCTGAGAATTTGCAGCAGAAAGTCGTAGAGCTAGGTGCAGATGTTGGATTTGCATATGATGGAGATGCGGACAGACTCATCGTTGTGGATGAACAGGGAAGAATAATAGATGGAGATAGAGTGCTCTACATATGTGGCAAGTACCTAAAGGCTAAAGGGCTCCTTGCAACTGATAAGATCACAGCTACAGTTATGAGCAATATCGGACTTCATAAACACCTAAAGGAGTATGGAATTGGTGTTGATGTGACTAAGGTCGGTGATAGATATGTGCTAGAGTCCATGAGAGAGACAGGCTCTGTTCTAGGTGGAGAGCAGTCAGGTCACATGATATTCTTGAACTACACGACTACTGGTGATGGCGTTCTATCATCGCTGCAATTTATGAAGGCATATCTTGACTCAGGGAAAAAGCTCAGTGAACTCAGAGACGAGATACAGATTTATCCACAAGCATTGGTTAATGCTAGGGTGGATAATGCTTTCAAGGCGACAGCTCTAGAGGATGGTGAAGTTAAGAAGTTCATCGCTGATATTGAGGCGAAAATGGAAGGTACAGGTAGAGTTCTGATAAGACCTTCAGGAACTGAACCATTAATCAGAGTTATGCTAGAAGGTGAAGATATCGATGAAATTCAGGAATATGCTGAGCAGGTAGCAACTCTTATCTCTGATAAATTCGGAAGATAATCAGAAACCATTAGGCTGGCAAGACAAACCGCCATGGCAAAACATAGCGGGGAGTTTAGCTTTGTTAAAATACGAATCGTTATAGCGGTTTGCGGTGAACTGCGAATTGGCTATTTGAAATAATATATTTGGAGGAAACAATATGTGCGGAATCGTAGGTTATGTAGGTAATGAAGCTCCTCAGGGAATCATTATCGAAGGACTTAAGAAGTTAGAGTACAGAGGTTATGACTCGGCAGGTATCGCTGTCGTAAATGATGGCAAAATTAAGCTGAGAAAGCACGTTGGTGAAATCGTAAATCTAGAGAAGCTAATTGGAAAAGAAAATCTAGGCGGTCATGTGGGAATTGGACACACAAGGTGGGCGACTCACGGTGCACCATCTGATGTAAACTCACATCCTCATATGAGCAATGATAACAGAATTGCACTTGTTCACAATGGAACAGTTGAGAACTACGTGGAAATCAGAGAGCAGCTTGAGAAAGAGGGCTTCACTTTTAAGAGTGATACGGATTCCGAGGTTGCTGCTGTTCTATTCGGTAAATACTACAACGAGCTCGGTGACCTAAAGGCTACTATGGACAAGGTAACTCACGAGATGACAGGAACTTTTGCCCTCGCTGCAATCGCTGAGGATCAGCCGGAAAAATTCGTAGCTTATAGAAAGAATGCTCCGCTGATTGTCGGCAAGGGTAATGGTTGTAATTTCGTTGCTTCTGACTTCTCGGCGCTTCTTAAGTACACAAAGGATGTTTATTTGCTGGAGACGGGTGACACAGTGGTGCTTACTCCTGATAACGTTACAATCTACGATGAGTCTGGCAGAGAAATTAAGCGTGAGACTATGCACATCAGCTGGGATGAAAGCGTCGCTGAAAAAGGCAAGTACGAGCACTTCATGCTCAAGGAGATATTTGACCAGCCTAAGGCTATAGAGGAAACTCTTGATCGTAATCTAAGCGACGATGGAAGAGTGTCGCTTTATGATATGACGCTCACGAAGGAAGACTTTGCTAAATTCAATAAGATCTGCATCGTAGCATGTGGAACCGCGTACCATGCCGGACTAGTTGGTAGAAATATCTTTGAGAAGTTCGTAAAAATGCCTGTAGAGGTTGATGTGGCTTCTGAATTCAGATACAGAGATCCTTTTGTAGATGAAAAGACACTCTTCATTGCAATCAGCCAATCTGGAGAAACTGCGGATACACTAGAGGCGCTTCGTGAGGCTAAGAGAAAGGGAGCAAGGGTATTATCCATCGTCAATGTTGTAGGAAGCACAGTTGCTCGTGAATCTGACGATGTGTTCTATACATGGGCTGGACCAGAGATTTCAGTAGCCTCAACAAAGGCTTACACAACTCAGCTTCTGTCACTTTACCTATTAGCTCTATATCTAGGAGACCTACGCGGAACCATATCAGAGGAATACTACAACAAGGTTGTTAGCGAGCTATCTGAGATTCCTGAAAAATTAGAGAAGGTTCTCTTGCTTAGAGGTGATATCGAGAAGCTTGCGAAGAAGCTTTACGATAGAGAGCAGGTGTTCTTTATCGGTAGAGGAATGGATGCCAGTGTTGCTTACGAGGGTTCGCTAAAGCTCAAAGAGGTTTCATATATAAACTCCTTTGCAATTGCGGCTGGAGAGCTTAAGCATGGAACGATTGCACTAATGGAGCCTACTACTATTGTCGTTGCACTAGCAACACAGTCTAAGCTGTTTGATAAGATGGTTTCCAACATTCAGGAGGTTAAGGCGCGTAATGCTTACGTGATCTCCATCGCGAAGGAAGGTAATGCAGCTATCGAAGAGCATTCCAATGAGACGTTCTACATTCCAGAGTGCATGGATGAGGTATCGCCACTTCTAAGCGTAATTCCGCTTCAGATATATGCATACTACGTTGCCAAAGAAAAGGGATGCGAGATAGACAGACCTCGTAACCTCGCTAAGAGTGTAACTGTAGAATAAAATAAATGTCATTATTTCGAGCGTGTGCGGAACTTGCAATTGTAGGCTGCGTACATGCTCGTATTTGAAAAGTTATAGGCGTATAGTTGTTTAGAATTAGAGAATTGATATGGAAGAGAACAAGGCAATCAAAAATTATACGGAATGGATCAATGCCAAGGGAATCGATTCAGATATGAGACAGTATCTGATGAATATGATATCCCGCCCAGAAGAAATAGAGAGCTGCTTCAGTGAGGAGCTCGATTTTGGTACGGCTGGTATGAGAGCGACTATGGGAGTAGGTTCAGCTAGAATGAATATCTATACAGTTGCTACTGCAGCATATGCTATGGGCGAGATGCTTAAAGAAAAGCATGAGGGCAAGGAAGTAAAAATCGTTATTTCGTACGATTCACGTAATAATTCAAGAGAGCTTGCAGAGGCTGCCGCTGTGGCAAGCTGTGCGTCAGGCGTAAAGGTTCTATTTTCAGACAGACTGCGTCCGGTACCAATGCTATCTTATGCTATAAGGAATTTTGCAGCAGATGGTGGAATAATGATTACAGCATCGCACAACCCTAAGGAATACAATGGCTTTAAGTCATACAGGTCCGATGGAGCGCAGATGATCGATGAAGAGACCGAGGCGATTAAGAGTCGCATCAGAGATGCTGTTCAGGGTATAGAGATACTTTCAACAGCGGAGTCCTTCGAAGATCTTGTAAATGACGGAGATATTACATATTTTGGTAGGGAAATCGACGATAGCTACGATGCGATGATCATGGACTCGTTTAATAGCAGTAGCGTTAGTAGAAGATCAAGAGATTCGCTTCGCATCGTGTATTCACCACTCAATGGCTCGGGAAGAGAGCCGGTAAGAAGGTCGCTTCGTGAACTGGGATACGAAAAGGTATTTGCAGTAAATGAGCAGGATAATCCAGATGGTGACTTTCCAAGTTTAAGGGTTCCAAATCCTGAGTATGATGATACGTATGATTTGGCTAAGAAATACGCTGAGATGTCAATGGCTGACATCATTATCGTTACAGATCCAGACTCAGATAGGCTAGGCGTAGCGGTATATGATGAGGGCGAATATAAGAAACTGACAGGAAACCAGATAGGTGCGATACTCCTCGAGTACCTCCTTTCAGAAGCAAAGAAGCTGGGTAATCTTCCAGAAAATGGATATGTGGTAACTTCAATCGTATCCACTCACCTAGCAAGAGCTATTTGCGCTAGATATGGTGTTAAACTATATGAAACCTTAACTGGTATAAAGAACATTGCCGAGCAGATTAGGCAGAGATCTGATAATGGAACAGAGAGATTCCTGTTCGGGTTTGAGGAAAGCAATGGATACATGCTGAATCAGGCTGTACGCGACAAGGACGGCGTGATGGCCGCAGTAGCTATCGCTGAAATTGCAACTCTTTCCAAGGCAAATGGTGTTACACTGATTGAACAATTAGAGTCCCTGCATAAGCTCTATGGTTACTCTGCAGAGGGGAGCGTGTGCGTAGAAGGAACTGGCGTTGGGGAAAAATTCATGGACCATCTTAGAACACTAGGTGGCAAGCTTGGAGAACCTGGAACTGAACTCGGCGTGCTAGACGTTAAGAACTGTACAGATTATCTTCCTGAGTCAAATGTCCTTCTGTATGAGCTTAATGGCCTCGACTGGATTGCATTTAGACCATCTGGAACAGAACCTAAGTTCAAGATTTACTTCGGTTTCTACGGTGCAGAGTCAGCAGCGGAGAGCAGACTGGAGAGAATTTCGAAAGCTGTTGTTGCTGAAATTAATAAATATAAGGAAAATTAACATGGCAGATGAAGTAAGAATCGCACTGCTTATAGATGCGGAAAACATCTCAGCACAGTACGCTGGTTACATAATCGATGAAATCGAGAAGTATGGTATCTGTTCGTATAAAAGAATATACGGTAATTGGGAACGGATCGTTAAGACTAGGTGGGAGCAAGAGATCAGAAAGCACTCATTAAAGCCTATGATGCAGGTTAACAACACAAGAGGCAAGAATGCGTCTGACTCGGCTCTTATAATCGATGCGATGGATATACTGTACGGTAATAATGTTGAAGGCTTCTGCATAGTCTCTTCTGATAGCGATTTTACATCTCTAGCGAGAAGGCTGAGTGAATCGGGCTGCCTGGTGCTAGGCATGGGAGAATCGGACAAGGCGACAGAGGCTCTTGAAAATGCCTACGATAAGTTCATCTATATAGACTTACTCGCCAAGCAAGCAGAGGAGGAACGCCTCGCAGAGGAAGCTCTCGAGGCTGAGTATAAGAAGCAGAAAAAGCAGGAACGCAGTAAAGATTCTGCTGAAAATACGGCGAATACTCCTAGCAAGAAGGCTATAGAGGCGAAGATTCAGCAGATCATTATGGAGAATAATGATAAAGGTAAGCCTACAGATCTCGGTCTTATCGGGAATGAGCTAAACCGTATCTATAAGAATTTCGATGTGAGATATTACAGTAAAAAGGGCGGTAAGCGATACAAGTACCTGAAGGAATTTGTAAGCGATTTTAAATCTCTCAAGGTAGAGGTTAGTGGTGACCGCGGCATATATGTTACTGTGAGATAATAAAATCACCTATAGTCAGCAGCCTGACTGTAGGTGATTTTCTATCTGTGATGATAACCCTAAATCTACTTATCTTCGATTGTAAAGCTCAGCTCAGCTCCACACTCTGGACATACTGCATCTCCAGGTGATGCCTGAAACTCCTTGCTACATACAGGGCATACGATGATATATGTATCAGCATCATAGCCATCGGGTACATTGTTATTAAATGCCTCTCTATATTGTTTATCGTCCATAGCGCCTCCTATTTTTTACTTAACTTTCAATTCTTAATTATTTATTATTTTACATTATATCGGTTGTTTCCTCAACTTATTCAAACATATAATGAAATTGAAAGACTATGTTTATTATTATGAATATGTCGAGATTACAGAAATTAATATAGAGAATAAAAATCGATTATAAGCGAAAGATAAGAAAGGAGGGCAATATGAATAAAACTGCGATTGATTATCGCGGCCTAAAGTATGTGAATATTGCAATCTGGATAGAAGTAGCATACATACTTATAAACGGTGTGACTGGGCTATTTACACTGCTTCAGATAGCAGCAATGTCAGAGATATCACAGGGTGTTTTGATCTTCAATACGAAGATTGCTCCTGATATAATCTTAGTTATGTTCATAGCAAATATCATACTATACATCATGGGCTTAAATGGACTCCAGAAACTCAATCCGTTCTACCGGAAGGCTTGTAAAGTATATATTGCATACCTCATCTTCATGTTCTTGTCCATAATAGCATTTGTTGTCTTAGTATTTGCTGCCAGTGGGTTTGTTGTCATTTCCTTTAGGTCAGATAGCATCAACACTGGTACAGTGAGCGTATTAATATGGACATTTGTGATAATGCTTCTTGCAGTACAGGTTGTTAGCAATATTCTCAATATAATCTACATGAGAAATATTCTGCTCGGTACAAGAAGAATTGCTGATGTGCTTGGCAACCAAGAATTAACCAGAGGGATTACTGTAACTGAGAAAATATATAGAATAGCAATGATTGCTACTACGGTGATAGTGACAATTGGTGTGATGGGGATTGTGTTCGTCCTAAAGAAGTATATACTCAAGATTATTGGTGGAGGCGCTTATTCATTCGTAGCGCTTTATAGTGCACTAAGGGGCATGCAGATGTTCCTATTCATGCTAACTGCTGCTTACATCATCAGCTTCATAGTTAGAACGGTTTATGCAATCAGACTCACACAGTCCTATGTGGAGATTACAAAGCATGAGATAAGTGAGGCAGAAGAAGCTGCCTTGCTAGAGGATATGCAGGCAGTACGGGAAAACAAAGCCAGATAGTATATAGCTCCAGTAATGATTTTCAATAATAATAGAATCCGTGCAATTAAAGGAAGAAGAGAGCCTTTCTAGTTGCACGGTTTTTTATTAAGGAAATAGATGGGCTAATTTTATCATGAAAATAGGTTGACTTATTTTTATATTATGAATATAATGACTGTGTTAGAGAAATAACACTGATTTAATATTTAAAAGTTTTTAGGATAGGGGGTATATAAATGGCTAGCTAAGACTTATCCGTACTCCGTTAAAGTACGTTCAGGGAAAAGGTGCTCTTCTTTCATTCCATGATGAATTAAGTTATCTAGGCAAGAGATGGTTGTTCGTTTGCTCGAACAGCGGACACAGAACTTGTCACGATAGCATTGAAAAGAGCTTTGGAAATAGTGATGATTTAAGAATTTATGAGGTGTTCGGTGGCATATCAAGCAACGGCGAGATTGCCAGAATGCAGGAGATAGTTAGAAACGAGAAAATCGATGTTGTCGTTGGAGTAGGTGGTGGATCAGCTATCGATACAGCCAAGGCAGTGGCTCATTATGAGAAGCTTCCAGTAGCCGTAGTACCGACAGTTATATCTACAGATGCGCCTTGCACGGGTCTATCTGTTATTTATAACGATGATGAGAGCTTTGACAGATACCTATTCTATGATAATAATCCTGATGCTGTCATTGTAGATAGCGAGATTATCGCCCAGTCCCCAGTTAAATTCCTCGTTGCAGGAATGGGTGATGCACTCGGCACATATTTTGAAGCTAGAGCATGCTATAAGGTTGATGCTCCAAGCCTTGAAAATGGTGGCGTTACTAGAACAGCACTAGCAATAGCAAAACTATGCTACGATACCCTTAGAGATTACGGTTCACAGGCGAAGGTTGCTAATGAGATGAAGGTGGTTACGCCGGCACTTGATGCGATTATCGAAGCCAACGTTTATCTATCTGGAGTCGGTGCTGATAATGGCGGGCTCGCTGCAGCACATTCATTCTATAATGGTGTAACAGCATTTGGGGCACATACTATTGAACATGGCTGCTGCGTAGCATACGGAACTCTAGTACAGCTCCTTCTCGAGGGAGTTCCTAACGATGAATTTAAGGAAGTTCAGGACTTCTGTATGGAAGTAGGGCTACCTGTGACGCTGGCAGAGCTAGGAATTGATGCTAGCGATTCGAGTCTCATTAAAAAGATTGCGGATGCTGCTTGCAGAGAAGGTGAAACGATTCATAACATGTTACCGCCTGTTGATGAAAAGGATCTCTATAATGCAATCATAGAGTGCGATATGCTCGGAAGATTGGCAAAGGATTGCAGATAATTATATAAGCTTATTACCTCTTTACAAAGTCATAAATACAAGTACAATAAAGCACCTCACTGGATTTAGCCAGTGAGGTGCTTTATTACTCATTAGTTTTTTATACGGTGTACTGCCGAGAGGCAATATACTAGCCGATAAGATCGAGGAGAGCCTTCTTAGGAACTGCTCCTACTGACTTATTTACTTCCTCACCGTCCTTGATTACAAGAACTGTTGGGATGCTCATAACTCCGTACTTCTGAGCAAGCTCTGGGTGCTCATCTATATTGACCTTACCAACCTTGATATCGCTTCTCTCGTCTGCGATTTCCTCAATGACTGGAGATAGCATCTTGCATGGTCCGCACCAAGAAGCCCAAAAATCAACTAGAACTGTCTTATCTGCCTGTAGAACTTCCTGTTCAAAGTTTTCTGCTGTTAATTCAATTGCTGCCATTTTCTTGTCCTCCTGATATCACTCAAAACCAGAATACGAACATTCTGATTAATTGCGTACAACTTTAATTAAATTCACTTTAACATTTTTTTGCGCCACTGTGTGATGATTATGTGAGAAAAAATAATATCATGGTATAATTAATGACTAATAAATGCTTTTTTGCAAGTTTAAAATGCAGAAGGCTTGATTAGCTAAATTAGATAGTGAAGAATAAAGCTTTGAATCGGAGATTAGACATGTACATTGATGAAGCTACTTTTAGACAGATATTTCATAAGTTTATCTATATCGAGTGTCATGATGCGTTAGAAGGATTATCCAATACACTCAAAATAATCGATGGAGCGACAGGTGTTCTCGCGTACTGCTTCTGCGAGGACCTCATAGGAACTAGCTTTAATTTACTAGCCTCGGTAAAGAAGGCAGAGGACGGGAAGCTAGAGGTAGGACCGAGATGTTCCGAGAAGTACGCAAGGGTAAGATTTAATGATGTCAAGGATTATGAATTTGAACCTGTGAGCGAGCTGGATGCCGACTTATCGCAATTCGATGATGTGCCAGATGATATAAGAGATAATTTAGAGTCTGCAGATAAGAAGATGACAATGCTCAGAGAGCTTGAAATGCTAGATAGCGGACGAAACATTGAACTACCGGACTTCGTGAGTGTGACGGTGGGTAAGAAGGGATTTTTGCCAGAGGTCGTGTGGGTGAGGACTACAGACTTTGGAGATAATGAGTTTTACGGCACGCTTCATAATCCGCCAAAGCAAGGCTTCGGGCTTGAAGCAGGACAGAAGGTCCGTTACCGCGCATATGACAACGAAGGGGAGATAATGCTGATACTGGATAGCAGCATGCTGAATTAATATGGATATTACACAGAAGATAACACAGGAATTGGGAATTAAGCCTTGGCAAGTTGAGGCAGTAATCACGCTCATTGATGAGGGTAATACTATCCCGTTTATTGCGAGATACCGAAAGGAAGCGACGGGAGCACTTGATGATGAGATGCTGAGGCGCTTTGATGAAAGACTGAAGTACCTGCGTTCACTCGAGGAGAGAAAGCAGACAGTGATTTCATCTATAGAGTCACAGGGGAAATTAACCGACGAACTTCTTGCTAAACTCGAGCAGGCGGAAACAGTCGTTGCAGTCGAGGATATATATAGGCCATATAAACCTAAGAGACGTACTCGTGCGATGATCGCTAGAGAGAAGGGGCTTGAAGGGCTTGCTACATACATCATGTCAAGCGATGCTGCCGTACCTGTACCAGAAGAAGCTCTAAAGTATTTAAGCGAAGAGCATGAGGTAAATGATGCTGACACTGCTATCAAGCTAGCGCTAGATATTATCGCTGGAGACATCTCAGATGATGCGGATATTAGAACGTGGATCAGAGAGCTTGCAGCTAAGGAAGGTGTACTAATCACGACGGTAGTACCTGCTGTAAAGGCAGAACTAGAGGTTAGCGGAGAACGCAGCGTATATGAAAATTATTTTGAATTTGCAGAGAAGGTAGACGGCCTCCCAGGACACAGAGTCCTCGCTATCAATAGGGGAGAAAACGAGAAGGTGCTCAGCGTAAAGCTTGAAGCTCCAGTGGATAAGATAGAAGGAAGGTTATTCAAAGACTTAAAGAGCTCAGCTAATAAGTTAACTCAGCAGTACATCGAAGAAGCGGCTTCGGATGCTTACAAGAGACTCATCGCTCCATCTATCGAAACTGAAATTAGAAATGAGCTGACACTCGGAGCGCAGGAAGGTGCGATAAAGATATTTGCCAGCAATCTCGAGCAGCTCCTCATGCAGCCACCTATCGAAGGCAAGACTGTGCTCGGCTGGGACCCGGCATTTAGAACAGGCTGTAAACTCGCCGTGGTAGATACGACAGGAAAGATTCTAGACACTACAGTTATCTATCCGACTGCACCTCAGAATAAAGTTAAAGAAGCGAAGCTGGCCCTAGCAAAGCTAGTGAAGAAATACGATATAGATATCATCTCTGTCGGAAACGGTACGGCATCCCGTGAGTCGGAGCAGATAATCGCAGAATTCATCAAGGAATACGAGCAGGGGCTCTACGCAAATCCTAAGAAAAAGCTCCAGTATGTAATCGTTAATGAAGCAGGCGCCTCGGTATACTCGGCTAGCAAGCTAGCGACGGAAGAATATCCAGATCTCGATGTAGGTGAGAGGAGCTCCGCGTCTATTGCTAGAAGGCTTCAGGATCCGCTCGCAGAGCTTGTTAAGATCGATCCGCGTTCAATTGGAGTTGGACAGTATCAGCACGATATGGATCAGAAGAGATTGGCAGAGGCGCTCGGTGCAGTTGTAGAAGACTGTGTAAATAGCGTAGGTGTAGACTTAAATACCGCGTCAGCTTCCCTGCTAGAATATGTTTCGGGAATCGGTAAACCGATTGCAGCTAATATCGTGAAGTATCGTGAGGAAAACGGGAGATTTGATAGCAGAAAGCAGCTACTCAAGGTTGCTAAGCTCGGCCCTAAGGCATTTGAACAGTGCGCTGGATTCCTTCGCATCAGAGATGGAAAGGAGCCACTTGACTGCACGGCAGTTCACCCAGAGAGCTATGATGCCGCTCGCAAGATCCTGGAAATTATGGGATATAAGCCTGCTGACATCATAACAGGTAGAGCCAAGGGAATCTCGGATAGCTTAAGTTCCAAGAACAAACTACAAGAGAAGTTTGGAAGCAAGCATGCGACTAGCAAATCAGGGAAGCCTTCGATGAAGCAGCTTGCAGAAGCTGCAAATATAGGTGAATATACGTTAAAAGATATTTTGAGTGAAATCGAAAAGCCAGGGAGAGACCCTAGAGAAGAGGCTGAGGCGCCGCTGCTAAGAAGCGATGTACTGGAGATAAGCGATTTGAGACCGGATATGGAGCTCAAGGGAACAGTCCGCAACATCGTGGACTTCGGAGCATTTGTGGATATAGGCGTCCATCAGGATGGGCTCGTACATATCTCTGAGCTGTCGGATAGATTCGTAAAGCATCCGCTCGACGTGGTAAAGGTTGGAGATATCGTGAATGTCCGCGTCCTATCGGTTGACGAGAAGCGAAAGAAAATTGCACTATCGATGAAGAAAAAGAAATAGTGGAGCTTATCTCACTGACATGGAATCTAAACGATTTAATTAATTTGCATAAGATTACTTACAGAAGTCATAGGAGGGTATTATGGAATTTAAGGAAGTTATAGAAAGCAGATATTCTTGCAAGAAATACTCGGACAAGAAAGTAGAGCGCGAAAAGCTCGAGGCAGTGCTCGAGGCAGGGAGGCTTGCTCCAACCGCTAAGAACCTGCAGGAACAGCACGTGTACGTGCTGGAATCAAAGGAAGCGCTGGATAAATTTGATATTGAAACTCCTTGTAGATATGGTGCGCCAACTGTGTTAGTAGTAGCGTTTGATACGACCAATGTCTATGTATATCCAGGTGAAAAGAGGGATTCGGGAATTGAGGATGCAGCAATCGTTGCAACTCATATGATTCTCGCTGCAGCTGATCAAGGGTTAAATAGCTGCTGGATTAATTTCCTCGATCCAGAGAAGCTGCATAAGGCGCTCGGACTTCCTGAAAATGAAGAAATACTCATGGCTATGGACCTTGGGTATGCGGCAGAGAAAGGAACTCCGCTACCAAATCACTTTAAACGCAAGGCGCTTAGTGAGACGGTTTCGTATCTGTAGTTATAGGGCAAAACGCGTTGGTAAAAACCGCTATAGCCATTGAAATTTCAATGGCTATAGCGGTTATATCTTTATTTCATAGTTATTGAATAGCTAGTGATGCTTAGTGGATATAAATCCATAAGATTAATCTTCTTCACAGATAGGAGCTGAACTATTTATATTTGCTTCGATTGAAGCTGCCGCTGCCCTCGCCGAGGACCAGGCAAACTGGAGGTTATAGCCACCCGTGATTCCGTCTACGTCTAGGATTTCTCCGATGCAGTAGGCGTTTGGGGCGGATTTGAGCTGCATCGATTTGCAGTCAAACTGGTCGAGGCGGAGGCCGCCCGCGGTGACGATGGCTTTGCTGAAGTCACCGCGCGATTCGATTTCGAATCGGTCCTCCGTGAGGAGGACGGCGGCCTTCTTCGCGCTGCAAGCGGAACGCTTCGCCACTTCCTTGGCGAAGCGGCGCGGCAGGGCGAACTCTCTGGCAATTATGTTCCCGAGTTCGCCGCTTTGCGCGGTGCTTACCTCATCACGTCTGCCATGCGAATATTTGAGCTCGGTACTGGTAGCAGAGATAAGTCTGGCAAGAGTTTTATCTCTACTCATGCCTACGTAGTTGATCTGCAGCCAGGAACCGAGATCAGCAAACTTCGATGAGTTTAGGATTGCAGGCCCGGTGAAATTATCATGCGCAAGGAGCATAGAGCCGTTAAGCAGGGCTCTTCGTTTTCCCTCCTTCGGGTAGATGCTTATCTCTACTTCATCAAAAGATACCCCAGCTAGCATCTCGTACGGGTAGTCCTTTACCGATAATGGAGAAAGAGATGGTCTTAGCTCAGTATATTCTAGTCCTAATCCCCTCGAGATTACGTCTAGCATAGAGCCATCTGACCCGCTTTTCGGATAAGATTTGCCTCCAGTTGCTATCACTAGATGCTGAGCTTCATAGTAGAATCTCTGACCATCGGGCGTTTTTGCTACCAAGATGAAATTTCTTGTATCTGACTCTATCTTTTTATCATTAAGTGGTTCTTTGTCATAAGGTCTGATCTCAAAAACCTTTCTATTGGTAATCACCTTAAATCCATTCTGTTCAGAGGCTGATAGAAATGCATCCCTTACATCTTGAGCTCTCATCGATTCAGGGAAGACTCTGCCGTCTGCTTGTGTAACGGTTTTGATGCCACGAGAATTCAGAAACGAAACTAGATCAGCATTGCTATATTTATATAAAATCTTGCGGATCAATCTTCCAGAATCACCGTAGCAGATAGGAAAATCCTTTATATTACCAGCATGTGTTATGTTGCAGTGACCGTGCCCGCTCATCAGGAGCTTCGTCCCGATACGGGAGGTTCCTTCGAGGATTAAACCGCCGGTTTTTAGGTTTGCAGCACACATCAGCCCTGACGCACCAGCGCCGATAATTAACACATTAGTGCTGATTACAGATGATGTATTTGCAGCCTCAGGTGCAAAAGATTGCACACCTTTATCCTTTGCAGAAATATCGTGATTGTTAGTTCTATCAATGTTTTTTAATCTCGTACTCTGTTTCAATTCAGTCTCCTAGGTGTATAATGAGAGTCACACAATTATATCATAAGTTTTAGTTGTAATAGAGGAAGCTGCATCGAGGTGAATTCAAATAGGAGGGCTTTTGGATATTAATCTCAATGTTATATACGGCGTCATGATTCCATTTATAGGGACATCTCTTGGAGCGTTTTGCGTATACTTTATGAAAAAAGACCTCAGCAAAGGTGTTGAACGCATGCTCAGTGGCTTTGCTGCAGGCGTAATGGTTGCTGCATCTATATGGAGTCTTTTAATTCCAGCTATAGAGGAGAGCTCTGGCATGGGTAGACTAGCCTTTATGCCAGCCGTGATAGGATTTTGGATAGGTATTGGATTTCTGCTACTTATGGACCATGTTATTCCGCATATGCATGCTTCTACCAATGAAGTGGAAGGGCCAAAGAGCAGCTTATCCAAGACGACGATGCTCGTCCTAGCGGTAACGCTTCACAATATCCCCGAGGGGATGGCTGTTGGAGTTGTATTTGCTGGTTGGATGACTGGAAACTCAGGGATATCGCTCGGGGGTGCGCTGGCACTTTCGCTTGGAATAGCTATACAAAATTTTCCAGAAGGTGCAATCATTTCCATGCCGCTTTACTCCGCTGGCGCATCGAGACACCGTGCATTTATAAACGGCGTATTATCTGGTGTGGTTGAGCCGATAGGTGCTATTCTTACGATAATTTTCGCGCAAGCGCTGACGCCGATTCTGCCGTACATGCTCAGCTTTGCAGCTGGAGCAATGATGTACGTGGTCGTAGAAGAGCTCATTCCGGAGATGTCAGAAGGGGAGCATTCGCATAGCGGGGTACTCATGTTCGCTGTTGGATTTTCCATCATGATGACACTCGATGTTGCACTTGGTTAATGAAAATTAGGGGGATAAAGATGTCTATTTTGAAAATTGTAGAGGAATTAAAAGCTGATGAGCGAAATGCCGAGTATACAAGACGCGGTATACCGCCGATCTTCCAGCTTAATAAAGATGCCAAAATCCTGATAATAGGTCAGGCGCCAGGGAGAAAAGTAGAGGAGTCCCAAATACCTTTTGACGATAAATCGGGGGAGAAGCTTATCTCGTGGATGGGCATAGATAGGGAGACTTTCTATTCTGATAAAATTGCGATTTTACCGATGGACTTTTATTATCCAGGAAAGGGCAAGACAGGAGATTTACCACCAAGAAAGTTCATAGCTGAAGAGTATCACCACGAGATTTTGGATGAGCTCACTAATATAGAAATGACACTTCTAATCGGAAAGTATTCTATGGATTACTACCTAAAGGGGAAGATGAAGAGGAATTTAACAGAAACTGTAAGGAGCTATGAGGACTACCTGCCAAAGTATTTCCCAATAGTGCATCCGAGTCCGCTCAATTTTCGCTGGCAGGCTAAGAATCCATGGTTTATGGAAGAGGTGGTGCCTGTACTAGCTGAAAGAGTTGCGAAAATACTCGGTTAAAACGTGGTTATTCAATTGAAATGTGGATTTTAATCGTACATAGCTTCAAATTGGCAGCTGTGGACTATATCTTTTGAGATTAATTTTGACTTTTAAACATGTACGGAGTTAAAGGGATAAGATGGATGTTAGATATAAATTAGGATTCGGGCTTATGAGACTGCCCCAGACGAATCCAGATGACGCAGGGAGCATCGATATACCTGAGTGTGAACGCATGGCAGATGCGTTTATAGATCAAGGATTTACATATTTTGATACTGCATGGATGTATCATAATAAAGAGAGTGAACCAGCGACAAAGAAGTTTCTCGTAGAGAGACATGAAAGGAGTGAGTACACGCTTGCTACCAAGATGCATGCAGGTTTTTTTAACACGGAAGAAGAGCGAGATGCGTATTTTGAAGCGCAGCTCGAAAAGACGGGTGCGGGATATTTTGATTATTACCTGCTTCACGATGTCGGGCGTGACAACATCGATAAATTTAAAGAACTCCATTGCTTTGAGTATCTAAAGCAGAAGAAGGAATCCGGCATTATAAGGCATCTCGGTTTCTCTTCTCATGAGGACGCTGAGCATATAGATAAGTTCCTGACTGATCACCCTGAGTTTGAATTTATTCAGTTACAGATCAATTACCTCGATTGGAACAGTGAGGGCGTTCAGTCCAGAAAGTGCTACGAGGTAGCTGTTAAGCATGGAATGGACGTCGTGGTAATGGAGCCTGTTAAGGGAGGAATTCTTGCAAATGTTCCGCCGGAAGCTGAAGCTCTACTCAAGGCGTACCATCCCGATATGTCCGTCGCTTCTTGGGCGATTCGTTTCGTTGCTAGCCTAGATAATGTAAAAGTAGTTCTGAGTGGCATGAGCAGCATGGAGCAGCTACTGGACAACACTTCATACATGAAAGAGTTCGAGCCTCTATCACAAGAGGAATATGAGATCATAGATAAGGTGGTAGGTATAATAAATAGCTCAATTACTATCCCTTGCACAGCCTGTTCGTACTGCACGGAGGGATGTCCTATGAATATTCCTATTCCGAGGTACTTCTCTCTGTATAATACGGACATGCACGAAGATAGCGATAGAGAGTGGACGCCTCAGTGCGAGTACTACGAGAGAACGACTATGACATTTGGAAAAGCCAGCGAGTGCATCTCGTGCGGTCAATGTGAGGCGATATGTCCGCAGCATCTGCCGATTATAAAGGATCTTGCGATGGTGGCAGAGCATTTCGAACAAGAGTAGATAATAAACACGATCGGAGCGTTAAAACAACTCATGGAAATATAAGCTGATAGAAACCGTGATATGCACCTTCTTTACCATATAAGTGGTGAGGAAGGTGCTTTTTATAATGTAGGAATGTACAGGGAAAAACACATGCGCAACGCAGTTAGATAACCTTGACATATAGGGGTAGGGGGTATATGATATCGACGTAGATTTTATTCTATATAGATAAACTATTAAGCGTTTGCATGTGAGGAGAAGAGATGACAGAAATTTCTGAGCGCCACCGAAAGCGTTCGCATATGGAATATAGAAGCCTGATGAACAGGCTCAAGAGAATTGAAGGACAGATTAGAGGCATCGAAGGAATGCTCGAGAATGATGCGTACTGTCCTGATATATTGATTCAGGTTTCTTCTGTGAATAGTGCGCTTAACAGCTTCAATAAGGAGCTGATGGCGAGCCATATCAGGGGATGTGTCGCTAATGATATAAGAAATGGTGATGATGAGACTATCGATGAGCTCGTTAAAGTCATGCAAAAGCTCATGAAATAGATAAGGGAGGAGATTAGATGGACAAATATAATATCACTGGTATGAGCTGTGCCGCTTGCCAGGCACATGTCGAAAAGGCGGTGAGTAAGGTTCCCGGGGTGGATTCCGTATCAGTGAGCTTGCTGACCAATTCGATGGGAGTAGAAGGCAGTGCAAGTAGCGAGGCTATCGTTAAGGCTGTAGAGGATGCTGGATATGGTGCAGCAATACAAGGTGCAGAAGAGAGCCAATCTTCTACAAATTCTCTCGAAGCCCAAGAGAAGGCTCTTGAGGATAAGGAAAGCCCTGTCCTTAAGCGACGACTTGTAACATCGGTGGTTTTCCTGCTGGTGCTAATGTATTTCTCGATGGGACACACCATGTTCCATCTTCCACTTCCAAAATTCCTAGATGGAAACCACATTGGCATCACGGTTATACAGATGGTGCTGGCGGCAATAGTTATGTTTATCAACAAGAAGTTTTTTGTCAGCGGATGGAAGAGCGTGCGCTCTGGTGCACCGAGCATGGATACATTAGTTGCGATGGGGTCCATGACATCGTTCCTCTGGAGCTTTTTCATACTGATGCAGATGACCAGGAGCGTGACCGATGGCGATACCAAGGCTGTGATGGCAGGCATGCACAACCTGTATTTTGAGTCAGCTGCTATGATAGTTACTCTTATTACGGTTGGTAAACTTCTCGAGGCTCTTTCTAAGGGTAGGACAACTGATGCGCTAAAGAGCCTGATGAAGCTCGCTCCTAAGACTGCGGTCATAGAGCGTGATGGCGAGGAGACATTAGTTCAGATTGCTGAAGTTAAGACAGGTGATGTTTTCGTCGTTAGACCTGGTGAGAGCATCCCTGTGGATGGAGTGATAATCGAAGGTGGAACAGCGATAGATGAATCCGCACTGACAGGAGAAAGCGTTCCAGTCGATAAGGCTGTTGGTGACGAAGTGTCGGCAGCTACGATTAATAGAACTGGATTTATAAGAGCTAAGGCTACACGTGTTGGGGAAGATACAACTCTATCGCAGATTATCAAGATGGTCAGCGATGCAGCGGCTACCAAGGCCCCTATTGCCAAGATAGCTGACAGGGTATCAGGAGTGTTCGTTCCGGTAGTCATTATAATTGCTGTAATCGTGACGCTGATCTGGATATTTGTCGGTCAGCCATTCGGATATGCGCTTGCTAGAGGTATCGCTGTGCTAGTTGTAAGCTGCCCTTGCGCACTTGGCCTGGCAACTCCAGTAGCTATCATGGTCGGAAGCGGACTTGGTGCTAAGAACGGAATACTGTTTAAGACAGCTAGTTCGCTAGAGGAGACGGGTAGGATTCAGATAGTTGCTCTTGACAAGACAGGGACCATCACTAAGGGCGAACCTACTGTCACAGATATAAAGCCTGCAGAGGGAGTTACTGCAGTTCAGCTTCTCAATATCGCTAATGCTCTCGAAACTAGAAGCGAGCATCCTTTTGCACTGGCTATTACTAGATACTTCGAAGAGAAAAGAGAAGATCTTAAGCTCGCAGATGTCGAGATTGAAGCCTTTGAAGCGATATCAGGAAAGGGCATCCAGGCTAAGCTAGTAGGTGCTGAATCCAAAGGCGACTTATATGCTGGAAGTGTAAAATACATATCTGAGCTTGTAGAAGTAGCTGATGATATCAAGACTGAAGCAGATTCGCTAGCGACACAGGGGAAGACACCTCTTTTATTTGCCGGCGGCGGAAAGCTGATTGGGATGATTGCCGTTGCAGATACAGTTAAGGACGATAGCAGAAGTGCAATCGCTGAGATGAAGAGACAGGGTCTTAAAGTCGTTATGATTACAGGTGATAATGAGAGAACTGCACGTGCAATCGGCGATCAAGCTGGTATTGACTATGTTGCATCAGGCGTTCTTCCAGATGGAAAAGAAAATCTGATAAAAGAACTCGGAAAGCTCGGCAAGGTTGCGATGGTCGGAGACGGAATAAACGATGCTCCTGCTCTCACAAGGGCAGATGTTGGAATTGCAATCGGGGCTGGTGCTGATGTAGCGGTCGATGCTGCAGATGTAGTGCTTATGAACAGCAGACTATCGGATGTCTCCGGGGCGATAAGACTCAGCAGGGCTACGCTTAGAAACATACATGAAAATCTATTCTGGGCATTTTTCTATAATATCCTTCTAATTCCGCTTGCTGCAGGTGCTTATGTACACTTCATGAATGGCTGGTCTATGAATCCTATGTGGGGAGCCGCCGCTATGAGTATCTCTAGCTTCTGCGTATGCATGAATGCACTCAGATTAAATCTGTTCAAGGTTCACAATGCAAATGTGGATAGGCACGGCAAAGGCGAGGTTAGTGAAACAAAATTGAATTCGCTAATTGCGAAAGTTACGGGAAACGAAGAAAGCTTCGATGAGCCGGGGCAAAACGAAACAAATAATTTGCATGAAGATAATTTAAAGGAGGGCAAAGTTATGACAAAGACTATGAAAATCGAAGGTATGATGTGCGGACACTGCGAAGCCACTGTAAAGAAAGCACTTGAAGCTATCGATGGTGTAAATTCAGCTGAGGTCAGCCATGAAGCAGGAACAGCTGTAGTTGAGCTATCAGAAGGTGTACAGGACGAAGTTCTGAAGAAAGCTGTAGAAGATAAAGATTATAAAGTTTTATCTATTGCATAGCAAAATGGTATGTTACAATTACCTTGTACACGGCTTAAGCCGTTAAGCATTAAAGGTAAGAGGAGAGGTAATTATGATCGCAAAAAGTATGGAACCCTTCCTAGCGGGCAGCTCAGTTATCAGAGCTATGTTCGAAGAGGGTAAGAAGATGGCAAAGGTATACGGACCAGAGAATGTTTACGACTTCAGTGTTGGAAACCCTGGACTACACCCACCAAAGGAGTATAGAGAAGCTATCAACTACGTTAACAACGAGATGGATCCGCATCTAGTTCACGGCTATATGCCTAATGCTGGTTTCGAGTCCACTAGAACAGCGGTAGCTGAGAATCTCAATAAGAGATTTGGATCAAACTTCACTTTTGAAAATATCATCATGACAGTTGGAGCAGGATCTTCGATTAACGTAATCATGAAGACTATCTTTGACCCAGGTGATAAGCAGGTAGTATTTGCACCATACTTCGTTGAGTATGCAAACTGGGCTAGCAACTATCATGCAGAAACAGTAGTTGTACCTCCAAATGAAGCAAATGGATTCGAGCCAGATCCAGAGGCGCTCAAGAAGGCTCTTGATCCAAAGGTTAAGGTAGTAATCATCAACAACCCTAACAATCCAACAGGAGCAATCTATTCGCGTGAGACTCTCGAGAAGATCGCAGAGGTCCTAAAGGAAGCTGAGAAGGAATATGGACACCCTATCTATATCATCACTGACGAGCCATACAGAGAGCTAGTTTATGTAGATAAGGAAATCGTGTTCATCCCAGATCTATACGACAACACAATCATCGCGTACTCATGGTCGAAGTCACTTTCAATTCCTGGAGATAGACTTGGATACCTTGCTGTATCTCCAAAGTCTGACAACGTTGAGGAGTTTATGGCAGCAGCAACCGTTGCTAACCGTATTTCAGGAGACACTAACGCTCCTTCAATCATTCAGCTAGCAGTTGAAAGATGCCTGGATGCACAGGTTGATATCCCATATTACAAGAAGAACGCTGAAGATCTGTACAAGATCGTAACAGATGCTGGATTCACAGCAGTTGTTCCTCAGGGTGCTTTCTACCTATGGGTAAAATCACCAGTTGCTGATGAAAAGGAACTCGTAGCCGCTGCTAAGGAAGAGAGAATCCTCGCAGTGCCTGGAAGCGCATTTGCTTGCCCTGGATACATCAGACTTTCGTTCTGTATCTCTAATGAGACTATTCAGAGATCAGCTGAGTCGTTTGCTAAGCTAGGTAAGAAGTATTTCGGATAAGCTGCTATGAGTGATGAGTAATAGTGCTGCGTCTCTAGAGAGGCATGCATTATAGACTAAAACTTCAGAATTGTGATAAAATAAGCGTGTGAGAATATTTCTCACACGCTTATTGTTTTTACGAAGAGAGGATAAGATGGAGAGGATTGCGAGTTTTAACGTGAACCATGATACCCTTGAGAAGGGCATGTATATATCGAGGATAGATGGAGATGTAGTGACCTATGATATAAGGATGAAAAAACCGAACATGGGTGACTATGTTTCAAATGAGGCGCTTCATACATTCGAACATCTATTTGCAACTTACGCGAGGAACAGCGAGATTTCCGATAAAGTCATATATATTGGACCTATGGGGTGTAGGACTGGGTTTTACTTACTGATGAGAGATACCGCTACCAGGCAGCAAGCGATAAATCTAGCGAGAGAGTCGTTTAAGTTCATATCAGAGTATAAAGGTGAGATCCCGGGGGCTGCAAGGAGTGAATGCGGAAACAGTGAAGAGCACGATCTCGAGGCGGCAAGAGCTGTTGCGATAGATATGGTAGAGGTTTTGAAGGACTGGAATGAGGAGAAGCTTGATTATGACTATGAAGGATAGGAGTATAGGTGCGGCATTCTGTGATGCAGCTGCGGTAATTGGTGGCAATGATAGACTAGGAATAGTCTGTGCTATGGATGTCGAGATGCAGGACTTGCTGGAGCAGATGAGAGGCGTCTCGGTTGAAGAAATTTACGGCTTTAAATTCTATGAAGGTATGCTAGAACAGACTCAAGTGGTTTTAGTGAGATGCGGAATCGGAAAAGTTAACGCTGCGAGGGGCACTCAACTGATGATAGATAAGTATAGACCGAGCTACATAATCAACAGTGGGGTAGCTGGCGCACTAAGTAGAGAGCTAAGACCAATGGATATCGTTGTTGGGAAGGATTTTATCCAGCACGACTTCGACCTAAGCCCAATCGGTTATGCGAAGGGATGCCTAGCAACAGGAGATAAATCAAAGCCGACAATCACGCAAGCAGATGGCAATATGGTGAAATTACTTACTGACGTATCTGAAGTGGTTGCTAGAGAGCATGAGGAGGCTGGCAAGGTGCTTGTGGGCAGAATCGTGAGCGGCGATCAGTTCATCAACAGTCCGGAGGTTAAGGCGGAACTGAGGGATGATTTTGGCGGAGATGCTGCTGAGATGGAGGGAGCGGTTCTAGCATATGTTGCAAGCTGTGCTAACGTACCTTGTGCAGTACTAAGAGTAATTTCTGACATGGCAGATGGAACTAACAATGAGTCGTATGATGAATTCGAAAAGAAAGCCTCAAAGCTATCTGCAGAGATAATAATAGAGCTGGCTAAGCTAGCACCATTAAATCGCTAAACTATCCGACTCAACTTACTGAAATGATTTTTATTATATCTGCTTGAATAATGATATCGTATTCAGAATGATTTGGTGAAGCTTTAAATACTGGTAATAAGAGCAGTGATTCCACGGAGTTGCTGCTTTTTATCATTTTTTGAAAGTCGTATAATCAGAATTATTTGAAGCATCATAAGTATGAAAACAAAAACATGATTTTGCAGTTGACAAAGCACATGGATATGAATATAATCTACTTAACTACCAAGTAAGTAGTTAATAAAGCGAGCCTAGACGGTGTTTCTTTGTTAGATGAAGATTTTGACTAGAGAAGAATATCGATTGATGACAAGACTTGTTATTGATCTTTTTTGAGAAACTGAAAGGAAGGTTACATCATGGCTAATATTTATACATCTGCTGATCAGCTAATCGGCAAGACACCACTTCTTGAACTTACAAGAATCGAAGAAGAGCTTGGACTTAAGGCAAAGGTTCTCGCTAAGCTCGAGTATTTTAACCCAGCTGGTTCTGTCAAGGATAGAATCGCTAAGAGAATGATTGAGGATGCAGAGGCAAGTGGCAAGCTAAAGCCAGGTGCAACCATTATCGAACCAACATCGGGTAATACAGGTATTGGACTCGCTGCTGTAGCTACAGCTAAGGGTTATAGAACTATAATCGTGATGCCTGAGACCATGTCTGTAGAGAGAAGACAGCTTATGAAGGCATACGGTGCAGAGCTTGTTCTGACCGAAGGAGCAAAGGGTATGAAGGGAGCTATCGCTAAGGCTGAGGAGATTGCAGCTGAGACAGAGAATAGCTATATCCCAGGGCAGTTCGTAAATCCATCTAATCCTGCAGCTCACAGGGATACTACTGGTCCTGAAATCTGGGAAGACACAGATGGAAAGGTTGATTACTTTGTAGCTGGAGTAGGAACTGGTGGTACCGTAACAGGAGTTGGAGAGTATCTAAAGTCTAAGAACAGCGATGTAAAGGTTGTTGCTGTTGAGCCTGAGGCATCTCAGACTCTCGCAAAGGGCGAAGCTGCACCTCACAAGATTCAGGGAATTGGCGCTGGATTCGTGCCTGAAACCCTTAACACGCATATATATGACGAGATAATTCCTGTTACTAATGAGGATGCTTTTGAGACTGGCAGATTATTAGGACACAAGCAGGGTGTGCTTGTAGGAATTTCTTCTGGTGCGGCATTATGGGCTGCTATCGAGCTTGCTAAGAAGCCAGAAAATGAAGGTAAGAACATCGTAGTTCTATTACCTGATACAGGCGATAGATATCTATCGACACCGCTATTTCAGGAATAATGGCTGATTGACATATCATTAATTATAAAGAAAATTATTATGGAAATGCGGGACTAGACAAAATCGTCCCGCATTTTTGCGTTTCATGTAAACTTAATGTAAAATATAATGGATTTAAAAAATAGGAGGAAACTGTGTTAGTCTCAACGAGAGGAAGATATGCCATAAGGGTGATGATCGATCTTGCCGAACATATGAATGGCAAATACATACCTATGAAGGAAATTGCCGATAGACAAGACGTGTCGCTTAAGTATATGACTAAAATCATGCAGGCTCTGACAAAATCTGGTATGCTCGATGGACAGCATGGCAAAGGCGGAGGATACAAGCTCAATAGAGATCCTGAGGAGTATCGCGTCGGCGATATACTTAGGTTAACGGAAGGTACGCTTGCTCCGGTCGCTTGTATAGATGAGACAGATTGCAAGTGTGACAGGTCCTTCGAGTGTCGGACAAGACCGATGTGGAATGAGCTTGACAAGCTGATTAGTGAATATTTAGATGGAATAACTATAGCTGATTTGATGGAGGGGGATACCGCAGATAACTACGTCATCTGATGTAGCGCGGAGTAACGCTTTATATGAACGCAATAATTTGTGATGACAACGCCAGAGAACGTGAGTGGTGCTACAAGGAGCTGCTCAAGAATAAAGGTAGCTTTGAAGACGGTTTGGAAGTGCTTGAGTATGAGTCAGGCAACGAACTGCTTTTTAAATATCCTGATTTAGAAATAGGGATAGATATCGTATTCCTGGACATCATGATGCCGGGGCCAGACGGCATAACGGTAGCAAAGAAGCTACGCGAGATGAACTATGGTGGAGAGATTGTTTTCTTTACAGGTACTATAGACTATGCTGTTAATGGGTATGACTATGAAGCACTCGCATATCTGATAAAAGGAAAGACTTCATCCGAGAGGTTTAGCGAGGTAATCAGACATTTTCTCATTCGCAAGGGTGAGAGAAGCGGTGAAGTTATCATTCTTAGATGCGCTGGAGAGACAAGGGTAATCAACCTATCGGCGATTAAATATTTCGAGGTATACAAAAGGCTTACAACAGTGTATTACGGTGATTCAAAATTCAGTTTTTATTCACCTTTAGCTAAGCTTAGCGAAGAGCTTGAGGGAAAGAACTTCGTTCGTATACATAGAGCGTATCTTGTCAATGCTGATTATATTTCCAAGAAGACTATGAGAGATGTGACGCTTCGCGACGGAACAGTGCTTCCAGCGGGCAGAAACTATATCAAGAAGATAAAAGAAGATTAAAAAGATGTGTAATAATAGGAAATTGAACAAAAATAATAATAGTATGCGACGGCGAGCGTATAGCGTAGTGCGCATTTTGGTGATGTGCTTGATTCTGATGCTTTATAGCGTGAATGTTTTCGCACTTGAAGGTGATTCTGATAAGCCATTGGTCCTTGATGAAAACGGATTGCTAGAGAACCGCGTAGAAGGTGAGACCGTTAATCCTGATGCTTATCTAGAACCTACAGGTGATAGAGCAAGCAATAACACGAATAACGAGCATGTAATACATGTGACTAAGAACGGAGTTACCTATAATATAGGTTATGCTCTAAATAGCTCAACTATTTTACCAGAAGAAATAAGCGGTATGGATAGTGATCAAGCCCTGGAATACATTGCTAATAAAAGCATGGCTTTCTATACAGACAGGAATGCTACGGTTATACCGGATATAGTATTTGGTAGGGACTACTTCGTAAGAGTCAATGGATTGACCCACGTGACCCCGGATACACTGCGAGGAAGCTATCGCTTAGAAATCGCCAACAACAGCGGATTTAATAATGCGGCAACTACTACAGTTACCATTGGAAATAGCGGTAATGGCGGAAATGGTGGTAGCGGTGGAAACACTGGTGCAGGCACCATGGATAGAACAAACACAAATGGACATAGCGCTGCTGCAAACGCAGTTCAAAGCATAGCCAGAAAGATATCTTCAGGTGCAAGGGATAGAGGTGCGAACAGAGCTGTATCAGCCGCAAGAGCTAATCAGGTAAAGCCAAACGCATCACTGGAATCAGGAGCTGCTGGCACAGCTGATAAAGCGAATAATTCGAATGAATCAAGCAGCTCAAGCTCAAGTGCAGCGGGGCACGGTTCGGGTAGTGCTGGAAGCGGAGTGGTGTCAAGTAGAGCAGTAGAAACTGTAGCAAATGCAGCGACTGCTGGGGCAGGAGCTGGGTCAGCTTGGCTTGCTGTCCTTATAATATCCGACATCAAACTGCTTCTATGGTATAAGAAGCTTAAAGAAGCCAAGAGGAAGTCAGTTCTATAATGAGCGTCTGTAGGAGATGATTAGATGGTACTTAAGATAACTATATGGGTGATTTTTGCGGTGGCGATAGCTGTCAAAATATACACCAAGAAACGCGTCCAGAATATCGATGGGTTCGGTGGCATAACCACGCGGGACGAAATCGATAGAGCTAAGCGATGTGCAGATAGCAAATAGCGAATAACGTATTGAAATACAAGACGACCATGAATGTAAATCATGGTCGGTTTTTATTTAAAAACATAAGTTAAAATTCGATGAAACTAACCGTTTTTTGTTGACAAAATAATATGGTTAATGTACACTAATTTAAGTTAAGAACGCCTAACACGATGTTAGCTAATTTAACTGACAGCGCGGCTTTGTACCGCGTATTTTAATTAGTGGGAAGGAGATGCAGTATGATTCCAATCACACTTGTTAATCAGGGGGAACTGGTTACAGTCAAAAAGATAACTGGTAGCGATGCGATTAGACAGCACCTCGCAGAGCTCGGATTTGTAGTTGATGCTGAGGTGAAGGTGGTAAGTGCATTCAATGGCAATGTAATCTTGCAGGTTCACGGAGCTAAGATTGCGCTCAACGAGACAATGGCAAGACGAATTATGGTATAGCGCAGATATACGCTAATAATTCTTTAGCAATATATGAATTTATTTTTAAGGAGGAGAACAACATGGCAACTCAGATGGATACTCTTAATAATGTTAGAGTTGGTAAGACTGCTACTATTAAGAAGATCAATGGTGTCGGAGCAGTAAAGCGCAGAATCATGGACATGGGCCTCACCAAGGGAACCGATGTTTTCGTGAGAAAGGTTGCACCTCTCGGTGATCCAATCGAGCTAACTGTAAGAGGCTATGAGCTTTCTGTTAGAAAGGCTGATGCAGCTCTAATCGATGTTGAGATAGACGGCTAATCGTAGACTGAGCAGGCTTCTATATTTTTTAATCATCGATTAGTTGAACTGAACTAACTATAAATTAAGTACCGTGAAAGGAGTGTACTAACATGTCACTTAAGATCGCCCTCGCGGGTAATCCTAACTGTGGTAAAACCACATTGTTTAATGCCTTGACTGGTTCCGCACAGTACGTTGGTAACTGGCCAGGTGTAACCGTTGAGAAGAAAGACGGAAAACTCCGTGGACATAAGGATGTAATCGTTCAAGACCTTCCCGGAATTTATTCGCTTTCTCCATACACACTGGAGGAGGTCGTTTCCAGAAACTACCTCGTTAATGAGAAACCTGATGCTATCATCAATATCATCGACGGAACTAACCTAGAGAGAAACCTATACCTCACGACTCAGCTGCTCGAACTCAACATACCTGTTGTAATCGCAGTTAACATGATGGACCTAGTTGAAAAGAATGGGGACACCATTAATCTAGATAAGCTCAGTGAAGAACTAGGATGTGCTGTTCTTCCAATCAGTGCGCTTAAGGGATCCGGCTCCGATGCTCTTATCAAGAAGGCTATCGAGGTTGCTGAATCTCATAAGCCAGGAGAGCTCCCACATGTATTCAACGGATCAGTTGAACATGCAATCGCACACATCGAGGAGTCTATTGAGAATATCGTAAGCAAGGATAACCTCAGATGGTATGCAATCAAGCTCTTCGAGAGAGATGAGAAGGTCGTAGCTGAACTAGCTCTAGATCCTGAGCTCAGCAAGCATATCGAGGAGCACATTGCAGACTGCGAAGCAGAGCTAGATGACGATGCTGAGAGTATCGTTATCAACCAGAGATATGCATATATCAATAAGGTAGCGCCTAAGGCTATGGCTAAGAAGGCAAACCATGAAAAGCTTTCGACTTCAGATAAGATAGACAGAATCGTTACGAACAGATTATTGGCCCTTCCAATCTTCGTAGCAATTATGTACCTTGTGTACTGGCTAGCTATTTCAAAGATTGGTACGCCTCTAACCGACTGGGCTAACGACACGCTGTTCGATGGATGGATTAAACCAGGTGCCAAGACAGGTCTTGAAAGCCTCGGAGCATCTGGATGGGTTGTTTCCCTCGTAGTAGACGGTGTTATCAACGGTATCGGTTCTGTACTCGGATTCACACCTCAGATGGCATGCGTATTCCTCTGCCTCTCAATCCTTGAGGACTGCGGATATATGGCGAGAGTTGCGTTCATCATGGACAGAATATTTAGAAGATTCGGACTATCTGGTAAGTCGTTCATTCCTTTCCTCATCTCATCTGGATGCGGAGTACCTGGAATCATGGCAACTAGAACTATCGAGAACGAGAAGGATCGTCGTATGACGATGATGACTACCACGGCGATTCCGTGTGGAGCTAAGCTTCCTGTAATCGCTACGATTTCTGCTTATATCTTAGGTAACAAATGGTGGGTAGCACCGCTGATGTATTTCGTTGGAATCGGCATTGTTATCTGCTCTTGTATCATACTCAAGAAGACCAAGCAGTTCGCAGGAGAGCCAGCACCATTCATCATGGAGCTTCCTAACTATCATATTCCTTCGGTAAAGGGAGTACTCATCCACGTATGGGAGAGAGTATGGGCATTCGTTAAGAAGGCCGGAACAATCCTGTTCCTATGCGTAGTAGTAATGTGGGTTCTCTCAAGCTATGGATTCAGCCACGGTTCATTCGGAGCTGTTGATGCTAAGGACAGCTTGATGGCAGATATCGGTGGTGCAGTAGCATTCATCTTCAAGCCACTTGGATTCGGAACATGGCAGGCAGTTGCAAGTTCGATTTCAGGATTTGTTGCTAAGGAAGGAATCGTTTCCACGATGGGAGTTCTGTCCGGACTCGGAGCAATTGAAGACTACAACGCTTCGATGAGAACAGCATTCGATGCATTCTTCCCAACCACAATAGCAGCTATCTCATTCTTGATGTTCAACCTGTTTGACTCACCTTGTCTCGCTGCTATATCGACAGTTGCTAAGGAGATGAACAACAGAAATCACTTCTGGCACACAATCATCTTCCAGAACGTTTCTGCATATCTGTTTGCATTAGTTGTATATCAGCTAGTTGGACTTGCAATCGGAGAGGTTGCATTCGGTGTATGGACAGTAGTAGCAGCAGTAATCGCAATCTTCGTACTGTATCTACTATTCAGACCAGATCCAAACAAGAAGAGAATGCTAGACGGTTCAGAAGGCGCAAAGTAATCAAATAAAACGAAAGCATAGCTTGAGCGAGTATTATTACTTGCTCAGGCTATGATTATAGGAAGGGTATGAGATGAATCTAGTAGATGTAATTGTACTCTCTGTGGTCGCTGTAATATTTATAGGGGCTGTGAAGGTGCTGATTAGCTTCTTCAAATAAACGCATAAACGTCACAGAGACGAGTTAGAATAAACTTACGGGGAGGTAGAGATATGAACGTAATTGATATAATTGTCGTTGCCGTTGTTGCGGTAATAGCTTTCTTTATCATCAGAGATGTTGTAAAGAAGCGCAAGGCTGGTATCACAAGCTGTGGCTGCGGAAGCGGGTGTAGTGGCTGTTCAGGCTGTAGTGCTCATCCTCATACTGAGGAAGACAAGTAAGACGCTAGGAAATTTTACCAGCACTTAAGATTAGAATAGGGGGTGCGTGACATGATTAAGACTACTGTTAAGATCGATGGCATGCAGTGCAACATGTGTGAGACGCATGTAAAGGATTTAATTAGAAAAAAGTTTGATGTTAAGAAGATAAAGGCATCTCACGTAAACGGTGAGTGCGTTATCGTGTCGCCTGACGAGATTCCTAGAGAAGAGCTTACTTATGAGCTTGGACAGATGGGGTATAAGGTTACTGAAATGGAATCAGAGCCATATGTTAAGAAAGGGCTATTTGGATTTTAGTAGTCTTGGTGACTGAGCTTTAGGTTCATGATGCCTATGTTAACATTATCGATTATAGTTTTTCTAAAATAGTTAAGAGATGTGTAGGTTCTATGCATCTCTTTTTTTGAAAAACATTATTGACTTTAAATTTAATTAAATAAATAAATTGCCTTGACATATGATATTAAAATGATATCATCAAAATATAACAAGCTAATAAATATTAGGATAAAAGGAGATCACTACAATGACAGAGAAACTCTTAACCAACAAGAAACATGGCATTCCTATGCTACTTATACTCGTCGTTCTATACGCACTTGCGGTATTCGGGATAATTAATAGTACGACTAGTGGCAATGTAACTCTTATCGGAATATGTGGTCTATACCTGGTTCTAGGATGGATTCCATTTGCAGGGCTTAAAACCTTGAAGCCTCAGGAGGCATTAGTTCTCACTCTTTTCGGAAAGTACTACGGAACCCTCAAGGGAGAGGGATTTTACTATGTAAATCCATTTTGCACATCGGTTAACCCTGCTGCGAATACAAGACTTGGTCAGTCAGGAGACATCAAAGGGAAAGGAGCTGCTGTTTCAGGAAGCGTCGACAGCGATTCGGTTTCAGGCAAGAGAATTTCCCTCAAAATCATGACGTTAAATAACTCGGTACAGAAGATTAATGATGCAATCGGAAACCCTATCGAAATTGGAATCGCCGTTATGTGGAGAGTGACGGATACGACAAAGGCGGTATTTAACGTAGATAACTACAAAGAATATCTCTCGCTGCAGAGTGACTCAGCGCTAAGAAATGTGGTAAGATTATACCCATATGATGTCGCTCCTAATATAGATACCACTGGTGATGGCATGGCTGACGAAGGTTCACTACGTGGTTCAAGTGACGTGGTTGCAGAGCGTATCAAGGAGGATATCCAGAAGAGAGTTACTGATGCAGGTATCGAAGTGATTGAAGCTCGTATCACATATCTCGCATATGCGCCAGAAATTGCAGCTGTGATGCTGCAGAGGCAGCAGGCTAGCGCAGTAGTAGATGCGAGAGCGATGATCGTAGATGGAGCTGTCGGTATGGTGAAACTCGCTCTTGAGAAGCTAAGTGATGATGGAATCGTGGATCTCGACGAAGAGCGAAAGGCGGCAATGGTATCTAACCTCATGGTTGTGCTTTGCGGAAGCCATGATGCTCAGCCAATCGTTAACTCCGGCTCATTGTATTAATTAAGTACAGGGGTAATTGTATTTAAATGCATAAATCGCAGAATATCATGCGGTAATGTATTAAAATTATAGAAAGACTAGTTAGAAGAAAAGGCGTACTCAAAACTCATGGCAAATAAAAAACAAATTCCACTCAGAATATCTGACAAGCTATTTCAGGATATCCAGTCCTGGGCAGAGGATGATTTTCGCTCTGTAAATGGACAGATTGAATACCTGCTCTCAGAGTGTGTTCGCCAGAGGCGCAAGAATGGCAAGTATGTCGGTGAGGAGATAGATAAGCCTCTCGATATCGATATTGAGTAAATATAATGGGCGGATGGCTTGTTGCCACACGCCCATTTACATGATATTAAGATTCTATACAGTAACTTAAGCGGTTCTGCATATGTAAAATATAGCAAAACGATTAGTACTTCGTATATTCCCAGCTAGCAAACTGTCCCGTGCCTACAAGAGTATCTGCATCTTCATCATAGTTGAAAATCCAGTCGTATGGCTTATAATTTTCATCAACCGTGTTCTTTTGTATATGAATGGTGACTGTGGTGTTGTCGAGCTCCCACTTGCCGGTTAGGTATCCATGAGAACCATTCATATCTATTGGCATTATGAAATTGCCGTCAGAGCTGAGCTTAAATGGGTACTCGTTTGAACCTGCAACAGTCCAGCGCGCAGCGATTTTAACCTTGCGGGCTTCTTCCTCTTCGTGCTGTTTCACAGTCTTGAACTTCAGAATCTGTTCCTCGATATCGAGGTATCTAGCTTTTAGGGCTTCCTTGGAAGAGTCTTCCTTCGCTCCGACTTTGAATTTGTGAATCAAATTTTTTGCAGACTCCTTATCCTCATCGCTATAAATATCTTTTCTGTACTTCTCGAGCTTCTTGACTAGAGACTTTATCATCTCAGGCTTAGTCTTGACCTTAGAAACCGCCTTGTTGAACTTGGTCACAGTCTTGCTCAAATCCTGCTTCAGTATCTGCTGTTTTAGCTTATCCTTATACTCAGTCTTTATACCGTTAACAGTGCTAATATCTTCCTTGAAGTATTCGGAAGTGCTCATCTTACTGATTGTATTAAGAGCCCTGGCACGCATCTTATCTACTGAAGGGGTGTAGTTTATCAATCCGAATAATATTGCCGCTGAACTAAGTGATATAATGATGTAATTGATTATGGATTTACGATTAAAAAGTCTTACGCATAATCGCTTCCATACCGAGCTTGTCGAACCCATTTGCTATCTCCCTAAAAGGTAATTTTTGGATATTGTATATACATATATCCAGATGAAATAATCTTATCTGAAATACCGCCTTTTGTAAACGAACAAATTGGGATATTATAAGCATAGGTATGATATAAACGATATGTATGATTAGTCGGAATAGTGGCTAATGACGATAATGCTTTGGAGAAAAGAGAGGGAATGAAATGGCTCATCCTATTTATTTGAAGAAATCCGATTGCAAGAATTGCTATAAGTGTGTTCGCCACTGTCCTGTGCAGGCGATTAGATTTTCAGGAAATCTTGCACACGTAATCGCAGATGAATGCATGCTGTGCGGCCAGTGTTACGTTGTCTGTCCGCAGGATGCTCAGAAGATTCTTAGCGATGTCGAGAGAGTGGAGATGCTTCTAGATGGAGATGCGCCAGTGTACTTAAGCGTGGATCCTTCATTCGTCGCTTACTATGCGGGAACTGGCATTGAGAAGTTTAAGGAGGCTGCTAAGGCACTCGGCTTCGTAGCTGCTGAAGAGGCCGCTAAGTTTGGTGTGGTAGTAAAGCGTGAGTATGAGGCAGTAATAGAGAATGAACGTGAGAGCGTAGTAATTTCTTCGTGCTGTCCATCGGTAAACCTTATGATTCAGAAGCACTACCCAGACCTTATCAAACATCTATCCGATGCGATGTCATACGTGCAGATACACAGCGCAGATATTAAGTCTCGCGATGAGGATGCTAAAGTAGTATTTGTCGGACCTTGTATCGCACGTAAGGATGAGGCCAACAGGCAAGGGTCGACATTCGATGCGGTACTCACCTTCGAGGATTTTGATGAGCTGCTAAGGGATAAGCAGGTTGAAATGAGCGAAGGCATGGACGAGTGCGCAGAATCCAAGGAGAGGCTATTTGCAACGAGTGGCGGTATCTCAAAGTGCATGAAGGGTGATGACCACGGATACGCATATCTGTCGGTAGACGGGGCTAATAAATGCATCGACGTACTCGAAGACATCAAGAACGGTGAAGTTGAAAAATGCTTCATCGAGCTTTGGGCATGTGCCGGCGGCTGCGTTGGTGGGCCATCATTCGAGAAGTATCACAACACACCTGTTAGAAATTACAAAGCTGTCAGCGCTTACGCAGGTGACGAACACTTTGATGTGGTGCAGCCTGAACTGACTGCGATAACAAGAAACTTTGAGATAATGCAAGGCATGAAGGTCATGCCTAATGAGCATAAGATTCGCGAAATCATGATGCAGATGGGTAAGAGCAAGCCAGGAGATGAGCTCAACTGTGGTATGTGTGGATATGAAACTTGCAGGGAGAAGGCAATTGCCGTATACCAGAACAAGGCGGAGATTAAGGTGTGCCAGCCACTTCTGGCAAAGAAGTCAGAGAATTTCTCGGATATCATCTTCGACAACACACCTAATGGACTGCTTGTACTTAACGAGCGCCTAGAGATTCAGGAAATAAACCCTGCTGCTTGTAAGATCATGAATATCAGAAGGGCGCAGGATGTGCTCGGCGCACAGATTGTTACACTGCTTGAGCCAAAGCCATTTATGGATGTGCTACAGAGCAAGAAGAGCTCGTTCCAGTGTGCATATCTGGCGGAGTATGACAGATACGTGGAACAGAGCATTTTGTATGATAACAACTATCATATGCTGTTCTGCTTGATTGAAGATGTGACTGATGAAGCGAACGAGAGGTCCAAGAAAGCTAAGATAAGACAACAGACCACTGCAATCGCTGACCAGATGGTCGAGAAGCAGATGCGAATAGTTCAGGAAATTGCTTCACTGCTCGGTGAGACTACAGCCGAGACTAAGATTGCACTCACTAAGCTGAAGGATACGATGGAGGATTAGTATGAACGATCTCAGTATAGATATCGGTTACAAGAGTATTAATCACTTCGGTGAACCGCTGTGCGGTGATACTGTTGCAGTTGCACAGCAGGCAAATGGTGATAAGATCGTAGTTCTCGCCGATGGGCTTCGAAGCGGAGTAAAGGCGAGTATCCTGTCGACGCTAACGTCAAAGATCATTTCTACGATGATGGCAGAAGGTATGCCACTCGAGGAATGTGTGCACACGATAGCTGCGACACTGCCGATAAGCTCCGAGTATGACGTTGCTTATTCAACTTTTACGATTATGCATATCAAGGATAACGAAGAGCTTGAGCTTATACAGTATGAGAATCCAAGGGTAATTCTCATCAGAGATTTTGCTGCGACTGATTACGAGATGGTTGAGCATGTAATCGATGGCAAGAAGATTTACCGCTCTGAGATTAAACTACAGGAAAATGATATATTTATCGCCATGAGCGATGGATGTCCTGGTGCAAATTCAGAGCTTTCGTACAACAAAGAATGGACGGAGGCAGACATAGCTTCGTTCATGGAGACCATTGCGCCTGTTGGATACCCAGCCAAAACGCTGGCGACCATACTCGTCGAGGAGTGCAATAAACTATATAAAGGAAAGCCTATTGATGATGCGACAGCTTGTATCCTAAGAGTTATAAAGCGTGTACAGGTGAACCTCCTGTTCGGTCCTCCGGCAAACCGCGAAGACTGCGACCGCATGATGTCGCTGTTCTTCTCAAAGGCGGGAAAACATATCATCTGCGGAGGAACGACAGCTTCAATCGCAGCTGACTACCTGGGTAAGCCAATCAAAACTAACAGAGTGAATCCAAGCCTTGGCGGACCTCCGATGTCAGAAATCGAGGGCGTAGAGCTGGTGACTGAAGGAATCGTTACAATCGATCACGTAGTAAAGAATGCTCGTGATTACCTTGCAAATGACGAAGGCTTCGCAGAGTGGAGTGTCTCGCATGATGCGGCTTCCCTCGTTAGCCGCACACTGTTTGAAGAGGCAACAGACATCAACTTCTTCGTCGGGAGAGCTGTAAACCCTGCCCATCAGGAGGCGGATATGCCACTCAATTTCAGCGTTAAGATGAATATGATAGAGGAGCTTTCTGCTTCCCTAGAGAAGATGGGTAAGCATGTAAAGGTGAGCTATTTCTAAAGTAGAAAAGGGATTAAATGGAACAGATATCGATATTTGAAAATGAGAATAGCAAGGACGAACCTTTAGCTGCCCGCATGAGGCCTAGAGACCTAAGTGAATTCGTAGGTCAGCAGCACCTGATTGGCGAGGGCAAAATCCTCAGCAAGCTTATCGAGTCTGACAGGGTTCCGTCGATGATCTTTTGGGGGCCACCAGGAGTTGGAAAGACAACACTTGCACAGATTATCGCCAGCAAAACAAAGGCGAATTTCATAACTTTCTCTGCAGTAACTAGCGGCATTAAGGAAATACGCACAGTTATGCAGCAAGCTGATAGGTATACGAGATTCGGTGAGAAGACGATAGTATTTATCGATGAGATTCACAGGTTCAATAAGGCGCAGCAGGATGCGTTTCTCCCTTTTGTTGAGAAGGGTAGCATCACTTTGATTGGAGCAACCACTGAAAATCCATCATTTGAGGTAAATGGCGCGCTTTTATCTCGCTCTAAGGTTTTCGTGCTTAAGAATCTTGAGACTAGCGATATAGAGCAGCTTCTAAAGCGTGCGATAAGCGATCCGCGAGGGTTTGGCGATGAGAGAGTTAATATCACAGATGAAATGATTCACATGATTGCCGAGTTTGCCAATGGTGATGCCAGAAGCTCTCTGACAACTTTGGAGATGGTAATCCTAAATGGTGATATCAAGGCTGATGGAACTATAGATATAACGATGGAATCACTCGAGCAGTGTATCTCAAAGAAATCGCTACTCTACGATAAAAATGGCGAAGAGCATTACAACATCATATCAGCACTTCATAAGTCGATGAGAAATTCTGATGCCGATGCAGCCGTATACTGGCTCGCGAGGATGCTTGAGGCAGGGGAGGATCCGCTCTATGTAGCAAGGCGTGTTACTAGATTCGCTTCGGAGGACGTAGGACTAGCGGACCCTCGAGCAATGGAGATAGCGATAGCGGCTTATCAGGCGTGCCATTTTATAGGTATGCCTGAGTGCTCGGTTCATCTTACGGAGGCCGTGATTTACATGTCGCTCGCACCTAAGTCTAACGCGATGGAAGTAGCTTACTTTGCGGCAAGGGATGATGCGCAGGAGCACATGGCAGAGCCAGTTCCGCTGAACATCAGAAATGCTCCGACCTCTCTGATGAAAGACCTCGGTTATGGCCAGGGGTACAAGTACGCACACGACTACGAAGACAAGATTACTTCGATGCAGTGCCTGCCGGATTCCCTAGTTGGCCGCGAGTATTATAAGCCAACTGAACAGGGTGCTGAAGGAAGGTTCAAGGAACGCCTTAAGAGCATCAAGGAATGGAAAAAATCGCATAAATAACAGCGCGACATAGATCAAAATTTCCTTAATGCAAAAGTGTAATATAAAATAATATAGGTGAGTGAGAGCCACGGGTATAGCCATTTTGGACTGTGCTCGTGGTATTTTTTATTTTCAAATATACACATGAGTTTCAAAAATAAATGGCTTTGTATGATATAATTTCAAAGTATAGTTAGTTAACACATACTAGCGATTAAGTAAAAAATTAAATTATTTATATATAGAAAGGATTGAGACTAATGACTAAAGTTGATATTTTCTCGGGGTTTCTAGGCGCTGGCAAGACTACGCTTATTAGAAAGCTTATCGAGGAAGCATATGGCACGGATAAAATAGTTCTCATCGAGAATGAATTTGGAGAGATCGGAGTAGATAAGGGATTCCTGCAGAATACTGGAATTGAAATTAACCAGATGAATGCTGGCTGTATCTGCTGCACTCTTGTAGGAGATTTTGGGAAGGCGCTTAATGAGGTTATCGAAAAGTATAATCCAGAGAGGATCCTCATCGAGCCGTCAGGAGTTGGTAAGCTATCAGATGTAATTATCGCGGTTCAGGATCTTAAGAACGACAAAATTGAGTTAAACGGATTTACGACAGTCGTTGATGCTACTAAAGCTGAGATGTACATGAGTAACTTCGGGGAGTTTTACGAAAATCAGGTTGAACATGCAAGCTCAATCATTTTAAGCCATACAGCTGGAATGTCTCAGGATGATATCGATAAGTGCATTGCATTGCTTCGTGAGCATAACAAAGAAGCGTCTATCGTTACGACAGATTGGAAGGAAATTGACGGCTCTAAGATTCTAGAGATTATGGAGCAGAAGAAGACTCTGTCTGCTGAACTCGACCGCCTGAGAGAAGAGGCGTATAGAGAGCAAGCGGAACATGAGGCAGAGCATCATCATCATGACCATCACCACGATGACGAAGAGCATGAATGCTGTGGCCATGGACATCATCATGACCATGACCACGAGCACCATCACCACGATGATGATGAGGAGCATGAATGCTGTGGCCATGGACATCATCACGACCATGATCACGAGCACCATCACCACGATGACGAAGAGCATGAATGCTGTGGTCACGGACATCATCACCATCACCACGGACACGGCCACCACGCTGACGAAGTCTTCGACGAAATGGGCGTGGAGACCGCACATCGCTTCAGCCGCGGCCAGCTCGAGCAAGCTCTAGCAGGCCTCATGGATTCCGAGCAGTGCGGACAGGTGCTCAGAGCGAAGGGATTTGTAGCGGGTACAGAAGGCGAATGGTACGAATTCGACTACATACCAGGTGAGCCAGAGGTTAGAACTGCTGGAGAGGCAGAGACAACAGGAGTAATCTGCGTAATCGGAGTAGGACTCAAGAAGGATAAGATTAAGGAGCTGTTCGGAATATGAGAGAGAAACCAGTATATCTATTTACAGGATTTCTAGGCTCGGGTAAGTCGACTTTCATTCAGGATACACTCGAAACACCAGAGTTCGGAGAAGGTGCAAGCACACTCCTTCTGGTTTGTGAGTCAGGTGAAGTGCATTATGATGAAAGTAAATTTACCGACAAAGTGTACATCGAGACAATCGAGAGGGAGACAGACCTCACAGAAGCAAAGCTCAACGGCATCGCATCGAAGTATGTGTTTGACAGAGTTCTAGTCGAGTACAACGGCATGTGGATGACGCAGACTCTGTTTGAGAACATGCCTCGCAACTGGATAATCGCGCAGGAGATGACTTTCTTCGATGCGACCATGTTCGAGCTATATAATAAGAATATGAGACAGCTCTGCTTCAACAAGATGCAGAACGCAGAGCTTGTGGTATTCAATAGATTCCAGAAGGGTGCGGACAAGATGCCGTTCCATAAGGAAGTACGTGTAGCTAACAGGCGCTCGCAGATTGTATACGAGTTCGGTCCTCACGATATAGAGGTCGACGATATCGTGGATGAACTGCCTTTCGATAAGAAGGCAAGCACAATTGAAATAGCCGACGATATGTACGCTGACTGGTATCGCGATATCAACGAAAATCAAGACGAGTACAACAACAAGACCTTGATCCTAAAGGGCAGAGTCGTAAAGGGCGGCGATATGAAGCACGGGGAGTTCGGGCTCGGAAGGCATCTCATGACATGCTGCGTAGAGGATATGCAGTTCGCAGCGCTTATGGGCATCTATGATAGAATCGATGACTTCAAGAATGGAGCTTGGGTTCAGGTCAAAGCCAAGGTTAGGGTTGAATACGTCGATGCATACGGGGAGAAGGGACCAGTCCTTTACTGTAAGTCGGTAGAGGCGTGTGAGCCATGCAACCCTGAGGTTGCGACATTTTAAACAGCTATTAAATAGAGAAATGCATGATTATAAACCTCTTTTGTCAGGGATTCTGGCAGAAGAGGTATTAATTTGCCTATATTTTGCTAGAGGAATAATCTACAATGATTGATATGAAGGATTTTATGTAAACGCTAATATGCAAAGTAAATTCATACCAGATTCACACCGTGATATTAAGGTAGAGTCAGAAGATAGAAAGGGTGCATACGATGGCAACGATACTTTTCCTAGAAGATGAAAACATGATTCGCGAAGTTCTCTCTGAATACATGGTGGTCGCAGGTCACGAGGTTGTTCCGTGTGAGCGCGGCGATGAAGCGATAAAGCTAATTGAAGAGGGTGAGCCGTTTGACCTTGCGGTGCTCGACATCAGAGTGCCAGGAGCGACAGGGCTTGATGTGTTACAGGCTATAAAAAAAGAACGTGGCGAAGATATTGGTGCGATTATGCTCACGGCATATGACGATATCAATACGCAGCTCGAGGCTTTTAACTATCTCGCTGATGATTACATTACAAAGCCAGCTTCTCCGATAATTCTAATTAAGAGAATTGAAGCTGTTCTTAGAAGAACTGGTAAGAGAGCTACTGCTGAGATGGATAATGGGTTCGTGGTCGATGAAGATGAGCTTCGGGCATACTATAACAAGAAGAACCTCAAACTGACCGTAAGCGAATTTGTACTCATGAAGACTCTGCGGGATAGCCCGGGAAGGGTATTTAGCAGAAATCAACTTATCAACATGATATTCGATGAGGAGTACGTGGCGAACGATAGGATAATCGATGCACACATCAAGAATCTTAGAAAGAAACTCCCACATGACTACATCGAAACAGTTATAGGAGTTGGCTACAGGTGGAGAAAAGAAGATGAAATTAGGAAGTAAGACATTTTTATACAGCGTCATTATCTCGCTGATCGTGGGAATCGTGATCTTTTCATATATGGTATTCCTGATGCCTTCCATGTATATGGATTACAAGGAGAATCAAAATTTAGAAAATGCAAAGTCAGCAATGAAGCACTTCAAGAAGCACGAATCATTGAAAAACTTCAAGACTGGCGATGCCAATGCGATAGGTATCATCGTACCTGGAAATGGCTACACTATCAGGGTTACGGGATCCAGTTTCAATGGATCAATTGAGGCGGTTAGCCCTGCGTCTAAAGCGATTATAGACCGGTTCAGGTCTCTTGATATGAGCAGTAAGAGTAGTAAAAAGGAGGCATTTAAGAATCTAAAGCCTGCACTTAAAGCCTTTGCAGAAGAGAATTCGGCTGAGATGAATAGCAGTTTTAAGATAAATCTTAAAGGAGACAGCAGCTTATCTCAGTTCAAGGTTAAGGATAAAAAATTTCACTACTATAGTGGCGGGGTGTTAATCAGTGAGTTTTCCGTCGAGAGCCGTTACTCTGGGACTAGCTACACCTATTTTGTAGGAATTGCAAAGCATGGAGATGACATGCTTATCCTGAGTAGCACCACGATGACACCTTCAGCAAGTGAAATTCTACCAGTTCTCTACGGGTCAGCCCCTATGCTCGTACTACTCATGATAATATTAGCATTTGGAGTATCAGCGATTTATTCGCGCAAAATAGTGTCTCCAATTAAGAAGCTGTCTATGGATGCGGAGAGACGCATGAGTTCGTCATCAATAAAGCTAGAGCCACTTGAAGCTGTAGGCAATGATGAGATATCTGATTTGACTGCTGCACTAAACCTACTTTATGAAAAGCAAGCACAGGCAGTTCAAAATCTCGAAGAAGAAAATAAGCGTAAAGAGGTGTATATGCGTGCGACATCGCACCAGCTAAAAACTCCGATCGCAGCATCGATGCTCCTAGTGGACGGGATGATTGGTAAGGTCGGGAAGTTCGGGGATAGGGACCTGTATTTGCCAGAGGTAAAAGCGCAGCTCCGTGAGATGATGAGCATAATTGATGAAACATCAAATCTTAACAATGCGGCAGATAGCTTCGAGGTTGAGAAGGTCGATATTGTGTCATTATGCCGAGAAACTTTAGAGAAGAACCGCATCGGAGCTGAATCTAAGGGCATAACTCTTAATGTGCGAGATATTAAAACAGCTGTATATTGGCAAAGCAATGCGATGATGCTCAAGAAGATTCTGGAGAATCTAATCGCGAACGGCATAGATCATACGGGTGAAAGTGGAAGTGTTACTGTCGATGTTACGGAGTCTAGAATATCGGTGTTCAATCGTCCAGGACGCATAGATGAGGAAATAATTGATGATATCTTTGAGCCGTTTGTAACGGGAGCTCAAGGAGAAGAGATTGGACAGAATAAGGGGCATGGATTAGGGCTCTATATAGCGAAGTATTTTGCGGGAAAGCTAGGACTTGAACTGCGTGGTGACAACGTGCAGGACGGCGTTCAGTTTGTTCTAGAGAAAAGAGGTAGAGATGATTAGGCTCGACAATGTAAAGGTGAGTTTTAAAGATAAAGTGGCTGTGGACCTCGGGCGAGTGATTGAAATTGCGGATGGCGAGAGAGTCGGAATCATAGGGAGCAACGGTGCTGGAAAGACTACGCTTCTCAAGAGTATTATCGGTCTGGTTCCTCACAAGGGAAACATAGCACTCGGAGTTCCGTCAAATGAGATCTCCGTTCACATGCAGTACAACTCTTATGTCGATACCGTTTCGATTAGAAACATCATCGAGATGGTGATGGGCTGCAGGATAAAAGACAATCAGAAACTCCAAGAAATGATTGAATTCTTCGAGTTCGAAGGTTGCCTCGATAAGAGGTGGAAGCAGCTATCAGGTGGTCAGAAGCAGAGGCTGACTCTTATACTCGTGATGTGTAAGGAAAGCAAAATAGTGATGTTCGATGAAGTTACATCAGGACTCGACTTCGAGACGCGTCAGAGGCTCATGGACAAGCTCGTGACTTGGTACGAGGAAAAGCACACGACGCTGCTAATAACGTCACATTACTATACTGAGCTAGATAACCTGGCGACCAAGATACTGTATCTTAAGGATGGCAGGGCCGTGGACTACGGGTCAAAGGAAGAGCTTTTTAGAAAGTACTGCGGAAATGCCGTGGTGATCTTCGAGGACACGGAAAAAGGTCGTGAAATAGCTAAAGCTCATAAACAGATAAAGGCCGCCGAAGGATTTATTGCACTCTCATGTGACAATGATGATGAAGAGGTTGAAATCGCTGAAAAGCTTATCAGAAACCACATAAATTACAGGCGAAGCAATAACGATATCGAAATGATGACTATCAATGCGGAGAGGTAAGATGAATAGATATACGATAAGATACGAATTTCAAAATACGCTGCACAATGTATATGCGGTCTTCTTTGGATCTATTTTTCCAGTGCTACTACTGCATATGATTGTCAGGGGAACACTTGGCGACATCCCTAAGAATATGAAGGATGAAGTGGTAACCACAATATTTATTGGCATGGCTATGCTTATTCCGCTGGCGAGCATATTTCTGAATCACGCAGCGATTTATTCAAATGAGCTTGATAAGAAGATACCTGAACGTTTACTGCTCTTTGGATTTTCGGAGAAGGACATATTGCTCAACAAAGTGGTAGCGAATTTGATTATATTGACGCTCTGCATATTTATTTACCTTGGTGGGACTGTTCCTTTTCTAAAAATACTTAAGCCGAGATTTGCAGCTGCAGTGGTGTGGATTTTGGGAATATATATTCTCGCTATAATCTTGATGGCCCTCGCACATGGAATAGCGACACTGATAGGCAAGTTTGGTCCAACGTATGGTGTTGTGATGGCAATCTACTTCGCAATGATGATATTGAGCGGATATATGGGCATTAGAATAACAGATCTTCCAAAATCAGTTAGATGGCTATCTGAACTGCTTCCAACTGCGCAGCTTGGTAATGATTACATAGATTTCTGGCTAGGTAGGAACTATAATTTTGGACCGCTAATTCAGTCGATGATCTTTATGTCTGCTCTTAGTGCAGTGGTTGTGCTGGTGGCATTTAAGGTGAGAGGAAGAAAGAATTAAGTAGCACCTTAAGAAAATCTTCATTAAAAACAACTTGAAATTAATTCACGATGTGTTATTGTATTAGTAACTTAATACAATAACACATCGATTTATTTATGTCTGATTCAAATTAGGTATGAAACAAATCGCATCAATAGATTTAGAGAGGAGACTAGCATGGAATGGAAATTTGTCGATGGTATCCCGATATACTCGCAAATTGTAAATGAGCTCACCGTGCGAATTGCCAGACACGATTATTTACCAGGGGAGAAGCTGCCATCTGTAAGAGATATCGCAGCAGATGCCTGTGTCAATCCGAACACAGTGCAGAGAGCACTTGCGGAGCTCGAACGAAGCGGGCTAGTGCGCACAGAGAGGACCAACGGAAGATTTGTGACGGAGGATGAGAGAGCCTTGAAAGAGATTTATAAGGGGTTATCAAGTTCGTATATTGATGAACTCGTCGAGAAGCTACGTAATATTGGGATGAGTGACATGGAGATTATAGAAGCGGTTACGAGCTGCGTGGGAAAGGAGAAATAATGAGCATAATAGAGATAAAAGATTTGAGCAAAGCATACGGCTCAAAGCTAGCATTGTCGGGTGTTGACTTAGATATAGATAAGGGGCAGATTGTCGGACTCATGGGACCAAATGGCTCAGGCAAGACGACGCTAATTAAGATAATCATGGGACTACTAAGACCTAATGTCGGAGAGGTTCTGATAAACGGAGATAGGCCTAGTGAAAAGACAAAGGCAAAGGTCGCTTACCTGCCTGATAAGATGACATATCCTCCATATATGACTGCTGGCGGACTAGTACGACTATACCAGGATTTCTTCGAGGACTTCGATAAACTTAAGGCGCTATCGATGCTTAACGATCTCGGTATCGAGAAGAGGCTTAAGCTAAAAGCGATGTCCAAAGGTACCAAGGAAAAGGTGCAGCTCATACTAACGATGGCACGTAATGCTGAAGTGTATCTGCTCGATGAGCCTATCGCGGGCGTTGATCCAGCGACTAGAGACTATATCCTTAGAACGATCATCACAAACTATAACCCTGAAGCTGTAGTGATTATTTCCACTCACCTAATCGCCGATATCGAATCGGTGCTCGATGATGTAATCTTTATCAAAGACGGTGAAATTGTGGTTCACGAGACTGCTGAAAGCTTGCGCGAGAAGAAGGGGCAAAGCATAGATAAACTGTTCAGGGAGGTATTCAAATGCTAGGCAAATTAATAAAATATGAGTTTAAATCACTGATGAACAATCTCGGAGTTCTGTACTTGGTTTGGTTATCTCTCACTTTGATAACTGCTGTTTTACCAAAGGCATCGAAATACACATCTGAATTTGTAGAAAATCTTTTCTACGTAGTTTGGGCAATCTCGTTTATCGCTGCAATCATAATGACATTAGTAGTGGTTATTGACCGCAGATTCTATAAGAATTTCTATGGAGCTGAAGGGTATTTTACGCTTTCTCTACCTGTCAAGATAAGTACGCACATCTGGAGCAAGGTAATTGCTAGTACAGTTTGGATGGTAATAACGGCATTTGTTGGAATCTTCATCATGATGATAGTAAGCATTGTGACAAATGGACCAGATTCTTATCATCAGATAAAGGTATTTATGAACGAGAGGCCGGCAGAGGCAAGGGCAATAATAATATTTCTGTTTGAGGTGCTATTGCTAGGAGTTGTATACATCAGCCGATTCCTTCTTAAGACACTTGCATGCATTAACTTAAGCGTGCAGTTCAGCAGCTTCAAATCACTTCTACAGGGAGTTTTCTTCGTCGTACTCACAATAGCAGAGGTGTATGCTGCGATTGTAGTAATTGGACATCTATGCGGCGACTTCGCATTAAACCTGACTGTGAATGGCAATCAGATTAGAATTGCACAGTATGGAGTCGGAGGAATTATACTTTTGCAGGTTGTAGAGTGTGCAATATACTTCCTCGCATCTAACTATCTGATGAAGAACCGACTTAACCTTGAGTAGGAGCATAATATGCTGATAATTCATCAATTTTTATAAACAATTTATAACGCAAGAGCCGAATTCAAAATAATTTGATTCGGCTTTTATTTTGTACAGAAGTCTTTGAAATGAACGGATTGCAGTTCTCTCAAAATGCTAGTATACTAACTCTACACGTTGTAACGCACTTGGTTAAGAAGGGGTTTGTGCGATTAATCGTGACAATCTGACAACGCAGATCATGTGATAGTGAGAGAAGCTTCACAGCATTGGAAGGATGACGAGAATTGAATAGAAATGATTCGCTGATAAATAAATATTTGCGATACATTATTCCCGCGATGGCTGGACAGCTCATATTCACGCTGTACACAGTAGTTGATGGGATTTTCGTAGCTCGAGGTGTATCCGAGACGGCTCTAGCTGCCGTCTCAATTGCTACGCCGTTCATCACCTTGCTGTTTGCAATTTCAATAACTTTCGCGGTGGGTACTTCAACAATAGTGGCTCGTCTTCTCGGTGAAAACCGTACTATGGAGGCGAGACGCGTATTCACAGAGAGCTTAGTTTCACTTGTTTTGTTGTCGATAGTAATCAGCGTGCTGGTCTTTATTTTCCTAAATCCGCTGTGCAGGTTGCTCGGAGCGACGGAATCGACGCTTCCATATGTAAAGAGTTATCTTCTCACGATAGCACCGTTCATATTTTCATTCGTGATATCCTACAATCTCGAGCTGCTCCTCGCCACTGACGGATTTCCAGGACTCGCCACTATCTACGTGCTGCTCGGGGTGATTCTCAACATCATACTCGATTGGTACACGATATTTAAGCTGAATTGGGGCATAGTTGGAGCTGGATTAGCAACGTCTTTTTCTCAGACGGTTGTAATTATCATCTACCTGATTCACTTTGCAGGTAGTAAAGCGACTTTGCGTTTTACACGTTTTAAGTTCAGACGCGGTCTCATGCTTCGCCAATTCATGAGCGGTATACCTTCAGGTATCACGGAGATGTCGCCGGGAATAGTGACATTTATCTTTAACAGGTTTATCGTTACTTTTATGCACGATAGAGAGCTGATTATCTATTCGATACTATCATATGTAATTCTGCTGGCGACGGTTCTTGCAAATGGAATTGCTCAAGGCGCACAGCCCCTCGTTAGTTACTATCACGGTAGACACGAGAAGGATACATTCCACACTATCTTTGGTTATGAGATTAGATCGGGACTCATATTAGCTGTATTAGAGATAGTGGTTATACTATCGTTTGGAAAGTATATAGCGATGCTATTTGTTAATGATGGAGATGCGCTTATCCTGGAAGTATCGTATGCGCTTAGACTGATAGCTTTGGCATTCCCAATGCTCAGTATGAATATCATCATCGCTGGATATCTGACCGCTCTCGAGAGGTCCAGAGTTGCAGCTTTCATATCGCTGATGAGATGTACACTGACGCTTCTGCTTTCGCTTGCGTTAATCGCAGCTATGCTTAACGTATCTAATGTATGGTTCTCACTTGCCGTATCAGAGATGCTTTCTATGATAGCAGCAGTTCTTCTGTACAGGAAGACTCGTAGAGTCGCGATAGCTGAAACTTTTGATGATATGTAGATTGTGCATTGTATTAATTTAGTACAATGTGTATATCTTTTGTATTATCGTTGCTAAACTCAGGGGAATTTTATTACAATACTCATACTTATCACTATTGCTGATTAAATATCCATGATGCATTGTTAGATTGAATATCGCTGTTTGTAGGGACTGGATTCCTACATAAATAGAAAAGTGAGGAGACATGCTTATTAATCGAGAGACGGACTATGCAGTAAGGGTCCTTAAGAATCTGTCGACAGATAGACCCACGAGTATAAGCTCATTCGTGGCAGATGAATTCATATCAGAGGCAATCGCTTATAAAGTGTCGAGGAAACTCGATAAGGCTGGAATTATATATGGAATAAGGGGTACTAGTGGCGGTTATGTTCTGAACAGACCGCTGACGGAGATTACCCTATATGATGTGCATAAGGCTATTGAGCCACATTCACTTGTATGTGAGTGCCTGAAGCAAGATGTTTCGTGCCTTTTAAATACAGACCGAGATACATGTGCGCTTCGAACGGAATTATTACGTATTCAAGAAAATATCAATACTGATTTGAAAAAACACTCTCTAGGTGAGCTTTTTGACGCAAAATAAAAAAATAATCGCATCACGATTTGATGCGATTATTTTTTTGCATTTTATGCCTAGTTATCTCGAGGCAGTTTAGCCTTAGGTAAACTCCAGTGGTAATGAGCTGCAAGAAGTCTGAGCAAGACTATGAGTCCAGCCCCAGTTCCCATAGCAAGTACTGTGCCGACTCTATCCCATAGTGCTATGCACGTGAGTGCTCCGATGAGTGATGCGCTAGCATAGAAATGCTTTACGAATATATACGGCCTATTACCTGCCATCATATCTCTCAGAACTCCACCACCAACTCCGGTGAGCATTCCGACGAAGGTGAATAATATAACTCCGTGAATTGAGGATACAGTGTAAGCTGATTTGATACCAAGAACTGTAAATACTCCAAGCCCGACCGAGTCCATTATGAGCATCAGCCACTCATATAGCATTGAGTCCGAAAATATCCACTTCCTAACAGGAGGAGTGAATACGATTACTGATACTACTACCGATATGATGAGATAAGTTGGGTCTCTAAAGGTTAGAGGAGGAGTCTGTCCGATTATTATATCCCTGATGATTCCCCCACCTACGCCGGTTGTCAGACCGAGTATTGTGATTCCCATGAGATCCATGCCTTTTTCTAATCCGAGAGTGGCTCCTGAGATGGCAAAGGCGATGGTGCCGATTATTTCAAGTGAGAAGACTATATTTTCAAGACTGTATAATGATGACAATTTATTACTCCTACGTGATGATGCTATAAAAGCATCGATTACTTATCTGAAATGCACATTCCTTTACATGCTTTTCCCGTACATGCCGCATTTCCTTCGTCCGTGTCCAAATGAACAACGGTTCTAGTGTGGCCAACACGTACAACTACTTCATCAAATGTTAGTGCTCTACCGCATCCTGTATCAATTTTTAGAGAGACTTCGTCTCCCGTGGTTACCTGCAAATGATCCGCATCTTCTTTTGATAGGTGAATGTGCCTTTTTGCGACTATGCAGCCATGATCTATTTCAGCGGTTGTGTCATTTTCAGTTGCGATTTTAATTCCTGGTGTATTCGTTAAATCGCCAGAGAGCCTAAGATGTGCTTCGATACCTAAATTTCTAGCATCTGTTGCTGCAAGTTCAACCTGCGTTTCTGGACGGGCAGGTCCGAGAATAGCGACATTTCGAAGAGTGCCTTTAGGGCCAACCAGTGTGAGTCTTTCTTCCGCAACGTAGCCTACGATAATGTGCTTCTTAGGTGTAAGCTCATATCCGGTTCCAAAAAGTTTTTCTATATCGCCTTGGCAGAGATGCACGTGTCTGGCGCTAACTTCTACATCTACTTCAACCTGTTTCATATCTAATCTCCAATCTCCAACAAACTATGTGAATATACATATCTATAGGCATTTATGATGTATAAGGATAACATTTATTGTGACAATCTGCAAAGGATGATATAATATTTGCTACATTTTTATTTGTAGTTACAGAATTTTATGCTTTTGGGGTACTGCTTTTGTACATCTCATTATAAATTTATCTGTAGGGGATTTATTTATGAAGAAAAATTATGAAAAGGGTTTCTTCGCTGCACTTGCTTGTGCTGGGCTATGGGGCATTCTCCCAATTTATTGGAAGTCGCTAATTCCAATACCATCATCTACAATCATCATATATAGAATTCTGATGATTGCAGTAGTTTGCGTGATTGCTGCGCGTTTTAAGTACTCGTGGAACAGGATTTTTTCACCGCTAAAGGATTGGCGGACTGCTCTTAAATTTTTCGTAGCAGGACTTATTGTAACGAGCAACTGGAGCATTTACATCTGGGCGGTTAACTCTGGTCATATAATCCAGACGAGTATTGGATATTATATAGAACCACTTGTCGTATGTATATTTGGGGCAATATTCTTTAAAGAGAAGCTTACAGTTTACAAATCCACAGCTGTAATATTTGCTGCTATAAGTGTAATCGTAATCCTAGTACACTATGGACAGGTTCCAGGCATTGCACTCATACTAGCGACTACATTTGCCATTTATTCGGCAATAAAAAAGACTGTAGATCAGCCTCCTGCTATATCGCTTCTTTATGAAACTATTTTTATTGCCCCGGTTATGCTATGCGTAATAGTATGGCTCGAATTACATGGAGCAGGAGCACTTGGTGTTGGGGAGTCATATCAATACTTTCTGCTACTCCTATGCGGACTAGCAACAGCCATACCTCTTGGGCTATTCGCCTATGCTGCGCAGAGGACATCTATGTTCGTACTCGGTTTAACAGAATACCTTAGCCCCACATTGGCGTTGATGCTAGGGATTTTCTTGTATAAGGAACCTGTAGATAAAGTGCTGATTATGGCATTTGGACTGATTTGGATAGGGTTAATATTCTTTTCATATGGTGAATTTAAAAGCAGTAAGGATAGTAAGAGTAGCGAGAATAGTCAAAACGTCAAAGCAAGTTAGAAGTTATAAAATAGCAATGTAGTAATAATTGTAATATTAAAAAATGTGCCAAGCACGGTGTGAAATTAGGGGGATCACACTCTGTGCCAGACACATTTTTTATTGAGATTATTTAATTGGTTACAGATTTTTTAAAAATAATTATTAACCTATAGCTTCTGATCTCCTGCTTTAACCCAGCCAGCTCTCTTAACGGCTTTGTGAAAGATAAGAGTTAATATTGCTGGCAGAACTACAGATATTAGGATTAGACCGAGCCAATCCACTGAAGTGATGCCTGCTTTTGTTCCTTTTGCTATATCAGCAATCCAGCCTGAATACACACCTAGAGGCCCAACGAGGCCACATGTGCCCATGCCGCTTGCTATAGCAGGTCCGTTCATCTTGAGATGGAACACACAAGTTGCAATAGGGCCGGTGACAGCGGATGCGAGAGTAGGAGCTATCCAAATCCTTGGATTTCTAACTATGTTACCCATCTGAAGCATCGAAGTTCCAACTCCCTGTGATACTAGCCCCCCGACACCGTTGTCTTCATATGATGCAACTGCGAATCCCACCATCTGGGCACAGCAGCCAGCAAGAGCCGCACCACCAGCGAGCCCTGTTAGGCCGAGAGCTGCACATATGGCAGCAGAAGATATTGGCAACGTTAGAGCTATACCTACAACTACGGCGACGATAATTCCCATGAGTAGAGGCTGAAGTTCTGTAGCCCACATAATAATATCGCCCATCTTCATGGCTGCGTTTCCGAGCGCAGGTGCGATTAACCAAGATAAAGCGATTCCTATGCCGATTGTTACACTCGGTGTAACCAGGATATCTACTTTTGTCTCCTTTGAAACAGCTTTTCCGCATTCAGCTGCTATTATCGCTACAAATAGTACTGCGAGTGGTCCGCCAGCACCTCCAAGCGCATTTGAAGCGAAACCGACAGTGATGAGAGAGAATAGAACTAACGGTGGAGCAGCAAGAGCGTATCCGATTGCACATGCCATTGCAGGTCCTCCCATAGCCATCGCAAGACCACCTACAGTGTATTTAATACCACCTATAGTAGCGACAGTCTGCGATAGGGCAGAGATGTGAAGCTGTACTCCGATAGTATTGATGATTGTTCCTATAAGTAGTGAACAAAATAGTCCCTGAGCCATAGCGCCAAGTGCATCAATTCCATATCTCTTTCCGGAGATGATTATATCCTTGCGTTTTAGAAATGAAGTAAAACTAGCCATTAAAAAAGCCTCCTAACTATATACAGGTGTCATGACACCTGTATATACATTAAAAGAGGCTCTGTGAAAAGTCAATATGTGATTAAAGAAAACGCTACATGTTACTTAAAAAATAAACTGTTAACCCGTTAAAAAATTTTTATCGTTTACTCGAAGAGTATCCCTATTGAACGAAGTTTATCCTTTATTCGCTCAAGTGCAGCCTCATCCCTACACGTGATAGCATGCAAGTGAATCCCGTCTGTGAGAAGTGATAGTGGAGGGGCATTGCTCTCAATAATCTTATCTGAGAACTCCTTTGCATCAAGTCTATTTGCAATGTGCAGGTTTCCGACTAGTTCACCATATATAGGATGTTCAACACTCACATCGAGTAATATGCCACCGCAGTCAACAATCGCATTAAGTTCTTCTAGAATTTTAGATGAATCGTGTTTACAAGCGATTCTATAGACTGGAGTAGTCCCGATTTGAGGGAGCACATATCCACGAGGGGTTGAGCTAATATCATGACCTTCAGCCCTGAGAATAGCGATGTCTCCAACGATAATTTGTCTGCTTACTCCGAATTCTTTTGCCAGAGAGGAAGCGCTTACAGGTGAATCTGTAGACTGCAATTTCCGTATTATGTTGTCTTTGCGCTTTTCTCTCTGCATGACAAATCCTCCATTACCTTCTCTTGCAAATTTGACTATTTATCTTTCTTCTCTTCTTCGCTGACTTTCTTTTCTCTAATCGATTTTGTGCGTATCTCCTCGCAGATTGCGTTCACAAATTCACTCAGTGGCTTGCCACCTTCATCTCCTTCGAATCTCGAACGAACCGAAACAGTTTTATTCTCAGCTTCCTGCTGTCCAACGACCAGCATGTAAGGCAGCTTCTCCATCTGGGCTTTTCTAATCTTGTAACCGATTCTCTCGGAGCTGCTATCAATTGTAACATCAACGCCATTTCTTCTTAGCTCAGCGAAGATTTCCTCTGCATAATCCTGATATTTGTCGGAGATAGGTAGAATTCTAACCTGCTCTGCGCATAGCCAAGTAGGGAAGTTCCCTGAATACTTTTCAATTAGCCAAGCGAGAGTTCTCTCGTAGCAGCCTAGCGATGTACGATGGATGATATATGGGCGTTTTTTCTCACCGTTCTTATCGATATAGTACATGTCATATCTCTCAGCAAGGAACATGTCGAGCTGGATAGTGATCATAGTATCTTCTTTGCCATATACATTTTTTGCCTGAATATCGAGTTTAGGACCGTAGAATGCAGCCTCGCCAGAAGCCTCTGTGTAATCGAGACCGATTTCATCGAGAATCTCACGCATTGCTGATTCAACCTTGTCCCATTCCTCAGCAGTTCCAAGATATTTGCCTGGATTTTCTGGATCCCATTTCGACATTCTGTATGTAACATCGCCGTCTAGACCTAGAGTTGTGAGACAGTACTTAGCGAGTTTAACGCAGTTCTTGAACTCCTCATCAATCTGCTCAGGTGTGCACACGAGGTGACCCTCTGAAATCGTGAACTGACGAACTCTAGTGAGTCCGTGCATTTCGCCGGAATCCTCATTACGGAATAGAGTAGAAGTCTCTCCCATTCTGTAAGGTAGATCCCTATAGCTGTGCTGCTTAGCCTTATATACATAATACTGGAATGGGCATGTCATAGGGCGAAGCGCAAATGCATTTGCATCAGCATCGTTTTCGATGAGACTTAGGTCCTCAAGTCCTCTGATCTCGCGGGTAGCATCTTCGGCATTGTTCAGTTCATCGATGTTGTCATATCCGAATACGAACATTCCATCCTTGTAGTGGTACCAATGGTCTGAAATCTTGTAAAGAGTTGATTTCGCCATCAGCGGTGTTCTCGTTCTCACGTAACCCCATTTGTAATCCTCTAGATCCTCAATCCAGCGCTGTAGCTTCTGGATCATCTTAGTGCCCTTAGGCATAAATAGAGGAAGACCCTGACCGATGATATCTACTGTTGTAAATAGCTCCATCTCACGACCGAGCCTGTTGTGGTCTCTGTTCTTGATGTCAGCTAGGTATTCAAGGTGCTCTTCTAGATCAGCTTTCTTGTTGAATGCAGTACCGTAGATTCTAGTGAGCATCTTGTTGTGCTCGTCACCTCTCCAGTAAGCGCCAGAGCTAGAAGTTAGCTTGAATGCCTTGATCTGCTTGGTGCTCATCAGATGTGGCCCTGCGCAGAGCTCGATAAAATCTCCCTGCTGATAGAAGGAAATGATTTCATCCTCTGGGAGGTCCTCGATGAGCTCGACTTTGTATGGCTCATTTCTCTCCTGAAATAGCTTGATGGCTTCATCTCTAGGGAGTGTGAAACGAGTTATCGCATCTCCCCTTTTGATGATTTTCTTCATCTCAGCTTCTATCTTATCTAAATCCTCTCTAGTTAGAGCTGGCATGTCGAAGTCATAGTAAAAACCATTATCGATAGAAGGTCCAATTGTCATCTTGGCATCTGGATACAGATTTTTAACTGCCTCTGCGAGCACATGTGAACATGTGTGTCTGTACGCATGCTTTCCTGCGTCAGAATCAAAAGTGAGAATGTTAACTTCAGCATCCTTATCCACAACAGTTCTGAGGTCACAGACCTCTCCATCGACTTCACCAACGCAAGCTGCTCTTGCGAGACCCTCGCTTATGTCCTTAGCGATGTCGATGATGGACATCGGTGAAGCGTATTCTTTTTTGCTACCGTCTTTTAGTGTAATAATCATTTTAAGAACTCCTTTCATTAGCGGAAGGAAATTAAAAAGTCCCTTCCGACATTCAAATTGTCAGAAGGGACGCATACATTCGTATTCGTGGTTCCACCCATCTTCCGGAGCTTCTGCTCCAGCACTCTTTGAAGCTTTTAACGCGGCTAGGCGGGCAGGATTAGTGCCACTCGGAGGTGGTGTTCAGAACGCTCCGTACTGGAATGATCTCACCATCCATCCCTCTCTCAAAGCCTTAAAGCGAACCTACTGTCCTCGTCATCGTTTTAATAATGAAATATGTTACCACCGAGGCTAATAAAAGTCAATGAATTTAGCAGCTCAATCTATTATAATTTAGCGGCCATATCTGATATAATTCAAGGGCATGAACGCAAATTTTTAAAGTGAACTTTTAGGTGGAGTGAGTATGAATTCATATGTAAAAGAGTATGCTGAATTGATAAGAGCTTACGAGGCGAAGCAAGGTAATCGTGAGTCGGTGCTAGCGTTATATGAGTTTTCGGACAGGCTTCTAGAAGCTGGAGATAGAGATGCGAAGGCTGTTCTCGTCGATGTATATAGAACGCTTTCGCTGATGCAAAGTGCATATAATTTGTTGCTAGAAATAGTTGATAAGAATGATAGGAAGCAGGTTAAGAAGCTAGCTACCCTTAAATCAGATGCAGAAGGTCATGGAGATTGGGGCGCAGAAAAGAGGCCTAAGACGCCAAAGCAGATTGCAGAAGATAAGAAGAAACTAAGCAAGCTGCCGCAGTTCCGCTATCATCCTGATCCGCTTGCAACTGAAAGCTTTGAAGAAGGACCGCCAGAAATATGCCCTTGCTGCGGTAAGGAAAGCACAATCTATTATAGTTCGTTCCCGTATTCTGTGGAAGATGTCGAGCATTTATGCCCAGAGTGTATAGCTAGTGGTGAGGCAGCAAAGAAATTCGATGCCGAGTTCGTACAAGATGCCGAATGGGAAGGCGAAGTGGATGTGGCGAAGTCAAAGGAACTATTTGAAAGAACGCCTGGCTACTTGAGCTGGCAAGGCGAGCACTGGCTATCCTGCTGTAATGATTACTGCGCATATCTAGGAACAGTCGGCACGCAGGAGCTAGAGGATATGGGCATCGCAGACGAGGTCCTTGAAGAGTATGAGATGAGGCATGAATACACCGATATAAGGGAGTACCTGTATAAGGATGGGGACCTCTGTGGGTATCTCTTCCGCTGTCTTCACTGCGGAAAATACCACATCTATGTCGACGCGAGCTAATTTGCAAGGGTGAAATGAAAACACCTTCTCAGAAGAGGAAAGGTGATTTGGAGGGAAGTAATTAATGAAGATATATCAATATTTCTTGATTGGACTAAAATCGACGTGGAATGACAATCTCTTTAAGACGGTGGCTTTTATCGTTGGGGCTATCGTTCTTGTCACGATGGTGCGAAAGCTGATGATTGTCAGCAGGAGTGGCGGAAAGTTTTCAGAGCCTATGCATATCTCAAATGGAAATTTATATATTCACAGCGGATTTGTTCCAGGTAGCCGTGAGATTCCCTTGAAAGATCTCACTGAGGTTGAGATATATTTTGTGCGTGGAAGGCATCTGAATGGTGACAGGTACTTTATTCAACTCGTAAGGAAAAAAGGTAGAAGCAAGTCGATTTTCGTCGGAAAAAGCAAGGGTAATGACGAGAGGCTTGCTCAGCTTAAGAAACAGCTGAAGAAGCATAAGGTTAAGGTTCGCGAAATAAAATAAGTGAAGGGAAAGAGGTGGCTATATTGGAAACTAAGAAGAAGTCTGTTCCATGGAAAGAAGGGAAAGTCATATCGGTGTGCCTTCGAGATGGGAGATACATCTTGGCGCAGATGGTAAAATCGCCATACATGGTTTTCTTTAACCTCTTTAGCGAGGATAACTCGTGGGAAGGTGTGACTTTGTCAATTGATAAGGTGCTGTTCTGTCATGCGGTTACGCGCCAGTGGAAAGCGCACAGTTCCATCGAGCGCATTAAAGGTGTAGAGCCACTTTTGAATTACGAGCTTCCAACCAGATGGATTCATACCGAAGGGCTTGGTCACAGAACTCGAGAAATTATCGTCGATGGAGTAAAGCGAAGTGTAGTGATTCTCGGTACGCGTCTTGCGTTAGTTGAAAGAGATATGGTGGATAATTCCAAGAATAACGCTCCGTGTGGACTCTATCATACGGTGGTTAAGCCTGATTTAAAGGAAAGTGATTGGTCTAGGGTGAAAGATATAGAAACTATGTCAGTCGAGATGTACCCGGGATTAAATGAGCGGTTGTACTTATGTAGTGTCATGGGAAGAAATGTGAATCCAGAGCTCGAAATATACCTCGGTAGACCAATTGCAGAAGCCTACGGAACGTACGTAAAGATTCTTTGCGGAGATAAAATACCTGATTACTGTTAATATAAGGGATTAAAATCAATACCTAGCTATATCTCTTGATTCAGTGAGATGAATAGGGGTATTATACAGAATACAGATTTTTTTTGAAGGAAAAGGGTGGACATAATGGAAAATAGAGAAATGAAAATTAAAGTTAAGATGCCGGTACTCCCCGAGAGATTCGGTGGACACGCAGTTACAGCAAATAGATTTGATGACATGATTCTAAAGCTCTTCGACAAGGAGCCTTATGGAATTAATTCTGAGGTAAATCTCATCGCAGGAGATGAGAGAACTAATGTTGAAGTGGTAAGCGTAGATAGAGGAGATCGCTCGATGAGCGTAAGCCTTAAGGTGGGATATCCAGAGGCATTTAGTCAGGGAGAAGTTCTGACGAGACTTGCTGATGCTGTTGCTCCATATAAGTGCGGAATCGAGAAAATGGCATAGACACTCGATAAACCACATGTAAACGTGATATAATTGATATATTCGTGCATTTGCGAGAGAAAAATGAAAATTAGGAAGGATATACTAATGAAAGATATTGAGATCAGAGAACTCTTCCGAAACAGAGAAGAGTATGCAGGTAAAGAGATTGTTGTCAGAGGCTGGGTGAGAGGTAATCGTGCATCCAATCAGTTTGGTTTCATCTCACTCAATGATGGTACATTCTTCACTCCGCTTCAGGTCGTGTACGAGGCTTCGAAGATTGATAACTACGAAGAGATTTCAAAAGTGCGCCTCGCAGCAGGTGTAAAGGTTAAGGGTGTACTTGAGCTTACACCTGGGGCACAGCAGCCATTTGAACTAAAGGCGACAGAGGTTACTGTTGAGGCTGATTCGCTATCGGATTATCCACTGCAGAAGAAGCGTCATACCATGGAGTACCTTAGAGAAATCGCACATCTTCGTCCTAGAAGCAACACTTTCTCTGCGGTATTTAGAGTTCGCAGCATCGTTGCTTATGCGATTCATAAGTTCTTCCAAGAGCGTGATTACGTATATGTACATGCTCCAATCATCACAGGAAGTGACGCTGAGGGTGCTGGCGAGATGTTCAGAGTTACGACACTGGACCTAAGTAATCCGCCTACTAACGAAGATGGCTCTATCGACTACTCGCAGGATTTCTTCGGCAAAGAGACAAATCTAACCGTTTCGGGACAGCTCGAGGGTGAGGCGATGGCGCTTGCGTTTAGGAATATTTATACATTTGGACCTACGTTCCGTGCTGAGAACTCCAACACAGCTAGACACGCATCTGAGTTCTGGATGATTGAGCCAGAGATTGCATTTGCAGACCTCGCTGATGACATGGATGTTGCAGAGGATATGGTCAAATATATCATCAGCTACACACTTGAACACGCGCCTGAGGAGATGGAATTCTTCAACAAGTTTATAGACAAGGGGTTGCTAGAGAGACTTCACCATATAGTTAACTCAGATTTCGAGAGAGTTACTTATACAGAAGCAGTTGAAATGCTTAAGAAGGCCGATAAGGATTTCCAGTTCCCTGTTGAGTGGGGAATCGATCTACAGACTGAGCACGAGAGATATCTAACTGAAGAAGTGTTTAAGAAGCCTATCTTCGTAATCGATTATCCGAAGGAAATCAAAGCATTCTATATGAGACTCAACGACGACGGCAAGACTGTTGCGGCTTGCGACCTTCTCGTGCCGGGAGTTGGTGAAATTATCGGCGGAAGTCAGAGAGAAGAGAGGCTCGACATCCTCGAAGCTAGAATGGATGAAATCGGCATGAATAGAGAGCTCTACGACTGGTACGTGGATCTTCGTAGATACGGTGGCGTAAAGCATGCCGGCTACGGATTAGGGTTCGAGAGAATGATTATGTATCTAACAGGAATGAGCAACATCCGTGACGTTGTTCCATTCCCAAGAACACCTAAGAACGCTGAATTCTAAAGCGTCTAGGCATAAAACTACATATTAGATTGATTTAGCGGTGATTGTCCAATGCATGTGATATGGCGTTGATAATCGCCGCTTTTAGCATCATAAAAGCGCAGCAAGTAGAGAACATAATCTGCTCGCTGCACTTATTTTATTGTCAATTTAAATATTGTATTGAACAAGATACAACCTATGTTATACTTGTGACAAGAGCTTAAATAATTTTATGGGCTCAACAATAAAATAAAATCAATGGGAGGATCTAAGGATGAAAGGTTATTCTACAGATAAAATCAGAAACGTCATACTTTTAGGACATGGCGGCTGCGGTAAAACGACTTTTCTTGAAGCCGCTCTACTTGCCACTGGTGCGATTACCAGAATGGGTAAAGTAGAGGATGGCAACACCACATCGGATTACGACAAGATGGAAATTGAGAAGAAGCATTCTATCAATACAACTCTAGTTCCGGTAGAGTACCAGGGATATAAATATAATTTCCTTGATACCCCAGGATTATTCGACTTCAAGGGAGAAATTCGTTCAGCGCTCAGCACAGCTGCATCATCGATTATCATGGTGGATGCATCTGCTGGTGTGCAGGTTGGAACTGAGAAGGCATGGGAGGAATGCAGTAAGCATAAGAATCCAAAATTTATAGTCCTCACCAAGATAGATAAAGATAACGTTGATGTAGACAAGGTTGTAGCGCAGCTTCGTGAGAAATTCGGAAACTCTGTTGTTACCGATGATGACAAGGACGCTCTGAACGAGGCAGTTGCTGGCACAGATGAAGCTCTAATGGAGAAGTTCTTCAACGAAGAGCCATTTACAGAAGAAGAGTTCTATAACGGACTTATGACAGGAATTGCTACAGGTGATGTAGTTCCAATTATCAAGATGTCTTCTAAGACAGGCGAAGGAATAGACGAAGTTCTACGCTGCATCAGCAAGTATGTTCCTACACCTAATATGCACCCTGCATATCCTGCAAAGAACATCAAGGGCGAAGACGTTGAAATCACTACTGATCCAGCAGAGAAGCCGGTTCTATGGGTATTCAAGACAATCGCTGACCCGTTCCTAGGTAGAATTTCCTACGCAAAGGTTATCACAGGAACTGTCAAGGTTGGTCAGGAGCTATATAACTCTCGCACAGAGAAGATGGAGAAGCTCGGTTCGATGTTCTTCGTAAGAGGTAAGCACCAGATTCCAGCAACTGAGGTTGTGGCTGGAGATATCTTTGCACTTGCCAAGCTAGCAGGAACTAAGACTGGCGATACACTTTCGCTCAAGAGCGAAGGTATCAAGTTCGAGCCAATCGATTTCCCTAAGCCAAACTATTTCATCGCAGTTCAGGCTAAGGATAAGAATGACGAAGAAAAGATGGCACAGGGTCTATTCAAGTTAATGGAAGAGGATCCATCGTTTGCTCTTGTGAGAAATGTTGAAACTCACCAGTCACTTCTCGGTGGACAGGGAGATCTCCAGATTGGAATTATCAAGGAGAAGCTCAAGAAGAACTACGGAATTGACGTAGTAACTGTTCCTCAGAAGATAGCATACAGAGAGACTATCAAGGGCACATCAGACGTTCAGGGTAAGCACAAGAAGCAGTCTGGTGGTGCTGGTCAGTACGGAGATGTACACATCAGATTCTCGCCAGCTAAGGAAAACTTCGAATTCTCCGAAGAGCTATTTGGAGGAGCAATCCCTAAGAGTTACGTGCCTGCAGTTGAGAAGGGACTCCTAGAGTCGATGGAGAAAGGCCCTCTCGCTGGTTGCAAGGTAGTTAATATCAAGGCTGTACTATACGATGGTTCGTACCACGATGTAGACTCCAACGAAATGGCATTCAAGATTGCAGCATCTCTAGCATTCAAGAAGGGTATCGTAGAGGCTAAGCCTTGCCTACTCGAGCCAATCATGAAGCTCGATATCGTAGTTCCTGAGAAGTATACAGGTGACGTAATGGGCGATATGAACAAGAGAAGAGGTCGTATTCTAGGTATGGATCCAGCAGATGATGGCACAACTTGCCTACACGCTGAAGCTCCAGAGGCAGAACTCTTTGACTACGCAATCGTGCTAAGAGCGATGACTCAGGCTAGAGGAAGCTTTGAGGTTGAGTTCTCCAAGTACGAGGAAGTACCTGCTAACCTAGCTCAGAAGATTATTGAGGCGCACAAGCAGGAGATAGAAGGCAAATAAACGCTTATAGTGATATATTGGTAAAGACCAGCCGTATAGCTGGTCTTTATACTTGATGCGGTTTTCTAGGTGCATGCCCAAGGGATGTCACTATGAACAGAGAGTCGGTGAATCAGCAGGCAAGTAATCATGTGGTGATTCGGAGGAACATTTACTGCAAGAGTTCGTTTTTTCTGATAATATAAGCATATTGAATTAGAGAGGTGAACTCATGAAATTTAGAGACAAATTAGACAGGAAATACCTCAAGATTGTGGCATATGTGGTTCTTGCAGTAGGAATATCATACGCTTTAATTTTGTTGATGGGACAGTATCAGAGCATCGGTAAGAGCCTGATGGGCGGGATAAACTGGGTTGCAGCGATTCTTAAGCCGGCGGTAATCGGTGCGATTTTGGCGTATATCTTAAATCCGCTCGTTGGACTAACTGAGAGGATGATAACTCGCAATGCAAAAGCACTAAGTCAAAACCCTGTTCAGAAGAGGCGTAGACACACATTGGCAGTTTTAATAACGCTTCTATTCATCGTAGCGATTGTACTGGCCTCGCTCACAGCGGTCATATATGCAGTAACGAAGCAGGTGCAGACTATAAATGCTGACAGCATCAATGCACTGGTCAACAGTATAGTGGATCAGGCGAAATCATTTGAACGCAGCTTTAAAGAGTGGCTTTCAAAGTACAACTTCAGCAAGAACTATGATCTTAACTTTGAAAAGAACCTAATTAACTGGATTTCGCATAAGCTAAATAGCGCAAGCGGTCTACCGACGCTACTTTCGAATATAACAGCAGGTGTGAGCACACTGCTGTTCTCGGTTATGTTCGCGGTATACTTCTTATTTGACGCAGAGAACCTAAGAAAGTACTGGGGCAGAATACTCAGGACGGTATGGTCGCAGGGTGCAAATGACAAGCTGACATATGTGTACAGCGATGTTAACAGGGTGTTCAGCGGATACTTCCGCGGTGCAGCGATGGATGGATTTACAGTGGCGCTCCTAATCAGCATTGGCCTGACTGTAGTTGGCATGCCTTACGGGGTGCTTATCGGTGTGATGGCTGGTATTGCTAATCTGATTCCTTACATGGGACCGATAGTAGGATACGGACTTACTGTCGTGTCGGGCGTGATTTCTGGTGAGATTAAGACGATGATTATATCTATCGTGATCATCTCGGTGGTACAGGTTCTGGACGGTGCGGTTATCAATCCAAAGCTATTATCGCATAGCATTGAAATACACCCTCTGCTGGTTTTGGTGGCTATCATCGCAGGAGAGAAGGTAGGCGGGTTTGCAGGTATGATAGTTGCCGTGCCGTTTGCTGCTCTGCTCAAGATATGGTTTGAACGCCTCGTTGAGAGAAGGGCGAAGTCTAGAGCACGCGAGGACATTATCCCTGTGGCTGAGAGTGTGTGCAGTGAAGGTTTGGAAGAATAGTGAGTTTAAAGGATAAAATGAGCAAGTCGAAATACGAAAGAATTACGCGATATTTAGAGCAATTTCACCGAGAAACATTTGGCAAATGGGTTAGAGTAACAGCTGAAGGAACCGATGAAAATACATATAGTCGTCCTTACTTCAAGTATGATGACGATGTAGAGGAATTCATTAACGATATGCATGAAATTAATGCTGTTGATTTTGATTATGTCAAGAATATAGAGAAAATAGAGGATAAAGCGGTGGAGGATCTGACAGAGGATGAATTAATCACCAAGTTGACACTGTTTGTTCGTGGTGAAAAGTTCTGTGAAGGTATACTGTCAGTTGCGCTTCGAGATGGAACTATTCAGAAGATACTTGAGAGACTGAAGAGGTTTTAGGCACTTTAGTTGCTGTCCAGATGCAGAAAATGATAATTTGTTGCATCTGAACTAGTATATGGTATATAATCTTGCTGTTAGAAAGAATATGGGGTATGTTAAATTTAAATTCTAAATGCGGCAGCACGTTCTATTTGTTTATATTTATGACTGCATATGCAAGTGTGTTTTTATAAATATCTTAAAATAGAGAATGAATTTATTTTTTATCAAATTATAGTAGAGACTTCTAGAAGTGTTCTGGTGTTTTTTGTTGTCATATCCCTTTCAGCAAACTATTTGCAGAAAGGTTTTTTTTATGGAAAAAAATATTTTAAAAGATGAATTGAAAGAACTAATATTGCAACAAATTGGTAATTATAGGTTTAAAAACCCGCAACTTTTGAAACAAGCTTTTACACGTCGTTCCTTTACTGAGGAAAATGGTGGGGATAACAATGAGGTTCTGGAATTTATAGGTGACAAGGTGTTAGATATCGCCGTTATTCGTTATCTTGTTAAAAGGTTTAGTAATGCCATCAATGAGAAGGATTATCATGCAACGTATTCGTCAGAACGAGCTATGGAGGCTTTTTCAAGTTCCCTCAAAGAAGGTGAGCTTACTAAGCTGAAGCAGCGGTTAGTTCAAAAAGATACCTTGGCAAGAAGGGTAGATGAATTGGGCATTGCTGATTTTTTAATTATGGGAAAAGGAGATATTCAGAACAACCGCTCTCAAGATAACTCAGTAAAAGAAGATTTATTTGAAGCTATAATTGGGGCGATTGCTATTGATAGTAACTGGGATTTTGAAAAGATACAGGAAGCGGTAGAAGTTATGCTCTGCCCCGACTCGGTTATTGCCTCGAATGATGAAATAGATTATGTCAGCTTGATATATCAGTGGACGCAGTCGTTTGGATGTGTTCCGTGGTTTAAGTATAGGGACTCGGGATGCCAAACGGACTGGTATTTTCGAGAACCAAATACCATCTATCAGAGTTGTATGGATGGCTTTCTTAATAGAGGCGGTGGAGTTTTAAAAGCATCACGCACATGTTATGTCAAGATGAGCGATGACACACCTCGTTTTGCTGGATACGGTAATTCCAAAGCAGAGGCTAGAAAAGCTGCGTGTAAACTTGCATATGAGTATTTAGAAAAAAATAATTTGTATTTTTCTATACGCGATGAAATCGAAGAGCCTTCAAAGGAAATGGCTATTAATCAGCTTGAAATACTTGCAAGACGTGGTTATTTTGCAATTCCAGAGTATAGGTATTTGGAGCGACACGATAAGAATGGAAATCCCGTTTGGAAAGTGTATTGCTCCGTAAATGAGATTCCTTGTATGTTTTATGGGATGGCATCTTCGAAAAAGTTGGCAAAGAAGGCTGCTGCATATAAGGTGTTACAGTACGTGCTTGTAAATTGGAATTAGTGCGCATATAAGCTGCGATTAAAGGTTGTGCAATTGCAGTTTTGAAGGTAAACTACACGAATATCTAGGCACTCTGTATAATGCAGGGTGCTTTTTTGATAGAATATTAGAGAAATAGTATTTATCGTTGATGTTGATTTTGAAGAAATGGAACATAGCTGTTGAAATTTTGAATAGAGTACATTATTAATGCATATTATGTAGATAGCAAACCAATTTCGTAGAAAATGTTTAAGGCGATAATAGTAGAACTTGTCGACATTATTCCGGAAGAATGGAAACCTAAACAGAAAGATATTGATGAGCTCGTAAATTATATTATATACAGAGTCGATAATTTGGATGTGATAATATCCACGATTTTAAAATACAATAATAGATAGGGAAGGAGGAAATATTATGTACCACATTGAATATGCAGCATTGAATTATTTTCATTCACCTATATCAGATGAGTGCTTATGTGTAGGTGTATTATTTCACAATGTAACAAACGGACAACGTGATTTCAAATATATTTCTAATTTCCAGCGTTTTCATGCTTTTGATGATGAAGCAAATATTGATTTTGTTAAACTTTATTTGCGCGGAATTAAAGGTGAAGTTGAGACTTCTGTTTTTAATTTCGACAAAGAATTTGAACTTGCTTCATACATTAGAGCGTATGCAAATGAATTTAGATTCTCACCAGTTAGGACTCTTTCTGTCGATGAGAATGAGAATTATGTTGAGGATTTATCGAAATTATATTTGAAATATGATTTATCAAAAGCACGGAGATTGAATAGCAATGAAGAAAAGAAATTAATTCGTAGAGTGTTTGAATCAAATAATCTTAAATACACTACCCAAAAGATTGATGGACCATATAATGATGAAATTTCCTTTGATTTTCAAGTTGGAAATGTGTGTATTAAGATGTTCTCATTTAAGGGGAAAAATTTAAAACGAGTTATTGGAAGTGCTAGACAATGGTCTTTTGTAGCTGACGAGTTGGGAGTACAAAAGGAAGTGTTATTCATATATGATTCAGATTATGAAGATATGAACAATCTCAATATAATCATTAAGATACTATCAAAGAATGCAAAGGTGCTGAAATTGGATGATGGAATGGATTATATTTTGAAGCAGTGTTCGTAGAGCTAAAGCCGTAGATGATGTGTCTGCGGCTTTTTAATTGGTTCTGCTTTAGCAGTGGATTTGCCGAGCGATAGCGAGGTGAACCAATAAACCATCGGCTATGCCGGTGTGATTAGAATAGCTTTAGCTTCAAGAAAAATACCTCCAATGTTATCATGATGTTGGTTCGCCAACCACATCAAATAACAAAGGAGGTTGCCATCATGGATGACAAAAATACTCTAGCACATACAAGCTGGAGATGTAAATATCATATAGTATTTGCGCCGAAATACAGAAGAAAAGAAATATATGGAATGTACCGAGTGGAAATAAGAAAAATGATAAGAATCCTATGCCAGAGAAAAGGTATCAACATTGTTGAGGCTGAGCTATGCCCCGATCATATACATATGCTTATAGAAATACCGCCAAAGTATTCTGTATCGCAGATTGTCGGATATTTGAAAGGAAAAAGCTCCCTTATGATATTCGATAAATTTGCAAATTTAAAATACAGATATGGAAATAGACATTTCTGGTGCCGAGGATACTATGTTGACACAGTAGGAAAAAATGAGAAAAAGATAGCTGAATACATACGTACACAACTCCAGAGCGACATAGTTGATGATCAAATGACGCTAAAGGAGTATATTGATCCATTCAAAGGAAGGAAGATGAAATAGTCCTTTAGGACTTGTAGGAAAGCACGTGCGGTTGGCGAATCTTTTCAACGCATCTTAAGATGCAGCAGGTAAAAGGCCCTTATAGGGCAAAAACAAACCACAAGCTAGGCTGGTGGTTATGATTTTTGGAATAATATCCGTAAAACACGCTAAAAATATATATTTTAGGAATTAAATCCAAAAACTTTACAAAGATATATGTGTAGTGTTATTATTTATGAAGGGAGGTGACGTTGTGATAATAAGAGAGGAATATCTAAGCAAACTTAAAGAGCTAAAGGATAAGAATATTATTAAGATTGTAACTGGAATTAGAAGATGTGGAAAATCAACATTGTTGTTTCAGTTTAAAGATTGGCTTATAGATCAAGGGGTTACAGAATCCCAGATAATTTTCATTAATTTTGAAGATTTGGAATATGAGGATTTAACAGATTATAGGAAGCTTTATGCGTATATTAAAGAACGTTTGCACAAAGGTGTTAAGACATATGTATTCTTAGATGAGATTCAAAATGTAGATGAATTTCCTAAAGTTCTTGACAGTCTTCAATTACATTCAGACGTAGATTTGTATGTGACAGGCTCAAATGCGTATATGCTTTCGAGCGAGATAGCTACAGTCATATCTGGTAGATACATTCAGATTGAAATGTTGCCTTTATCATTTAAAGAGTATTGCACTGCTAAAGGTGGCGTAGAAAACACAGCTTCAAAGTATCTCGATTACTTATCGTCAAGCTCATTTCCATATGTACTAGAATTAGATGCTAACCCCAATATAGTTAGAGATTATTTGGAGAGCATCTACAACACTATTGTAATTAAAGATATAATGAATCGAAAACAGGTATCAGACTCGATGATGTTACAAAGTGTCTTAAGATTCATATTTGATAATATTGGTAACCCTCTATCTACTAAGAAAATAGCTGATACAATGACATCCGATGGCAGAAAAATTGATTCTAAAACAATAGAAAAATATCTTACTGCACTTAAAGAATCATATATAATTTATCAATCAAAAAGGTATGATGTAAAAGGCAAGCAATATCTAAAGACTTTAGAAAAATACTATGTGGTTGATATTGGACTTCGATATATGCTCCTCGGCAAGCGAAGTATGGATGCAGGGCATATACTTGAAAACGTAGTTTATCTTGAATTGCTCAGAAGAAATTATGATGTTTATGTTGGGAAAGTTGATGCATTCGAAGTCGATTTTGTTGCACAGAACCCGGATGGAAATCATTATTATCAAGTTGCGTTGACTGTAAGAGATGAAGAGGTATTGACGAGAGAAATAAGACCTCTTCAAATGATTCATGATGATTATCCAAAAGTAATCCTTACTTTAGATGATGACCCGACAAGAGACATTGAGGGGATTAAAATAATGAATGCGAGAGATTGGTTGTTAGAATCGGACACCTAAAGGATGAAAAACATGGCAGGGATTATGGATAATTATTTTGAAGAAAAAGTAATATACTGATTTAAATGATCTAATAGGAAGTTAATTATGCCTTTTGAAATAGTAAGAAATAATCTTGTAAATATGGAAGTGGATGCGGTGGTAAATACTGCAAATCCCAATCCTGTGATTGGTTCTGGTGTAGATAGTGAGGTGCATGCGAAGGCTGGTACTGAGCTGCTTGCTGCGAGGAAAAAAATTGGACACATTGATTTTGGAGCTGCAGCCATAACATCAGGATATGAGCTAACTGCCAAGTACGTTATCCATACGGTAGGACCAATTTGGAATGGTGGCAGCTATGATGAGGAGCAACTTTTGGCATCGTGTTACAGGAGTTCGCTAGCACTAGCCAAAAAGCACCAGTGCGAATCCGTCGCATTTCCTTTGATTGCCACTGGCAACTACAAGTTCCCGAAATCACTCGCTCTGCAAATAGCCGTTCGAGAAATCAGTAGCTTTCTCATAGAAAACGAAATGCAGATTTATCTAGTCGTGTTTGACAAAGATGCTTTCGAGCTTTCTGAGAAACTTTTCAAATCCGTAAGCAGCTACATAGAAGAAAACTATATTCGAAGTACGGTGCTAAAAGAATATGGTAGTGATAGCTTGCATGATTCAAGTCTTAAAACTAGATGGGATAGCGATAGGACCATAAGTGGTGCGCAAAATGAAGAAGATAGCAAACTTCTGATAGAAGAATGTCTTGAGCCTAACATCTGTGCCGCACCAACGCCTAAAACAGATGACCTAAGTGAGATGCTAGATAACCTCGATGTGGGGTTTTCCGAAACTCTGCTTAAGCTCATTGACCGCACTGGGAAGAAAGACTCTGAGATATATAAGAAAGCCAATGTCGATAGAAAGTTGTTTTCGAAGATAAGGAATAACATAGATTATAAGCCATCCAAGTCGACTGCGCTGGCATTTGCATTTGCTCTTGAGCTCGGCATAGAAGAGACAGAAGATTTTATCGGAAGAGCGGGCTTCGCACTCTCGCATAGTAGCAAGTTTGATGTTATTGTGGAGTTCTTTCTTATAAATGGAAACTACAATATCTACGAACTTAACGAGGTGCTGTTTGCGTTTGACCAACCGTTAATCGGTGCATAAATGTCGCATGTGATGCGACCATTTCTACTCCTGTTTAGCCAATAATAGGGACATAACAACAAACGGGAGGATAAAGAAATGACTGAACTAGTATTTATTTTAGACCGCAGTGGCTCTATGTCTGGACTTGAGAATGACACTATCGGAGGCTTTAACTCTATGCTCGAGAAACAGCGCAAGGAGCCGGGAGATGCGGTGGTCTCCACAGTTCTCTTTGATAATGAAATCGAGGTTGTCCATGACCGCATAGATATTAAATCGGTACCAAGGCTAACTGAAGAAGATTATTTTGTCCGTGGATGCACAGCGCTTCTAGATGCTGTTGGTGGAGCGATTCGTCACATCGGCAATGTTCACAAGTATGCTCGCAGTGAGGATGTCCCAGAGAAGACCCTATTTATCATCACTACTGATGGACTTGAGAATGCCAGTCGCTATTACACATATGATAAAGTCAGAAGCATGATAGAGCGTCAGAAGGGCCGTTATGGATGGGAATTTATATTCCTTGGCGCTAATATCGACGTAGCAGAAGAAGCGAGAAGATTTGGGATAGATGAATCCATGGCTGCTAACTACAGGAGTGATGAAGCTGGAACAACTCTAAACTATGAGGTCATAAGTGATGTAGTGACAAGTGTGAGGATGTGCGAAGAACCTCTATCTGCAAGTTGGAAGATGAGAATAGATGAGGATTATGAGAGCAGGGATGCGAAGAAATAGCTGAATCTATTAATAACTGCGATGCTGCGTTATGGAGAAATAAAACAGCGAAACAATGTTAAATACATGTGGTGAAACATTAGATGGTGGATGAAATGCAGAAACAAAATGATTTTGAAACAGCATGCAAGAATATGACTGAAGAAATTGGTATTTTCAAAGAAGAAATTGTATCAAAATGCGCAGAACTTCAAGATGCTGAATGGTTATTTGATAAAGGGACGACAAAGGTTTGCAAGGCTGATGAAAACGGCAAGAAGAAGCGCTGTAAGGTCGGAATATGTTATATATCAAAGATTGCGCCGACAAATGATGTTGCAATAGAGATATGGCGAATGTTTAAGGAACATTTTGACGATAGTAACTTAACTAACGTAGAAAGACTCACAGGGAATGAAGAAATGGGAAGATACGTGTTTTCTGCGAAGAATGAATTAGATCAAGTTGAATGTATAATTAACACACCAGGGGAATGGAATATTCCGTTAATTCGAATCACAGGATACGTGGGTTCAAGGTATAGAAGCTTGGATATTGACTAAGGTGTGGGGGTATAAATGACAAAAATATTATTCGTCTGCCACGGCAACATCTGTCGCTCAACCATGGCAGAATCGGTAATGACACACCTCGTGAATGAAGCGGGACTAAGCGATGAATTTGAAATAGACTCTGCTGCGACTAGCAGGGAGGAAATCGGAAATCCGCCGCACTACGGAACGGTGAAGAAACTCGGAGAAGTGGGGATACCCGTTGTACCGCATAGGTCAAGGCAGATGACAGAGGCTGACTATGATAAGTTTGACTATTTGATAGCCATGGATGAGAATAATCTGCGCAATATGAAGAGGTTTGTGGGCAATGATGAAGAGGATAAGGTTTCGCTCCTTCTCGAGCATGCTGGTAGAAGTGGAGATATTGCAGATCCTTGGTATACAGGGAATTTTGATGTGACGTATAATGATGTCATGGATGGATGCAAGGGACTTCTTGCAGAGCTACCAAATATTAAGCAACGGAATGAAGGTTCTCGGATAAGCGAAATAACACAGTAAAAGTGTCTCGTTAGAAATAACGGCGCCTTGCTAAGTTTATTAAAATCCGATGTAGAAGGAGTATTTGAAGTAGATGGCTAAGAAAGCTAAATCAGTATATATGTGTGCGGAGTGCGGCAATGAGTTTCCGAGCTGGCAGGGACAGTGCTCTTACTGTGGGGCGTGGAATTCCATTGTGGAGCAGAAGGTCAAGCCTGATTCAGATAGTGACACTCGCAGGAGGACGACTAGCAAAGCGACTCCGTCGAAGCTAAAAAGTGTGGGAACTGGAAACTACACGAGGATTACCTCAGGAATCGAGGAGCTTGATAGGGTTCTCGGCGGAGGCATTGTGCTCGGCTCGATGATTCTCATATCTGGTGAACCTGGAATCGGAAAGTCGACGCTGATAATTCAGTCGGCGAATTCGATTGCTTTGAATAATGGAACAGTGCTCTACGTTAGCGGTGAAGAGTCAGAGGAGCAGGTGAAGTTAAGGGCTGACAGAGTGTGTGAAAATCTGTCGGATAATCTGCTGATTTTTCCAGAGACTAATATCGAGAGCGTGCTTGCAGCTTGTGAACAGACTAAACCAAAGTTCTTGGTGATCGATTCGATTCAGACGATGTACTCGGATGAGCTTGATAATACGGCAGGCAGCATCACGCAGATTCGTGCTTGCTCAAACCTACTTATGAAGTATGCTAAGACCAATAATGTGCCAGTTTTCATAGTTGCACATGTAAATAAATCTGGGGATCTGGCTGGGCCTAAGACTATTGAACACATGGTTGATTGTGTGCTGAACTTTGTAGGTGAGCGAGACAGAGATCTTAGAATTCTGCGCTCTGTTAAAAACAGATTTGGAACCACCGAGGAAATCGGGGCGTTCAGCATGGGAAGTACAGGTATGACAGAGGTAAGGGATTTATCAGGAACTCTGCTTGAGAATTCTGATATCCGAGAAGAGGGATCGGTCGCTTCGGCGCTCTATGAGGGCAGCCGGCCTGTATTCTTTGAAATTCAGGCGCTAGTGACGCCGGCTAATGTCGGTTTCGCGCGCCGAAGCGCAATCGGTATAGACAATAACAGACTCAACATGATTCTGGCTGTATTGGAAAAGAAGGTCGGAATCTCCCTTCTTAATCATGATGTATATGTAAATGTGGTCGGCGGACTGAAGCCCGACGGGCCAGGTGCAGACCTGGCCGTCGCGCTCGCGATCTACAGCTCGTTCCGCGAGCGCACCTCGCCTCGCCGCGTAGTCGCGCTCGGCGAGGTAGGGCTTACCGGAAATCTGCGGACAGTGAGGAATGCAGACCGTATAGTAAGCGAAGCGGCGCGCCTCGGCTACGAGACCATAATCATTCCCAAAGGCAACCTCAAGGGAGAGAAGCCAGCTCCAGGCGTCCATGTAGTAGGAGCAGATAGCCTCGGAGACGCGATCAGAGTCTATATCGGTAAGAACTAGCTAGGCTAGTTCCCCGAGTCCTTAGAGGCATGGTAGCCGCATATTTAGTCAAACTAAAAGTCATAGATTGCTCACAATTGCATGCAATTAAATGATACAATGGACAAAATGACTTAAATAAATATGGAGGTGAAAATTATGGCTAAGTATAAATGTAAGATTTGTGGATATGTTTTTGATGAGGAAAAAGAAGACAAATCGTTTGAAGAGCTTGATGTATGCCCAGTATGTAAGCAGCCAAAGGATGTTATGTTCCTTGTAGATGAGGGCGAAAGCACATCTCAGAAGGAAGCCCCGGCTTCAGCAAAGGCTGATACGACTTTGCAGGATGATAGCACTTCTACGGACCTAGAATATGACAAAGCAACTGCAAAAACTGACGAGAACTGCAGATATATGAAAGAGATTCATGAGATGGCAGTTTCGGGGAAATCAATCAGTGCGGCCATGGGGACACAGATGCAGATGCCAGGATTCGACGACATTCTACTGCTTGGAGCTCAGCTTGATCCTATGCCTCTAAATGATGAAGACGAGGTCGATACTTCAGTGGTAATCGGAAAGAATGCTCGTAAGCCGTTAGTACTCGAGAACCCTGTATATGTGTCACATATGTCATTCGGCGCTTTATCTAAGGAATCTAAGGTTGCTCTTGCCAAGGGCAGCGCACTCGCCCATTCAGCTATGTGCAGCGGTGAAGGCGGTATGCTGCCTGAGGAATACGAGGCTGCTGACAAATACATATTTGAGTACATCCCAAATCTCTACAGTGTTACAGACGAAAACCTAAAGAAGGTAGATGCTATTGAGATTAAGATAGGCCAGGGGACTAAGCCAGGAATGGGCGGTCATCTTCCTGGTGATAAGGTAACACCTGAGATTGCGGCGATGAGAGGTAAGCCTGTTGGACAGGATATCAAGAGTCCTTCTAAATTCCCTAACGTTCAAAGCAAGTCTGACCTTAAGGCGTTAGTTTCTGAGCTAAGGGAGCGTTCCGAGGGTAGACCAATCGGCATCAAGCTTGCTGCAGGTAGAATTGAAAAGGATATGGCTTTTGCCGTTTATGCTGAACCTGACTTCATTACTATCGATGGAAGAGGTGGTGCAACTGGTTCTAGTCCGTTTTTTCTAAGGGAGTCAACAAGTGTACCGACAATATTTGCACTTTACAGAGCTCGTAAATACCTTGATAGCATCAACTCAGATATCTCGCTTATAATCACTGGTGGACTCAGAGTATCATCTGATTTTGCAAAGGCGATAGCTATGGGTGCTGATGCAGTAGCAGTTGCAACAGCGCCTCTAATCGCAGCAGCTTGTCAGCAGTATAGAATCTGTGGTACTGGACTTTGTCCAGTAGGTATTGCAACTCAGAATCCAGAGCTTCGTGCTAGACTCAAAGGGGAGGCTGCTGCAAAGCGTGTTGCGAATTATCTAAATGTGTCGCTTGAGGAGCTCAAGACTTTTGCAAGAGTTACGGGACATAGTAAGCTTCACGATCTTAGTGTTGAAGCTCTCGTTACTACTAGCAGAGAGATATCTGAACATACCAATATTGCGCACGTATAGTGTTAGAACTAATATTATCAAAAACCAAAGCAGGAAGGTGAGAACTCACCTTCCTGCTTCATATTCTAATTGTGTTTTATTCATAGATGCGTTTTGGAAACTTGCCGAAACATACATAGCTACTTAGAAATTACTTCTTAACAGTAGCTAACTCAAACCAGAAATCACTTCCTTTGCCCTCTTCGCTTTCAACCCCATAATTGGCGTTATGGAGGCTTAAGATTCCTTTTACGATGGATAGGCCGAGGCCAGTTCCTTCTATGTTGCGGTTGCGGTTAGCGCTAGTTCTGTAATAGCGTTCCCATACATGGGATATCTCTTCAGCGGCTATTCCGTCGCCGTGGTCAATTACATCAAATCTAACATTGCGACCGACTTTCTTGAGCTCAATGCGCACGTACTTATCCTTGCCGCAATACTTAATAGCGTTGGATATGAGATTTGCCATAACTTGTTTTAGCTTATCGTAATCGCCATATACATACGCAGTCTTACATTTGTTGAAGGATATATTGTAGCCCTCTTGTTGATTAAGCACCTCGAATGTCTCTTCTACCTCAGTAGCGGCCTTGACGATATCGAATTTAGTCATGTTTAGCTCAGCTGAGTTAGATTGAAGCCTCGAAGCAGAGAGCATATCAGATACAAGCTTGTTGAGCCTATCTGCCTCTGCAATTATAACTGCGAGATGTTCAGCGCGCTTCTCTGGATTATCTCCCGAGATATCGTTGATCATCTCAGCATATGATTTTATCATCGTCAGCGGAGTCTTGAGATCGTGTGACACATTAGCGATTAAGTCGCGCTGATATGAATCCGTCTTCTGCATCTCATATGAAGCTTTATTGAGCGTCCTAGCTAGCTCGTTAGTCTCGGTAAATATTCCTCCGTTAAAATTCACGTTGTAATTTCCGTTACTCAGCTGGACTGCGGACTTTGTGATGCTAGCGATAGGTAACGATAGCCAGGTCGACATGATGATTGCGAGCATGCTGGCAATCATCAGTGTTATAAACGTGATGTATAGTAGCTGCGAACGCAAAATCGATATGGTAGACTCCACTGGGTAGAGAGGAGCAATCATGTATAGGATATTTCCGTCATCACGATTCCCAAGGTACGTAGCATACACTAGGCGCGATGCTTTATTTCCCTTTTCAGTGACAGTGAGAGAAATTTTACCTAGAGAACTCTTTGCTAGCTTGTCCTTTGCATCTGAAATTTCAAACTGGTAATGAGGGAGGTCGCCCTGTGACAGACCGCTGTTTCCATATTCTGAAGTCGAATCGGCTGTTTCTAGCCTTATATATAGACCATTTCGGTCAGCGGCTTTTCGCGCATACGCATCAAAATTATCCTTGTTAGTGGAATAGTAGTTGCCTAGCTTGTTTGCCGTCGTCTGCGCTTCCTGTGCCATCATTCTTTCGTAGTATGTGTTCATGAAGAAACTCTGCATGAACCATACCATGAGCAGGATTACAGCGGCAAATACCATAAAGTACATAAGCGAGACAGCACGTATGCTGTTCGGATCCCACTTACTTCTCTTTGTCTTCATATTCAAACTTGTAACCCACTCCTCTTAGTGTAACGATAAAATCACGGTATGGACCGAGGTTATTTCTCAGATTCTTGATGTGAGTATCAATGGTTCTATCGTCACCGAAGAAATCGTATCCCCAGATGTCCGAGAGAAGCTTATCTCTCGATAGAGCGATATTTCTATTCTGAATCAGATAGAAGAGAAGATCGTACTCCTTAGGTGTGAGATTTACTCGCTTTCCGTCTATATAAATTGTACGAGCTGCGAAGTTCACCTCAAGACCATCAAACTTCATGACATTGCTAGTTCCGTGGTCTGCACCCTCGTGTCTGGTAATAACGGCGTTTACACGAGCCATGAGCTCTTTAGGGCTGAATGGCTTTACAACATAGTCATCAACTCCTAGCTCGAAGCCAAATAGCTTATCGTATTCTTCGCCTCTTGCTGAAAGCATGATTACAGGTATATCTTTGAACTTCTTGATTTCCTTAACCGAGCTAAAACCGTCTAGCTTAGGCATCATAACATCCATGATAATCAGGTCGTAATCGTTAAGCTTACATAGCCCGATTGCGCTCATTCCATCTGCTGCCTCTGTAACTTCATAGCCGCTAAACTCTGAATATTCTTTGATGACCTCTCTGATTTTAGCTTCGTCATCTACTACAAGTAGCTTTTTCATATCTCGTTCCTTTCATATCATGTGAATAATACAAAACACTAATTCAAATCTATAATTCTTAAATTTTGTACATTATATCACAACCCATCTTCACATTGTGGAAATCCATTGAAGAATACAAGACAGTGGAGTGTTAATATGTGTTAAATCAATAGATAGCGTGCGCAAACCACGTTGACAGTAGATTACCAAAGCTTTATTCTAGATATTGTGCATATCATACAAGACGGTATGGAATACTATGAAATATATTTTAAGGAGAACGTTGATGAAGAGGAAACTCGCGGCGCTAATTACTTGCTTGGTGATTTTTGTTTCTCAAGTTATGACAACGAGTTATGCCAGTGTGTATGACGGTTATGTTAGGGATAGAGCAAGCTTAAATGCGGATAATGTTTCGGAAAAGAATTACAAGATATTCAGCCCTGAGGGTATTTAACGTAACCAATTCATCGCTAGAGAGTGTTGATCTCACTAAGAATCCAGAGCTCAGAATTTTTACCGTTCCGCTTACTTCTTTACGTAGCGTTGATTTAAGAAATAATCCTTACCTAAAGAGATGTGAGGTGCCGGGAACTCAGGTAAAAGAGCTAGACGTAACGCATAATAAAAGGCTTCAGGCGCTCAATGTTGAAAACACCTCGGTGAGCAAGGTGGATACATCTAACAACAGAGATTTATATGAGTTCTATTTCAACAGCACGCCAATCTCTAGTGTGGATTTCTCAAAGAACTGGAACTTAACGCAGGTACAGGCTAATGATACGAAGCTCAAATCAATCGACTTTTCGCATTGTAAAGCGCTGACACTGTTTTGGATGCGTAATACGGAAATTGACACTTTAGATCTATCAAACAACAAGTATTTTAGTGAATTAGCTGCCGGCAACTCTAAACTTAAGGCTCTGGATGTTGCAGATAAGACTTTTTTAAAGACTATCGAGATTGAGGATACACCTGTTAAGCACTTAGACGTAAGCAGTGCTCGCAACCTCGTAGGACTTAATGTATCGGGCACTCAGATTAAAAAGCTAGATGTGAGCAAGAATACAAATCTAAACGTTCTTAATGTTAGCGACACTAAGATAAAGAGTCTAAATATTAATAACAACAAGGATTTTAGAAGGCTGAACTTTGATAACACATCAATCAAGGGAATGGAGAGGGTGGATGCAGCAAAGCTCACTGCCCTTGAGGAGTTATCTTGTAAAAATGCGGGAGTAGAAGAGATTACAAAGCCTGCGTCCAATAATATAAGCCTATGGAACGTCGATGGCAACAAGCTAAAACAGCTCGATTTAAACCAATTTAGTGCATATCAAGGAATTGCAGTATCTCCGCAGAATATAACAGTTAGAGGCAAGGAGCAGAATGGAGCTCTCCAGGCTGACATGCACGATCTGGTTGATGATGTGTCTAAGGTGAGCGGCGTTACAGGTGCTAACGCAACTTATAACGCAGGAACTGGAGTCGTGACGTTTGGAACATCTGGAGACCGCACATTTACATATGATTATGAAACTGGAAATGCCGGAGCACCTAAGATGAAGGTTAACGTAAAGGTGCTTAGTGACCTAGACCCAGATGAGTTTGATACGCAGATTAATAGAGCTAGGTTTATTGATAATGGCAAGACTCTGGAGGTTGCTCTAGACAAGAATGTTGATGTAACAAATAACGATAAGTCAAAGATAGAAATCTATGATGGGAATCCTGATGATGGTGGAACCTTAGTTCATACTCTTGGAAGTGGTGATAAAGTGGATGCCCAGTTCGAAACACTTAACATTTCGCTTAAGGATGCGCTAGACATTAAAAGACCTCTATATGTAAAGATAAATAAAGGTGCAATCAAAGATAGCAAGAACAAGGTTCTCGGAGAGAATATCAGAGAGCCAATCGTACGTGACGTTACTGTAGACAGCGTTGTGTTCTCTAAGACTAAGTTTGATAGTGATGGTGGGACACTCACAGTAAACCTAGCTGGCAGCAGATTTGAAGCAACCGCTAATCTTAAACTGTCGCTAGTAGATGAGGCTGGAAATGTTATAAATGGGGAGAAGTCATTCGTTTCTGCAAAGAGTGCTGAGTTTAAATTCAAGCTCCCTGAGAACGGCAGTGAAGATAACGTAAAGTACAAGGCTGTGTTAACCGCAGATGGTAAGGAAATTGATACTGCAGGTGCATTTAACGGAACCAAGAAGGTTACCGTTCTAACTGCAAAGGAGGACGAGGTAATAACTGGTGCAGTTACATCATATTCGCTGACAGGCGCTGATGATCAAGATCCATCAGATGATATATTTGAAGGCACAGTCGAAGAGTACGTAACACCGGCTGCAACTCTCTAGCTAAATGGAAGTAACCTTAATACAGACAATGTAAAGATTAAGGCTGTTGATGAGAACGGTGTGGAGTGGCCTACAACGCCAGTTCCGCTATGCAACTCGATGTATAGATTCCAGGCTGTTCCTAATTATGTAGATCCAGCTGGTACCAAGATGAAATTTGATCTCGTGGCACCAACTAATATAGGAGCAGATAAGACGTACACGGTAACGGTGTCCCTGGATGGTGGAAAGACATATCTATCTCAGCCAAAGTATAAGATGATTATCCACAACAATGGCTATATGGGAGATAAACTATTCACTCCTGCACAGATGCAAAATCTCATAAATATCGAAGTCAACTACGTGGATGAGAGTGGGAATAAGCTGGCTGCTTCAGACAATTATAAGGCCTACGGAGTGTCTGAGATTTACTCATTAGGTATCAAGGCTAAGAAGATCAAAGGCTATGCGGTTCAGTCGAGTGACGTTGATCAAGAGCTTCTAGATAACGGATTCGTGGCATCGCTTCCAAGCAACAAGATTACGTTTACATATGGTAAGGCTGAACCTAAAAAGATGATTGAAGGAAATGGCAGCAGCTATGACCTTGCTCTTGGCACAGACTTAAACTTTAGAGCATCAACTCCAGTATCGGAGTTTGAATCTGCTGTTGTTACAGGTACGAACTACAGGAAAGTTCTAAATGAAGGAACTGACTTCGAGAAGAGCTCCGGAAGCACTAGGGTCAAGCTGAAGGCTGCATACCTCAAAACTCTAAAGCCAGGTAGATACAGGCTAGAGGTTAATGAAGCTTCTGGAACTGCTACTGCGGAGTTTACCGTCTATGATTCGAGAAATGCTTCTTCTGGAAGTAAAATCAGTGTTACTAAGCACGGAAAAGGAAGATATGCTATAAAGTCTAGTAGAATCTACAGGCGAGGTGTAGTTCAGACGGGAGATAATTTACCGTTCATACCGTTTGTAATCTTTGGAGCGTCTATTTCTGCTCTGGCGATAGCGATAGTTAATCGTAGAAAGCGTTATAGATAAATTAGCCGAAGAAAAAAACATTAAGTGATTTCAAAGCAGAAAGGCATTTAGCCTTTCTGTTTTTATGTAAAAGTAATTAAAATAAAAGATTTGACAATAATTGCCAAATAATTATTGACAATGCTAATCTCTTGTGCTAGCTTATAAAGTTTCGATTGTTGCTTTTTAAATACAGTTATAATATAATTTTATTAAATACAAGATGTAGAGAGAGGAGGCTGCTTTGTTCAATATCGGAGATAGTATTGCGTATCCAATGCACGGGGCGGGAGTTGTTACTGAAATCGAAGAAAAAGAAGTTCTCGGTGAGATTTGCCGCTATTATCATGTAAGCCTCCCGTACAGCAAGATGCATGTGATGGTTCCTGTCGATAATTCGGACAAGGTGGGGGTTAGAGCCATCATTTGTAAGGAAGATATCCAAGGTGTGCTTAAAGTCCTTGGTGATGAGTCCGATAAGATGTCCAATAACTGGAATAGAAGATATAGGGAGAATACCGAAAAGCTTCGCACTGGTGATATCTATGAAGTAGCCGGTGTGGTGAGAAACCTCGTTCGTAGCGATAGAGTCAAGAAGCTTTCGACTGGGGAGAAGAAGCTCTTAGGTAATGCTAAGCAAATCCTCGAGAGTGAATTAGTACTTGCAGGAGGGCTTTCTCTAGACGAGGCTGATAACCTAGTAGAATCAAATATTTAGCCATAGGGGTGCTTGTTGCGTCAAGCCTTGACCGCAAGTGCCCATTATTATAAAAGCGATTGTTTAATTTTTGGCAGAAAGGAGGGGATAGAGTGATTAAGAAATTATATGCTGTGCTGCTGTTTATTATCGGCGGCATAATTGGGAGCCTTTTGTTTTGCGCTCTGCAAATGAAGCTCAAAGATATAAGCTTCAACGAAGTAGTTGTCACGAGTGTCTCTGATTTTAGCATTTTGGTGCTTTTCGTAATCATTTTCGGACTTATTTTTAGAATTTTTGCACCGACACTCATTAGTAAACAGAAGAAAGCGGCGTCATATATTGAGCATGATCTTAAGGATGTGTCTATAGATGCAATTCTCATAGATGCTATTGGAGTTGTTATAGGGCTAGTTGTTGCATTAATAATTTCCATGAGCTATAGAACGCTTTTACCACCACTATGGTATTCAGTGATTACGATTACGCTATACGTTGTGTTTGGCATCTTTGGTTTCGTTGTCGCATCAGCTAAAGTCAAAGGAAATCGAAAGATTCTTGATAGCCTCGCACTTCGGAGCCATGAAAAAATCAATTCAGGTACACCTAAAGTCATTGATACGAGCGTAATAATCGACGGAAGAATCCTTGATATCATGCGAGCAGGGTTCATCGATGGTAAAACTATCATTCCGACATTTGTGCTTGATGAACTTCGCCATATTGCAGATTCTAGCGATAATATCAAGCGCGTCCGTGGAAGACGAGGGCTAGATATTCTAAATCAAATTAGAAGTGAATTTAATGTAGAGGTTTACAACAATACCGCCAAGCTAAGACATCTTGACGATATCCCTGAGGTAGACGTAAAGCTGATCAAGCTAGCGCGTGAACTCAATGCGAATCTGATCACTACAGATTTCAACCTCAACAAAGTAGCGACTATTAACGATATCAAGGTGCTTAATATCAACGAGCTGGCAAATGCGATTAAGCCTGTGGTTATCCCAGGTGAGAAGCTACTGGTTGACATTGTTAAGCATGGTAAAGACCGTGAGCAGGGAATTGGTTATCTAGATGACGGTACGATGATTGTAGTTGAGGATGGAGCTGGTCATATATCTGAAAGTGCAGTTGTGACAGTAACGAGTGTGATACAGACATCTGCAGGCAAAATGATATTTGCACGCATCAATCCATAATGCAATAATAGAATTGACTCGTCTAAAAGAACCATAGGCACAAAGGAGCTAATCCTTTGTAGACTAGATAAAGGATGGATATAACGATTAGGACAAATAACTACGAGCGTGCTACGGAGAGAGAGATTCGAAACACTCACATTGCACTTATCGCTGCAGCGGGCAAAGGTACAAGGATGGGAACTGAGATACCTAAGCAGCTCCTAAGCTACAAGGGGACGACAGTTATTGAGCGAACAGCTTCTGTCTTTGCAGCGCATGAGGATATAGACGCGATATTTCTCCTCATACCACAAGATAAGGAATACGATGAGACATTCTTTCAAATAGCGGATAGGCTAGAACATTTGTATAACAAGCCTGTCCGCTGTTCGTATGGCGGAAGTTCCCGAGGAGAGTCAGTTTTTCTTGGGCTCGAAGCTATTTCGGATTACTTATCTAAGAACTGTGAAATTGATAATAGCGACTCCATAGATGCCTGCGAAGCGGTGATATTGATTCATGATGCAGCTAGAGCAGAGATAACTGAAGAGATTATCGATAGAAATATCGCAGCTATGAGAGAGAATGAGGCAACATGCACTGTGGTTCCGATGATTGATTCTCTTAGATTTACAGAAAAATCAGCAAGTGAATTTTTTGACGACTTGTCATCACATAATGATTATCTTATAATTAATAGTAAATCTATTGATAGAGATAGGGTAGTCGCTGTGCAGACACCACAGTGCTTTAAACTAAGCAGTTTGATGGCTGCTTACGACAAAGCGAGACGTGACGGATATGTCGGTACAGATGATGCCTCTATCGCGGAGCATTTTGGGATAGACATAGCTCTAGTTGAAGGAGATTATGCCAACACCAAGATAACTACCGGAAAGGATATCCCCATGGGAATACGAGTAGGTACAGGATATGATGTTCATAGACTCGCCGAAGGGCACAGACTTATACTGTGCGGGGTCCCACTCCCGAGTGACAGAGAGCTGGTCGGACATTCGGACGCTGATGTGGCAACACATGCGCTGATGGACGCACTGCTTGGAGCAGCATGCTTAGGCGATATAGGAAAGCATTTTCCTGATACAGATGAGAGATATAAGGGTGCGGATAGCATCGAACTTCTCCGCGAGGTGAAGGAGAAACTCGGCGATGCGAGTATCGGTAATGTCGACATCACGATAATAGCTGAGAGACCCAAGCTTGCACCCTATATAGATAAGATGAGAGAGAACATAGCCATGGCACTTGAGATGCCAATTGGCGCGGTAAATGTGAAAGCGACGACGACAGAGAAGCTTGGATTTACCGGTAGAGAAGAAGGCATTGCAGCGCAAGCTGTTTGCACAATAGAAGGGAGATTTTAACTATGAAATTATCGAGGCTCCATCTCAAGACTTTGAGAGAAGCACCAAACGAAGCAGAACTAGTCAGCCACAAGCTGATGATTAGAGCTAACCTGATTAAGAAGGAAGCTGCTGGTATATATACATTCATGCCATTTGGCTGGCGGACAATCAGAAAGATAGAGGAGATAGTAAGACAGGAGCAGGATAGAATCGGTTGCCAAGAGCTTCACATGCCTCACGTAAATCCATCCGAGCTATGGAAGGAGTCCGGCAGATGGTACGCTTACGGACCAGAGCTATGGAGAATCAAGGATAGAAATGGTAGAGATTTCTGCCTCGTTCCTACATGTGAGGAGCTATGTACAAACATTGTAAAGCAGGAGGTTTCCTCATACAGGGAGCTTCCTCTTCAGCTATACCACATCCAGTTCAAGTATCGTGACGAAGCTCGGCCAAGATATGGACTGATGAGATCTCGTGAGTTCATCATGAAGGACGCTTATTCATTTGACAGAACTCCAGAAGACCTAGAAGAGGCTTATAGACTTCAGTACGAGGCTTACGTAAGAACATTTACAAGATGCGGTCTAGACTTCAGAATCGTAGAAGCTGACAACGGTCCAATCGGTGGAAGCAACTCGCACGAATTCTCTGCTCTTTCTAACGTTGGTGAGAGCGAAATTGCATACTGCGAGAAGTGTGATATGGCGGCTACTATCGAGAGAGCTGAGTGCGTTGATGATAAGCCATTAGATGAGCCAGAACAAGAACTAGAGGCGGTTTATACACCAGGTACTAAGACTATCAAGGATGTATGTGACTATCTAGGCGTGGATGAAAAGAAAACTATCAAGGCTCTCATGTTTACTACCTTTGATCAGGATTTAAATCCAGCTGACTACGTTTGCGTATTTATCAGAGGAGATAGAGACGTTAATATGATTAAGCTTGTAAATGCTCTTGGAATCCCTGAGCACTACATCGAGTTTGCGGATGAGGATGAGATGGGACCTGTTACAGGCATCGTTGGTGGATTTACTGGGCCGGTCGGAATTCACAACTGCAAGATCGTTGTCGATAGCGAGCTAGTTGGAACTAAGAACATGGTTGCTGGAGCTAACAAGGAAGATCACCACATGAAGGGCGTTTGCTACGGCAGAGACTATGTTGGGGATATCGTAACGGATATCAAGACGCTCAAGGAAGGCGATCCATGCCCACACTGTGGAGCTCCAATCAAGCATACAAGAGGCATTGAGGTTGGACAGATCTTCAAGCTAGGAACTAAGTATTCAGAGTCGATGAATGCAACGTACAAGGATGAGAATGGTGAAGACCAGATATACTGGATGGGATGCTATGGCATCGGTGTAACCAGAGCTATGCAGGCTGTAGTTGAGCAGAGTCACGATGATAAGGGCATCATCTGGCCAATGTCAGTTGCTCCTTACCACGTAATCGTAACTGTTATCAACCCTAAGGATGACGTTCAGATGGATCTTGCTAATAAGATTGAGTCTGAACTTGAAGCTAAGCGTGTTGAAGTTATAGTAGATGATAGGGATGAGAGAGCTGGTGTTAAGTTCAACGATGCGGATCTAATCGGTATTCCTATTAGAATCACAGTTGGTAAGCTTGCAAAGGACGGCAACGTTGAGTACAAGTTAAGACGCGAAGAGAGTAACGAGGTTCTTTCTGCAGAGGATGCAATCAAGGCAGCGGCAGAACTCGTTGACAAGGAAATCTTCGGGCTATAATACCGAAGATGCAATATTAATTACAAGGTGATTTACAGTCCTGAAAATTAGGAGGAAAAATGCTGGAACTATTTGTCACATTTTTCAAATTGGGCTTGTTCACAATAGGGGGTGGGGTCGCTATGATTCCCATCCTCTCTAATATTATGGTCAAAGATAGGAAATGGTTCACCGAAGATGAGATGATAGATATCATCGCTATCTGTCAGGGGTTACCAGGTGTTATCGCCATAAATATGGCAACTTATGTGGGATTCAAGAAGCGAGGTCTGATTGGATCCTTTGTTGCAACATTCGGTGTGATACTTCCCTCGTTTGTGATAATCGTTATTATAGCGAAAGGTATGAATTTCATAGACGGCAATCCATATGTACAAGGAGCGCTCGGCGGCCTTAGGGCTGCGGCACTTGGGCTTATTGTTATTGCCGTATATCAGGTTGCAAAGGGCGTTATCAAGGATGCTTTCAGTGCTATCGGTGCTGCATTGAGTTTTATACTTATTGCAGTTCTCAAGATAAATGTGGTGTATATCATCGTGATATTTCTGGCTCTAGGCATCGGACATGCTTTACTAACGAAGTCATCTATAGATGCTAGAGATTGCGGGGAACCTGTATTAGGTGCAGATGAGAGAAATCGTCAAGCCTCTGCAAAGCAGAGGGATGAACGAGCAGATGTAGTTGAAGTGGACGAGACAAATAAAGAAGGAGGCGATGAGTTATGATGTTAGCAAAGCTATTTATTGCCTTCTTTAAGATAGGATTATTTGGATTTGGTGGCGGCCTTGCGATTATCCAGCTCATATACGATAGTATCAAAGAATTTGCCAATATATCCCCTGAGCAGTTTGCAAATATCGTTGCGATTGCCCAGGTTACTCCAGGACCGGTGGCGGTAAACTCGGCTACATATGTTGGATACGAAGTCGGGGGATATCTCGGTTCAGCACTAGCGACGTTAGGTGTTGCAACTCCTGCGTTTATAATTATAGCCATTGTTGCGAACGCAGTGGAGCGATACAAGGAAAGCGCTGCTGTCAAGGGTGCGCTTGAAGGGATAAGGCCAGCGACTGTAGGGCTTATAGCAGCAGCGGTAATCACTATAGGCTCAGCGGCAGTAATGCCAGAACATTCTCTCGGAGGTAACTTCACGGTGCTTCGAGATATGACGATTTCCGTATGTGGCATGCGCATCGATACGATAGCGATAGTGCTTTGTGGGCTGACTATTCTGCTCATTCAAAAATTTAAGATAAATCCGATGCTCGTACTTGTTATTATTGGGTGCGTAGGCGCTGTCGTTGGTGTATAATTAAAATAACTATACCCAAATGGGAGATGACGGAATAAGTCGAGACATGATTTAGTGGAGGAAAGAAATGAAGATTTACAACTCTATGACTAGACGCAAGGAAGAGTTTGTACCTGTACAGGAAGGGAAAGTCAACATCTACGTTTGTGGTCCTACGGTTTACAACTATTTTCATATAGGTAATGCCAGACCGTTCGTAGTGTTCGACACTCTGCGCAGGTTTTTTAAATATATCGGATACGACGTAAAGTTTGTGCAGAACTTTACAGATGTAGATGACAAGATTATCAACAGGGCTAAGGAAGAACAGCTACCGGCACTTGAGGTTTCGGAGAAGTACATCAAAGAGTACTTCAAAGATGCGGAGGCCCTCAACGTCATAAAGGCTGACGTGCACCCTAAGGTTTCCGAGCATATCGAGGATATCATCGAGTTCATCAGCACTCTGATTGAAAAAGGCTATGCATACGAGGCCGATGGTGACGTTTATTACATCACACGTAAGTTCTCGGAGTATGGGAAGCTATCGGGACAGAATATCGACGACCTAGAGTCGGGTGCTAGAATCGCTATCGGCGAGGTTAAGAAGGATCCCCTTGATTTTGCTCTCTGGAAAGCGCAGAAGACCGATGATGAGATTGCATGGGAATCTCCTTGGGGAAAGGGTAGACCAGGCTGGCATATCGAGTGTTCAACTATGTCCAAGAAGCATCTCGGAACAACTATCGATATTCACGGCGGCGGACAGGATCTCAAGTTCCCTCATCATGAAAATGAAATCGCTCAGTCCGAGGCTTGCAATTGCGCACCTTTTGCGAACTACTGGATGCACAACGGATATATCATGGTTGACGGCGAGAAGATGTCTAAGTCGCTAAATAACTTCTTTACAGTTAGAGATATTCGTAAGGAGTACGATGGTGACTTTATCAGATTCTTCTTACTTAGCGTTCAGTACAGAGGACCTATCAACTTCAGCGATGAGGGTATGAAGCAGGTTAAGCAGGGTTACGATAGAATTGTAAATGCTACAGAGACTTTGGAATTCCTCGTACAGAATGGTTCTGAAGCGATGACAGAACAGGAAGAGCAGACAGTTAAGTCGTTTGCAGATTATAAGGAGAAATTCATTGAGTGCATGAGCGATGACCTCAACACTGCTGGTGCTATAGGAGCTCTCTTCGAGCTAGTTTCGGCTATCAATATAGAGATAGAAGGCGGAGCATCGAAGGAATTTGCAGGCAAGGCACTTGATATAATCCATGAACTCGCTGATGTTCTCGGAGTTCTACAGAGAAGCAACGAAAATGCAATAGGGGATGATATCCAAGCACTCGTAGATGAGAGACAACAGGCTCGTAAGGAGAAGAACTGGGCCAGAGCTGATGAGATTAGAGATCAACTAGCAGTTATGGGATATACACTCAAAGACACACCACAGGGAGCTCAGATAATTAAAGCAGATGCATAACGATATCAAGAGCATGAATACGACGGCACTCGCCTATATAGGCGATGCTGTCTACGAACTATATATAAGGGAGCTTCTGATTGGGCTAAGCAAAGGCGATGTCGGCAAGGTTCATAAGAGGGCGGTATCATACGTGTCTTCTGATGGACAGGCTAAGGCTATAAAGTCCATGATGAATGATTTTCTAACGGAAGAGGAGCAAAAGCTCGTTAAGCGTGCAAGAAATAAGCGCGCGACATCGAGACCCAAGAATGCCGATCCACGCAAGTACAAGCTTGCTACGGGATTTGAGGCGCTGATAGGGGCGCTTCACATGGATAAGGATGACGCTAGACTTGAAGAGGTTTTGGCGGAGGCTGTCCGAATTATTGAGGAGGATTAGAGTGAGCAAGGCGGATAAACTGTTTGTGAGCATGTGCGAGGACATAATTGCTAATGGATTCAGCACTGAAGGGCAGAAGGTAAGACCTCACTGGCCAGACGGAACACCTGCGCACACGATTAAGAATTTTGGCGTGGTAAATAGATATGATTTACAGGAGGAGTTTCCTGCTCTTACCGTAAGACCTACGGCTATCAAGCTCGCGTTTGACGAGCTACTGTGGATTTGGCAGAAGAAGTCTAACAGAGTTTCTGACCTAGGAAGCCATATCTGGGATGAGTGGGCAGGTGAGGATGGAACTATCGGCAAGGCGTACGGATATCAGCTCGGGGTTAAGTATAAGTTCAAGCAGGGCGAGATGGACCAGGTTGATAACATCCTATGGCTACTTGAGCATGATAAATACTCCAGAAGAATCATGGCTAACATGTATAACTTTGCTGATCTAAGCGAGATGAACTTAGAGCCTTGTGCATATAGTATGACCTTCAACGTAAAAGGTGATACGCTTAATGCGATTCTAAACCAGCGTTCTCAGGACATCTTGACAGCGAACAACTGGAATGTTGTGCAGTATGCACTGCTTCTGATGATGTTTGCGCAAGTTAGCGGGCTCAAGACAGGGGAGCTAATACATGTGATTTCCGATGCGCACATCTATGATAGACATGTGGATATAGTTAAGGAGCTCATCGAGCGTCCGCAGTATCCTGCGCCTAAGGTGACACTAAATCCTGAGGTAAAGAACTTCTACGACTTTACGGTTGATGATCTAATCGTCGAGGACTACCAGAAGAACCCTCAGGTGAAAAACATTCCAGTAGCGATTTAATTCGAGATTTTACAGACGGTGCCTTTAGTTTACTGAGGTGCCGTCTTAAATATTATTAAAATGATAATGTCAGCATGAGTGCATAGCGCACGAATATAACAAACTGAGGTGAATTATGAATCTAATAGTGGCTGTTGATGAGAAATGGGGCATCGGGTGCGACAACGATTTACTCGCATCGATTCCTGGAGACATGCAGTATTTCAAGGAAAAGACGACTGACGGGGTCGTAGTGATGGGGCGCAGAACTCTCGAGAGCCTGCCTAAGCAGAGGGGGCTTCCAAAGCGTATAAACTACGTGTTAACATCAAACGAAGACTTAGAGGCTGAAAGATGCATAGCCGTACACAGCGAGGAGGAGCTATTCAAGGAGCTCGAGCAGTATGATCCAGAGCATGTATTTATCATCGGCGGAGAGAGCATATATAGGAAGTTTTACAAATATTGCGACAAGTGCTTCGTAACTAAGATGCATGCGGATTTGCATGCTGACAAATTCATGGTTAACCTCGATGAGGATGACGATTTTAAAGAGACATGGAAGAGTGAGATGCATAGTGAGAATGGTATAGACTATGAGTTCACTTTATATGAAAAGGTAGAAAAGTAATGGCAAAATCAGATAAAAAGAAAACAGGCACTCGCGGCAAGAACAGGCGTGATGCACATGGGGTGTATCAGAGACGCGCGGAGCGAGGAAAAGCTGCGTTCAGACCTTATGATGGAGAGTCTGCTGAAGAGTTCAGTAGCAATGCTGGACGTAACACAGGAAGAACTAAACGTACTAGCGGTAACGCTAGCGGATATGGTGGTTCGCAACGTAATGTTAACTCAGGGAGTTATAGCAATTATCAGCGCAGTAGAAACTCAAGCAGCCGCCCGCGAGATGCGTATAGCAATACATATAGAAATACCGAATGGGACAGCCGCAGCGGCAGCTTTGCTGAGGAGCAGAGTGCTCCAGCCGCGAATCTGATTGCCGGCCGTAATCCAGTGATCGAAGCGATCAAGAGCGGCCGCGAGATCGAAAAGATTTACATGGCGGCAGGAGCCGAGGGCTCCGTCGTAAAGATCAGAGCTATGGCCAAAGATGCTGGCATAGTAGTTGATACAGTGCCTAGGATTGTGCTAGACAGAATGGCGCCAGGGGAGAAGCATCAAGGTGTAGCAGCGGAGATATCTGCGTATTCGTATTCGACAGTCGAGGAGATAATGAATCGTGCAGCTGATAGTGAAGAGCCACCATTCATCATGGTACTCGACGAGATTTCAGATCCTCATAACCTAGGTGCGATTATCAGAACTGCGGAGTGTGCAAACGCTCATGGCATTATCATTCCTAAGCGAAACGCCTGCGGACTAACTAGCACCGTTGCAAAGACTTCGGCAGGCGCATTAGAACGTATGCCAGTTGCTAGAGTGACCAACATATCTCGCACAATCGAAGAGCTACAAGCGCAGGGCGTGTGGGTAGCAGCAGTGGATATGGATGGGAAATCATATTATGAGACAGATGGCGTGATGAAGAGTGCGATAGCTCTAGTGATCGGAAATGAAGGAAAGGGCATCAGCAGACTCGTTAAGGAGAAGAGCGATCTATCGATATCTATTCCGATGAAGGGCAGCATTAACTCTCTGAATGCATCTAATGCAGCAGCTATTATGATGTACGCAGTTAGGCGTAGCAGAGACTTTTAGCCGATTATATTTACGAGTTGTATAGCATTAAATATCAAGGAAAACGCTTGACATTGACATCTGCACAGCGTATTATTATAAGGCTACTTTATGAATTCACGACAGAGCTTGCGAGGCGGGCTCTGACTTTTGAGTTGAGAGAAGCAATTAGCTTACATATATATTTGGTAAAGGAGGTCATCACCTTGAGAAACAAGATTACACTAGCATGCACAGAGTGCAAGCAGAGAAACTACAACACAACTAAGAACAAGAAGAACAATCCTGATAGAATTGAGCTTAGAAAGTTCTGTAAGTTCTGCGGTAAGGAAACACTCCACAAGGAGACTAAGTAGTCGAGGGAACATCATGGCAAACAACAATGAAACCATATCCAGAGATGGCAAGGATACTAAAGTAGAGAATAAGACCAGTAAACCGGAACAGCGCAAGGAGCGTAAGGGCATCATTGGATATTTCACTGGTGTTAAACAGGAGATGGCCAAAGTAGTATGGCCGACGAGAGCGGAACTGACCAAGGACACTGTAGTTGTTTTTGGTGTGTGCATCTTCTTCTCCCTGTTGTTCTGGGGGATGGATACAGGCTTCTTAGCAGTGCTCAAGAAGCTTCTCGGAATTACGCTATCGAAATAGGCTAGAAGGAGATATACATGACAGATAAGACCGAAAACTTGAATACGGGCGGCACAACGCTGTCACCACTTGAGGGCGAAGGTCTACGTGGCGATGGTACCGCTAAGTGGTACGTAATCCATACGTATTCTGGTTATGAGAACAAGGTTAAGACTAACATCGAGAAGATGGTAGAGTACAGAGGAATGCAGGATCTCATCCTTGAGGTTACCATTCCTACTGAGGATAGAGTCGAGATTAAGAATGGCCAGAGAAAGGTCAAGACTAGAAAGCTTTATCCTGGTTACGTAGTCATCAAGATGATTGTCAACAACGAGACCTGGTATCTAGTGCGCAACACAGAGGGCGTTACAGGGTTTGTGGGTCACGGTTCGGATCCTATTCCACTAACTAAAGAAGAAGTGGTTAGGATGGGCGTTGAGAAAATGCGCATCGACCTGGATGTTGAGACTGGCGACACAATTCGTATTATCGGTGGACCTTTCGAGGGCCAGATGGGTATCGTTGAGGATATCAGTCCTGATAAGCAGATTGTTAAGGCAAAGGTATCGATGTTCGGTAGAGATACACCTGTAGAACTCGAATTCTCGCAGGTGGGAAAACTTAACTAACTGGGAACTATAGTCTCAGAGAAAGGAGAATAAGATGGCAAAGAAGATCGACGGCTATATTAAGCTTCAGATCCCTGCAGGAGGAGCAACACCTGCACCACCAGTTGGACCTGCCCTAGGTCAGAAGAGTGTTAACATCATGGACTTCTGTAAGCAGTTCAATGCTAAGACTCAGGATCAACAGGGAATGATTATTCCGGTTGTAATCACAGTTTACACAGACAGATCATTCACATTCGTATGCAAGACTCCACCAGCAGCAGTACTTATCAAGAAGGCAGCAGGTATTGATAAGGCATCGGGCGAACCTAACAAGACAAAGGTTGCATCGATTACATATGCTCAGGCAGAGGAAATTGCGAAGACTAAGATGCAGGATCTCAATGCGGCTACACTTGAGGCAGCTACTGATATGATTAAGGGTACTGCTCGCAGCATGGGAGTTACTGTAACAGAGTAATCAGTGGGAGGCGTTTTTAGGAAACGTCGATAGAACCACAAGGAGGAATTATGGCTAAGAAAAGCAAAAGATACAGCGCAATCATGGAGTCGTTCGACAAGACACAGACTTATGATGTTGCAGAAGCTGTAAAGAACGTAAAGAGCTTTGCTAATGCGAAGTTCGATGAGACTGTTGAGATGCACATTCGTCTAGGTGTAGACGGAAGACACGCAGACCAGCAGGTTAGAGGCGCAACTGTACTTCCGCACGGAACAGGTAAGAGCAAGAAGGTTCTTGTTTTTGCTAAGGGTGCTAAGGCTGAAGAGGCAGAGGCAGCTGGTGCAGATTACGTAGGCGCAGAGGATCTTGCAGAAAAGATCCAGAAGGAAAACTGGTTCGACTTTGATTCAGTAGTTGCTACACCGGACATGATGGGCGTTGTAGGACGTCTAGGTAAGGTTCTCGGTCCAAAGGGACTCATGCCAAACCCTAAGTCAGGTACTGTAACAATGGACGTACAGAAGGCACTTGAAGAGATTAAAGCAGGTAAGGTAGAGTACCGTCTTGACAAGGCTAACATTATCCATGTAATTATCGGTAAGTGCTCGTTCACTGAGGAGCAGCTAGTTGAAAATGCTAACGCTCTAATCCAGGTTGTTGCTAAGGCTAAGCCAGCAGCTGCTAAGGGTCAGTACTTCAAGAGTGTTACTGTTACATCGACAATGGGACCTGGAGTTAAGATCAGCACAGCATCCCTAAGCTAATAGTCGGCCGGTGTTAATAATCGAATATCAACCGTAGACAGTGGGAGCGAAAGCTTAATATCCCACCGAGGTACAAACATAAATTTGTTCCCCGCTGTCTCGCAGCGGGGTTATTTGTACCGTACTTGGTATTAGCACACAAGACCGAATAGGTTAAACCACAATTATGGGCACAACCGTGTTCAAGAAAGGAGACCAAATGTCTGTAGAAGCAAAGAACGCAAAACAGCTAATTATCGATGAGATTAAGGCAAAATTTGACAAATCCATCTCGATCGTAGTTGTAGACTATCTTGGAATTACAGTAGCTCAGGCTGACGAACTAAGAAAGACTCTTAGAGAGAACGGCGTGAACCTAACTGTATATAAGAACACACTTGTAAAGCGTGCTATCGCCGGAACTGAGTACGAAGGACTCGGCGAAGCCCTGAAGGGATCTAGCGCATTCGCATTCTGCGAAGAGGATGCAACATCTTCAGCTAGACTTCTCAAGAAGGCTATGAAGCAGTACAACAAGATGTCATTCAAGGGCGGATACGTTGATGGCTCAGTTTATGACGCTAAGCAGGTTGAAGCACTTGCAGATATCCCATCAAGAGAAGAGCTTATCGCTCGTTTCATGGGAAGCATCCAGTCGCCATTATCACAGCTTGTTAGAACATTCAAGGCACTCGCTGATGAGGGTGCAGTTCCAGCAGGAGAGACTGCTGAAGCATAAGCTATTAGTAGCTAACATTTTTTAGAAATTTTACCGATTAATCGGTGTATCGAGAAGCTGATATTTCAGCAAATTTAGACAAAAGGAGAAATAAAATGGATAAGAATCAGATCATTGAAGCCCTAAAGGGTATGACCATTCTTGAGATCAACGAGCTCGTTCAGGCTTGCGAAGAGGAGTTCGGAGTATCTGCAGCTGCAGCTGTAGTTGCAGCACCTGCTGCAGGCGGCGGAGAGGCTGCTGAGGAGCAGACAGAGTTCACAGTAGTTCTTGCTAGCGCTGGAGACCAGAAGATTAAGGTTATCAAGGCAGTTAGAGAAGCTACAGGTCTTGGACTTAAGGAAGCTAAGGAACTTGTTGATGGAGCACCTGCTAACGTTAAGGAGAACATCGAAGCTGGTGAAGCTAACGCGCTTAAGGAAGCTCTCGAGGCAGTTGGAGCTACAGTAGAGCTTAAGTAATTAAATAGCACAACAATTTTGGATTGGGCTCCTGATTTCGGGAGCCCAATTCTTGCTATTTATAAGAGGCTCAACTTCGCTGCAAAATCCGATTTATCAACATCGGGTATTGCTTTTGTGATGGCGGGCAAGATTATGTGTTTTTTGTAGTTTTTCGATTGCCAGGGTGCGAAAAGTTGCAAAAAATGCATAATATGCTCATCTCTGGGCTTGAAATATTTACAACCTTACTCTATAATAGTAAGTTGCTATGGAGACGTTTTTTCTTAAATAACAAGGAGTGATAACATGCCAAAACCTGTAAAAGTTGGAAGGAAAGAACGTATGACTTTTGCGAAAATCAACGAAGTTTGCGAGATGCCAAACCTCATTGATATCCAGACTGAGTCATACAAGTGGTTTGTCGAAGAGGGACTAGCCGAAGTTCTGGAAGATGTATCCCCAATTAGGGATACCACCAATACTTTGAGCCTAGAGTTCGCTGACTACTCCTTCTCAGATACACCTAAATACGATCAGGAGGAATGCAAGGAGCGTGATGCCACTTACGCTACATCTCTGACGGTCAAGGTAAGATTGATAAACAGGGAGACTCTTGAGATCAAGGAACAAGATGTTTTCATGGGAGATTTCCCATTGATGACAGAAAAAGGCACATTCATATATAACGGTGCGGAGAGAGCTATCGTAACACAGCTCGTAAGATCTCCAGGACCGTATTTTGAGTTTGATACCGACAAGTCGAATAACAAGCTTTATTCTTCGACTATTATTCCTAACAGAGGAGCATGGCTCGAGTATGAGACTGACTCAGCTGGTGTCCTATACGTAAGAGTTGATAGAACCAGAAAGCTGCCTCTCACATCGTTCCTAAGAGCGATGGGACTCGGATCAAACGAAGAAATCCTCGATACATTCGGTGAAAGTCCTGCTCTCTTAAGAACATTTGAGAAGGACAGCACCAAGAATGCAGATGATGGTGTTAAGGAAATATACAAGAGACTAAGACCTGGAGATCCTCCAACAGTTGAGAATGCTAGGTCTATGGTTAACTCGCTGCTATTTGATGCGCGTAGATACGACCTAGCTAAGGTTGGTAGATACAAGTACAACAAGAAACTTGGTATCCACAATAGACTAGTTGAGACTATTGCGGCGGAGCAGATTGTCGACCCTTCAACTGGTGAGGTTCTCGTTGAAAAGGGTGAGTTCATCTCCCGCAAGAGAGCTATGGAAATTGAGGATGCCGGTGTTGCTTATGCATATGTAAATAGCAAGACTGAAGACGATGAGGTAGTTAAGGTTATAGGTAATAACTTTGTTGACCCATCTAAGTACATCGACATAGACCTTGCTCCATATAAGCTGTCAGAAAAGGTTTACTACCCAGTTCTGATGGAGATTATCGAAGAAGCAAACGGAGATGAGGATGTACTAAAGGCTGCTATTGCTAATCGCAAGAACGAGCTTTCACCAAAGCACATCATCCACGATGATATCATCGCATCTGTTAGCTACTTCCTGAATCTATCCTATGGAATCGGCGAGACAGATGATATCGACCATCTCGGTAATCGTAGACTGAGATCAGTTGGAGAGCTTCTGCAGAACCAGTTCCGTATTGGATTTGCAAGAATGGAAAGATCTGTTAGAGAGAGAATGACTACTGAGAATGCAACTCCTCAGCAGCTCATCAATATTAGACCTGTAACTGCAGCAGTTAAGGAGTTCTTTGGAAGCTCCCAGCTGTCACAGTTTATGGACCAGAACAACCCTCTTGCAGAGTTAACACACAAGAGAAGACTTTCCGCACTTGGACCTGGTGGTCTTTCGAGAGAAAGAGCTGGATTCGAGGTGCGTGACGTTCACTATACACACTACGGTAGAATGTGCCCAGTAGAGACACCTGAAGGTCCTAATATCGGACTTATCGGGTCACTAACTACTTATGGCATCATAAACGAGTATGGATTTATCGAAACCCCATACCGTAAGGTTGATAAGGAAACTGGTGTTGTAACTGAACAGGTTGATTATCTATCTGCGGACGATGAAGAACTGATGATTGTAGCGCAGGCTAACGAGCCTCTCGACGCTGAAGGTCATTTCGTTAACAACAAGGTTGCAGTACGAGGTGTTAAGGGTGAGATTACTCTTGCTAAAAAAGAAAGCGTCGACTACATGGACGTTTCTCCTAAGCAGGTAGTTTCTGTTGCTACTGCGATGATTCCGTTCCTTGAGAACGACGACGCTAACCGTGCTCTGATGGGATCTAACATGCAGAGACAGGCTGTACCACTGCTCGTTACTGAGGCTCCTTACGTTGGAACTGGAATCGAGTACAAGGCAGCTTGCGATTCTGGGGCAGTACTCCTTGCAAAGGCAGCCGGAACTATCGAGTTTGTTGATGCTCAGTACGTAAAGGTTCGTAGAGACGACAATGGTGAACTCGACGAGTATAAGCTACTCAAGTTCAAGAGATCCAACCAGGGAACTTGTATCAACCAGAGACCTATCGTTGCGTGTGGCGAACATGTTGATGCAGGAGAGGTTCTAGCGGACGGACCATCGACTAACCTCGGTGAGATTTCGCTAGGTAAGAACCTACTTATTGGATTCATGACATGGGAAGGCTACAACTACGAGGACGCTATCATCCTAAACGAGAGACTTCTAATGGACGATGTTCTAACATCGCTACACATAGTTAAGTATGAGTGTGAAGCTCGTGATACAAAGCTTGGACCAGAAGAGATTACAAGAGATATTCCTAACCTGAGCGAAGAGGCGCTCAAGGAGCTCGATGAGAACGGAATCATCAGAATCGGAGCAGAAGTTAAGTCGTCTGATATTCTCGTAGGAAAGCTTACACCTAAGAGCGAGACGGATTTAACCGCAGAGGTTAGAATGCTTCGTGCAATCTTCGGTGAGAAGTCCAAGGAAGTAAGAGATACATCTCTCAAAGTTCCTCATGGTGAGACGGGTATTGTCATCGACGTAAGAGAATTTACAAGAGAGAATAGCTCTGAACTCCCACCAGGAGTAAATAAGATTGTAAGAGTTTACATAGTTACCAAGAGGAAGATCAACGTTGGAGATAAGATGGCTGGTCGTCACGGTAACAAGGGTGTAATCTCCAGAATTCTTCCAGAGGAGGATATGCCATTCAAGGAAGATGGTGAGACATTACAGGTAATGCTTAACCCACTGGGTGTACCTTCCCGAATGAACGTAGGACAGGTGCTCGAGGTTCACTTAGGACTAGCAGCTAAGACGAAGGGCTGGTACATTTCAACACCGGTATTTGACGGTGCTAGTGAAAATGACGTAATCAATTTACTTGACGATTGCGGATACCCTAAGACCGGTAAGCTCAGACTGAGAGACGGTAGATCTGGAGAGTACTTCGACAACCCAGTAACTGTAGGCTACATGTACATGCTCAAGCTGCACCATCTTGTAGATGATAAGATCCACGCTAGAAGTACAGGTCCTTACTCGCTAGTAACTCAGCAGCCACTTGGTGGTAAAGCTCAGTTTGGCGGACAGAGATTTGGAGAGATGGAGGTATGGGCACTAGAGGCTTATGGAGCAGCTTATACACTTCAGGAAATACTAACAGTTAAGTCTGACGATATCATCGGACGTGTTAAGACTTACGAAGCTATCGTAAAGGGTAACAACATTCCAAAGCCTGGAATTCCAGAGTCCTTCAAGGTACTCATTAAGGAGCTGCAGGCACTATCGCTCGATGTTAGGGTAATGTCCGGTGATAATAAGGAAATCAAGCTCAAGGATACATCTGAATTCGACGAACCTGCTTCGGTAGATCGTATGCTCAAGGAAGCTGATAGACGTACAGAGGCTATGCACGAGCGTGAACGTGAGCACGAAGAGGAACTTCGTCTAAAGCAGAGTGAAGATGATGAATTCGTTGAAACGGCAGACTTCGATGAAGAGCCAGATCTAGATATTCTGAATACACTTTCAGCAGCACTTGGTGTCGATGAAGATGTACCAGCTATCCTAGATGACGATGAGGAACCAGAGATGGTAAGCCTTGACGAGATAATTGGCACAAGCGACGAAGCTATTGATGAATAATTAAGGGGGAAACATGACTAAAAACGATAACAATCAAGATCTTAGAAATTTTGAATCCCTACAGATCAAGTTGGCTTCAACAGAGAAGATGCTTGAGTGGTCTCACGGTGAGGTAACAAAGCCTGAGACTATCAACTACAGAACTCTCAAGCCTGAAAGAGACGGACTCTTCTGCGAGAAGATTTTCGGACCTACTAAGGATTGGGTGTGCTCCTGTGGAAAATACAATAAAATTCGCTTTAAGGGCATCGTTTGCCCTTACTGCGGAGTTGAAGTAACGAAGTCCAAGGTTAGAAGAGAGAGAATGGGTCATATTCAGCTTGTTAGCCCTGTATCTCATATTTGGTACTTCAAGGGAATCCCTTCAAGAATTGGTCTCGTGCTCGATATCACTCCTAAGCAGCTAGAGAGAGTGCTGTATTTTGCAGCATATGTCGTAACTGATCCAGGAGAGACTCCGTTCGAGTACAAGCAGATTATCGAAGAGAATCAGTATAACGAAGCTCGCGAGATTTACGGAAAGAACTTCGAGGCAGCGATGGGTGCAGAGGCTATCAAGAAGCTGCTAGAAAATATCGATGTAGATGAAGAAACTGAACTTCTTAGAGAACAGCTTAAGAAGGCAACTGGACAGAAGAGGATTCGTCTAGTTAAGAGACTCGAAGTTATCGAGGCTCTAAAGCAGTCTGATAATAGACCTGAGTGGATGATTCTTGACGTAGTTCCTGTAATTCCGCCTGATCTTAGACCTATGGTTCAGCTAGAGGGTGGCAGATTCGCTACATCTGACCTTAACGACCTATATAGAAGAGTTATCAACAGAAACAACAGACTTAAGAAGCTGCTAGAGCTGGGAGCACCTGATATCATCGTTAGAAACGAGAAGAGAATGCTTCAGGAGTCTGTTGACTCCCTAATTGATAACGGCAGAAGAGGCAGAGCGGTTACTGGTGCTGCTGGTAGACAGCTTAAGTCGCTTTCTGACATGCTCAAAGGTAAGCAGGGACGTTTCCGTCAGAATCTACTCGGTAAGCGTGTTGACTACTCTGGCCGTTCTGTAATCGTAGTAGGACCTGAACTGAAATTCTATCAGTGCGGACTTCCTAAGACGATGGCGCTAGAGCTGTTCAAGCCGTTCATCATGAAGGAGCTTGTAGAGCGTGAACTTGCGCATAACATTAAGAGTGCAAAGACAATGGTTGAGAAGATGAAGTCTGAGGTATGGGATGTTCTCGACTACGTAATCAAGGATCATCCGGTACTTCTAAACCGTGCTCCGACACTGCACAGACTCGGAATTCAGGCTTTTGAGCCTGTTCTAGTAGAAGGTAAGGCCATTAAGCTTCATCCGCTGGTTTGTACAGCGTTCAACGCCGACTTCGATGGAGACCAGATGGCTGTGCACGTACCTCTATCAGTAGAGGCGCAGGCAGAGGCTAGGTTCCTCATGCTTTCGGTTAACAATATCCTTGCTCCTAAGGATGGTTCGCCTATCACAATTCCTACTCAGGACATGATTCTCGGAAGCTACTACCTCACCCATGAGGGTACAGAGGCTCGTAACCTTGAGAATGAAAAGGGTGATGGAAAGTGCTTTGCAGATATCGATGAGATGCTCATGGCATACAGGAATCATGCCGTAGGAATTCACGCAAAGGTTAAGGTTAGAAGACAGGCATTTCCTGGAGATCCAGGAAAGCTAGTAGAGTCTACAGTAGGTAGATTTATCTTCAATCAAGGACTCCCTCAGGACATGGGCTTTGTAAATAGAGACGAAGATCCATATTCACTCGAGGTAGACTTCCTCTGCGACAAAAAGAAACTCGGTGTCATTATCGACAAGTGCTTCAAGAAGCACGGTAATACAAGAACAGTTCTCATGCTCGACTATGTAAAGAGCATCGGTTACCACTATTCAACTAAGGCGGCTGTTACAATAAGTGTATCCGACATGGAGGTTCCTGAGGAAAAGGCTGAAATCGTTGCAGCGGCTGATAAGCAGGTAGATAAGTTTGAGGCTGCATACAGACGCGGTCTGATGACGGATAGAGAACGTTACGACAGAATCATCAAGACTTGGAAGGATGCAACTGATCAGGTTGCCGACGCTCTGATGGATTCTCTAGGACCTCTCAACAATCTATTCATCATGGCAAGCTCTGGAGCTAGAGGTAACAAGTCTCAGATCAGCCAGGTTGGTGGTATGAGAGGACTTATGGCTAATGCGACAGGACACACTGTAGAGATTCCTATCAAGGCTAACTTCCGTGAAGGTCTATCTATACTGGAGTACTTCATTTCGTCAAATGGTGCTCGTAAGGGTCTTGCGGATACTGCGCTACGTACTGCTGACTCCGGATATCTAACAAGAAGACTTGTAGATATTTCTCATAGCGTAATCGTAACTGAGGATGACTGCGGAGCAGAAGAAGGCGTTGAAATCAAGGCGTTTACAGATGGCAAGGAAGTTATCGAGCCACTATCACAGAGAATTGCAGGCAGATTTGTTACTGAAGCTGTTGTGCATCCAGAAACTGGCGAAGTTCTCGCTGCTGAAGGCGACTTTATCGAAGATGACGTTGCTGAAGCAATTGAGGCAGCTGGAGTCGAAGTGGTTAAGATTAGATCTGTCATGACTTGTCAGGCAGAGCACGGAGTTTGCGCTAAGTGCTACGGCAGAAACCTCGCTACGGGAACTGCAGTTCTACCAGGTGAGACTGTTGGTATCATTGCCGCTCAGTCTATCGGTGAGCCGGGTACGCAGCTGACTATGAGAACGTTCCACACTGGTGGTGTAGCGGGAAGCGATATCACACAGGGTCTCCCAAGAGTTGAGGAGCTGTTCGAAGCTAGAAAGCCTAAGGGTCTAGCTGAAATCTGCGAGGGAGATGGAGAGGTTGTATCCATCGAGCCAACTGATGACAACAGGACTAGCGTTGTCGTTAAGGAGGAAGGCGGCAACCGCGAGTACATTATCTCCTACGGTTCAAGACTCAATGTAAAGGTTGGTGACACTGTATATGCAGGTGGCCAGATTACAAAGGGACCTCTCGATCCACATGATGTAATGAGAATTCTCGGTGTTCAGGGAGTATACGAGTACTTGCTGCGCGAGGTTCAGAGAGTATACAGACAGCAGGGTGTAGACATCAATGACAAGCATGTTGAGGTAATCGCATCTCAGATGCTATCAAAGTACAAAATCGAAAAGGCAGGAGATACAAATCTGCTTCCTGGAAGTATGTACAGCATCAACGAGATTAACAAGGCAAATGCGGAAATTGATCCAGAAGAGGGCGAGCCAGCTACATACGAGCGTCAGCTACTTGGTATCACCAAGGCTGCTCTTGCTACAAGTTCATTCCTATCTGCTGCGTCATTCCAGGAGACAACTCGCGTATTGACAGACGCTGCAGTTAAGGGTAAGACAGACCATCTGGACGGACTCAAGGAGAACGTGATGATTGGTAAGCTGATTCCAGCCGGAACTGGCATGAAACGCTATGGAGCGGTTGAGGTTGATTACGGTGAAAATGAGCCTCTAATGAACTCGAACTACGATGATGAGAATATGGTTCTCAAGATGCCATCGGCGAATGTTCAGCCACAGACTATAGCGCCACTATACGATGGTATTGAGGAATAAACGAGACGTAATTAGCCTACAAACCAGGCAAATTAATCATGCATAATAAAACAGCCGGTGCATTGACAATTCAGTGCATCGGCTGTTATAATATGTAGGTTCAATATACTAAGCGGAGACTGTCTAGGTAGTCACTGCTTGTTTGAATGAGTTAATTTTATAAGAAAGGAGACAATAATGCCTACTATTAACCAATTAGTTCGTCAGGGCAGAAAGAGTGCAGTTAAGAAGTCAGGTTCCCCAGCTCTTGGTAAGAACATGAACAACCTTAAGAAGACTCTTACTGATGTAAATTCACCTCAGAAGAGGGGAGTATGCGTTGCAGTTAAGACTGTAACTCCTAAGAAGCCTAACTCGGCGCTCAGAAAAGTTGCCAGAGTTCGCTTGACTAACGGTATCGAAGTAACAGCATATATTCCTGGAATCGGTCACAACCTACAGGAGCACAGTGTTGTACTAATCAGAGGCGGAAGAGTTAAGGACCTCCCTGGTGTGAGATATCACATCGTTAGAGGAACACTTGACGCAGCTGGCGTATCGGGTCGTGGTCAGGGACGTTCCAAGTATGGAGCAAAGAGACCTAAGAAGTAATTGATTTCGGGATATTGTCCTTAATATATGATATTAAGGCGCACACGGTCGGTGATAGAAGCAGACCGAGTACCCCGTGAACCTAAGGAGGGAAGAGAAGTGCCAAGAAAAGGTAACGTACCAAAGAGAGAAGTACTTCCAGATCCAGTATACGGTAGCGTAGTGGTTTCAAAGCTGATCAACAGCATTATGCTTGACGGTAAGAAGGGTGTAGCCCAGTCAATCGTTTATGATGCATTTGACCAGATTAAGGAATCCACTGGCGAAGAACCGCTGGAAGTATTTGAGAAGGCAATGAGCAACATCATGCCTGTACTAGAAGTTAAAGCAAGAAGAGTCGGTGGTGCAAACTATCAGGTTCCTATCGAAGTTAGACCAGAGAGAAGACAGACTCTAGCTCTACGTTGGCTCACAAAGTTTACAAGACTAAGAGGTGAGAGAACAATGGCTGAGAGACTAGCTCACGAGCTTATGGACGCTTCTAACAACACAGGTGCATCTGTGAAGAAGAAAGAAGATACTCATAAGATGGCTGAGGCTAACAAGGCGTTTGCACACTACAGGTGGTAATCTGAGATGACACACCTTACAGAGATTAGATAAAAGCAGGAAGGAGGAGTTATGGCTAGACAATTTTCTCTAGAAAATACCAGAAATATTGGAATCATGGCCCACATCGATGCTGGTAAGACAACAACTACTGAGAGAATCCTTTATTACACAGGAAAGACTCATAAGATCGGTGAGACTCATGATGGTGCTGCTACCATGGACTACATGGCTCAGGAGCAGGAGCGTGGTATTACAATTACCTCTGCTGCTACAACCGCTCAGTGGAACGGCACAAGAATTAACATTATCGATACCCCAGGACACGTTGACTTTACTGTTGAGGTAGAGAGATCGCTTCGTGTACTTGACGGTGCTGTAATGGTACTAAGTGCTAAGGAAGGTGTTGAGCCTCAGTCCGAGACAGTATGGAGACAGGCTGAGAAGTATAATGTTCCAAGAATGATTTTCGTTAATAAGATGGACATTCTAGGAGCTAACTTCTTCCACGTAATCGATACTATTCACGATAGACTAAGAGCTAACGCTGTACCTGTTCAGATTCCAATCGGTTCTGAGAATATGTTCGAAGGAATTATCGACCTTCTCACTATGAAGGCTGAGGTGTACGATAAGAATGATGCTACAGGTAAGGAATTCGAAATCGTAGACATTCCAGAGAATATGAAGGCAGAAGCACAGGCTTGGCATGATAAGATGATTGAGGCTGTTGCTGAGTTAGACGAAGAGCTGACTATGAAGTACCTCGAGGGAGAGGAAATCTCAATTGAGGAGCTTAAGACAGTTATCAGAAGAGAGACTATCGCAGGAAATATTTTCCCTGTATTCTGCGGATCTGCATACAAGAACAAGGGTGTTCAGATGATGCTAGATGGTGTAGTTGATTACATGCCTGCGCCTACAGACATTCCTTCAATCGGTGGTGTAAACCCTGATACTGAAGAAGAGGATGTAAGACACGCAAGTGACAAGGAGCCATTCTCAGCACTCGCATTTAAGATTGTGGCAGACCCATATGTAGGAAAGCTCGCATTCTTCAGAGTTTACTCTGGAACACTTGAGACTGGTTCCTACGTATACAATGCAACTAAGGGTAAGCGCGAGAGAATCGGTAGAATTCTTCAGATGCACGCTAACCACAGAGAGGAAATCGAGAAGGTTTACTCAGGAGATATCGCGGCAGCAGTAGGACTAAAGCAGACTACAACTGGAGATACACTCTGTGATGAGAAGAAACCGATCATTCTCGAGTCTATGGAATTCCCAGATCCAGTAATTGAGATCGCTATCGAACCTAAGACCAAGGCTGGTCAGGAGAAGATGGGTATCGCTCTCGCTAAGCTGGCTGAAGAGGATCCAACATTCAGAACATATACTAACCCTGATACCGGACAGACTATCATCGCTGGAATGGGTGAGCTTCACCTTGAAATCATCGTTGATAGACTTCTAAGAGAGTTCAAGGTAGAAGCTAACGTAGGTAAGCCAATGGTATCCTACAAAGAGACTATTACCGTTGAGGTCGATGAAGATTACAAGCACAAGAAGCAGTCCGGTGGTTCTGGTCAGTATGGACACGTTAAGTTCAGACTATATCCAAGAGAAGCTGGTTCTGGATTCGAATTCAAGAACTCCATCACAGGTGGTGCTATTCCTAAGGAATACATCCCTAAGATTCAGGAGGGAATGGAAGCAGCAATGCAGAACGGACCTGTTGCAGGCTACCAGCTAGTAGACGTTGGTGTAGATCTATATGACGGTTCATACCACGAAGTAGACTCATCTGAAATGGCATTTAAGATTGCAGCTACCATGGGATTCAAGGAAGCTTGCAAGAAGGCAAAGCCAGTTCTACTAGAGCCAATCTTCAAGGTAGAGGTTACTGTACCTGAGAACAACATGGGTGACATCATCGGAGATATCAGCTCAAGAAGAGGCTCTATCGAAGGTTCTGACATCAATAATGGTGCAGCCGTTATCAGAGGATTCGTTCCACTATCCGAGATGTTCGGATATGCTACTGACCTGCGTTCTAAGACACAGGGTCGTGGTGTATACGTAATGCAGTTCGACCACTTCGATAAGCTACCAGAGAGCTTGAAGGAAAAGGTTGCAAAATAATCTTTAATATCACTAAAGTTATGAGTGATATGACAAATTTTACAGAAAATTATTTCAAATAATTCTAAATAGGAGAAATTATCATGGCAAAGCAGAAGTATGAGAGAACCAAGCCACATATCAACATCGGTACA